>Ga0137796_10000132_pt1 | contig 45353 bp, 32 predicted proteins | sample OV2TP3_FD_97704 | JGI IMG/M metagenome (GOLD analysis project Ga0137796, IMG submission 97704) | reverse complement strand
GGCGGCGCAGTCTGCCTTTGAGCGCTCGCTCGCGATCGACGATAACCTGCTCGACGCACAGCTCGGCATGGCCAGTATCGCCATCGATGCCAAACGCTTTGCAGACGCCCGCGCCTGCCTGCTGAAGGCGCGCACGCTCAAGCCGGACGATTGGCGCATCCTGCACCAGCTCGGCGAGACTGAGTGGCAACTGGGATGGGATGCGGAAGCGGAAGTTAGCCTGCGGCGCGCCGTCGAGTTGAATCCGGATTCCCCGCGCACGCTTCTGCTGCTGAACCCTCCCGCCAGGCCCGTCAGCGAACGACGCTCCCTTGGGAACTGAACCTCTGGCAAAAACTGCATTGCAGGGAGAAAAAACGCATGGTGAAAAGACTTGCAGCCTTGCGCCATCCCTCGCGTATGCAAGCGTTTACGGAAGGGTGCTCTGGCCCTGCAGATGCTCCTACCGCGGCGGTCACCCAAGGGCCCAACGAAACGGTACCTGACGAAGGGAGTACGCGAATGTCATCGTTCTCGTGGATTGAACACCTCTTGGAAGCCGTTCCCATTCCCCTGCACCGTGAAGAACGCGTGCCGGTGTGCCTGCCGATCGTGGTTACCGGCTACGGTGAAAACGCGTTCTTTCAGGCGTACACGTTCACCATTGACTTCAGTCCCTGTGGATGCTGTCTCTATCTAACCCACAAGCCTGTACGGGGGAACCTGTTCTTCATCAGCTTGGCGGGCGGCGACGGCACGGAGATTTCGTCCGAATCCAGGGCGCTCTATCAAGTGACCTGGGTGCATCCCGATGGCGCCGGCTGGGTAGTCGGCACAAAGAAACTGGCATAGTACCTTTCTTTCTCGCGATTCCCTACAAGCTACGCCCAGTACGTGCGGTCGAGGGTGCGGTACTGGATCGCTTCGCCGAGGTGCGTGGGCTGGATGGCTTCCGCGCCGTGCAGGTCGGCGATGGTGCGTGCCACCTTGAGGATGCGGTCATGCGCGCGCGCTGAGAGGCCGAGCCGCGTGATGGCATTCTCGAGCTGCTTCTCACCCTCGGCGGAAATCGCGCAGTGCTTGCGGATCATCTTCGGTGGCATCTGCGCGTTGGCGTAGATCTTCTCTCCTGCGAATCGCTGCTGCTGGAGCTTCCGCGCGCCCAGCACGCGCTGCGCAATCTCGGCCGAGCTTTCACCCAACTGGTCGCCGCGCAGTTCCTTGTATTTCACCGCCGGCACTTCGATGTGGATGTCGATGCGGTCGAGCAGCGGCCCGCTGATCTTCGAGACATAGCGCTGGATGAGCGGCGGCGAGCAGTTGCACTGGCGCGTCGGGTCACCGAAAAAGCCGCAGGGGCACGGGTTCATCGCCGCAGCCAGCATGAAGCGCGCGGGAAACGTGACGCTGATGGCCGCGCGCGCGATGGTTACGGCGCCGTCTTCTCGCGTCCGTCCTTAGCATTGGCCACCGCCGGCGGCAGGGCTAATGTGAGGCTACGAACTGCGTAGCGGTACACGCTGATTTCGGGGCAGAGTGTCGCCAGCAACATACGACGATCCTCCCGGCCAAGAAACTCCCACTCAGCAAAGGGCTCCACGATTTCGAGCACCATGCCCGCGTCCAACCGCTGCAGGCGCGGAACCGCAGCGGAAGCCACCAGCAGTCCGCGGTATGCCTCGACATCACGATCGATTGCCGCCACGCGTTCGTCCCTGTCGGCCTTCGTAATCACACCATCGAAAAACGATTCCAGCACGCGCTGGCGTTTCTCCTCAAGCATCTTAAGCTTCGCCTGAGGGGCCGAATCGTTACTGATCTGCGGCCGTTCGAATGTGGCTTCGTACTCCTCGATGATTCGCCTCAAGAACTCAGGCTCTTGGAGCCGCTCACCAAGCAGGCGGTCAATTGCGGGCTCCAATCTTTCCCGCATCATGTACCGGTTGTCGCACGCCGCAAGACCGCGAGCTTCACGGCGCCGACGCTCCCGAGTGTGACGAGTTTTGCAAAGGTAGTAGTCGTGCTTCGCCGAATGCGTGTAAAGCAGTTCTTTGCAGGCAGCGCAAACCAGATGGCCGTTGTACGTATAGCGGTGCGTGGTTTCCGGACGCACTCGCCAGTGCTTTGAGCGTTTCAATTCAACGAGCTGCTGCACGCGTGCAAAATCCTCTTCACTCACCAGCCCGTCGAGTACCTTTTTGCGAATGACCTCCTCGGGTGCGCGCGCGATCTTTCGGCGGTAGCCCTGTCGCCCGTCTGGTTTCGCAACGTATCCAGCGGCAGACCGATCCCGCTTCTGGTCGTATACACGCCAGCCGGTGTAAATCGGATTCCGAAGGATGAACTGCACGTCTGTCCGCGGAAGGTTCAGTTTTTGGCCAATTTCGGTGTAACTGATCCGGGTACCAAGAAACATCGCAAACGCCTGCTTCACCTTCTCCGCCTCCGCTGTATAGAACCAGCCGTGCTCTTTCGTGTAGCCCACGCCGAGCGGGAGATTCGATAAACCTCCCGGGTGCTTGCCTTCCAGGCGCATTGCTTCCTTGGCGTGCATCATGCGCTCGACAATCTCGCGACGCTCCAACCCCGCGACGGCAGCACGAATTGCGCCCATGAAGCGGCCCATGTTCGACGAGAAGTCGATTGGTCCATCCGGCAGGTAGAGAACCGTGTTCGTTTCGATAAACCTCTGCAGCAGTCCGAAATCCGCGAAGTTCTCGGGGCGCATCAGTCGGCTAAACTCTCGCGCTACGACGCCGTGAATTTCCGGATCTTCGATGAGACGCAGAAGCGCCTGCATCTGAGGCGACATGAGAACCCCAGCGCCGGACACGTCCACTATCTCGATTGTGCGCACAATAGCAAGCCCATAGGCTCGCGCGGTGCGCCGGTTGACTTCGCGCTGAGCCGGGATGCCAGCGCGGTCCTCCCCAGCCTGCTCGCTAGTGGACACGCGGATCAACTCGATTACGCTCTTCATCGCCTAGCCCCGTAATCTGGCGCGCAAGCTCGAACACACCTTCGCGGTCGCCGAGACGTACGGCCTCCCTCATCTCCTCCAAGAGCTTTCTCCGCCTCCTGGTTATTTCGACTGCCATCTGTACGAGTTGAGACCACATTCTACATCGTCTCCACACGAGCTTGGTTCGATAAATGAGCTCCTAATGGGGCTTCTGACCCGAGGTGGCGGCCTCGGTGTGCGCTGATCGTTAGAGCCGAAATTTGAACGAGACCACCGGGCCAGGGTGGCCTTTCAATGGTCTTGAGGTCAAAGGCGGCGCGAAGTCTCGCAGGACATTCAGCGGTATTGCCGCGGTAGGTTCCAGCAAGATCGTCTCCATGTCAACTCAGACGTTCCCGAACCACACGCCCCTCGAACTAGGGGACATGCCAACAAAAGACCCGGGTTGGGTGCGGTGGCCCACAAGGGTCAGGCGAAACCTGGGATTTGGCGATGACCCCTGCGTTGTGATTTGCTTCGCCAGTGAACGAAGCACGTGAAAAGTCGCCAATGCGAAGTCGCCTTCTAGTCGCTTCCTTCATGGCTTGCCAGGGAGTGCATTCCAGCGCCAGAGTCTGGACGCTTTTCGCGTAGTCCGAGGCGCACGTTGAGGTTTGGTGCAGCGCCTAATCGGTTGCTTGTGCGTAGTCAATAGCCTCGCCTAGCCGCTCCCTAAGCTCTCTCAGCCAAGCACCAGGGTTGGCGCCGTGAACGAGGCGGCCCAAGAACCCCAGCCTCTCGGCAACGTTGTCACGGTTCTGCCGGATGTCCTCCTTGGTGACGCTCGCATAGACAGCGAGGAATTGGCCTACGTTTCCTGGCTTAGTGAACAGATAGGTTGCGTGGCCGAGTTGGGGCGTTTCGACGACGGTCACGTTCTCCAAATCGAAGATGTACTCAGATCGGAAGAGATAGAGGCGCCGAGCTCGCCGAGAAAGCTGGCGGTAGAAGAAGGCGTCGTAGTCCGGAAGCCAGGTGATCTGAGCCACGTCGAAGTCTCCAGGGATGCCAAGGCTGCCGCACATCTTCTGCAGCGTTGCTCTCTCGACCGGCGCGGACTCTATGCGTTTGCGGAGGCACGCGAGGGCATCGGCGAATTGACCGAAGCGATGATGATTGTTCTGCGCCTTGTCGATCTGGTCTGCCATGTCCGCAGGAAGCCTGACTTCGACGCGGCTGGGAACTGCTGCCTCCCACTGAACGAGATCCCACGCGTCTCCCCGACGACGGTATTTGCCGCTCTGGACGAAGGTGGCTCGGATGCCGACCTTCGCTCCCAGCCGGTGCTTCCACTGGTTCCACGTCGCGTCCCACGTCAGAGGAAGCAAAGCTTGGTCAAACAGTACTTCGAGTTTGCGTCGGGAATCTCGGTAGATCGCGTGGCCGCCGGAAAACGACACCCTGCGCAAGGGCATGTGAAAATATCGGAGCTTGCGTCCCGGTAGGAAGGAGAGGATTCGCGTTGCAAAGAACGTGACACCGTCACGGGCAAGGTGGCCCGCGACGAGCAGAGAACCGAAACCACCGTGGGGAAAAACTGCTGGCGAGGAAGGATCCGCCAGGAGCGCATCGTAGCAAGCGCGCAATTCGGGTTGCGCCAGAATGTTGAAAGCGCGTTCGGTCGCAGACAATTCGGCGGGGGAGCTACGCGCCGCGCGGAGCTCGAGTGTTCGGAGCTTGAAGGCCACTCTGAGTTCCGCAGGCGAAGCCGTGGGATTGCTTCGTAGCAGTTCATAGAATGTGGCTTGCTGGCTCCATGTCCGCCGGCGGTTGGTCGCGTAGAAGTAATCCCGCAGCATCTCACAGCGAATGTGGATGGAAGAGATTCCCAGGTGCGGGCTCAGAACTTGTGCGGACACGAAGAGCTCTCCGCGCTTGTCCTTTTTGGGCTGCGCTGCATACCCGATCGAGGCCTGATAGACGTCTCCTCTTCTTTGCGGTGAATTTGCATTGCAAATGTGAAGCTCCGCGCCAGCACTTGCCTTTCCGAGACTCAACGGAAAGCGAACCTCATCTCCTGGCCGGATGAAAGATGCTAGGAAGTTGGAAAGCAAGATAGAGCTTCCATCGGTGAACAGACATTCCACCTTGTCGCCCTTGCCTAAGGCCTCAGCCACCGTCCGCCGACAAGCTTCAGGTGGTGCCCCCGCAACCTGAGATTGTGCTTCCACGTCGTTGCGGAACCTAGCACCGTTCCTGAGATTCCCTCAAATAAGTGACCTCTATGTCTCTAACTGGTTGTCTCGCAAAGGGATTAAGGAGGGTATCATGCGTCTTGCTGGGCGAGAACGGTTGGGGTTTTATCCACTTCCAGTTGCCGAAGCCAAGCGCATCCGGCGGTTCCTGAGTTTCCCGAATGGCCCTTGCGCGGCCACTGACCCATGCATCGGGGACGGCGGGGCGTTTCAAGCTGTGACCTTTGATGCGCAAACGCGTCGTTACGGAATCGAGCTCGACGCTTACCGGGCTGAACAGGCGCGCGGGGCTGTGGACGAACTGATTCACGGCAACTGTTTCGACGTGCATAGTCCGGCCGAGTCCTTCTCCCTCGTTTACCTCAACCCTCCTTACGACTTCGAGGTGGGCGAAGGAAAGTCGCAGCGAATGGAGAAACTCTTCCTGGAGCACGTGTACCGCTGGCTGAAGCCCGGAGGCGTCCTCGTCCTCGTCATTCCAGGGCCGCGCATTGAGGAATGCAATGCCGCGCTTTCGATCCACTTCCGCGACGTGCGCGTGTACCGACTCACTGAGCCCGAGAGCGTACGCTACAAACAGATTGTCCTGTTTGGCGTTCGACGCGCACGGAATGAGAGGGACCGGTTGCAGGATGCCGACATCACCCGTGCCAGGCAATGGTACGGCTCGATGTCGAGAAATCCGGAACGGCTTTCGCCGCTTCCGTCGGAGCCTGATCACTCATACGTTGTGCCGACTGCGGACCCGGTCCGCATGGTCTACCGAGGGCTTCCGTTGGACCAGATCGAAGACATGCTCCCGAAGTCTGCTGCGTATCGCCAGGCTGCACCTATCCTGTTCGCGCAGCAAGCGGACGTTAGCGGCCGGCCGCTAACACCGCTGCACGGTGGCCACGTGGGACTTCTTTGCACGGCGGGAATGCTGAATGGGACCTTCGGGGAGGGAGCGACCCGTCACATTGCCCACTGGCAATCCATCAAGGTTGTTGACCGAACTGAGGAGGAAGAAGACGGTTCAACAGTCATTCGAGAGAAGGAGCGGTTCTCGAATGAACTCACGCTCGTCTTTGCCTCTGGCGAAATTGCAGTCTTGAAGTAAGTTGTCCACTCCCAACCCCTTCTTAGCAAGCGCCTTCCAAATCACTCCCAAACGCAACGGCAAGCAAGGAGGTATCCGGTGAAGAACGCGCATGAACGCTTCGGAAGCCTCGAATTCACGAAGCGAGTGAAGGACACCACGACGCGAATCCGCGTGCACATGGATCGGCTGATTGTGGAACCCGCAAAGGAAGACCGCGGGACAGCGACTGCTCACCTTTTCTCAGTGCTGGGCAGTGATGCGGAGATTGCCGCCTTGTGGGCGGCGGTAACCGAGGGGGCATTCTTTCAAGCTCGGTTTCCGGGCCGGGATGCCTTTACGGCTTCTTTGGGCCCTGAGGCACAATGTTTTCGAGGAAGTGTAACCATCCTGGGGCGCAATCGTCCAGTTCGGCATCTCGTGGCGTTGTCGGCGGAGTTGCTGAAAACGAGGACTGGCACTGACCGCGAGGGAAAGCGCAGCGTTCTGTTCGACAATGACCCGACATTTGTGCTCTACCGGGTGGCGCGTCGCTTCGGCTTGCCCGTCGTTCCCGAGTGGGCTTCGTGGTTCATGCGAGAGCTCGAACGGCGCAAGGCGATCGAGCCCCTCCTGGGACTAGGATGCTCCCCAGTGCTCGTGAAAGGAAACAAGGCTCGATTTCTTGGCTGGATTGGCAAGGCCTTGAAGCAGCGCACAATCCTCATCCCCGATGGCGTTGGAACCGTTCGGTGGAACTTGCTGAGGGACCTCGTCGGCGGCCCTACGTTGCGGGCTACTGCAGCCGCCCAAGTGGCATTCGGCATATTCAATGGGCTTCTCTGTGCATTTGGCTCTTTCTCGGGAGGAGGCGCGAAAGAAAATGCTGTTGGAATCTTGCCCGAATCTCCAAAAATACTCATTTATGAAAAGCGGGCCGAGGCCGGCTGGGGTGAAGGTAAATGCCTCGTCGCGCCCTTTGACGTATTGCCAAGCGAGCGGCCCTCGAGCATTGGCTTCGGCACGGAAGACTTCCGCGAGCCCGTGCCAGTTCGGAAGGTACGGACGCCGGAAGGTACCTGACCCTTCCCAACAATCTGAGCTGCACCTTTTGCGTACCTCCTGAAGGCCAATGATGTCGGCATCCCATTGCCACGGAGCTTGGTCGAGGCGCTCTTCGACCCGCAACTCATTCCGTAGGATGCTTCCTCGTGTGGCAAGGAGATTAGATGCATTTTTAAATTTAGCATCTTCGTAATCCTCTTCGTACAGCATGTTGTAGGTTGCGACCTTGAGCTCGCTAGCGTCGGGATTGCGGCGGGCCCACCAGTCAGGCCAGACGTGAACGTCCGCTGCTTTCCATGGGACCCTCACAACCACGTTCGTCCACTCCATGAGCTCAATCTCAAAGAGGAAGCGGTTATAACTGAGGGATACGTGGCTTCCAAAAGCACCACGCGGCACGGTCCGCTGCCGGAGTGTTTTCGGGGAGCCATTGTTCCAGTCTTCCACCCTCAGCACGAGCGCCATTCCGTTCGGTGCGCCGCGATTGAAGATGGTCTTGTAGCGATTGGATGGGAGACCCGAGCAGGCCAAATTCAGAGTGTTCCAACCCAAGTGGCGATCCATGTCGCTGTTCGGGTGCGGCTCTGGCAAGGCGCCGGAGCCGAAATGTCCAACGGGGGAATCCGTTCCTGCCTCAATCCAAACGTAGTAACGACCTGGCGCAAGCCACATTCCCCAATCAAGTTTTGTGGAGGTAGCGCTCACATCGAGTGGACCGTGAATTACATCTACCCTGGTTTCGACCCCTTTATTTGAGGCGGACGAACGTGATTCCTTACCGAGGAGGGCGAAGTTCTTCCCCAGCCACGTCTCATCGGTAATGTCTAGGCGAGGATCAGCGTCACCAATCCCCTCAATCGGGTCGAACGGCGTGAGCCGATCCTGGTTGAACAGTGCCGCTCTACGTGGAGTGTCGGGGGAGAAGAGTAGCATTTGCGTGTTGTCATCTCCCGCGCCATTGCTTTGCGTTGTGACTTCGATGAAATCGCCGTTCTGAAGTGGACCGACGCCAACCAGAGTCCCGCCGACATCGAGCGGCATACCGACCGGGATCCAGCCCAGACCACGGTTCTCCAAAAGCTGAGTCGATGAAGTTGCGCGTCGCATGCTGAACACGAAAACCGTGACCTGCATGTCCGCCCAGAATAGCCCCGTCCTGACGTAACTGCCATGGCCGTTGCCCCCCACCTCGGCGAGTGGGCCATCATCATTGAAAAGCGTGAAGTCCCTCGAGCCTTGTCGGAACGTCACGATCATTCCAGTGTCACAGACACGGAAGGCGGCGCCCACGCCAACCGACTGGGAGCAAGGAGTCTTGAGTTGAAGGTCTGTGCCAGCCGGCACCGTCAGGGTGGTCTTGAAGAACGAACTTACCGGCACTTTGGCGATCCGGCCGACGAGTTCATATTGCGCCCCGGACTTGGGCGCTGGCCGGTCCAGACTCGAAGTCTGGCGGAGGGGTGTCCACTCTTCTAGGACCTCGCTTGACAAGCCCTGAGGAACTGTCTTTGCATTATTGATGCTGGTCACCGACAAAGCAACCGCTACGGTGGCGCAGATTGCTGGCGACAGCTTCTTTGCGCACCTCATTGTTTTCCTCCCTTGCGGTCATACCTTGCACGCGATAGACCACCGTGCGTCGCGCGGGTAACTAAGGTTTAGCAGCACTTGTAGAGGGCGGAGCTGCCAGGCGTGGCCGCCAGTTGGAGGGGAATCGCAGCATCCATCGGCTAAGCCAGTGCCATGGGTGATTCGATACCCCTGCGCGAGCAACGATAACTTGCCGCTAGAAAATGACGTTCTGCGAGAATTCGCAAGCCACCGCAACCAAAGTCCCGGGTAATTCCGCGATTCACCTCCTTCCGATCTTGTTCGGATTACGGGCGCGGAGGAATTTCGATTATGCGGTCGAACGCGAGTCCGCTGGAGCCTTCGCCCCGTCCAGTCTGTTTGCGAACGCCGAGCCAGACCCAGGCACGACCGTCACGCCAGCGCGTACGCTGAAAGCTAAGTGAAACACGGGTGCCAGCACGAGGAACCTCTTCCTCATGTAGGACGTACTTGGACGGAGGAGTTTCTTCTAGACCCTGGCGGAGCAGAAAGGTGCGCGGACGGACGGGATCGGGTGTGGGATCCGTATCACCGACCAGGATGCGGAGCATGGCTGCTCGTTGCAACTGGACTTCGCGATTGTCGCCTTCGATATGAACGGGAATCAGGGGAATCCAGTTCTCAGGCACCGAACTCATGACCTGGTAGCGGATCTTGGCTCCTTCAGCCGGGGGGAGCGGTTGCGGCGGGAAACCCAGGCGCCGCTCAAGGTCTTTCTCGTAGAAAGACCGGGTCTCGTTTGCTGCTTCGCGGCCTAGCTTGGGCTCGCCGGAAGGAAGCACGATGGTACGCTCAATCGCCCAAACCATGTTAGCCATTTCATCGCGGGCAAGCAGGACTTCCTCTAGCGCACGCCCCTCCAGTACTTTCTGGGCCGCGGGAGGAATGAGGAGGCTGAGATCGGCCGGCTGATGGCCCTTACCCCGGATCGAGTTGAGGAAAATCGCCCAGCGTTGCCAGTTGTCATCCTCGCCGCTGCCCGCTCCTTCAATCCATGTGCGCTCGCCGAAGACATTCGTAACCGCCATGCCGCGAATCCTGGCGATGCTTCCGGCTTGAGTGGTGAACGGAACCAGGAACCAGTCGTTTGCATAGACCAACCCAAACTCGATCAACAGCAGCTTGGCCAGGTCAGTCGTATCGGGCTTGACGTCACCAAAGTTTGTGCGGCTGTCCTCAAACTTCCACCAGCGTGTGTGCGGCATGCCATTGAATGTCACCTGCGTCGGTAACATGGTGAGCGTAGCTGGCGTCGGCGGCTCCTGCGCTGGATCGGGATTGCCCAGGGTCTTCCGGGTTGGATCAATATCGAAGTTATGCCAATCGAGATGGCCGTGATAATACTCTTCGGCGACCAGAACCTTTTCGTTCTCCTTGAGTGGAGAGGACACAGCAAACTGATACTCGAGTCGATCCGGTACCCAAGCCGAAGGTACGGCGGGCGGCTTGGGCTGATAGATCAATCTTTCGAACCACCCGACGAAGCGCGCAGCAATGGGGTCGGCCTGGGCATCCATGCCGGCGAGGGCGGGGATCCCGTCTGAGGCATGATTGGCTGCCGACGCGACCAAATGAAAATAGAGCTTGGCGCCATCCATACGCCGCTTGGCCACAGCCTGGAAATCTGACCACGCTTCCGGGTGCGCGCAAACAGCGAAATCGGCTGGAACCAGCGGGTCGGGGACGTGAATCGGGTACGCTGAGATGAATTGAGGAACCGCCGGGGGCGAAATCGTAGAAATCATCTTGAGCCATTGACGACCCATCAGAAGTCGGATATCAAGAGAAATCTCCAGCGTGCTCGGGACATCGTTCAAGACCTGTTTCTGAACGAAAGGAACCGGCATCTTCTCGACTTGAGGTTCAAGCGGAATCGCGTCGTTGAAACCTTCGACAGGGCCATTTGCGGGTTTGAACTTGCGTAGGCGCGTCGTTTCCATATGCGCCTTGGTGAAGATGGGCGAGCCTGCATCATCACCTTGGAACTCACCCACCTGCCACTGGCGACACAGCATCCACAGCGGGTCGCGAATTTCCGCGCGGAGGGCTCGCTGAAACTTGTCCGCCCGTGGGCGCCCCTCTAGGCGGTTCCACAGCGTGATGCCGGGTTTGGATCTGGTGCGGATGACCGAAGGCAGATTGGTTGTAATGTATTCGACGGCCATATCAGTCCTCCACTGCAGCGATTCTATTGTTCAAGCCCAGCTCGACAGCGATGGTCAATTGCCGGACTTGCGTCGCAACAACTGTGGCAGGGAGAAACGGAGCATACGGCGAGTTATCGATATGCTTCGGTTCGATGGCGCGGCGCTTTGCGAGATCCAGTGTTTCATTAAGCGCATCCACTAAATCGTTCCATCGCCAGGAGCCACGGAATTCTGAGGGTGTGACCAGGAGCATCGCCTGAGGCGCTTCCGAGTTCGGCCGGTCGTAGTGAAATGTGATGCCGGTTTCGACCGTGGACCCGGGGATGATCTCGGTCCACTCGTCGACGAACAGTCCGCACTGGCGCTCATTCTTGTTGAACGGCTGCGCGAAGTGCGCGGTGTAGAGAAGCCGGTCCGTATCGAGCTGCAGGTCGGGCGGGAATTCGAGGCCGAGCCAGCGGTCGCCGGGAATATTAGGCAGTTGAAGCGCGGTTAAGTCAGGCTCAGGACGGCCCAGCGCTCCTGCGAACATAACCACCTGCTCCCACGCATGCATCCTCTCCCGAACCCTGGCCACCCCATAGAGCCAGGTGTCGACAGGAAATTCAACCGGGTCCCGCCCAGGTTCTGACGGGTTCTTCAGGTATTGGAAGAGCTCATCGGACTGGCTCGCGGCAACGGCATTCTCAAGCTCGTCGCCCAGCGCGACGGTGACATTGAATTCCGGGAAGATCTGGAAATCTTCGCCAAGAAGTGCCTTAGCCGCGCTGTCGAGGGCCTTGGCACGTTCCGCCTGGACGGCTGAGCCATCGTGCTCAAGGAAGAGGTCGGATGATCGTTGCAGACGCCGATCAAGCTCGGCGATCACGACAGCGGCGAAACGGGACACATCTTCTGCGAAACGCACCATCTCGTCCTCATGCACAGTCAGGAGGAACTCCTGAGAGTCGAAATCGGTGATCGGCAAAAGCGCCCGGACATCTGCGAGAAGGAGAGAAACAGAGGTTCGAGTTGTGTTGCGGATGGCATGGAACTGGTTGCGCTTGGCGACGAATGCAGGCTGTTTCACACCCGTGAGATTTGCCAAGTAAAGAGCGGGCGTCGCAGGGAGAGGTACGGTGGGGATCGTGGAGATCGCACGCTCCGCCTGCGCCAGAAAGTCGAAGCGCGCCTGGTCAGTGGTAGCGGCAGCGGCATCGGCGAGCCGGTCATTGAACTCAACGAATTTTTGATCCCAGCGAGTCACTAGGTTCGCACACTGCTGGAGAATCGCGGAGAACGATCGGCGTCGAAAATCATAAGCAAAACCCCAGCCAGCCTGGGGCACTGCGAATGTGGCCGCGCGAGCGAGCAATGACGCGACAGAGGCAACGTAAGCATCGGCATTGGTGATGATCTCAGGGCGACGGTTCGGCAGGTCAGCCAGCGGCCCATCGATCGTCGATTTGAAAGCCACCAGATCACTGCGCAGCAGTTGCATCGCGGCACGGACGAGGTCGAGACGAACCTTGTCGACGAAGGGCTGGCTGTCCTGGCCGGACGTCGCCTCATTCATCAAGGTAAGGTCCGTACTCTGCAGGGGGCGGGACTTGGTGGTCAAACGACGGATGTTGCGGACGAGCGGCAGACATTCAAAAACACTGAACGCGGCCGTCTGCTTTTCGAGATAGCGAATCGAGGGCAGGATGTCCGGACGCGGACCGAAATTCAACACCGCGAAGCGAACGATGCGGTCGTCCAGTTCGGTCATCGCCTGCCGCGGGTCATCACCCATAATGGCGACCAAGTCGGCGGGCTGCAACTGTAGCTGATTCAGTTTGACTTCGCGAATGACGGTGGTTCCCGTTGCAGCTTCTCGCAGCGACACCAGACAGCCAATCTGATCGAGAGGCGGCAGGACGGACTCAAGCCAGCGGTTGAGTGCGGGTTCCGCTTGCGCACGGGGAGTCATGGGAAGCCCTCCGATGGGAGAAACGTTTGGGTCCGAGCCAGCGGCAAGGTGTATAGCGAAGCGATGCGTGAGTCCGATGCCGTTCATCGGGGTGCGGATGACGTCGGGCTCGGGCGGGAAGTTGCCACGCGCGTACGCGTCATACGTGGAAGCGACGCGATCATAGTTGCCGAGAACTGCCTGATAGACGCCTTCGGCCAGTGCGAGATCGGCAACTGCATCATGGCTTTCCAGCAGACGATCAACTTCGGCGTTGATGGCCGCGGCTTCCTCCGAGGTGGCAGGCGGCAGTGCGGGTTTGTCAAACGGATACAATTTGGTGGTGGCTTTGACATGTTCGACGAGAGCCAGCCCGTTGACTACGTTGCGCGCCTCAATGGCTTCGATCGACACCCCTTCGGGAGTCTGGGTTGATTTCAGATGGTCGGCGCGGATGGGAAAGGCTTTCCGCAGCTTGAAGATGAATTTGTCGACTTCGGCCAAATTATGGCGGTCGTGAAGTCCCCGCTCGAGCTGATAACCCAGCAGATCGGAAAGGCTTTGCCCGGCCCGAATCCCTTCGATCATTGCCAGCGCCGTCCGGACACGCTCCGAGGTGAGGTTAACAGCCAGGGTTTGACGGTTGGCGGGGCTGGCACTCGAAATGTACCCGTTGCGCAGCACAGCGGCTGCGACAGCATGATTCAATGACGGCGCGTGCAGATAGCCTTGATTTGCGCTGTCGCGCATCAGAGGCGGTTCACTGGGCCCGGCGAACTTCTCGATGAGTTCCGGGTCGGTTAGCCGGACCGGCGTGAGGACCTTCTTCTCGGGAGCGAGATCCTCGAGCCAGGCATATGCTCCGAGATAAATGCCTTGGCGAGGCGGCGCGGGAACCCCGTCACGAAGGTTCCGCATCAGAGCCAGCTGATAGTTCACGACTCCCAGCAGCCAGGCATCCAGGCGGTAGGCGCTACAGTCGATGTGATCGGCAAAAGCACGCTCCAAGAGGGCGGTCGGCTGATTCTTCAGCCGCTCCATGGCCCCGACCTGTTCGCGGAGCCGGCGGGCAAACACAAGCGTCATGAGCTGCGAGGCAATGAACTGGTGAACCGGAACGGTTGCACTTCCCGTGATCTGGGGAGCCAGAGCGTAAAGCGGCTCGTAGCGGCTCTCGCTAACCAGCTGATTGTCCCGGATATGAAGAAACGGGTCATCCATGCGTGCCTGCAGTGCTTTCGCGGAATCGTACAACCCCACATTCTCATGAAGGCGAATGCTAGTGTCGTGATACCCCAGTTGTAGTGCGTGCCGCAGGAACAGATACAGCAGAGCTGTCGGGACCTTATTGTCTTTGAAGCCGTGCTGCGAATAGAGCGCATCGAGCGAGGTGTTAGCGGCGTCGATCAGCCACTGGATGTAGTTGCGGTTGTCCTCTGTCCAGACGCGGACGGGCTCCCCCTCCGATAGTGGCACATCATCAATGACGCCGCCGGTGAGTTGGTTGTGCCGCCCGTTGAAGATCAGGTCGAGAATGGGCGGCATCTTGTCGCCAGTATAGCCCAGGGCACTCAACTTCGCGCGCGAAGCCATGCGCTGGACGGCAATGATAATTTTCTGGATGACTCCCCCGAGCCCCAGGAGGTTGAGCCGGTTGAACAGCGTTTTCAAACTTTCCGCATAGCGCTGCGACCATTCCACTGAGCCGGAGTGAAGACCCACGATGTCGAGTAGTACAGCGTGCGGGTCACCAGCCTTCCCGACATACGAAATTTCGGGAAGTTTGGCGCGGATGTCATTGTCAATGGTAAGGAGCACCGGATATAGATCGCGGAGAAACATGAGCAGGGGGGCGACGTTTGGGCCGAAGGCGACAGAAGCGTGGTTCTCGAACCGCTGGTTGATCCAGTTCATCCGGGAAAAGGCCGTCGCCGGAAGAATACCGTAGGGCTGGGAGCCAATCCGGATTGCCGGACACGCACCACCAGCAATGACGTAACGAGTGAAGAAATCACGTACGCGCCCCATCGCTTCCGGCGTGAACACGGGGGCCATCATCGACTCCATCCAGTGGCCGAAGGTCGCTGGCCAGAGGGCCGTGTGCATGGCGCGGGCAACAAGTTGGTCTTGCCCATCCGCTTTATGGGTGTGAAGGAAAAGGGCGGGATTGATGCCGAAATATTCGGCAAGCCACTGGCCGTCCCTTTTGTCGAGCCAGTCCGGGTCTGGGGTGAACAATGGCTTCTGGAGGTCTTCAAAACTCTCGTCGGGGCTGTCGAGTCGCGACATTCCGGAGCCCACGTCCTCGGTGTTATTCGTCGGAGTCCCCTGAGGCACGATCGCAAATCCCGCGCGGCTAAAAGAGTGGTGCTGAATCAGCATCTCAAGTTCGCCTCTGGCAGTCTTTTCATCACCGTGCAGCCGGATTCCCAGAACCAGAACGCGCTTGAAACCGCGGGCCGCCTGCGTGGGTGTCAGGTCGATTCGGAATCCCATTCCAAACTCGACCGCGCGGTCGAAATCCGAGATCCATTTCAACTCATCGGGCACGACGAGATTTCCTTCGTCATCGTGCTTCATCTGGTCCGCTTCTGCGGCTCCCGGATCGGGGCCTACAAACAGCGGTGACGGCACCGGCATGCCGAGCTCCACACGCGGAGCTTGGCCGACATCGCTTTCATAGCCGAGGAATACAAAACGGTCTGGCAGGATCGCGGCCCTCGGCGCACGGGACCAAGAGGTTTGCCTGGTTTCGACCTTCGGGAACACAACGAACGCCGCGGAAACACTGACGGAGGGCTTGCTCGCGCCCGACATCAACAGCGCAGAGAAGTTTACGGGTACATATTGAGTCGCGATTTCGGCAGCGCGTGCCTGACCCACGGCAAGTTCCAGGGCGGTGTTGGCTGCCGCGGTCTTCTCCGTGTCACCATCCGCCAGCCACAGGTCGCGCCAGTAAACCAGCGTGGGTGCCTGTTCGTCTTCCGGAAGGGGAGTTTCCGCCGGAACGACGAGGATGACATCCTGTGAACGAGGCTTGGATGGCTTTGCTGCCAGATTGACGGGCTGGAATTGCTGCACGATCCAGGCAGCCCGACCGGAGCCGTGGCTGTGGGCCAACTCGGTCCAGGCCGCCCGCTCCTGGTCTTCGATCCCGCCGGCTTTCCAGATCGAGGTCCAATAAGTCTTGGCATTGCGTACTTCGGACTCGGTCAGTTCAGGGTCGAAGGTGTCAATCCAGCAATCGTCCGGGTAGATGCGAACCCACAGTTGTTTCGCCGGTGCATTGGTTCCCGGAACCTTCACGTCTTTGAAACGCGTTTCCAGACGGATCGGCATCATCAGAAACGGCGTCACGTCGTTGAACTGTTCGATGGCCTTGCGCGGGTCCAGGAAGCGGACGCGTTCTCGGAGCAGTCCCGCCTCCGCCGCGATCGCTGAGGCTCGAAGACCGCGCTGGTGTTCGATCTCACGCTCGTTGCGCTCGCGCTCCGCTTCCAAGCGCGCTCGCTCGGCACGGTGCTTCTCATTGTCCGGTTTGAAGACGCGGCTGAGTTCAATTTGTTGTCCGGCGATGCGCGTCAACCGCTCCTGTGCCGCAGCCAAGGCGCGGGAAGCCTCATCGCGCGCCTTGCGCGCCTCCCGAAGCGGTTGTCGGATCTCTTCTGAGTCACCCATAGAGCACCATCATTTCGGAAGCATTTCGCTTGCGTGCACGCCGACAAGAACCGGGGCTTGAAATAGAATGTAGGCGAGCTCGGCAGAGGTTATGGTGTTGCGGTCCCAGACGATGTCTTTGTCGTTCAGATATTGCGGATACTTCTCGTCGGAGGAGCCTGGATTGGACACCGAAAGAGTCGGCGGTGTGGTTGCGATTTCGATGTGCGCGCCGGGGGGCTGCGGCTGAACCACGGGCCAAGAAAGGTCGTTCCAGACCTGCAGCAAGGGTGCCTGTTCGTTATCCAGACCGTAGCGAGGCTCGCCAGGCCGCTCCTTGATCACAAAAAACCAGCCAGGTTCGTCGTTTGGGTTTTCGCCAGTGCCGCCTTTGGCCTGCTCTACGGTGAGGTCGAAGCCGAAGAAGTAGATGTCCGGGTCAACTTTCGCCTCATAAAGCGGGGTCAGAACTTTCGACCGGGGAGGTTGATCTTCTTCCGCCGGGGTCAGCGGAGCAAACCGGCGCTCCACCGTATTATCGATCGCTCCGGACTTCTCGCAGGGCTCTTTGCTTTGATCGGCGGGAGTAACTTCTTTGCGCTGCCAGCAGGCCCGGTGGGCATAGATCACTGCGTTGGGATAGCGCTTGAGCAACTCACCACGGATGACTAGAACCAGTTCCTCTTCGTTCTCGCGGCCCTGCTCACGATGGTCGTGTGAGCCGAGCTCCGAAGTCTTCGACCAAACATGCAGCGGCGGGATGTCGCGCAGGGATTCTTTCAGAGTTTCGTCATCCAGATTCGACGCATTGAAGAAACTGCGAACATCCCAGAACTGCCGGAACGTCGAGCCGCGCTGATCCGTAGGATACTCGCGCCAGAGGAGTTCCCGAGCGAATTCATGGTTGAGACCAACCATGTAAGACTCGATGAAACGCTGGTTTGTCTGCAGGAGCGTGATGCTGTTCGGCGCAATCAGGTTGATATTGGGTAGAAAAAGCTCGGAGGAAAGATTCTTGAGTGGTTCATACATCGGAAGGTCGATCACCGGATAGGCCATGGGCTCGACGAAGGTCTCAGTCGGAGGGTGAACGATTTCGCCAAGCACGCGTGGCGGGATGAGAATACCCGCCATGATGCGCTTCGGGATGGTTCGTTTGGGAAGCGTTGCCTTTATCTGGTCATCAACGACCTGGGTCAGATCGAGCGCGTGCTTGGGCGGGATGCGGCCGACCCTGTTGCTGATCTGAATGACTTCAAAAGTGTCGTGGAGGGACTCCTTGAAGCGGGAGGCCTCGGCGCTGTCGGTGCCGCCCGGGGCCGGAACGAACCCGGAATCAGGTTCGGTAATCCTAAACGCGGGGTTGCCCGGAAGCAGATTGACCGCTTCTGGTGTCTGCTGGTCTTCACGAATTGTGTCCGAGGCTTTAAGATCATTGCTCCAGCGCGTGAGAAGGCGGGACAGAAAAACTACCCCCGCAAACACCGCGGACGCAGCCAGTACCGCCACGCCGGTGGGCAGAAACAAAAGGAAAACCAGGGCAAGGATGATGGCGACAAGGAGGATGAATCTGCCAAGACGCGGAAACCGGCGCAGCCAGTTCAGCACAGCCGGCGGCGCATTGGCTGGTTTCGCCACGTCGGCCGCCTGATTGGGGGTGAAGACTCCGGGCGGGGTGACCTTAGGTGGCGCCGCGCTCACCTCACCCTTGCTTTCGTTGATTCGATCCAAGAGCCCGGTCAGTTTCTTTTCCTCGTTGAATGGCAAAGACCGGACAAGGCGGCCCCGTGGGCGAATCATGCGGCGGAGAGCCGCCGAAGTCATGGCCGGCTGGACAAAGGTGTCTGCGAGCGCGAACTGAACAGTAGAACCGCCGGTGAGGATCCGTTTGTTCAGAGGAGCCATGAGAAGCAATGTCTGCTGCCGGCTTACGCCGACGGTGGGAACAATGTGGCGGTCGTACCAGATCTCAGAAGTGAGCAGTCCGAACTGGCCCAGCCAGATGCGTTTGCGAGCCTCCAGAACTTTGCCGATCTGCTCCCACGCGGCATCCATGAACTTCTCCTGCTGGTCCTGGATGACCCGTGTACCAATGCCGGCTGCAACGCGGAAGCGAGGATCAAGGTTCAGCCGGTGAATCCAGTTCTCGGCAGGTGTAATCGGTGCGCCGTCGCGCTCGCTAAGAACCCGTTTGGTGAGGGCGTGCCAGGTGCCATACAGAGGTGGAGTGATGATGGGATCGGGATCGCCCAAGGATTGATACAGGTCCGGAAGGTTGATCAGATTGGCGAGGCTGGTTTGCAGGGGACGTGGGAAGGGATCGTCCCAGGTTTCAAACTTGTCAGGCGGTTCGGGAGGAACTTTTGCGGGTGGCTGAAACGCACCGCCGAGCTTGAGGATGCCACCAAGTTCAGGTTTGTCGAGACCCGGCACGTTTGAGCCGGGTTCCTGCACATCCATTTCACGAAAACCAACCCGGGGATCCACGGGCATCGGCTTCAGAAGGCGCACGAGGGTTTCAAAATCGCCGGTGGTCCCGGTCCGGAAGAACCAGCGGTGATAGTAAGGAAAGCTCTGGCCTTCTGGGCGTGTGGCGGAATCCCAGGCCGACATGGTGGCGGACACATCGGCGAGATCCAAGCCGAGTCCCGCGCGACGGCCAGCTTCAAACGTCGGCATGAGGAAAGCGTGGTATGCGGTGTTCTCCGAGAGCTTCCGCGGCGAAAGGATGCGCGAGTAAGCAAGATCGGGGTTTTCATTGAGGACTGCCTCGAGCTTCGGGATGACAGCAACCATGTCGGTGGAGACAAACTCAGTGTCATTGGCCGCGAGGCTCCGATTCACGTGAACGTGGGCCCAGGCCCAGAGTTCTTCTGTCTTTGGGAAAACAGACAGGTCAGGCACGTCGACGTAAGGCAGGGGCTTGTCCTTAATGTTCTTGCCTTCGGCAAACTCGCCTTCCTCAAGAACGATGAGCGCAATCCATGGCCGCAGGCGGCCTTTCGAGTCGGGTGCGGCCGGCGTGTAGCGCCATGGGAAGTCCTCATCATAGAACTCGATGTGTGGCAAGTAATTTGGCTCAAAATTTGTGATCCAGTCGCGGGGGTCCGTGCGGAAGATTGTGCGCTTGTCGATGCCGACGATGTCCCCGGGACCGAACAGCGCAACCGGCCGGCTCACGGAAACAGCAAGACTTCCTCCTCCGATCTTGTCGCCTTTCGCTTCGAGCTGAACGTTGACCTGTGCACGCACTTTCACGCTGTTGTCGAAATCAGACGTCTGAATCTGATTGGCCAAGCCCCGGCGAAGCCAGGGGAGGAACGAGTAAGACCCGAGAGGTTTCATGCGGCCCTCTCAAAACTGGGAATCACGTGCATCTGATCAGCGAGAGACGGATCCGCGGCAATCTGGCGATTGAGATAATCGCGCGCACTGGCTTCGCTATGGAAGGACACCGTCTCGCTGGACACCGCTTTGTTATTCGCCTGAAAGGCAACCGTGTAGGTCTCGGTCTGCACCTCGATTTTTTCGTCAAAAGGCTGAAACTTTTTCTTGGTTGCATTGGAAATCTCGCATTTGGTCACCGCTGCGCCATTGAGGAAGAAATTGAACAGAACTCCCATGAACCCGCGGAAGCGCCGCTGGAATCGCTTGTAGTTGGAATCGATGATGATCTCCTCGTAGCGAACCACGCGGCGCGCCATCTTGGACGAACGCAGGTCGGCACCCGAAGCCGAAAGCTCGACGCCGGCGCGCTCTGGGGCGAAAGCGGGTTTCGAGAGCTTGTCGGAGTCAGAGAAGTTCTGATATTGCGCGGGAGCGAACTGCTCATACGCATCGGCCTTCTTGGCGAGTCCATCTGGTACGACGGACAAGGAGAGCCGGTTCACATCGCTTGGTTTCTTGCTCCCAACTTTGTCGAGTTTCAATTCCAGCGGTACGGCCCGCTGGGAAATGCGAAGAACGCCCACGGGGTGCAGGATGAGAGCGGCTTCGGCCTCCGGCATCTTGCGCAGTGACACAAAGAGCGACGACCCAGCGGGAAGCAAGGCACGCCAGTTCTCGGACTTGTCCAGCTCGGCCTGCAAGATGGGGAGAACCGGAATCGGAGGCAGCTCCTCCTTGCGGTCCTCGCCCCAGGTCTTTTCGAAATCGACATCAATGTCCCAGAACAGAATGGAAATGGAGCCGTGACCGAGCACATGCCAGGGAGCGGGACCTTCCAGAGACCCACGAATGCTCACCGAGAACAACCCAGCGCCGAAGACGTTCACGGAAAGGGAAGCAGAAATCTCGATGATGAAGAAGAACGGAGAAAACTGGAAGAGCGCGTCGAAGCCCAGATGGCCCTTGACGTTCAAAACTGAAAAACCGAAGAAAAGTTCGACGCGCGCGCCAAACTGGACCGTATTCGATGTTACGGCGAAGTAGCCTTCGATGCGCACACGTGCGACGGAGGTGTTGAGCAGGCTGATGGCAATTCGCCGCGGGCTGGGGAATGGCAAGGGCGGCGGTGAAAAACGCGGATGGAAACCACCTACGCTGACAACGAAGTTCGCATCGTCTCCGAAGGCCACCAGGAGCCCCATTTCTCCTTCGATGGTGAGGAAGACGACGCGGGAGTCGAACAGAGCCGCAAAAAACCAGATGCGCTTTTTGTCAAACTCAATAGCACCGATGAAGTTGACCTGCAGTTTGATCACGGCGGCATCCGGGGTTGGCAGCGCCACCTGCAGGATGCCCACAATCGCGATGTTGCCGGGGATTTCAATGATGATGCCGAGGGAAAGGCTGACCAGAGTAGGAGTTCCCCAGCCAAGCTTGGCCATCGGTCCAATGAGGAATTTTCCTTCGTACGGCGGGAAGAAGGCTTTGAGGTCGCTGATAATCTTCGGCGCGTTGGCAATAATGTCCTTCGGGAACATCACTGACTCAACTGCGCCTGATCGTATACCGTCGGCGAGCACCTGAAGCTGCATGGTCCGGTGCAGGCCAAGCAATCCGCCGACGGCGAGCAGGGTGAATCCGAACCCGAGCTGGATGCCGGTGCCGAACTCAACCGACATGATGATGAGCAGCGAGAAGCCCTTGGAGCCGTCCGGCATCTTCGTGGAAATGATGCCGATGGCCTTGATGGTCACAACATTGAACAGGGCAAGCTCGATCGCGCCCGCGTACTCGCCCCTGTCAGGATCAATGAACAGGTAGCCGCCGCCTTTGACGACGCCCACATCGATCGAAAGGCCCACACCCTTAGGCGGCAGGAACTTGAGCTGAAAGTCGACCGGGCCACAGTTGCCTTTCTTGTCGTCCGGAATACTTATATCGGCACCGATGCCGATCTGTTCAACGACTGCCTGCAGCGGCCCCAGCACGGCCTTGATGTTGGACCGCAGGCCCACGGGGAACTTGGTGCCCTGGATTCCCACAACGAGGGTGAGCGCGCTGATTTCGACAGGACCCAGCTGAAGATGGAGCGGGAGTTGAATCTCCAGCGTTGCCGAGCCATGAAAGAACAATCCCTCCCGACTTGAGAAGCCGATACCAACATCGAAATCAGACTCAAGACCGAAACCTGACATGATCTTGCCGAGGAAGCCATCCGCAGAGGCAAGGGAAACAACGAGCCTGCCTCCCTTGACTTCCCCGCCAACCTTAAACGTTCCTTGCGCCCGGCTCTGGGCAGGGTCCCAGGCCAGCCCCACACCGAAGCGGGCAGTCAATTGCCTGGCTTCGAGACGACTTGCGCCGGGCTCTCCGAGGATCAAATAGGGCTCGCCGTTTTGCTTGCCTCCGGTCCATTCCAGTTCCAGATCACCCTGCGCCTGGCCACTCGGTGGAATCAGGGTCACGCCGTCATCTGGTTGAAGAACAACTTGCAGACCAAGTCCGAGCTGCGCGTTCAGGGTGACACGGAACTGCCAGTCGTCCTGCACAAACGGCTGGGCTGTATCGATCTTGAGCGGGTGTGCAATCTTAAGCAGCAGGCCTTTGGGGTTCATATCCAGCTTGGGGCTGATTTCAAGAAAAACGACATCCAAGACAGGTACCGGGCCCGTTGTGTCAAGAATCGCGGGAACCCCGGCACGGGCAAGAAGCGAGTTCACCTTTTGCAGTAGCGGTAATCCTGTGAATCCAGGATCGCCCCATTGGTATTTCGTCTTGAGGTGATTGAGCGGGTTTCCAATGAAACCGGTCAGCTGGTCAAGATGCAGCCTGCGCCGAACGAATGCGGGATGCTGGGCATCGACACCGGGTACGTCAGACCGCTCCACGAAGCCGACGAAGTCGAGCGCTTCCGCAGCACCGGGAATTCCTTCGAGGTTGCGAACCACGAGGTAGTCGAGAAGGCGGCTCGGCAGCTCGCTGGCAAACTGGTTCAGCTCAGCTGGTGGAATGCCTGTTCCGGCAAGGCCTTTGATCGCATTCGCGATTTTTTCGATACCCGTGATCGTGGTCAGGACGGTGTTCGCCAGCTCCAGGGCCTTGGCGATTATCTGCGGAACATCCTCATTCTTGATCGCATCCGCCAGGGCCTGAACGAGTGGAGGCAGGTCGCGGATGCGCTGAACAGCGGACTGGGTAGCATTCACAAGCGTGCCATCCGCATCGATGGCCGCGGGGAAGTTCAGGCCCAGCTCCGCAAGCAGCAGGCGGAGGTCGCCCGACTGCACGCGGCCTTCCAGCGGTTGCAGCAACTCCGCCAGAGAATTGCCGATGATCGCGAGAGTGCCCTTCTGTTCCGGCATCCCGGTTCCTTGCAGGTCATTTCAGTTGAAGCGAGGGAACCAACTTTTCTTCCAGCACGCAAACGAACTCGTCGACCGTGTAGGAAACGGTAAAGGCTTGGATGATTAGATCCGCGTATGTCTGGAGGTCATCGCGTAAGACCTCGCTCCCATGTGCAACCAAAGCCTCGCGGATGCGAGCCGCCGCATCGTGGCGGCTCACGCCTTCGATTTCGTCCGGGAACCGGTAGATCGGCTCACGGGCGCTCCGCGCGAGGGCAGCCAGAAAAGCGGGGCCCTGATGGCGTTGCCACACCACGGTGACCGGGCGTTTCCGGTTGACCAGTTCCAGGCATTCCTCGCCGTGCTTCAGGATCAATTCGAGGAGCTGTCGACCTGCCTCGGAGGCGCGCAAGCGCTCCGCCAACGGCCCGAACGCTGAGTCGCGTGCCAGCCGGGTGGCAAGCTCGAGTTGGTCTTCCTCGACTTCCATCACGTCGTAGTCCTGTGTCGCGTCGGTCGGGAGAATCGCAATGTGCAGGCGTGCTATGACTGGAGCGATGAGCTTGGCCAGTCCCAGCGGCCCGCCCTCCTTATCGATCGCATACAGGAGGCCGACTACGTTGCCATTCAGGCGGTTGACCACAGCCGAGCCTGAGTCCCCGCGGTCCGCAATTTTGGTAAAAGGAGCAACCGGTGTGATGACTATTTCCGGGGTCACCTGGGTCAGCGTGCCCCTTGTTAGACCCGTTCTTGCGCCCACTTTGTAAACCTCATCCAGATGGACTGCGGGTCCGTCACCGCTCAGCAATCCCATGATCTCTGTACTTCCGTCATTTTTTCTGATCTTTCGGACCTTGGGGATAAACGGCACATCCGCATTCAGCTTGGCAATCGCACAATCGAGGTTCTTGTCGCCGTCCAGAACCTGGCCGATCTCGTTGCATGTACAGCAGCAGGATTCTTTGTGGTTTGGCTGGCCGACGCCAGAACCCACCTTAGCCGACCCGCCCAATAGAACGTGATGATTGCTCAGAAAAACAGTGGTGTTGTCCGTGGTCAGGCGGCAGAAGCAGCCCAGCGTCCCGGTTCCTCCGCTGTCCTCGCTACCGATCCGTATGCCGCCTACCTTGGTGCCGTAGTTTTTCCAGTCGTCTTCGTCGTTAAAGCCTATGACGGGTACAATCCGATACTTCCTTATGACGTCAGTTCGGAAACCTCGGATGGATTTGGGAATGACGTGGTCGGGACTGAGGCCTGATTCCGGGAGTTTTTCTGTCACATAGACGCGGAAGGCGAGTTCCTCGGTCGGGGAACCACCAGTTTCCTTGACTCCGATTCCGACGTCGACAACACCTGGAATGCGAAGCAATTCCGCTTTCACTTCTTCGTACACCTTCAGAATGCGTTCCTGGTCCTCGATGCGCTGTTCCCGGCTTCTCATGAAGCGACACCTCCGTGCTTCGGTGGCGGCATGGCAGGATGGACGTAAACTCTACTCCATTTACTGAACAAGTCAAGATACGATTTCGTTAGAAAGCGAGTTGGTGCGGTAAACTTGTGGGTACCGGTTCAGGACGATTGGCCGTTATTCCGCGATCAACGACCCGCTCTACGGACCGCAGCAAGGACGAGTGCGGCTGCAACGGCAACCGCAAGGACAAGGCCTATCACAGCCATCAGCACTGATCCGAGCAGGACAACAAGGAGGAGGAGGCCCATGACGAGGGAAGCGAACACAACGCCGCCTATCATGCCTTTGAGTCGGCCGAGGAATGTCCGCTGGGCTCTAGGAGTAGATTCCTGCTCCGCTGGGACAAGCGTTATTTGCAGCCGGCTCGGCTTCGGCATTCTTGCATTATAGGGCACTTCGGCTGAGGCGGTGAAAGCCTGATCGTCGTTGCACAGTGGGCAAGGAGAATCCAGTACTAGCCTGCATAGCGGTCCATGACCAACTCCTTGCCGACTGCCGGTAATTGGGCGTGGCACATTACCAGGGCTGTGAACCGCTGGGCGACGCAAACGCAATGTTACACACTACTGGGCGACTCTCCCGGCTCGGCGAGTAATCCCCCTTTGTAAGCACCGATGCAGTGAGCGGTGAATCCCAGGTTATCTCGCGGGCATCCTTCACCAGCCCCTCATATGTCACACGCGCTTCTGGCCCAAGCAAGCGCAGCCCGTCCATAAGCAACCGCAATCCCTCGGTGTACACAGGCAGACCTCGCGCGGCAGCCTGGAGCAGATACTTCCGGATCTCCGAGGCAGGTCCCTTTTGGTGAATCATCTGCCAAGCCCAGATGACGCAGCCATCGGGCAGGAAACTGAACCAATTCGCCAGATTCTTTGCCCAATCGTGGAGGCGCGGAAACTGCCGCAGGCGCAGCAACAAGTACGCACCCACTGCAGCAGCGTACGCATCCTGCCTCTTATCCATCAGCATGGCTTCTGCTTCCTCCACCCAGTCCGCCATGCTTCCAGCGGAGTACAGATCTCCACGCTGCAGGTAGTTCATGATGGTGTCCGCCATCGGCTCGCCGGTCGTCAATCGCACGCTGAACGTAAGCGCGCTCTCTCGGCTCAGCACATCCGCACGGACCCAACAGCGCTGCACATCACCCGGAAGCCGAACCTGCAGTACCCAGCCTTGGGGGCGTTCGATTTCCAGCAAGAGAGGAGGTCGCCGTGGATCGCCCTCGACCTCCCAGTGCGCTTCTCGACCGCGCCCCGTGGACACCCCAGGTATCTCCTGCAATTCTCGGGAACGAATCCGGGCGGTCGCAAAGGAGGAGAGCCTCAGGCCTTGCTGCACGCGCGGCTGCTGGCCAGGTGTTACAGGGCGAACGCCAGAGCGGCGAAGGTGGTACTGATTGACTGCTTCCAAGTTGGGTAATTCCCGAGCGTATTCTTCCTGCTCCAGGTCCTCCAAGCTGACCTGTGTCGGAATAAGGCCCGCCGGTTTTGCTGTCAAACCTGAGCGCAGAGACGACGCTGAAGTTTGCTCAAAAATGGACTGCATGGAGACTACGCGGGAGAGCTTGCCTGGATCCTTCAGGATCACGCTCTGCCCTGATGGCAACGACACGCGTAGGAAGCTTGCTTCCGAAGGCACGCGAACAGTTCTTGACCTTCCACCCGAAAGCATAATACGCGCGACGACCTCCAAGTCCGGCGAGAGCACTTCTACCGAGGCTGCTGGCATATCCGCTGCAAATGTGATGTTCAGATCGCCGCTCATGGCACCGGCACTCCTTCAAACACCGGCGGGACGAAGGTGTACTGCTGCGGAGGGAAGACGGGATACTGCCCACCGGGAAAGCGAACATCTATGGTCCAGTCGCCTGCTTCCACCTCTTCAATGATGGGTTTGTTCTGGCCGAGCAGGGACTGGATCAGAGTCGCGCCGCGTGAAAGGATGATCTCGGCTACATTGTTGGCCGCAGGTGAACTGCACTCGACAGCGGCAACCACGCGCGCCGCAGCTGGCTCATGGATCCGCGCCATTCCGCCCACATCGGGGTTGCATGTCAGCGGCAGGGCGTGGCGCCGCGCCAGTTGCGCCATCACCTGCCCCAGCGCGTTCCCCAGTGAATAGGTATCGACCACCCATTTGGGGCCCTTCTTCAACCCGCCCACACCCTTCAGGCAGCACAGTACAGCCTGACCAAAATACGTAACGTCATTGTCCGGCCCATAGGCTTGCCGCCCCTGCGTTGTGGCGTAGTAGGCCGCGGAGCAAGCCACCGTATCGGTGATGCTCGCGCTGATGAGACCGTCGCCGCCGACGTTAACTTGTGTCAGCATTCCGAAGGGCGTTTCGCGGCAGGCGTCAACGAAAAAAATTTGCGTCTGCGCCTTGCATTTTCGCATGCCCACGCGCATCCAGTCGAAGTTAATGCAGTTCGCCCACTCGTTTGGCAGAGCGGGGTCTCCAAAATCCTCAGGCAGCAGGAACTGGTCCGTTTTATTCAGCCCGTGGCCACAGAAGTAGAAAAATGCGATGTTGTCCGCATGGCTCGAGCACCGCTTTTCCCACTTGGCGAAGGATCTCTTGATTTCAGCCATCTTTGCCGGGTCCGCCGGGGCTTTGCCTCCGGCGGGAACCGGGATCTGCACCGCCGGGGACACCAGCATCTCGAGTGAGCCAAGCTGGCAGGCGGGATTGCTGTGACCGTTCATCAACCACTCCGCCATGGCCGGCGCTGTGTGCTGCGGGGTCGTGACTTGCGTCAGCCCGAGCGGATCGTTCGCCATGGGCCCACTTCCACCGTTCAGGTGCGGATAGTCCGCAACGCCGATCACAAAGGCGTGCAGTCGCGCCTGATTCGTCACCACGTTCGCTTCACTGTCGGGCCAGATGAGGCTCATGGCAGTTGATCAATCCGCGCGCGCAGCCGCTGATAGAAGCGGCCCTGCTCGAAGTAAGCGCCGTGCGCCTTAATGGTGTAGGTCTCCGTGTCGTAACGGAAATCCCGCACCCGGTCGAAAACTTTGTCGCATGCGTAGGCAAAGATGTCCACTTCGTCGAACACGTTGATCCAATGTCTGATATTCGCCGGCGTAGTCGCCAGCTTCTGCTGCGCCGAAGGGATGCTCGCGTTGCTGTTCTTGAACCGTTTGATCTCCTCGAAGTGTGAAACCTGCGAGCCGACCGAGATGAACAGGTCCACGGTGATATCCGGACGGAAATAACTCAACAGGTCGAAAGAAATCACGCCGCCGAGGCTGTGCCCGATGATGACCAGCGGCTCTCCCGCCGGGCCATCCTGCATCGCCTGGGCGATCTCGCCGAGGATCACGCTCGGAATTGCACCGGGCGCATTCTTATCACCGCGCGCGTCAAGATACACGAATACGTCGCCAAAGAAACGGCCGAGGACAGCGTTCAAGGGTCGCCGGCCCCAAGCGAGCAACTTGGTCGAAGCAAAATCGCCAGTCTTGTTGAGGACGGTGCTGGCAGCGGAGGTTACGGCACCTTTCAGCTTGGCAGCAGCAGCAGACAGGGGGTTGATGACAGGGTCGAAGAGTCCCAGTGCCTGCGTTCCAGGCGCCACAGATGCCGTGGCGGTCTCACTCACGAGTTTGTTGATGAATTGCTGGTCCGTTGTGATTGCTGCCAGCCAAGCGGGCTGAGGATTGGCCTCCGCATATGCCTGCGCGGCGGCAATGAAACTTGCGACGCTTTCCGCGTCCGCAGGCTTCGCTTGCCGCAGCAGGAGATCGGAAACCGCGCGCACGGCGTGTAGCAGCGACTTCCGAGCCAGCGTGAGCAGCGGCTGAGCCTGTGCACCTTTCGGGTCCGCTAGAACGTCACCGATGAAGCCGATGAGCGGCCTCAGATCGTCTTCCACGCCTGCGCCCAGGGCATTTATCTGACCAGCGGGCAGCGACGCCATGTTCCAGGCAAACTCCGTGCCCAGGTCACCCCAGTACGGGAAGCGCGGCTTCACCGTGGCCATCGCCTTGCCGTTGATGGAGGCGTCCTTCAGGTGCTTCTGCAGAAACTTCTCGGTAAGCAGCCGTTGCGCTTCATAACCCGGCTCTCCTTTGCGCGTGTTCACGCCGTGAACGAATACGAGCGGCATGGCTCTGTTCCAACTCAGTCCAGGGTGACAGGCCCGGCCCCGATTCCGGTTCCCCGAGTGGGGGATTTATATCATAGTGCAGATACAACTTCCGTAAATTCCCAATACTTAACCGCTGGAACCACTGCGTCTTGGACTCAGCCCCACCGCAGAATCACTTCGACCTCATAACAGGAGACGGACATGAAAGTACGCAGGGAATGCAGACGCCAGGTTGTGCCGGTTAATCCGCCTTTGAGCCAATCCCGGCAAGCCGACATGGCTTGCCAGTGCCTCTACGTTCGAAAGCACGTCATCGGCGGGCCGTTGCCCGAGGGTGAAGCTGCGGCACGAGGCATTGAAGTCCATCGGATCCTGGCAGCGTACATCAACCACCTAGTGAAATCGAGACGTTCGACAGACCTTGGATTCCTCGATTGCTTGATGACTGGCACAGGGAATCTCGACGTTCCGCAAGCGCTTGAGCGATTTCGGGACAATCACGCATTCGACCCGGATGCGGTGCTGGGAACAGAGCTGTACATCTCGCTGGACGAAAAGTTCAGCCCGGTCGATGCTACGACCTTCGAGGAAGGAGACCGGCACCATGCAGCGAGGCCGCATGCTGCATACGAAGGAACGCTTGACCTGGTGCTCCTCCCTTCGGTCACGGAAGCAGAAATCCACGATTGGAAGAGCTACTACCAAATCATCGACCCCAACACCTTCCAGTCGAAGTTCTATCCGCTGCTGTTGATGTGCCTCAATCCCGCTCTCCAACGTGTGAAGTTTGTGTTGGAATTCATCCGCTACGGAGCGTCACGGTCCGTCGAGTACGCGCGGCAAGACGTGCCTTGGTTGAAGGAATTGGCGGAGCGTGAGCGCACTCGGCAGCACCAACTCCACGAGATCACTACTCACGGTGCAGGAAGCCTCAAAGGCTCTCCGGGGCGGCACTGCACTTGGTGCCCGCTTCTGCTCAATGGTTGCCCGGTATCGAGCACGAATCCCTACGGGCAGATGAGCGCCGAGGAACGGCTCAGGTTTGGACTGTGGCTTCAGGAAGCTGAGAAGCAAAACACGAAGGTCCTGAAGGACCTCATGGTTGAACGTGGACCTGTCAGCTACGAGGATGAGAACGAGAACGAATACGTCGCTGACTTTGTACCGGTCGAGAAGAAGTTCTATCCATACGAGGAAGCTGCAGTGGTGTTGGACGAATGGCTCAAGGCGCATCCGGAAGACAGAGAGGTCGCAAGCAAGCTGACGGTGTCTGGGCTGTGCTCACCGCTCAAGGCCAAGAAGCGCTCTGAACTCGCTGCAAAGCTGGGTGAGGTAGCGGAGATTCGTGTGGGGACAGAACTCAAGATTGGTCGAGCTAAAGAGCAGGAAGTCCAGGTCGAGAATGGCAAATAGAAAGGTCAAACCACCACAGTATGAAGTCACCCCGAGCGTAGTAACGGCTCTTAGCGTACACAGTGAGCGGAGTCAGGTCACGTGGAAAGCGCAAGTGGCTTACAAGGGCTGTCCCAAACCTGCTGCTCGAAGTGTGGATTCGTCCGGCCCGCGACCTGTGCAGCAATCGGCCAGTTTGCCGTCGATCACGACGGCAGGGATAGAACGAATGCCCAGATTCTTCGCCCGGCTGGCCACGGTAGGGTTCTTCATGTCGAGAACCGTGACGTCACATGACGGGCAGGCGACTCGGTTGATGAGTCGGATGGTCTCTTCGCATGCCGGACAACCTGCACTGAAAACCTCGATCTTTCGCTTTGCAGCCATTATTTCCTCCTTGAACGTTTCCTTTGCCGAATCTTCTACCTCACTGTACTGGCGCATCCGGGGCACACGCCGGCACTTTTGGGTTTCCTGGGCCACGCATTCCAAGAAGATGCGATCACGAAGCCGGAAAGGCCCACGTAAACAAATGCGTCTATCATCCAAGCGAACTTGAAGAGCAAAACCATTCCAATAGAAATGGCACCCAAGATGAGCGGCCCGTAGCGCCTTCTTGCTTTTGCGCGGAAAGCAAGGGCAAACAGCGCCGCGCACAGAAGCGCGGAAGTGATCCAGAGTACGTAAGCAGAGTCGAGTAGAAAGGTCAGCCCAAGTGACGCGAGTATCCCTGAATAGACGGGCCAGCAGGCGGGGCACCCGCCGACTGGCAGAAACGCGGCACCGACGCCGGGGAGCGCAGTCAGGGAATGCCACCGTCCCGCCAGTCTCTTGCTCGGAGCTTCGGGCGCTGATGCTTCGTTGTGACGAAGCGCCACAACGATGCTGGATACCGCTGGTACGCCTCGCAACCCAGCTGGGCCGTCTGAGTAGACCCGGCAGCAGTTCGCCTCCTCCAGCGGCTCGGTCCCAGTCACATCCAGTCCGTTCACGAGGATTGTGGGAGAACCATATTGCCGAGCGTAGGGAGGACTCTCCGGCGAGCTTCGGCTCCATTCCATCCACTTGGCCGTGATGTTCAGCTCAGCGAAGGCCCGGAGTAAAGCTTGTCGCGCCTCCAGGACATTCGGGCAATCCGGGTCGTAAATGAATTCCACTCGGGCGCTCACTTCTGGTTCTCCGAATCCAAAGCCTCCAGGATGGGACACTGTGTTATGGGTCCTTTGCCGGAGCACTCACCGATCAGTTTCGTCAAAGCCTTGCGCATCCCTTGAAGCGTTCCGATCTTTTCCTCGATGTCCTGCAATTTGGCCGTGGCCTGCTGCCGTACGTCTGCACAACAGATTCTTGGAGCGGCCCGAAGCGCCAAAAGCTCCTTGATGTCTCGGAGCGTGAAACCGAGTTCCTGGGCGCGTTTGATGAAACGAACGCGCCGAACCGCGCCCTGCGAATACACCCGGTAATTCGAAGCCGTCCTGGGTGGCCTAGGCAACAGTCCTTCGCGCTCGTAGTAGTGAATCGTCTGGAGGTTCACCGCTGCGTGCTTAGCGACTTCGCCGACCTTGAGGCCTTCCATCGCTCACCTCGCACCTGAATTCTAGACCCCATACCAAACTATAGGGTCAAGAGGTTTTTCTGCTGATTAATTTCGGAACGAATCACAAACTGAGCCTCGCTACCCGGGAACTCTCCTGCTACCTCCGAAACCGTCACAACTCTCCGCCCGTTTATTGCTAGGCACTTTCCCAGCAAGTATATAATCAGCGTGGGACGGTGGTTCGATCACTCGTGACCTAGACCAATGTCACTTTCAGAAAAGATGCGGCAGGAGGGGCGGGAAACTCCGACCCTCAGGATCGCATGGGGCTTGGGTGTTGCCAGCCTCGTGGGCGCTGGGTATTACCTAGCTGCCCGGCTGGCCTATGCATTTTCCTTCCAACCATCTGGCGTGGCAGTGGTGTGGGTACCGGCCGGCTTCATGCTTGCGTTGCTGATTTTACTGGATAAGCGCCGCTGGCCCTTCGCGCTGGCTGGCGCTTTCGTTGGCAACACCTTAGCGGACATGGCCGTTGGTCTTTCTCTGTCGGTCAGCCTCGCTGGGGCCACTGCCAACAGCATCGAGGTTCTGCTTGCCGCGTGGCTGGTTGTTCGTTTTCTTGGGTCACCCATCAGCCTCAACAGTCTGAAGGAGGTGCTGGGGCTAGTTGTTGGTGCCGCAGTCCTGAGTAATGCTGTGACGGCATTGCTCGGCGCCACAGTGTTAGCCCGGGGCGCACGCGACTTTGGCAAAGCTTGGTTCGTGTGGTGGATCGGCGACGGGATCGGAATGCTGATTGTCGCTCCTGTGATTCTGACCTGGGTCGGTGCGGTCAGAGCGGGACTGAAACCTCGCCGGCACCAGACCGTGGAAGCTTTATTCCTCTTTGCGGTCATGGTGGTGGTTGCGAATTATGTTCTGGGGAACGAACCCTCGCCGGGGGCTTTCCCGAATCCCAACCCGTATATGACCTTCCCGTTTCTGTTCTGGGCCGCTTTGCGGTTTGGTCCCACCGGAGCCGCCACGGCGACGCTGGTGCTCTCCGCTGTGACAGCCTGGCACGCGGCTCGCGGAGTTGGCTTTTTCGCTGCCGCTGGTGAATCACCAATGAACCACGTCTTCGAGGCGTACGCGTACTTGAGCTTTGCGAGCTTGTCTTCATTGATCCCTGCGGCAGTGCTGAGCGAGCGGAAGAGAACCGAGGTAAAGCTGGTTGAGAGCGAGCAACAATACCGCGACCTGTTCGAGAGCAACCCACATCCAATGTGGATCTTCGACCCTGAAACCCTGGCCTTCCTCGCCGTCAACGACGCGGCCATATATCAATACGGCTTTGCCCGAGAAGAATTCCTTGCCATGACGATCAAGGACATCCGGCCACCCGAGGAAATCCTCAGATTATTGGCGGATGTTGAGGCAGGTCACACCGGGCACGATACAGCGGGCATCTGGAAGCATCGGAAGAAGAACGGTACCGTTTTCGAGGTGGAAGTTGTTTCTCACGGACTGACGTGGCTGGGCCGGCGGGCTAAGGTAGTGCTGGCCACGGACGTTAACGAGCGTCAACATCTACAAAACCAACTACATCAAGCCCAAAAGATGGAAGCCGTCGGGCGCCTCGCAGGCGGAATCGCCCACGACTTCAACAACCTACTGGGCGTGATTATTGGGTATTCCGAGATAGCGCTCATGAACTTGCAAGGCGACGATCCCCTGCGCGAAAAAGTTCAGGAGATCAAGAAGGCCGGAGAGCGAGCCGCCGGGCTGACGCGTCAACTATTGGCCTTCAGCAGAAAGGAGGTCGTTGAGCCGAGGGTGTTTGGTCTGAATTCTGTCATCGCAGACCTTAGCCAGATGCTCCAACGAACCATTGGCGAGCACATCCGGCTGCTTACCATCCAGGGCGAGGGACTTGGTCGAGTCAAAGCTGATCCCGGCAGAATCGAGCAAGTCATCGTGAACTTGGCCGTGAACGCGCGTGACGCTATGCCCTCGGGTGGGAGGCTGACGATCGAGACAGCGAACGTCATACTCGACGAGACATACGCCCGCAGTCATTTTCCGGTTGTGCCCGGCCGATATGTGATGCTCGCCGTCAGCGATACTGGAGTCGGAATGGACGCCGAGACGCAGCGGCGCCTTTTCGAACCTTTCTTCACTACCAAGGAAAAGGACAAGGGGACAGGCCTGGGCCTTTCGACCGCGTATGGCATCGTGAAACAAGCCAGTGGTTACGTTTGGGTGTACAGCGAGCTGAACAAAGGCACCACATTCAAGGTTTATTTGCCGCGGGTTGACGAAGCAGAGGAGGCCGTGCCAAAAACTGAAGCTGCCCGGTCGCTCGCAGGCACCGAGACTATTCTACTCGTGGAGGATGCGGAAGGCCTTCGCAAGCTCGCTCACGAATGTCTCGAGAGCAAAGGGTACAGGGTCCTGGCTGCGAAAGATGCGGCAGAGGCACTTGACTTGGCAAAGCAGAATGCCGGACCTATCCACCTGTTGATGACCGATGTGGTTCTGCCCGGAATAGGCGGCCCCGAGTTAACAAGACAACTGGCCTCAACGCATCCAGAAACACGGGTGCTCTACATGTCCGGCTACACGGACAACGCGATCGTTCATCACGGAGTCTTGGAGCCCGGTGTGGCTTTCCTGCAAAAGCCTTTCGTCCTTACGGATCTGTGGCGAAAGGTGCGGGAGGTGTTGGATGGCGGTCGGCAGTTAGACAGCTAAATCGTTATGAGGCGAGTCGAAGCGAACTCGTCCTCCCGTTTGATACCCTAGACGAAGAGGACTATCTCGTTGCTTCCGGGCCAGAAACTTCAGGAGATTCGATATCGTCTCGGGATCACGACGCGCGATGTCACCGAGAATAGCCAGAAGATTGCCGAGGCAGAAGGCAATACAGAATTTCACATTTCGAACGCGTGGCTCACCCAGGTCGAGAACGGCGAGTCTGTGCCCAGCATTTTCAAGCTGTATAGCTTAAGCGCCATCTACAGGATCAAATTCTCCGAGCTGCTCATGATCTTCGGCGTCGACCTTCAAAAGATCAGCAAGTACGAGATGGCCCTGCCACTCCCCAATACTCACTTGACCACTTTGGAGGTGTACGACGGGGATCGGCCAGTTTCCTTCCCGGTGCGGTTCGACCGGGGATTCAGTCTCGACAAGACGAACCTTCTCGCGCGCATGGTGGAGGTTTGGGGGGAAATTCCCATCGCGCTGATTCAGCACCTCGACGTCAGGTACAGCTTGTATGGTTACGTTGGGTTGCAGGATTTTACGCTCCATCCGATGTTGCGTCCGGGATCCTTCGTGCAGATAAACCCTGAAGTAAAAAAGGTGCAGAGCTCCCAGTGGCGGACAGAGTTTGACCGCCCTATCTATTTCTTCGAGCTGCGCGACAGCTATGCCTGCTCCTGGTGTGAAGTTCAGGGCGACCAGTTGCTCTTGGTCCCGCATGCACTCTCACCATGCAAAATCAGACGCTACACCTTGGGTACTGAGGTGAAGGTAGTGGGCCAAGTGACGGCCGTTGCGATGCGGGTTGTCGATGCTACGAGTTCTTCGACCGGCGGTGCTTCAGGATTGCTAAAGCAATCTTGACGTTCGAGGTGAAGAACTCGGCCAGGACTGGAGTGCTCTGGGCAGGAACCGCAACACGATAAGGCTGAAGCCTTTCCCAAGTGTCAAGCAGTTGGTCTGCCTCTGCCGGCGTAGAGCCGATATACCGTTCGAGTTCGCTGACCAATTGTGCCAGTGGGCTCCGCACCAAGAGATGAAAAGCTTCACGATGGCACTTGGTGAGGGCTTCCTCGGCCACTGCTACGGAAAAACGGTTCGCGAGTCCCTCGTGGTAATACTGACCAGTGTTGTAATCCCGCATGGAAGCTACATAGATCAGCCGACCGAAGGCGCCGGGGAGAGACACCAAGGTCCGGTTCTTCAGGTCCTCACATGCCTCCTGCACTTGCGCGGGTACGGCTTTCGCCACCATTCTTCACCCCCGAGTTCGGGCGATAGCGTCTTTATCTGCCCTCGGCACCCACAATCACAGCATCGTTCAAGTCCGCCAGCGCCTTTTCCGAGACCTTTCCGAGATTGGCTGCAGCGCTCACAGCGTATCCCGCCACGCTCCGACCACGAACGGGCCCCAGCGCTCGGATCAGGCCGGCAAGGAGTCCACAGAGTATTTGGAACTGCGCATATTCAAGACTGAGCTTAAGCTCGACGGAAGGTTTGAGATCCGGTCTCTCTCGAGCCAGCCTCAGATGGAAATCCATCAGTTCTGCCACGTGCTCTCGAGTTTGCTTCAACCACGAGAGCGCAACTGCCTTTCTTTCGCGGTTGAACAGGGGTGCGATCTCAGGGCAGTCCTGGCCCTGCGCGAACTGCCAGTCATCCTTGGAAAACAGCCGGTCAACGAACCAATCAGGGAGAAGCTCTGACTGCAAGGTGTTCAGCGCTTCGTGAGCCGCTGAAGAGTCCTTTATCTTCGCTGGAGTCGGTAAGCTGCGGCGAAGGGAAAAGAACAAAACCACCAGCAGCAGTGTTCCAACCACAACGAAGGAGATCGCGTCAGTCATGGACGTACTGTCCTCCCGACATGGGCACGCGCTTGACGAAACCGCCGGCGCGTGGCCGCGACGAGCGACTGATAGTCCTGCTCAATTCGGGGGTCAGTTTCTGGCTCGGGGTTCGGGTGGGAAGACCACAAGGTCGCACACCAGATTAGCAGTACAACGACGTACGCAACCGGCTGTAAGTACTGCCACCAAATCTGGAAGACCTCCCCAAGGAACGACCGGAAGGTGAGATTCAGAATGCTCGTCCCGATGAAGAATCCGTAGCCCCAGATCATTCCCCGTAGATTGCGCCCAATTTGGATACGGTAATGAACCAGCAATCCGACAATGGCTAGGATGAGAAAGGCTTGAACCGTGCGGAAATCGCGCTCGAGTTCGCCAGTGGTTTGGGCCAGTGACCAACCTTCAGAAGTCAGTGAGCTGACCACGACCTTGCATATGACAATGACAAAAATGAGAACGATTGCGTTTCGCGTCATTCGAAAGGTACCCGGATAGCGCGCCACAGCTTGTCGGCAAATCTCCCAGACGACTCCGTAGCCAAGGAGTGTGCTTCCAAGTTGGGTTACCCAATAGGACAGCCCGTAGAATGAGGGAAACTGCACGTACACGTAGAACCGGACAAGTGATTCCACGAGGACGTAAGCGAGATACGTGTAAAAGATCGGGAAGGTCTTGAGGAGGTTGTTCCGCACTGCTCTGAGGAGCAGCGTCAGCTCCAAGGCCATGCCCAGCCACCACAGGGTTTGCGTCAACATTGCAGCTCTACGTCCGCGGTCGTCTTAGCGTTCCGAATTCCGCGATGCGCGGGTGCTAGGCTAGCACACGACAAGGGGGAGTCGTGAAGGAACCTCCCCCTTGCAGCGTGTCCGCGATTGCCATTTCCGCGCGTGTTAAGCGACGCGCGGCCAGGGAATCGGGATGGGCGGTGGGGGTGGGGCAGTTCCGTCCGCTTGCAGGACGGGTTCCCCATGCTGTGGCAGGCTTCCGGCTGCCACCGGCGTAAGTGCCGCCAGCACAAGCAGAAAGAGGCACATTCTCTTTCCAAGTGTCATGGTTTGCTCCTTTCATGGATTTGCCGGGCGCGGCGATTAATCCAGAGGGAGCCGTGCTGGTACTAAAAAAGGCGAGGCCGCTTGTTAAGGGAACCTGCGTGAACAAGAGCGGTTGTAAAGCCAACCAAATTTCTGGCCGTCCGAGTTCAAGACCTCCGCCTAGTCGTCTGCGGGCTTGGCAGGAGTCGGGGTCGAACTGCTTAGGAGGCGCTTTCAAAACTACGGGGCTGGGGGATCAAAGGGGGCAAGGTGGTCAGCGTGCCGGTGGGATCGATGCACCAGGGGTGCCCTTCGTCCAGCACATCTCAAGTGCCAACACCTGTGGCCGGTTCATTCAGAACCAGCCAGTAGAGTCCGAGTTGCTGCGCCGCTTCAATGAACTGGGCAAAGTCAACTGGCTTCCGTACGAAACTGTTAGCACCTAGGTCGTAGCTCCGGATGATGTCACTCTCCTCTTTACTCGAGGTCAGGACCACCACGGGCAGTCTCCGTGTTCTTTCGTCGGATCGCATCCGTCTGAGAACCTCAAGACCATCCACCTTGGGAAGCTTGAGATCGAGAAGGACAACTTCGGGCATCCTCTCAGGATCTCTCCCGGCATGCGATCCGGTTCTAAAGAGATAGTTCAGCGCTTGCTCTCCGTCCCGCACGACCACGATATCGTTTGCAACTTTGCTCTTTTCGAAAGCGCGCAACGTCAAATCCACATCGTCCGGGTTGTCTTCTACGAGGAGAATGATCTGGCTACGGCCCATGGTTCACCCCACGCTTCCTTGTGAAAGTGAAATAGAAGGCGGCCCCCTTGCCAACTTCTCCTTCGGCCCAAAGGCGGCCACCGTGCCGGTCAATGACACGGTACACGGTGGCCAGTCCAATTCCCGTGCCGGGAAAGTCTTCCTCGGAGTGGAGTCGCTGAAATGGGCGGAACAGCTTCTCCGCATATTCCATGCTAAAGCCAGCCCCGTTGTCACGAACAAAGTAGGTCCTGCCGTCCGTCAGGTCCATTGCACCGAATTCGATTCTCGCCCCGGAAATCTTGCTGGTGAATTTCCATGCGTTGCCCAACAGGTTTTCCAGTGCGATCCTCATCAGGCGCGGATCGACCTCCGTCACCAGGCCGTCTGTAATCTGCACGTCGATATTCCGGTCGGGTTCGTGTTTCTTCAATCCCTCGACTACAAGCCATGCTAAATCCGACAAATCCACCTCTTCGAGACGCACTTCGACCCTTCCGACGCGAGACAGTTGAAGCATGTCATCGATCAATTCGCCCATGCGCTGCGCTGCGGAGCGCACGCGACGCAGATAGCTCCGGCCTTTTTCATCGACCCTGTCGGAGTAATCCTCCAGGAAGGCCTGGCTAAAGCCGTCAATGCTGCGCAGTGGCGCGCGAAGGTCGTGGGAAACGGAATAGCTGAACGCCTCCAATTCTTTGTTTTTCCGCTCGAGCTCTTCGAGCAGCACGGCCCGCGTCTCCGCCAGTTCTCGTACGGCCCGGGCCTCTGCGGCTTCGAGTTCGTTCCGCAGAAGTTCTTCGCGGATGCGCCGGTTTTCATCCTCAAACAGCTTGCGGCGGATTTGGGCCTGGACGCGGGCCTTCAAAACCTCGAACTCGCTCGATTTGGAGATGTAGTCGTCGGCACCCGCCCCCAAGCCATCCAGCATGGCCGAGCGATCTTCAAGAGCCGTAAGCATGACGAGAGGGATGTCGCGCACCACCTGCACAGACTTGATGCGGCGGCAGGTTTCCTGGCCACCTATGCCGGGCATCATCAGATCCAATAGGATGCAGTCCACCGGCTGCACGGCCAGAAGTTCGAGCGCTTCTTCGCCCGATCGCGCAGGGATCACATCGTAGCCTTCGTCACGCAGCAACGAAGCCAGCTCTTGCAGATAGGTGACGCTGTCGTCGACGGCGAGAATTTTCTTTGGCCCAAGCAGGCTGGTTGCCTCGTCCGTTGTCGTGACTGCTGCCTGGCGCAGCATCACCGCCAATCTTGCCAGAATGACCTCGACATCCTCTTCTTTGCGCACAAAAGCATCGGCACCCGCGTCAAGTGCACGCAATTCAGCGCCACGGTCTTCCGATGCCGTGAGTAAGAGGCATGGCACGCTGCGCAGTGCAGCATCGAGGCGGACACGGCGGATAACGGTGGCGCCATCGATGCCGGGCAAGACGCCATCGACGACAATGGCGCTGGGCCGCTGAGCCGCGGCAACGCGGAGCCCTTCTTCCCCACTCGTGGCCTGTAAAACCGCATACCCAGTGGTCTCGAAGGCCTTTCGCAACTCTTCACGGAACGTCGTGCTGTCGTCAATAACAAGGACGGTTGGCCGGTCCTCGGCCCTTCCCGCGCTGCGCAATCTCAAGAGTTCACGGGCTCGGGCAACCACATATCTTGTGTCGTACGGCTTCCCCACATATTCGTCTGCGCCGGTTTGGAGGCCGCGGATTCGATCCTTTATTTCCGCTTCCGTTGAAAGCATCATGACGGTAGTGGCAGGAGCGGAGTTCGTGCGGATTTCCTTCAGGAGTTCGATCCCGTCCCCGTCCGGCAACAAGACATCCAGGACGACTACCTTCACCGATTCATCGGTGAGTGCGTGGCGGGCTTCGGCGATCGTCGCGCACAGCACAGGCCGAAATCCCGCAGCCCCAAAAGCCTCCGCGAGGTCCATTCGCACCGTCAGGCTGTCATCGACGATCAGAACCGTATCGCTCATCGCCGGACCTCGTTGCCTGACAGGGCCAGGGAAGTGAGGAACGGGCCAATCTCGCTCAGTGGGAGCACGCGCCCTGCAGCCCCCAGCAGGACGGCCTCGCGCGGCATCCCGTAGACAATGGAGGTCGCTTCATCCTGAGCGATCGTGAAGCCGCCGGCCTTGCGGACTTCCAGAAGGCCGGCGGCCCCGTCTCTTCCCATCCCGGTTAGCAGGCATGCTGCGGCTGCGGGACCGTATTCGCGAGCAACGGATTCGAACAGCACGTCCACCGAAGGGCGGCACGAGTGCCGCTCCGGGTCGAGCGTCAGGTATGTGCGGCCATCGCGAATAATCAGGTGACGGCCCGGGGGAGCCATGACTACCCGTCCGGATGCCGCCCCGATTGGTTCGCCATCCTGGGCGTAGGCCACGCGGCGACTCGTTTGAACGTCAAGCCAGTCAGCAAAGGCAGCTCCGAACGGTTCGTTGATGTGGAGAACGAGGAGTACAGGGAGAGAGCAGTCTGAGGAGAGAGTGCGCATGACTTCCACAATTGCGCCCGGGCCGCCGGTCGAAGCCCCCAGAGCGATTACTTGGGGCTTCTGTCGCAATTCGCCCAGTTCCAAAGCAGCCTCGCCAGCTACCGGCTGGGGTCGTTGACGTGCTCCCAACCGCGCCCGCGGGTGCGTGATGACGCGGATGCGCGATACGAGCTTCAGGGCCGCCAAGAATTTCTTCTCCCAGCTTCCATCGGGCTCGTCGCCCTGGGGCTTCTCCAGCACGTCCACAGCACCCGCGGCCAGCGCGTCGTAGGTTTTGAACAACTCGCCTCGATTAAAGGAAGAAGACACAACCAGAATCGGAGTGGGACAATGGGCCATGATGTACTCGGTTGCGGCCAAGCCAGTCATCACGGGCAGCATGATGTCCATGGTGATAACGTCGGGCCGTCGCTCTCGGCATAGTTCGATGGCACGCTTCCCGTCTTCGGCCTCGCCGATCAGTTCCAGCTCAGGATCGGCGACAATGCAATCGCACAAGGCTCTCCGCACAGTTTGAGAGTCTTCCACCACCAACACACGCGCTTGCGCCATGGCTAACTCACCAGTCGGCGGATGCGGTCGAGTAACTCTGTCTGCTCGAACTCGCTCTTGGCCATATAACCCTGCGCACCGACATCCTGTCCGCGGCGACGGTCTTCCAAGGATGTTCGAGACGTGACCAGAATCGAGGGCACATCCCGAAGCATCGGGTCGGCGCGGGCGTGTTCAATGAACTTGAATCCATCCATCCCCGGCATCTCGACATCCACAAGAAAGAGCGAGTACCGCTTCCGGCGCGCTTTTTCCAATGCTTCTTCTCCCGAAGTCGCTAGGTCCGCCTCGTAGCCGGCCGATTCCAGAATGCTCTGCTCCAGCTTGCGCGTTGTCAGCGAATCGTCGATGACCAGAATAGGTTGACGAGGGGCTTCGTACTCCCCTTGAGAGGCGTGGCTGCACCGCGCTTCTTCGACCAGACCGTCGGCATCGAGTAGGAGCTGGAAGTTACCCTCCGCGTCCTGGAACGCTCCAGCCACGGCAGGGGTTGTTGGCGCAAAGTCCGGCAGTGGGCGGAGAACGACGTTTGCGGTTCCGGCGAGCCTGTCAGCCCCGATGGCAGCCAACCCGCCGGCTCCCCGCACAATGATCGCTGACCAAGGTTTTCCACCCCTCGAAACAGCAATGGTGTGCCGCGAGAGCACCACCGACAAGGGCACAAACGGGATGGCTTGGTTCTCGTAAACGACGGATTCACCCTGAGCGCTCTTGGCAACCTGCTCGGGAGCAACCCAAAGCGTACTTTGCACAGCGTCGAGCGGGACAGCGGCCACCATGCCATTGGATTCCACCACGAGGGCGGTGAGCGAGGCGAGGGACAACGGAACGACAAGCTCCACTGTGGTACCTTTGCCGGTCTCCGTTCGTACGCTCACGTCGCCACCCAACCGCTCGGTTGCTTCGCGGACCACATCCAAACCGATCCCCCTTCCAGAGACTCCGTCAACAGCGACGGACGTACTAATGCCGCCGCGCAACAACAAATGCAGCAACGCTTCGCCTTCAAGCTCTCTTGTCTCTGAGGAGAGGCCCTTGCGCCGGGCCGCGCGACGCACCGCCTCGACGTCAACGCCGCGCCCATCGTCTGCGCATCGGAACGCAACACGACGTCCGCGCCTGGCCACATCGAGCGTCACCCGGCCCTCAGGCGGCTTGTCCGCCCTTTTTCGGTCGGGCTCTAGTTCGATCCCGTGCGCCACCGCGTTACGCACGAGTTGCAGCAGCGCCCCCTGCACGACTCCTAACACATGTGCGTCCAGCCGCACGTCGCCGCCACGCCCCTCGAAAACTACTAACTTGCTTTGAGCTTGGGCTACATCTCGGGCCATCCGTTCCAGCGAAGTGAAGAGCGCTCCTGCGGGGACGAGCCGTAGTTGCTCCGCTGAGTCGCGTACCCGTCGCAGGTCGCGTTCCATGTGGTCCAGGGACGATGCCAAGTTACGCCTGAGCCCGTCGAAAGTCGTGTGCAGGTCTTCGGCAACCGAGTGGGCTTTGCCTGCGGCCGCACCGTTGACATCGCGGCGGGATGCTTTTTGCTCAGCTAGGATGTCTACCAAGTCGCGGGCGCGATCCAGCGAACCGAGACACCTACGGAGCGAGCCCATCCGAGTATGTGTTTCCGCGATTCCATCGAGGAGCGCATCCATTTCCCCGATGTCCGTGCGCACCGTTCGCAAAGCCTCCTCGGGGAGCGGCCGAACGGGTGTCGACCCCTCCCCGTCTGCTAGAGGGACAAGGGAAGCAACTCCAACGCTGATCTTGTCCACAAGCTTCAGGACGGTTTCGATATGCGTACGGGAGGCGCCAGCAGGTGAATCCCGGAAGGGGGCCAGCGCGTCCTCGATGGCATGCGCTTGATCCGCGATTTCTCGCTGCTTGACTACCCGAGCCGCGCCTTTGAGCGTATGGGCGAGGCGCAGCAGGCGCGGAACCAAGTCAGGCGTGGCCGCGCCTTTTTCCAGGTCCAGGACCCCTTGGCCGATCTGATCCAGGAGTTCACGGGCCTCAACGCGAAAGTATTTGTACGGATCCTTCGCCATGCCTCACACCGCGTGCTGCGGCTGCACGACTCGCAAAAGATCTTTCGATAAGGTCGCCAGTTGTGAGGCCGTCTGGAGTGTCTGACCCGAACTGGCCTCGGTTTCCTTCGTCGTTTGAGCGACGTCGCCAATGGCGACATTGACCTGCTCAACAGCACTGGTCTGTTGTTTTGTCGAGAGTTCGATCTCGCGTGCGGCCTCCATCGTGGTGGCCACCGAACCGGCGATCCGCTTGAAGGCGGCTGCCACGTCGCCGAACTGGCGGGAGCCCGCGTCCACCGCTTTCGAGCCGGTCTCGGTAGCCATTACCGTGGTGTTTACCGCGCCCCGTACGTCGTCAATAAGGGTGCGGATTTCCTTCGTCGAGCCGCCCACTCGATCGGCCAGTTTCCGGATCTCCTCGGCCACCACCGCGAAGCGTTTCCCTGCATCGCCCGCCCCGGCCGCCTCAATGGTTGCGTTGATGGCGAGGATATTCGTTTGTTCGGCCAGTTCGGAGACGATATCCAGCACAGCCCCGATCTGCTGAGACTTCTTCCCGAGTTCCAGCATGTGGCCTACAACCAGATCCACCTGCTGGCGGATTCCCGCGATGGACTCATGGGCCTTCCCTACCGTGCCTTCCCCGGACCGGGCCGCCTCGGCCGTTTGCTCGGCGATTTGCGCCACCCGCTGTGCGCTCTCCGCAATCTGGCGCGAGGTGGCCAGCAGCTCGCTGATTGTCGTAGTGATCTCGCTCATGGCAGTGGCCTGCTCCCGCGCGCCGGTGGCCTGCTGGTTAGCGGCAGACTGCAACTCGGCGGACGAGCTCTGCACCTGGCCCACGGCGCCTCCAATCTGCCGACTGAGCGTGCGGGTCAACAGGACCGCTACCAGCGTAGCGAATAGAACAACGACGATGGCGATGACGATTGTGAGATTGATCGAGGCGGAGGCGGTCTCGGTCGAGGCATCACGAGCCTCTGCCATGCGCCGCTCCTGCCGAGACAAGTAGGCCTCGATCCGGGCATCCGCCTCCTGCCGCTTGGGAAGGACCTGCTCCTCAAACGCCTGGGCCACGGGATCGGCAGCCACAGGGGTGCGCCGCCGCAATGCGATAACATCGTCGAGAGCCCGCTGGTGCTCTGCCTCGGCACGCCCAATGGCCTCCACAAGACTTCGGCCTTCCTCGCTACGCGCGTTACTCTTCAGCCGGCCAAGGATCGCCAGGAACTCGCGGCGGGCCTCGTGCATTTCACTCAGCAGCCGATCCTCGCGCGTGAGCAGGAACCCGCGGGATGTCGCCACTTTTCGTTCCAGGGAAGCCCATAGGCTCTGCGTGTCAGCGAGCAAACGCGCGTCCACGTTAATCACCTGATCTTTGCTCTCCACCACGGTGCGCAGTGCGTAAACCGAGACCATCCCAATCGCGACCGCCAGTACCACCGTCACGGCGAAGCCTGCTGCCAGCCTTTGCCCAAAGGTCCAGTGTCGAGTCATGGTCGTTGCTCCTGTCGCGCGGCGGCTTGTACCCGCCGCTTGAGTGCTTCGAGAATCGGGCCCAGCTGAACCACCGGCCGCACCGCATCGGCGGTGCGCAGGACTCCCTGCAGGTACGGGTGGCTTTGTTCGACACGTCCGGCCTGCGCCTTAGCCCTCAGGGGAAATCGAAGGTAGGCTTCAAATCCGTCGAACGCCAAGCCGACCGGCGTCTCAGCGGCAACCATCAACCAACGTGGCGTCTCTCCAGTTGGATAACCAAGAATCACGCGGAGGTCATACACGGCGACGATGCTGCCGCGGAACCCGGCGATCCCCAGTGACTCGGTGACGGGACTCGGCAGCCGAGTCACGGTCCTGTCCGCGTAGAGGCCGGAAATCGCCGCAAGAGGTACCGCATAGGGGTCAGGCCCGACGCGGATGGCAAGGAAATCTTCGAGGGAAGGCCGCTCGGTCGCCGGCGCCTCGGCAAATGAGCGGTCAAAGGCGCGCTTCAGTTCGGCTGCTTTTTCCTCCAGTGGACGT
>Ga0137796_10000130_pt1 | contig 45466 bp, 39 predicted proteins | sample OV2TP3_FD_97704 | JGI IMG/M metagenome (GOLD analysis project Ga0137796, IMG submission 97704) | reverse complement strand
ATCCTCCTGGATCTTCTTCATCAGGTTGAGCTGGACGATGTCCGGGACGAGCGGCTTCTTGCCGCCGCCCTGCCCCTGGCCCTGCCCGCCGCCTCCCTGGCTTTGCTTGCGCTTGAGATTGAAGGCCTCCAGGAGCATTTGAAGCTTGCGAAGCGCGTCGAGCTGGACGTCCTGGGTCCGACCGCCCGTCTTGAGTTCGTCCAGGCCGGAGGAAGACTCTTTCATGTCCTCGACGATCGATTCGATCGCGTAGCGGAAGATCTCGACGTTTTCGCCCTCGAGCTTCTTCTTCAATTCCTCCATGAACTTCGCGAGATTCGATTGGAGCTGGGCCTGCTCCCGACACGAACTCTGGTCGTCGCGATCGAGCACGCCCTTGTCCCCGGCCAACTTGTCGAGCCGCCGCGTTTCTTTGAGGATTCGTTCCTGTTGCTCGATGACCTTCTTGAGCTCGGTCTCGAGCTGGAGCATCAGTTCCTCTTCCGCCTGACGCTTGAGCTCCTCGAGGGCGTCCTTAAGATCCTCCTCGGCCTTCTTGAGATCCTCGAGGGCCTTCTCCTCGTCCTCCTGCGCCTCGGGGGTCTGGCCTTCCTTGAGCTTCTTCTGAGCTCCTTCCATGCTCTTTCGCGCGCTCTCCATGGAGAGCTTGGCGCTGTCGCGCTGGAGCTGCTCGATTTTCTTCTCGAGATCCTTGGTCCTCTCCTCGATTTTCTTCTGCTGCTGCGCGAGCCGCTCGGCGCGTTTCTTTTCCTCCTCGGTGAGCGGCCGCTTCGAGAGATCGTCGAGCTTCTTCTTGGCGTTCTCCAGGTTCTTTTCCGCCTCGCGTTGCTCGCGGGCGCTCTGGTCGGAGTCGGGCTTCGACTGCTGCATCCCCTCCTGAGCCTTCTTCATGTTCCCGCCGGCCTTCTTGGAATCCTCGGCGGCCTGCCGGTATTTCTCCGCGGCTTCCTTGTCGCCCCGCTTCTCCGCCTCCTTGGCCTTCTCTTCGAGTCGCTTGACGAGTTTCTCGCGCAGCTCTTCCTCGAGTTTTTTCTGATCCTCGGCGAGCTTCTTGAAGTCGGGTCCCTGTTTCTTGGCCATCTCGTCCCGGGCCTTCTTGAGGTTCTCGCGGGCCTTCTTCAGATTCTCCTTGGCCTGCTTCTGGCCGGACTGGGCCTCTCCGGGCTTGCCTTGCTTGAGATCGCTTTCGGCCTGCTCCATCGAGCCCTGGGAACTGCGGGTCTCTCCCGCGGCGTCCTGCATCGACTTCTGCGCCTCGGGGCTTTCCTTTTGGGCCTGCTCGCTCCGCGACATCTGGTTCAATTTGTCGGCCAAGTCCCGGGCCTTCTTGGCCAAGTCGGCCTGCTCCTTCGCGGGAGCCTCGAAGCGTTCCTTCTGATTCCGGGCCTTTTCTTCCTGGAGTCGATCCAGTTCCTTCTTGGCATCCCGAAGGTTTTGCTCCGCCTTTGCGGCGTCCTTCGCCGCATCGCGGGCCTCGCCCTTCTCGAGGCTCCGCTGGGAATCCTCCTGATTCTTCGACGCCTCCGAGGTCTTCTCGGCGGCCTTGTTCATCGAGTCGGACCCGCCCTTGGACTTCATGTCGCCGGCGAGTTTCTTCGTTTCGCCTTCGAGGGCCTTCTGTTCCTTCTTCAGGGATTCCGCCTCGGCGTCCCGCTCCTTCGCGGCCTCCTCTGCGAGCTTCTTGAGCTCCTCGCGCGCCTTTTCCAGCTCCTTGAGGGCGCGCTGCTGGTCCCCGGAGGCGAATCCGTACTCCCCCTCCTTGAGACCGGCCTGGGCGGCTTCCATGGCGTTCGTCGCATTCGTGAGATTCTCGTCGAGCAGCTTCTTCTTCTTCTCGTACGGGATCGCCTCGAGCTTGTAGATCTCGTGCCCGAGCTTCCACGTCCGGTCGGTGAGGTCCGCTTGCTCCTTCTCCAATTCCTTGGGATTCACTTTCCCCGGATTGGCCTTGGCCCCCTCGGACTTGGAGAGCGCCTTCTTCTGATCGGCGATGATCTGGTCGAGCTTCTTGATCGAGTCCTGGAGGGTGCCGTGCTTTGCCGCGTGCTTCTCCAGTTCCTTCCGATTCCGCTCCTGCCGGTCCAAGAGATCGTTGAGGCGCTTGGAAAGCTCCCCGAGCTCCTTCAACTCTCCGGTCTTCGCGTTCTCGGCCGACTTCTCGGCCTTGTCCTGTTCGGCCAGGAGCCGGTCCATTTCCTCGATCGTGCGGTCGAGCTCTTCCTGGAGCTGCCGCGATCCCGCCTCGTTCTGCTCCCGGAGCTTCTGCTGCTCCTCGCGGATCCGGTCGAGCTCCTTCTTCATCTCCTCGATGCCGGGGTCGCGGTCCTTGTTCAGTTTCTCCGTGTCGTCGCGGACCTTCTTCTCCTCATCGCGGATTCGCTTGAGCTCCTCGAGGACCTGCTCGAGCATCTGCTTCTTCTTTTCCAACTCCTTGAGGTCGGTCCGGTCCTCGAGCAAGGAGAGCAGAGCCTCGAGGAAGGCTTCCACCTTCTGGGCCTCGTCGAAGGCGTTGTCCAGATTGTTCCGCTGGAATTCCTCCATGATCTTCTGGATTTTCGCTTCGGGGAGGTCGCTGTTGAGCTTGTTGAGGGCTTCCTTGAGCTTGGCGGCGTAGTAGGGAGACTTCTTCTCCAGCTCCACCGCGAGAGAGTTGATCTTGTCCCGGAGCTTTTTCAACATCTCCGCGACGCGTTTCTGCCGCTCGAGAAGTTCTTTCTTGTCCTGGCCGTCTTGCTGAGCGACGGTCGGAAGGACGAGAAGAGCCGCGGCCAAACCCGGCATCGCCCAGCGCGTGATCGATTTCATGGGACCTCCCGCTACTTTTGTCCTTGCATCTGTTTGTTCACCCACCTCTGGAGCTCGAGGATCTCGCGGGTGATGCGAATGACTTCCTGGTAGTTGGACCACTTCTCGAGCATATCGAGCGCCTTCTGGATTTGGACGAACGTTTCGTTCTGGTAGCCCCGCGCGGTGGTGAAATGGCCGTCCCGTTCCTTGCGGTTCCGGGCACTTCCGGCCTCCTCGAGCGATTGGATCGCCTTCTGGCCGGCGAGGCGGTTTTCCGCCTCCCGCTTCGGCGGGCCCACGAGCTCCCGCAGGATCTCCACCGCCTTCTCGAGCTTGTCCGCTGCGTCGAGATTGAAAATGCGGTTGTAGACGCCCCGCTCCGTCGCTCGCTGGAGATCGGTGCGCGCCGTGGCCAATCGATCCACGATCGCGCTCTGCTCCAGCTTCGACTCCCGGACATCGCGTTGCTGCTCGGCGGTCAAGGTATCGACCGCGGAGACCTTTCGCTGGAGCGTGTCTGTCCGGCGGTACTCGTCCTCCTGCTTCCGGCGCTGCTCGGTCAGAAGACGCTTGATCCGATCGATCTCGTCCTGGAGCGCCTTCTCGATCTCCGCGATGGATTTCACCGAGAGGTGGATCTCGCGCGAGGTCTCGACGTTGCGCCCCCCGATGTCCTTGAAATCGGAGGCGCGGTACCGAACGTACACGTGGTCGCCGGGCTTGATCACGGAGTTCTCGTCGCCCGCGACGACCCGAACGGCCTGAAGGTCGATCCCGCCATGGAGGCAGAGCACGCGATCCCCGCGCTTCTGACCCTGCTTCTCCGGGTGATCGCATTTCCCGATGAGCTGGTCGAGCGGCAAGGCCAGCTTCCGCCAATCCGTCGTGCGGTCGCCCCGCACCTGATATTCGATGGCGACTTCGTCGATGCCGTAGTCGTCCCGAGCCTCGAATACGAGCGGACGGTTGCAGATCTCGGTGACGTCTTCGCTTTCCGCGACGGGGTTGAGGAATCGGAATTCGGGTTTCTTGTCCTCCCGCCCGTGGATCTTGTACCGGAGATCTTCCCGGCTCTTGAGGCCGTTCTGGGCCAACAGCCGGAATTCGTACTCGCTGAACGGCTCTTTGACCGAGAATTCTCCGCGGACGACCCGCCCGTCCTCCACGACGAGCGACTCCACCGCCTCACGCTCCTTGGGCCCCGTTGCCATCCAGGCCGCCTGAAGCGGCTCCTGGACCTTCGCTTCGAATCGGACCTTGGTGTAGATGGGCACGGAGATGTCCCGCTTGGTCTCCGGCCGATCCTTCGGGGTGTCTTCCATCCGGAGATACGGAGGGAAGACGAACCAGAGCCGGAGCTCGTCGATCGTCGGTGGGGTCAGGGTGTCGACGGCGTACCATTCCGTTTCGTCGTCGCCCCCCTTGACCCGGAAGGTGAACGGTCCGGGGACGCGTTCGAAGGTATAGTCGAAGATGTCGTCTCCGGAGGAGGTCATCGACTCCTCTTTGGGGCTTCCGTCGGAGAACCGATAGGTAAGGGTCACTTCGTCCGGCGTCCGGACCGGCGCGAGCTTATGCACTTTGACGCGGACCTTGAATTTCTCGCGGCCCCGTTCGATCACCATGCGACGGTTCTCTCCGAACTCCAGGACCTCGAGGCGGATCTTCTGCGGCCACCGGACGTTGAATCCGACGGCGCGAGCCACGTAGATCCCCGCATACACCGGCTTCCACAGCCCGAGTCCTCCGAGGATCCCGATCAGGGCCAACGCCGCCGCGCCGATCCACCCGACGTTCCACATCGTCAGAATCTTCCGGAATTCGATCCGACCCGCCAGATCGTCGGTCTCGCGAACGAGCGCATCGACCAGCTCGGGCGAGTTGAATCCGATCGCCCCCTCGGTGGACTCCTCGGAAGTCCTCGAGAGTTGGAGGGCCGAGATCAATCGGTCGTTGAGCTCCGGATGGTGCCGCTCGATGAACAGCGCCAAATCGTCGTCGCTGATCGGGACGAGCTGCGGGCGAAGGCCTCGCCTCCAGAGCAGCCAAACAAAGCCGGCCGCCCCGGCCACGAGGAAGGTCAGCCGCACGAATGAGGGAAGGACGAAAAGGAAGTCGAGGAGAAAGGTCGTCGCGACGTACGCTCCCAGCGATAGGAGGGCGCGGGAGGCGCCGTCCGCCAGGAAGAGCAGCCGAATGCCCGCGCGCAGGCCCTGAATGCGCCGCGCGATCCGATCCAGACCCGAAGGAGCGGCGACGATCACGGACGCACCTCGACGTGGAAGGTTTCGGAAACGGCCTCCCGGTGCGTTCCAGGCGCGAAGTAGGCGATCGACAGGGTATGGATCCCCTTGTCCTGGAAGAACCCGGGCTCGAGCAGGAAGGTGAGCACCGCTTCCTTATCTACGTCGAGCAGCATTCTTCCGTTGGAGGAGTCTACCCGCGAGGATCGGGGCTGGGAGGGATCGAGGTTCATCGAATAGGCGCGGCCGGAGGGGGTCTTGACCAAGACGACGACGAGGTTTTGGGATCGGCGAGGATCTTCCACCCAGAGGGGGGCATCCGCGGAAAAGACGAGGTCGATTTCGAAAGGTTGTCCGGCTCGGACGACCGACGGGCTCCTCGGAGTCACCTTGAGCGCCAGGGTCGGCTTGTCCATCGAGCGCACCCAGCTCCAGCGACCCTCCAGGCTCGCCGAAGGCAACCGTTCGGGCAGGAGGCTGGCCATCTCGCTCGAGGAGAGCAGTACCCGACCCGACGGACCCGCCACCGACACGCTTCCCTCGACCACATAGACCGAATCTCCGTGCCGCACTCCGAATTTCGTGCCGTGCACGGTGACCGTCGAGAGGCCGCTGATCACCTCGAAGCCCTTGGCGCTCGGGATGATCTCCGCGAAAAGTTCGCCCTGAAGGAGCGTGACTTTTCGTCGGTCATCGAAACGGATGCGGGTATCGCGGTTGAGTCTCAGGATTCCGGAGTCGGGGAGGGTGAGCGTGGCGAAGGAGGGGGAATGAAAGGTGTCGCCGACATTGATCCGCGTACCGGGCATCACGTCCGTCCCCGGCGACACGGAACTGACCGTAGCCGCTAGTCGGTCTGCGGGCCGCGTAAAGAGCATCATCACCGAGAGAAGGGAGACGAGAAACGAAGCGGCGACCGCGACCGGCCACCCAATGGCAAATCTCCTGGGACGGGAGACGGGGGCGATGCGGGATTCGATGCGGGTCCAAACTTCGGGGGAGGGTTCGATTTCGGGGAGATCCTGCAGGAGGGAAAGAACGGACTCGGTTTCCTCTATAGTACGCCGGCATTCTTGGCACTTCTCGAGATGCGTCGACTCCTCCGGACTCGCCTCTCCCTTCGCAAACGCATACGAGTCCGCATGTTTGTCCATCAATCGCTCTAACCGGCCACCCCTCCCAGGGTTCGAAGAATCTGATGTCTTCGCAACACTTTCTCGCCCAATATGTTGCATGCATATCAAACGGGGCCGGCGTACGTATGCCAGAAGAGTGGGGCGCGAAATCGAGAGCGGTGTGCGAGAGCGGCGGCGGCCGACTTTGCGGTGTAGCTCGTATCGAGGACGATTCCGACATCGGCGAATCGCCGTTGAGCCTCGACCCCGGCGGCAATAGGACGGGCATATCCCCCACAGAAGTCGTGGAGCACCTCCACCGGAACCAAAGGGAGATCGCGGAAATCGAGAAGCCACGAGCATTGCACGGCCAGATCGTGAAGACGGCCCAATCGTGCGATCGCTGAGATGGTGATGCGCACCGCGAACAGTCGCGCCCGGATTCCGGCGATCGACAACCCCAACGCGAGCCCCGCGGCCATGCTGCCGGATCCGAAGGCGACGAAGACGGCGTCGGGGGACGGACACTCGCCGCGGCGAACTTGTTCTCCCAATTCCAGGGCGGCGTTCACCGCCGCGAGCGTGGTGATGGGATCGCTCCCGCCCATCGGCGCCAGAGACCATCGATCGCTCGCCAGCCTCGGCAGTTCCGCAAGGAGTCCCAACGCGAAACACGCCTCGTCCGGAAAGTGGCGCGTCGGTCGCAGGAGGCGCGCATTCCTTGCCGCGAAGGCGTTGTAGTGCTGGGGAAACGTGAAGATTCGGACCCCGGGCGCGAAGTGCTGAAGCGCCAGAAGCCAGTTCGATCCGCGAGGTCCTACCGCGAGTGTCGGTTTCGCAAGGCGGGGCAGGTAGAACTCCAGTTTGCGGATCTTCGCGCCTCCCAATTCGGGATGAGTGAGGTCATCGCGCTTGACCCAAAGGCCGAGCGAGGGAACGTGCTGGACGGGGGTCGGAAGCTTGGCCAGGGCCCTGAAGGGAACTCTTTCCCGGAGCACGGGAAATCGATCGAAAAGGGGCCGATTCATTCCAAGAGCCACTTGCCCGGATTGAGGATGTGGTGGGGATCCAGGGCGTCTTTCACTCGGCGGAGGACCGCCCGGAATCCGGGATCGATCCGATCCTCGAACCGCTTCACCACCCACGGGGGCGTCTTATAGGGGACAAAGCCCAGGGGAACGATCGCGTCGCAAATGGATTCGTTCAGACGCCGGACCGCGGTCACCTCCGCGGAATTCCTCTTATCGAAAGTCGTAATCATCCGAAGAACGCCGTAGTGCCCCACCCTCATCGGGCGCAGCACCGTCGCGGGGGGAAAGCCCGCCCGCTCCATCGCGACCCGCGCCGCCTCATATCCCTCGGTCCACCGCGACGTCGGCCCGTAGGAACCGATCCACGTCAGTCCCTTCCCGGGATGGTCGAGAAGGAAGGAGAGTCGCGTCGGGAGCTCGCTGAATTGGCGAAACTCCGGCAGAAGGGCGACGAGATCCTCGACGTCCATCCCCTCCTCGTGGGAGGGATGTTCCGCGAGCACGCGGCGCGCGAGTTCGTGCTTGTGCTCGAGTCCGTCCGCCCAGTTGCTCGAGAAGTCCAAGAGGATGTAGAGCTGCGGCTCTTCGGGATCTCGCGCCCGCGGTCGCGGGATGCCGAAGATCATCTTGGCGAGAGGCCACGAGAGTCCGGCCAAGTCGTCCATGATCTCCTCCCGGGCCATGCGGCGGAGGAATTCGATTCCGTCGGCCGAATCGCGGAACGGCACGAAGAGGCGGCGACGAAAGCGGCGGTTCGGCCAGAGCTGAACGGACAGCTTGGTCACGATCCCCGTCGTTCCCTGGAAGTTCAGGAAGAGGCCGGTGAGGTCCGGCATCGGCGCCTTCGAGCACCACACCGGGCCCAAGGCGGCGATTCCCGTGCGGAGGGTCTCGCCCGTCGAGAGCAGGGCTTCCAAGCCGTTGATCCACTCGCCGGTCGATCCATGCCGGAGAGAGAGATTGGTGAGGCCGTCGAGAAGGCAATTGGCCAGCACGCTCGTGTCGGGAGGCGAAAGGGTGTACCCGAAGCGAAGCGACGGATGACGGCGGTCGAGCGCTTCTTTGAGTTGCCCCCACGTGACTCCCGGTTCGATGAGGGCGTAGAGATCCGCTTCGTTGATCTCGAGGATTCGATTCATCCGCTTCATTTCGAGAACGAGGCCGCCCTTTTCGGGGATCGCCAGCCCGCCGACATTCGTGTTGGCGACCACAGGGACGACGGGCTTCTTGGCTTCGCGCGCGAAGCTCAGCACGGCGCGAACGTCGTCGACGCTCTCCGCAAAGACCACCGCGTCGGGGGAGCGGCCGGGGCTCTCCGTGAGATCCTCTCCGAAAGCCTGAAGCGTCTCCGGCGAGAGGGAGACTTTCCCCGGGCCGAGCGCGTCGATCAGCTTCTGCATAGGCGGAGGAGGGCGAGCGCCCCGAAGGGATTGCCCCGAAAGGAGACGCGACCGCGGATCCAAGCCCCTACGGCCCCTTCTCCGAGCGCGACCTTGAGCAGGCCGTCGAGGGAGCCTCGAACGGCGCAGTCCGCCGGCCCCCCGCCCGATTCCACGCGCGGCTCCGGACCGCCGACAAGACGGGCGGTCATCCCTCCGGCCTCGACTCGGTAGGTGCGTTCGGGCACAGGACGCCCCGAACGGGACGCGAGCCGATGGAGAAGAATGGCGAGCAGGTTCGCCCGCTCGGGGTCGACGAGCACCGGCGTCACGGGACGGATTCTAGCATTTATTCGGATTTCGTTAACCTCGTTTCGTTTTGGAAACGGCGGAGGCCCCGCGACGTCTTACGGACGGAGGTGGAGCCTCGGAAGCTCGGAACACCGACCGTTGCTTGACCGGGGTCCGGCGGGTGATATGATGGCGGACCGGCGCGGAAGAGGTGAACCATGGCGGTCATCGAAATCGTTTATCTGATCTGCTTCTTCCTCGGGTTGGGCTTCGCGATCGTGTCGGGCCTCCTCTCCGGCGTTTTCGGAGGGCACGACGCGGACGCCGGCCATCCCGACGCGAGCGGACCCGACGGCCATTCGGGAGCGGCCCACTTTTCCCCCTGGTCTCCCGTCGTCTTCGCGATGTTCGTCGCGACGTTCGGGGGAACCGGGATCATCCTGCGCAAGCTCGGCTTCTCCCCCTTGATCCAGATCCCTTCGGCCGTCGGAAGCGGATTCCTGATTTCCGCGCTCACGTTCTATCTCTTTTGGAAGATCATCACGACGACGCAGGCGACGAGCCAGCCTCATCTCGATGACGTGATCGGCTCCGAGGCCGAGGTGACGACGACGATTCCGTACAACGGAATCGGGGAAATCAGTTATACCGCGAAGCAACAGCGGTTCACCGGGCCCGCCCGATCGACCGACAACAAGGAGATCCCGGCCCGGGCGGTCGTCCGAATCGTGAAAATCGTATCGAATACATTCTTTGTCGAACGCACTGCATAGGGAGGAAAGCATGCCGCTCCTCATCGCCAACGCCGGTCTCATCGCCGGCGTCGTCATCGGACTCCTGGCCATGGTCGTCATCTTCCTCCTGATCTATGCCAGCCGATACGTCAAGGCCGGCCCGAACGAGGTGCTGGTCATCTCGGGCATGAGCCACAAGGTGGTCGACGCCAGAACCGGGAAGGTCGACACGATCGGATTCCGCATCTCGAAGGGCGGCGGAACCTTCGTCTGGCCGATCTTCGAGAAGTGCGAAATCCTCTCCCTCGAGATCATGACCATCGACGTGAAGACGCCCGAAGTCTACTCGATTACGGGCGTGCCGGTGACGGTCGACGGAGTCGCGCAGATGAAGGTGAAGGGCGACGACGTATCCATCCGCACCGGGGCGGAGCAGTTCCTCTCCAAGACGCCCGCCGAGATCCAGAAGATCGCCCTCGAGACGCTCGAAGGCCACCTTCGCGCCATCATCGGACAGATGACGGTGGAGGATCTCTACAAGAACCGCGAAAAGTTTTCGCAGAACGTCCAGACGGAATCGGCGACGGACTTTGCGAACATGGGTCTCCAAATCGTGTCGTTCACGATCCGGGAAATCCGCGACAACCAAGGCTACCTCGACGCCCTCGGCAAGCCCCGAACCGCGGAGGTCCAGAGAGACGCCGAGATCGGCAAGGCCAAGGCGCAGCGGGATCAGCAGATCCAGATCGCCGAAGCCCAAAGGGACGCCCAAATCCGGAGCGCCATCGCGATGCAAGAGGCGAAGAAACAGATCTACGAATCCGAGGCGAAGGTCGCGGACTATCAGCGGAACTACGAGATCCAGCGGACCCAATTCCAGGCCCAGGTCAATCAGCAGAAGGCCGAGAGCGATCTCGCCTACGACCTCCAAAAGAACAAGACGCAGCAGTCCGTGAAGGTCGAAGAGATGAAGGTCGTCGAAGTCGAGAAGGAGAAGCTGATCGCGATCCGGCAGAAGGAACTGGACGCGCAGATCCAGAAGCCCGCGGAAGCGGAAAAGTACCGCGTGCAGCAGATCGCCGATGCGGCCAAGTACCAGAAGATCGCGGAAGCCGAGGCTTTGGCCCTGGCGGCGCAAAACGTCGGTCGCGGCGAGGCCGAGGCCATCAAGGCGAGGGGCTTGGGAGAGGCGGAGGCGATCCGTGCCAAGGGCCTCGCGGAAGCGGAGATCATCCTCGCCAAGGGACAGGCCGAGGCCGAGGCGATGCGCAAGAAAGCCGAGGCGTGGCGCGCGTACAACGAGGCGGCTATCGCGCAGATGTTCATCGAGCGGCTCCCCGAGCTGGCCCGCGCGATCGCCGAACCCCTCGGACGCACCGAGAAGATCACGATCGTCTCCACCGGAGGAGGGCACGACGGAGTGGGCGCGTCGAAGCTCACGAAGGACATCGTGGACATCATCGCGCAGCTTCCGCCCATCCTCGAGGGCGTCAGCGGCGTGAACCTGAAGGATCTGATCTCGAAGCTCCCGAGCGTGGCCGCGCCGCGGATCGACGGCGGGAAGAAATAGACCCTCGGCCTCGGTCGGGCTATCATGGACGATCCATGTGGATCGCCCTCGCGTCGGCGCTGGCCTTGCAGGACCGCTACACCATCGAAGGCACCGCCCGCGAGGCGACGCTCGAGGAAAAAGGGGCGCGCCGCCCCGTCTTCCGGTGCGAAGGAACGAGCAACCTTCCCGAGGGCAGCCGACTGGACGTCAAGGTCTACTACGGCGCCGTCCAGATCGGGCGCCACCTCCACTTCAAGGCGCTCTTCCTTCGCGAGGGCAAGTTCGCGATCGATCTCGCGGTATTCCCGGATCGGACGCCGGCGGGATCCTACTCCGTCCACGTGGACTTCAATCCGTACCAACAACAGCAGGAGATCCAGGAGAAGATGGGCCGCCAATTGCGGCCGTACTCGGCCGTTCTTCCCGCGACGATCGGAACGGAGGCCGACGCCGCGGAGGATCGACGGCGCGCCTGTGCCCGTCTGGGAGCGGCCGTGGAGCGGCTCCGCATCATCGTCGACTCGGCCGAGATGAAACTCCTCGAGCAACCCACGGTGGAAGAGTGGCAGCGAATCACCCGCTGCTGGAGCGAAGACGCCCACCAGGTCGAGAAATCCCTCCTGGGAGTCCTCGAGTTCAAGGTCTTCTCCCTGGACGACGTATCGGAGCAGAACTTCGAAGACCTCGTGCGGTGCGTTCAATTGATCCTCGAGTCCGGCGAATCTCGGCTCAAGGATCCGAAGAACGAGAATGCGGTGCGCTCGCTGGGGGAGTATCGAAAGATCTTCGATCGACTCCGCCGGCAGACGCTGCTGCGACTGGGCCTCGCGTCGTCGACGAATCGGGAACTCGCCGAGGCGATCTCGGGGATCCGGCCGATCCTCTCCGAGCTTCTTCCTCTCTACCGGACGGCACGGAAGGACCCCTCGTTCCAGAACGAAGGATACCTCAAGGCGAAAATCGGAGTGGCCCGGAAGAACCTCCGTGAGCGCATCCTTCCCGCGTGCGAAACGGCACCCGACCGCCATCGCGAGGGACTCCGCGGCCTTCTCGAACAGGCGATGGAGTTCTTCCGGGTCCTTGCCGACGCGACCGAGAATCTGAAGGAAGACCGAGCGAAGCCGGTCGGAGAGGCCTTGGCGGAGTTCGATCGCCGTCACCGGGCGCTGGAAGAGGCGCTCAAGGAGTGAGGATGGACCCGCAGGCTCTGATCCACGATTGGAATCTCGTCGGATCCCCTCCCGAGAAGCCGGCGCGGAAGATTGAATTCGACGACGAGACGCTTCGCGACGGACTTCAATCGCCCAGCGTGACGACCCCGACGATCGACGAAAAGGTCAAGATCTTGCATCTCATGGATGCGCTGGGCCTGGACACCGCGGATATCGGACTTCCGGGAGCCGGCGGGGTCGTCCGGGAAGACACCCTTGCCCTCGCCCGATCGATGAACCGCGACCGCCTGAAGATCGCCGCCAACTGCGCCGCGCGCACGGTGGAGGCGGACATCCGGCCGATCCTGGAGATCATTCAGGCTACGGCCCGCCCCATCGAGGCTTGCCTCTTCATCGGTTCCAGTCCCATCCGGCAATACGCCGAGGATTGGACGCTCGAGCAGATGGTCCAGCATACGAAAACGGCGGTGGGATTCGCCGCGCGTCACGGGCTCGAAATCATGTACGTGACCGAAGATACCACGCGCGCGCAGCCGGACGAGGTACGGCGCCTGTACATGACCGCGATCGAATACGGGGCGAAGCGCATCTGCCTCTGCGACACCGTAGGCCACGCGACGCCGAACGGCGTCTTCCAGCTGGTCGCGTTCGTGAGAAAGTTCCTCAAGGACGCGCGCCTCCCCCAGATCAAAGTGGATTTTCACGGCCACAACGATCGGGGACTTTCGGTCTGGAACGCGGTCAGCGCGGTCATGGCCGGGGCCGACCGCGTCCATGGAACGGCCCTGGGAATCGGAGAGCGCGTCGGTAACTGTCCCATGGACCAGCTTCTCGTCAATCTCAGGCTCATGGGCTGGATCCAGAACGACCTCACGAAACTGTACGAGTACTGCGCGACGGTCTCGGCCTCGACGAAAGTGCCGATCCCGCCCGGCTATCCGGTCATGGGGAAGGACGCTTTCGAGACGGCCACGGGGGTGCACGCGGCGGCCGTGATCAAGGCGATGAAGAAGGGCGATCGATGGCTGGCGGATCGGGTGTACTCGGGCGTGCCCGCCGGGGACTTCGGTCGCGAGCAGGTCATCACGATCGGTCCCATGAGCGGCCGATCGAACATCGTCTACTGGCTCGAGAAACACGGCAAGCGCGCGGGAGACGAGCTCGTCGGCGCCATCTTCGAGAAGGCCAAGAAATCGAATCGACTCCTGACGGACGGCGAGATCGAGGACGTGCTCCGGACGTTCGAGACATGAGCCGTCCTTTCATCGGCCTCAATTGCAAACTCGTGCCCGACGGGGACGGAGACGTCTACTACACGCTGGATCGCCTCTACGTCCAGGCGGTTCGCCGAGGGGGAGGAATCCCCGTTCTCCTCCCTCTGTTCGACTCCGACGAAGAAGCGCGCCTCTATCTCGAGAGAGTCGACGGCGTCCTGCTGACGGGGGGCGGGGACATCGATCCCGCCCGATGGGGAGAGCCGAAGCATCCGGAATCGAACCTCCTCCTCCCGGAGAAAGAAGAGAGCGATCTTCGGCTGGCGCGGGCGTCCGTCGAGCGCGATCTACCGGTACTGGGAATCTGTCTGGGCATGCAGATCCTGAATGTCGCCTGCGGAGGGTCGCTTCACCAGCACGTCAACGACCTTCCGGGGGTCGGGGAACATCGCGGCGGTCGGATGCACGAGGTCGAAATGCTCGGGGACTCGCACGTCCGCGAGGCCGTCGGCGCCCGGCCGGCGGTGAATTCCTTCCACCATCAGGCGGTCCGGGGGAAGGGAGAAGGGCTGCGAATCATCGCACGCTCCCCGGACGGGCTCATCGAAGGAATCGAGCATGACTCTCGCCGGTTCGCCGCGGGGGTGCAGTGGCATCCGGAACGCATGACGGACGAGGGGCGTCTCTTCCGCGCCTTCGTCGACGCCTGCCGGTAGACTACTCGTCCCTTAGGCCGAATTCGCGCATCCAGTGATCGACTTCGCCGGGAGCCAGCCCTCGAAGTTTTTCCGGAGCCTCTCCCGTTTTCCCGGCGGCCTCCCGGAGGATTCGCTCCATCTCCGCGAGCATTCGATCCGAATCGACGACCTCGAATTGGCGCCTCCGGGCTTCGTCGGCGATCCCCCGGTCCGAGGTCACCACGGTGTAGGCCGTGCGGTCCTTCGTCCCCGCGAGGGTCCCCAGAATCTCGTCGTCGGCGGTGACGCCCTTCGGAGTGTATCGAATCTCCACCGCGCCGAGGCGGCGGCGGGCCTCTCCTCCGAAGGCCGGAGGGCCCTGGGTGAAGTCGAAGATGACCCGCGCTTGTTGCCCGCAGCTCTCGCAGTATCGGGCGATTCGGAGAACGAGCGCCTCGCGGGCCTCGGGGAGCCTCCTCCGCTCGACCTTCTTCTGAGCGAACAGGAGATTGTATCCGTCGATCAGTAGCATAGTCGTCCGCCCACGATCGTGTGAACGGCCCGACCGCGGAGTTTCATCCCGGAGAACGGCGAGCTGCGCCCGCGGCTCCGGAAGGATTTGGGATCCACCTTCCACGCCGCCTTCAAATCCAGGAGCGTCACGTCGGCCGACACTCCGGGGAGAAGCGTGCCGCGGCGGAGGCCGAGGATGCCCGCCGGCGCCCACGTCAGGGCCTCGATCGCCCTCGCCAGGGGGAGCTTCCCGGCCGCTACGAGGTCCAAGACCACTCCGACCGTCGTCTCGAGGCCGACCACCCCGTTCGGGCATGCGGCCAGCTCCTGCTCCTTCTCCTCCACGGTGTGCGGCGCGTGGTCCGAAGCGATGGCGTCGATCGTACCGTCCGCGAGCCCCGCCAGTACGGCCGAGACGTCCTCCGCGGTCCGCAAGGGCGGATTCATCTTGAAGCGCGAGTCGTATTCCCGGAGCCGATCGTCAGCCAGAGCGAGATGGTGGGGCGTGACTTCCGCCGTCACGGGAATCTTGCGCCGTTTCGCCCAACGGACCAGTTCCACGGTCTGGCGCGCACTCACGTGCGCCAGATGCACCCGGGCGCCCGTCAGCTCCGCCAGGAGGATGTCCCGAGCCGCCATCGCCGATTCCGCGACGTTCGGCCAGCCTCGGAGCCCCAGCTCCGCGGACACCTCCCCTTCGTTCATGACCGCGCCCCGGGTGAGCGTGGCGTCCTCGCAGTGGGAGATCACGACGCGGTCGAACATCCGCGCGTACTCGAGAGCCCGTCGCATCAGTTCCGAGTTCAAGACCGGTTGGCCGTCGTCCGAGAACGCGACGGCGCCCGCGCGGGCCATGGTGCCGAGTTCGGCGAGTTCTTCTCCCCGAAGCCCCTTGGAGACCGCTCCGATCGGATGGACGTTCGCCAAACCGATCTCCTCGGCGCGTTTCCTCACATACGTCACATGAGCGGCGGTGTCCGTCGGATGGCCGGTGTTCGCCATGCAGGCGACGGTCGCGAAGCCGCCCGCCACGGCCGCCTCGCATCCGCTGGCAATCGTTTCCTTGTCCTCGCGTCCCGGCTCTCGGAAGTGGACGTGCATGTCGATCAGGCCCGGGACGACGAGTAGTCCCTTCGCCTGGATCTCTTCCTCGGCCGTTCCCTTCTCGGCGATTTTCCCGTTTTCGAGATGGAGATCTCCGACCTTGTCGATGCCTTGCGCCGGGTCGTAGAGCCGGCCGCCTCGAATCACCAGACTCACGACAGCGCCTCCGCCAGAAGGAGGAGCGCCGCCATTCGGACGACGACGCCGTTGGCGACTTGGTCGAGGATGACGGAGCGATCGCTGTCCGCCGCTTCCGCGCTGATCTCCAGTCCGCGATTCATCGGTCCCGGGTGCATCACGATTGCGCCCTTGGGAAGCAGGTCCATTCGCTCCCGAGTCAACCCGAAGAGACGGGCGTATTCCGTCGCGGAGGGGAGCAATCCCGCCTGCTGCCGTTCGAGCTGCAGTCGAAGCATCATCACTACGTCCGACTCGCGGAGGACTCGGTCGAGATCGTGGGAAATCCGCGCCGGCAACTCGCGGGGCACCAGCGTGGCGGGTCCGCAGAGGACGACCTCGTTCCCCAGCGTTCGATGAACCCAGAGATTCGATCGCGCCACGCGGCTGTGCGCGATGTCCCCGACGAGGGCGATCCGGAGCTTCGTGGTCCTTCCCAATACCTTCTTGATGGTCAAGAGATCCAGAAGCGCCTGGGTGGGGTGCTCGTTCATGCCGTCGCCCGCGTTCAGGACGGCGCCGTGGACCTGCCGGGAGAGGAAATGCGGCGCTCCCCCAGCCGCATGCCGGATGACCACGAAGTCCACGCCCATCGATTCGATGACCTTCGCGGTGTCCTTGAGGCTTTCTCCCTTCGTCAGGCTCGAGGTGGAAGGCGAGAAATCCAGGACCTCCGCCCCCAGCTGCCGCGCGGCGATGGAGAAGGAGGTCTTGGTCCGAGTGCTCGCCTCGGCGAAGAAGTTGAACACGCGCCGTCCCTTGAGCGGCGCCGCCGCGCGAAGGTCGTCCGGAGGGACGCGGTCCAAGTTCAGGGAGAGGCCGAGGATTCGTTCGAGATGGTCGCGAGAAAGATCCTTCGCGCCGAGGAGGTGCTTCGCTCTCCAGCCTCGACACTGCCGGAGGATCCGAGCCAGGGCCGCCATAGCGGAAAAGAACTATACCACAGAGGGCACAGAGAGGGGAACACAGATCGACACAGAGAAGAGGGGGGCAGTGGGAGGGAGGCGGGGGTCACCGGGAGGTCGGCGTTCGAGCACGGTCGGGAGGGTCAGATACGGGTTCCCCCCGATCCCTTCGGTCCGCTCTCACCACTTCCGTTCGACCCGAGGAGGTCCGAAAGGTGGCCTGCCCCGAATCGAATTCGACCAGGGTCCATTCTCGATAGACGGTTTCGCCCGAACCGCTCGGATCCCGGAGTACGAGAGGAGCGTTCTTGTAGGCCTGACCTTGGCGGCGCGTTCCCTCTTGCTGCAAGAAAACGGTGTCGGCCAAAGGACCGATCATTACGAGGCCGGCAGGAAACCCGTCACCGATCTCCTCCCTCCGAGGCCTGGGGTTGGCGGTCAACGGATTCCGGAGCTCGACGAGCGGGTTAAAGTCCCGAGCGCGATTCCCCGGTGTCGGTGACGCCACAGAAGCATCCACCCCAATTCCCAGGGAATCGGCCGGCTTGGCCAGGAGCAAGACCTGGCAGGCGAAGAGCCCGACGCCGGCTCCGAACAAGGCGTTCAGGAGCCACAGGAGACGGTTCGCCAGTTTCATCGGTGACTTTAACGACCCAACTCACGCCGAGTTTTAGAGGATCTCTTCCGGGTCCGCTCCCCTTTCGAGAAGCTCTTGCTGTCGCCGGGTGAACACCACCGGCGTCCCCGGGACGGGCTCAAGACGAAGGCCCAACTTCTCCAAGATCGCTCGGCGCAACTCGGCGAGACCGGTGTCGTGGAGGGCCGAAACGTTGAGCCCCTCGCCCTGCGCCAGATCGCACTTGTTCACGACCGAGAATCCGATCGGAGACTCGTGCGCTTCCCGCACTTGCACGACCAGCGTAGCTCGTTCCGCTTCCCGCACCGTGCGCGCCATCGCCTCGACGTCCAGTTCATCGCGCGGGTCTCCGAGGCCGGCCGTGTCGACGAGGCGGATCGGAATCCCGTCGAAGGCTACGAGGGCGCGAATCGGATCGCGCGTCGTCCCGGCTTCGGGAGAGACCAACGCGCGGTCGCGGCGGACGAGGGAGTTGAAGAGGGTCGACTTCCCCACGTTCGGACGACCGATGAGAGCGACCGTCGGAGGGGACTCGGCCAGGGCGATTCCGAATCGGGCCGTCGAGAGCACGGAGCGTCTCTCGCGAATCGCCCGGGAGAGCGCCCCCATCGCCTGATCGGCCAGAACCCGGGCGGCCAGGAGGGTGGGAGCTCTCGCCAGGAGGGCCCAAGCCTCCCTCTGCACGCGGTCGCCCTCGACGTACGGCTGCTCCCGCTCGCCGAGCCGATCCAGAAGCATCTCGATCACGACCGGCGCTCCGTGCACGCTGATCTCGATCGAGTCTCCCCAGTCGATCAGGAGCCCGTCGTCGATCTCGCCGAATCGACCGTAGGCGATGCGTCCCGTCGCAGGCCAGGTTCCGCGAAAGAGGCCCGCGACTCGTTCCCGCGCATCGGCTCCGCGTACCCGGAGCACGGCCAGGCCTCCCGCGCCTTCCGGAGTGAGAAGAGTGACCCTAGGCATGTCGATAGGAATGGTCGATCCCCTCCAGGACCAGATGGGGACGCCACTCGTCGAAGAGATCCCGAAAGAGCTTCCCGTCGCCGCCGCAGCCGTACAATCGTACCCGCGGAAGCTCTCTTCGGACGCACCGAAGAGCCCCCTCGACCATGGCGGAGAGGCCGGCGGCGATGGCCTCCCTCGTGTCGCGCCCGACGACGGTTCGCACGCGCCGGGGAGCGACCCGGGGGAGGAGCGCCGTATGCTCGCGCAAGGCCCCGGCCTGGAGCCGAAGTCCGGGCGCGATGAGGCCGCCGATGAACTCTCCCCGATCGTTCACGACGCTCACGGTCACGGCCGTCCCGATGGTGACCGCGGCGCACGCGCGGCGCGCGTGGGCCCAAGCCGCCGAGGCCGCTGCAAGCCGATCGGCGCCCACGGTCTCGGGGTGCCGCGCCCGATTGCGCACGAGCGGCGGAAAGTCCCGCCCCAGGATCCGCGCTCCCCGGGGAAGCTTGGCCGTGCGACGTACGGAGGCGACTGCGACTACATCGGCGCATGCCGCGGACGGCGAGGCGAGGATCCGAACGAATCTCCCGTCGCGAAAGAGGGCCGTGTGAATCCGCGTGTTGCCGACGTCGACGGCCACGAGGTCCACCCCGACCTCACTTGGTGATGCGATAGACGATCGTGTAGGGGGCGCCGGCCCGATCGAGCACCAGGTTCATCGTTGTGGCTCGGCCCGACTTGCCTTGAATCTTGCGGAGATCCTCGATGGACTTGATCGGCGTTCCGTTGATGCTCCGGATCACATCCCCCTGCTTGAGGCCCCGGAGCGTCCCCACCGAACCTTCTTCGATGTAGGTGATTTCCAGCCCGCCGGCCGCGCTCGGCCGATACTGGCATTGGCCCAACGCCGCTTCAAAGTTCTGATTGAGCCACTCGCTTTCGTCGCCGTCGACCTCCCACATCTCCCGATCTCCGCCCTCGCTGACGCGACGAGTCCTTCGAAAATTCTCGGGGTCGTAGGGTTGGCCCGCCCAGTTCTTCCGCCCCCCCCGCGTCGAGGGACCGTCTCCCATCATCGTGGAAGGCTGTCCGACGCGGACGACCTGGGTCTGCCCCGACTGATCCCGGAACGTCGCCGACTCCGAGTCGAAGTGAACGAGAATCCAGCCCGCGACCTCGTATTCCTTGTCCCGTTCGTGAAGGAAGAGAGGGCCGTTTACGTCCGCCTGCGCCTGCACCGTCGGATCCCGCTCGAAGAACGCCGTGGTCCCCATGGAGCCGATCATCTTGAGCCCGGGCGGGAACCCCGCCGCGTACGTCGTCGGGTCCGTCCCGGTCGGCTTGGACTCCTTCGTCAGCGGATTCGGAAGCATCGCCAGGAGATCGTATCTCTTGGGTGCGGACTTCCCCACCGTCGGCGTCGCGTCGTCGTCGATGGTGATCCCGAGGTCGTCGGACCGCTTCGCGAACAGGAGAAACTGGAAGGCGAAGAGAACGATTCCCACTCCGACCAGGACGTTCACCGCCCAAAGGAGGCCGTTGACCAGCTTGACCTGCGCCATTCTATCTCCGCCCGCCGCCCGAAACGCCGTACTTCACGTCCCGCGAGATCCCGCGGAGCTCCAGCTTGAGCTCGTCCGGGCTGTCCGCGGCGCCCAGCGCGTCTTCGAGCGTGATCATGTCTCGTTCGAGAAGTCCTTTCAGGCACAGATTGAACGTCATGCACCCGAAATAGGTTCCCTCCTTTAACGCCTTGTAGAGCTCCCGCGTTTTGCCCTGGAGCAGCAACTCACGGATCGTCGGGCTCGCCGTCATGAGCTCGATGGCCGGCACTCGCGCCGTGCCGTCCTTGGTCGGCAGGAGTCTCTGGGAGACGACGCCCTCAAGAAGGATCGACATTTGGAGCTTCAGAAATTCATGCTGATGCGGAGGGAAGAAGTTGATGATTCGATCGACCGTCTGCATCGCGTCGAGCGAGTGGAGCGTGGAAAAGACCAAGTGGCCCGTTTCCGCCGCGTGGATCGCCGCCTCCATGGTCTCGAGATCGCGCATTTCCCCGATGAAGATCACGTCGGGAGACTGCCGGACGACGCTCTTCAGCGCCGACACGAAGGTCTCCGTGTCCTGGCCCAATTCCCGCTGCTCGATCACCGACTTCCCGTCCGTGAAGGTGTATTCGATCGGGTCCTCGATCGTGACGATGTGCTTCTCTTCGGTCTGATTGATGTAGTTGATCATCGACGCGATCGTCGTGGACTTGCCCGATCCCGCAATGCCGGTCACGAGGACGAGCCCTCGAGGTAGGCTCGCGAGCCGTTTCAATTGGTCGCCCGGGAGGTTGAGGTCCTCCAGAGACGGGATGTTCGAGTGGATGTGGCGAAACACCATCCCGATATATCCGCGCTGCCGGAAGACGTTGGACCGGAACCGGCCGATGCCGAAGACCTCGTAGGAGACGTCCACCTCGCCCCGTTCGGCGAACTTCTTCTTGGCGAAATCGTCCGTCACCTCGTTGAAGACCTCGAGAATGTCCTCTTCCGTGATCGGCGTGCCTCCCATGGAGACGACGCGACCGATGACCCGCATCGCCGGCGGAACGCCGACCTTAAGGAAAAGATCGCTCGCTTCTTCCTTCACCATCGCGGCGAAGATCTGATTGATGTCCACCATGGACCTTCTCCTAACCTCGTCCGATTATACCCCATTCCCGGCCGGCTCTTTCAGCGCAGCGAATAAGGCGCCGACCAGGGCCCGAAGTCCCTTGCCGCTGGCCGCCGAAACGGCCAGCACTTCCGAACCGCAAGCCCGGCGGAGGGCCGAAATTCTCGGCGCCGTGCCGGGAACATCGATCTTGTTGGCCACGACGATCTCCCGGCGGCCGGCCAACGTCGGCGAGTACTGTTCCAGTTCCGCTCGCACGACCCGGTAGGCCTCCGCCGGCGGGCGCAGCGCCTCCGGAGAAACATCGACTAGATGCAGGATCATGCGGGTCCGCTCAATGTGCCGGAGGAATTGGTCTCCCAATCCCTTTCCCTCGTGAGCCCCCTCGATGATTCCCGGAAGATCCGCGACGACGAGCGACTCGAAATCGCCCATCTTTACGATCCCGAGACTGGGCACCAACGTGGTGAACGGATACTCGGCGATGCGAGGGCGGGCCGCCGAGACGCACGCGAGGAGGGTGGATTTCCCCGCATTCGGAAGACCGACGATTCCGACGTCGGCGATCATCTTGAGTTCCAGCCGAAGTCTTCGCTCTTCCCCTGGCTCGCCGGGTGTCGCGATCCGGGGGGTTTGGCGCGTCGAGGTCGCGAAATGCTGATTTCCCTTTCCCCCCCGCCCGCCGCGGCACAGCACGATTCGCTCGCCGGGCTTGTCGAGATCCTTCAGGACGACATTCCGTTCCGCATCGCGGATCACCGTTCCGGGGGGAACCTTGAGGATCATGTCCCGACCTTGCTTCCCCGAGCAGTTGCACGCGCCGCCCGGCTTGCCGCTCTGGGAACGATAGATCGGGGATTTCGCCAGGTGCGACAACGTGTTGAAGTTCTCGTCCGCCACGAAAACGATGTCTCCGCCCTTCCCCCCGTTGCCGCCATCGGGGCCGCCCTTCGGAATGAATTTCTCGCGGCGGAAGGAGACGAATCCCGCGCCCCCGTCGCCGGCCTTCACCTGGAGAACAAGCTCATCGCGGAACATGGGCGCATCTTATCAGAACTGGTCTTCGGGATTCTCGCGTGGTAGGGTACGCAAATGAGACGATTGGCTTTCGCATTCCTCCTCATTTCCGGCTGCGATGGACGGCGCGCCCCCCATATTCCAACCGTGGTCAAGGGACAGTCGTTCGATGAGGCGGCCCTGGTCGACAAGGGGAAGGTCACCATCCTGGACTTCAGCGCCGACTGGTGAGGGGGGTGTCGGCAACTCGAGCCGAAGTTGGCCGGTCTGGTCGACGAATTCGATAATGTGGTGGTCAAGCGTATCGACATCGTAAGCTGGGAGTCCGACGCTTTCCGGCAAATCAACGAGGCGTATGGGGTCAAGGGAATTCCCTATCTGAGAGTCTATGGTACCGCCGGCGAGCTCTTGGGAGAAGCGTACGGGTACGGCGACTTGCGCAAGCTGATTACCGCCCAAGCCAACGCAAAGTGACACCGCTACCCTGTTCCTCTATCTTGGGGCTGAGAAGAGAATTACCCGACTACGATCTCGGTGATCTTGACGAGGGCGTGCTTTTGCCGGTGACCGATCAGACGGTGATATCCTTCGCGGCGGCGGAACTTGTACGAGCGGATTTTCGGGCCCTTCACTTCCTTCACAATCTCGCCGACGACCTTGGCGTTTGCGACAGTAGGGGTACCGATCTTCACGCTGGTTCCATCATGGAGAAGCACGACTTGGGTAAACTCGACGGGCCCACCCTTGGCCGTTTTCCGCTCGAGCGCCACCGTCGCGCCCTTCTCGGCACGGTATTGCTTGCCGCCGTCCTGAAAGATGGCGTACATGAGGGGGATACTTCTATCAGGAGGCGAAACTGGAAGCAAGGGTTTTCTGTCCCCCTTTCCTCCAGAGTTGAAATTCGACAGGGCTCGACTGCGTAACAGTCTGGGCTCTCCATTCAAGGAAGAAGACCATGAAGAAACCCGGAAACCAGGAACGGAATACGCAGCGTAATCGATGGCCGTTCAACAGGTTGATGGCCCATTCCTGGCTTCCTTATCGATCCCTTCCGTGCAGGGGCGAGGAGCGTTTGCGCTGTACCCCGGCGATAAACCATGCGTGAAATCCGACAGATTCGGCACACCTGGATCCCAAGAGGATAGGGCCAAATGGAGAGTACGATCGCTCCCGACCTCATCCCGGGCTACACCATCGTCGAACGCCTGGGCAAGGGGGGAATGGGGACCGTCTACAAAGCCAAGCAACTCAGCCTGGACCGTTGGGTCGCAATCAAGGTTCTGAAGCCCGATCTCGCCAAGGAGGATCCAGGGTACGTGCAGCGGTTCCTCTCGGAAGCTCGAACGGCGGGAAAGCTGCGGCACGAAAACTTGGTGGCCGCCCTGGATTGCGGCGAAGTCCGTGGCCTCCATTTCATGGTCATGGAATTCGTCGAGGGTCTCTCCCTCGAAACGGTTCTTCGCGACCGGGGCGTCTTGCCCGAGCGCGAGGCGCTGTCGATCGTCCTCCAGATCGCCCAAGCTCTTCAGCACGCTTGGGACCATCGGATCATCCACCGCGACATCAAGCCCCAGAACATTCTGATCGCGGGAAACGGTGTCGCGAAGTTGTGCGACTTGGGGCTGGCCAGATTGGCCGACGGCGGAGCCGGCCTCACCATGACGGGGCATGTCCACTGCACCGCGGCCTACGCCTCGCCCGAACAGGCGAGGGGGAAGAAGGACCTCGACACCCGCACCGACATCTACTCCCTCGGAGTGACCCTCTATCAGCTCGTGACCGGGGCGCGACCCTTCTCCAGCGATTCGCCGGGCGAGCTGCTCATCCAGCACGCTACCGAACGGCCTGTTCCTCCCTCGAAACGCAACCCGCAGATCTCCGCGGCCACGAATCAGCTCATTCTCGGAATGATGGAGAAAGAACGCGAGAGACGCCCGGAGACACCGGGACACGTGGCCTCCGCGATCGAGGGAATCCTAAAGAGCGGATCCCGATCGGCCCCCGGCGTCCCTCGTCGGCCGCGGGATCGCCGCGGCGCGACTTCCCGCGGAACCCGAATCGGATGGTTCATCGGTTTCGGCATCGCAGCAGCCATGACCGTCGGGCTGGTCGTGTTTCTTTTCCCCCGCGCCTCCCCTTCGCCGGCCACGGCCGATCGTCGATCGGAACCGCCTTCGGACCGGAGGGGAACCCGCGTGATGGAACCGGTGGAGGAAAAAACTCGAAATCCGGTCGCGACCACCGACGATCCCGCCAAGAGGGAGCGGCAATTCCTCGACCGCCTCGCGCATGCGGAGCGACAACTGGAGAAGAAAGATTGGGCGGCCGCGCGCGCCGCTGTGCAGGAGGCGCTTCAATTTCTCCCCGGGGATTCTCGAGCCGAGGAGCTCCGGGCTCGCATCGATTCGGCCGAACTCGACGATCGCGTCGAATCCGCCATGGCTCGGGCCGAAACAATGGCCAAGGCGCGGAACTGGTCTGAGGCGTTCGAGGCCGTGGAGGAAGCCCTTCGCGCCAAGCCCGGCCATTCCCGAGCACTGGAGCTCAAGAACTCCATCGAATCCCGACGCAGGGACGCGCTGTACTCGGACGCCCTGGCCCGCGCGGAGTCCCATCGGAGCAAGAAAGAATGGGCCGCGGCTCTCGACGCTGTGGACGAGGCCTTGAAGGCGAAGCCGGACGACCTCCGAGCGGCGGAACTCCGCCAGGCGATCCTGACGGCCTCCCTCGACGAACGATTCGCGGCGGCGCTGGCCCAGGCGGAGAAGTCGGCCAAGGAATCGGACTGGAGCGGCGCACTGGCCGCCCTCCAGGAGGCCCTTCGGTTGAAACCCGAAGATCCGAAGGCGCTCGCCCTTCGAAAGCAAATCGAAGGATCGCAACGAGATCAACTCTGTCGGGAAGCGTTGGCCTTGGGAGAAAAACACCTGAAGGCGAAAGAGTTTCGTCGCGCGATCGCCGCATTCGAAGGAGCCCTGGCCCTGCGCCCCGGCGACTCGCGCGCGAAGGACGGAGTTCAGCGGACGAAGGAAGCGGGCGCCAAAGATCCCTCCCTTTTCGAAGAACTCAGGACCGTACAGGCCCACACGAGCTGGGTGATGTCCGTGGACGTCCATCCCAAGGAGCCCCTGCTCCTCTCGGCGGGAGTGGACAATGTCATCAAGCTCTGGGATGCCGCGCGCCTCAAGGAGCTCCGAACCCTCACCGGACACACCTCGGGAACGCAGATGGCGCTCTTCTCGCCGGACGGGAAGAGCGTGGTCTCCTGTGCCAAGGACGGCACGGTACGCTTTTGGGAAGTCGCGACGGGGAAGGAATACCATCGTCTCAAGTGGAATCTCTCCGCCGATCAACCGGTCGAAGTCTGGGAACTTGCGGTCAGCCCCGACGGGAAGACGCTTGCCGCGTGCGGACGCTGGTCGGAGATCATCCACTGGGATACGCGAACTCAGAAGTTTCTCCCCGATCTGGGGAAGCACGCCGATTCCGTTTCCACCGTCGGCTTCGCTCCGCAAGGGAAGTACCTCCTGTCCGGCGATCTCACGGGGACCTTGAAGATGTGGGATCTTGCCGGATGTGTGGCCCTCCAGTCCCTTCAGGCGCACCAAGGACAAGTCGCCTTCTTGACTTTCCGGCCGGACGGAAAGGTGTTGGCCACCGGGGGCGCGGACAAGCTGATCCGACTCTGGGGCATGCCGGACCTCAAGCTCCTTCAGACGCTCCGCGGGCATGCGGACTATGTGCGCTGCCTCGCGTTCACGCCCGACGGCAAGTACCTTCTCTCCGGAAGCGCGGACAAGACCATCCGCGTTTGGGATCCCGCTAACGGCGAGGAGATCGCCCAGCTCCTCGGCCATACCGGCCAGATCAATTCGTTGGCCTTCAGCCCGGAGGGGCGAATCCTCGTTACCGGAGGTCGCGACCAATCCCTCCGCGTTTGGGGGGTGAAGAAGTAGTCCCCTCGGTGGCCTGGGGAGGAGGATACAATAGGATGGAATGCTTCCTTCCGTCCGGTTCGGGAGCACGCTCTGGACCCTGATCGAAGGGGCGCGCGCCGGAGACCGTTCCGCTTCGGAGCGGCTGGCCTCCACCTACCGCCCCCCCGTCGTGAACTTCGCCCAGAGACAGGGGCTCACGTCCGATGAGGCGGAGGACGCCGCGCAGGAGACCCTCGTACGGATCCTTCGAACCCTCGCGACGGCGGATCCCGCCAAGGGGAAATTCCGGAGTCTCATCCTCGCGATCGGTCGCAACGTGATCTACGAAATCCTCCGGAAGCGAAGACCGGCGCTCCCGCTTCCCGAAGAGATCCCTTCGGAGGAGCGGTACGAGGAGTTCGATCGCGCCTGGGTCCAGAACATCGTTCTCCTCGCCATCGACCGTTTGCGTCGGGAATGCGAGGCCCGGTCGACGCCTTTCTATCGCGCCCTCAAAGGACAGATGGACGGGCTCACGCACGAGGCGATCGCCAAGCAGCTGAGCGCCGAGACGGCGCAGGTCAAGAGCTACGTCCATCAGGCCCGGCAGAAGATCCGGCGCGTCGTAGAGGAGTTCATCGCGGAATATACGCTGGAGTCCGAGTACGAGGAGGAGAGAACGTATCTTCTCCGACTCTTGGAAGGATGACCCGGAGGATTCCTCTCACCGAACGAGTCGATGGCTGAAGTGTACCTTTGTCCCGCGTGCCGGATCGAGCAGACTCCCGATTCGGACGAGCGTCGATGTCCGGCTTGCGGAACCGAGATGCTCGCCCGGATCGCCGTCGCCCCTCTCGGACAGGAGGCGGGAAACAAGAGCGTCGGGCGGTATCGACTACTCGAGCCGCTCGGCTCCGGCGGAATGGGCGTGGTCTGGAAAGCGGAGGATCCCGAGCTCAAACGACTGGTGGCGCTCAAGCTCCTCCATGCCGATCTTCCCGAGGACATCAAGCGTCTCCAGCGGGAAGCCCAAATCTCGGCGGGTCTCCGTCACAGCAACATCGCCGCCGTCCACGACGTCGGCCTCGTCGACGGACAAGCCTACATCGCCCTGGAGTTCATCGACGGGCAGTCGGTCGACAAGCTGGCCCTTCCGCCACGCCGAGCGGTCGAGATCCTCCGCGACGCGGCGCGCGCGGTCGACTATGCCCACCAGCAAGGGATCGTGCATCGGGATCTCAAGCCCGCGAATCTCATGTTGGACCGAGAAGGGCGCGTCACCGTCATGGACTTCGGGCTGGCGAAGGAATCGAAGCTGGACTCGTCGCTCTCCATTTCCGGGATGGTCTTGGGCACGCCGGCGTACATGAGTCCGGAGCAGGCCCGCGGCCACTCGAAGCACGCGGACGCGAAGAGCGACGTGTGGGGCTTGGGGGCCACGCTCTACCAGCTTCTGACCGGCCGGCCTCCGTTCCAAGGCGATTCTCCTTACGACATCGTGGCTCGCGTGCTCGAGAAGGAACCCGAGCGCCCACGGAAGCTCAATCCCCGAATTCCAGGAGACCTGGAGACGATCGTCCTGAAGTGCTTGGAGAAGGACCCCGCGCGGCGATATGCGAGAGCCCGCGACCTCGCAAACGATCTGAATCGCTTCCTCGAGGGCGCGTCCATTCAGGCGCGCCCCACCTCGCACCTCTATCGCGCCGGGAAATACCTGAACAAGCATCGCCATCTGGCCTCCGTGGCGCTGATCGCCGTCATCGCGTTGGGAGTCGCCGGAGGCCTGGCCATCGCCAAACGGAATTCCGAAGGGGAACGGGTCCGGCGCGGCCGCCGATTGATCTCCGAGGCCAACATCCTCCTGGACCGGAAACGGTGGTCGGAAGCGAAGGCGAAGTACGACGAGGCCCGCGGTCTGGGAGTCCCCATCCCCGAGGATCGATACGCCCGGTGCCGGAGCGCCGAGCATCAGGGCCTCCGAAACCGCGAGCTCGCCGATCTCATCGAGCGCTCCCTTGCGGAGGAGAAGAGAGCGGACGAAGCCCTGCGAGGAGCGACCCCTTCCTACGGAGAATGGCGGAAGCGAATGGAAGAAGCGCTCCGCATTTTGGATCAAGGATTGGCCAGGGCGCCGGACTGGGCCATGGGATATCTCGCACGAGGGCGCCTTCGTCTCTCGGCCGGGGATCTCGACGGCGCATTGGCCGATTTCGACCGCTGCTTGGAATGGGACGCTTCGATCTCGATCGCGCGGTTCGATCGCGGAAAGGCCTACCTCACCAAAATGGTTCACGAACGGTCCACGTGCGTTCTGGGAGGAGACCCCGAAGGCTTTCGAAGGGCAGAGCAGTGGCGAGAGCGGGCGGAAGCGGATCTTCGGGAGGGAGCGCTCGCCGGATGGAGCGCGGACGACTGGGAGCTCAAGGTTCTGTCCGCCTATGCGAAGTTCGTACGACTTCCGATTACCTATTCCCAGCGGGCCGTCGACGCTTCGCTGGATCTTCTCCGTCACACGGAAGAGCTGATCCGGGAACGCGAAACGGAAGGACGGCTCTGGAGACTCAAAGCGCTCCTCCTTTGGTCGTTGGCTCGAGTCCGCGAGGCGGACGAAGCCCTGGATCGCTCCCTTCCCCTGGAGGGATACCGGCCCGAGTCGGTCTACATCTCGGGCGTCATCGCAGGAATGCTCGGGAATTGGTCCAAGGAGATCCAGCGTTGCACTCTCGCACTCGAAGCCATTCCGGAGTTCTATCTCGCCTATTGCGGTCGAGGATTCGCGCGAGCCAAGTTGCATCAGTGGAAAGAGGCCTTGGAAGACGCGGATCGGGCACTCCAATGTCGAGCGGACTTCCTCCCCGCTCGCCTTCTCCGCGCGATGGCGGTGGGGAAACTCGGCGACTGGGCGGCCTCCAAGGAGGAATTGGAGCGCATCCTCCGGGAGGCGCCGGACTACCTCCCGGCCCTGGTCAATCGGGCGCAGAGCCTCGGCTATCTCGGAGATTGGAAGGCGGCCGTGGCGGAATACGATCGCATCCTGGCACGCTTTCCGCCCACTCCCGAGATCTACAACAACCGCGCGTTCGCACGCTCGCAACTTGGGGATGTCCGCGGAGCCCTCGAGGATCAAGAGCACGCCATCCGGCTGGATCCGCGAAGTCCCACGGGATATCTCAATCGGGCGGCCTTTCGAAAGGGGATCGGCGATTGGGCCGGCGCGGCGGAAGACTTAACCGTGGCGATATCGCTCGGAAGCCGGACGGCGGGGACCTACTCCGAGAGAGGGGACGCCTACTTCCGCCTGGAACGGTGGAAGGACGCGATGGAGGACTTCGATCGGGCGATTTCCCTGGCCGGTCCTTCCGCCGGACGGGTGGCGAATCGCGGACAGGCCCGGCTCCGCCTTCGAGATTGGCCCGGAGCCGACAGAGATCTGACTCAGGGGATCGAGGGAGGCTTCCGTTCCGCCGCCGTCCTCTTCGATCGGGGTCGAGCCCGCTTGGAACTGAAGCGGTGGGCGGAGGCCCTGCGCGATTTCGTCGAGGCGGAACAGTCCGGGATGAAGACGTGGCCGCTCTATTGGCATCGGGCGCTGGTCCACGGCGCCCGAGGCGACTGGAAGTCCGCCCTCGAGGACTTGGACCGGGCGGAGCAAAAGGGATACACGGAATCTCTCCTCTATGGAAACAGGGCGAACGCCAAGTGGAAGCTCGGAGATCGATCGGGAGCGATGGAAGATCTCGGCCGCGCGATCCAGAAGGATCCCTCGAACGCCGTTCCCTATTACAACCGGGCCGGAGGGCGAATGGTCCTGGCCCTAGAGGAGAAAGGCGCGAAGAGGCAGCGGCTTCTCCGGGAAGCCATCGCCGATCTCGAGCAGGTCATCCGTCTGTCCAACGACGCCGAGATGCTCCGGCAGGCCCATGCCATGATCGAGCAGTGCCGGCGGGGTCTGGAGGAGTGAGCGGCGCCTACCGCACGAAGTCCATCACTTTCTCGCCGGCCGGGCTGTAGCACGCGAATTCGACTCGGTTGGACGGAAGGTCGCGCACCATCTGGATGTGGATCCGCTTTCCGTGCCGCTCTTGCAACCGGTCCAAATCTTCCATGTGCGTCTTGAGAAAGAGAGCGACGTCCGAGCTCACGCGGGCCTCGACCACCGATACGTCCGGCCGGTCGAGCGTGCTCTTCAAGGCGCGGAGGATTTCGAGTCCGACCGACTCGAGGTTCTTGACGAATCCCGTGCCTCCGCAGGCCGGGCACGGCTCGTGAGAAACCGCCTGGACGCTCGGCCGGATCTTTTGCCGCGCGATTTGAATGAGACAGAACTGGCTCATCGGCAGGATCACCATCTGAGAGCGGTCGCGGCGCGACTCCTCGCGGAGAACGCGCTCCACGTCCCGGCAATGACGTTCCATCCGCATGTCGATGAAATCCACGACGACGATTCCGCCCACGTCGCGGAGCCGGAGCTGTCGCATGATCTCGCGCGCCGCCTCGAGATTGGTCCGATGGGCCAGCTCCTCCGGGCTCGCCTCGCGCACCAACCGTCCCGAATTCACGTCGATGGCGGTCATCGCCTCCGTCGGTTCGATGACGACCGATCCTCCCGAGGGAAGGTCCACGCTCTTCTGGTTCAACTGTTCGATCTGCGTCTCGATGCCGTACCGGTGGAAGAGAGGCGTCGCCTCCTCGTACAACCGAAGCCGATCCCGGGAGGACGGCATGATGTTCCCGAAGAACTCCCCCAGCCGATCGTGGACGGCGCGATCGTCCACGACGACCGAGGTGATGGCGGGCGCGAAGAAGTCGCGGACCGTGCGGAGGACGAGGTCCGTTTCCTCGTAGACGAGAGCGGGAGGCGCCTGAGATCGAGCTCGGGCCTCGACCGCACGCCACATCCGGATCAGAAACTCGAAATCCGCGCGCAGATCGTCGGATGCGGTTTCGGCCGAAGCGGTGCGGACGATGAGCCCGATCCCTCCGGCCTCTTGGGAGAACGATCGAACCAAGGTCCGAAGTCGGTTCCGCTGCGCGGGATCGAGGATTTTCTTGGAGATCCCCGCCAGAGGCTGGAGCGGCGTCAATACGAGAAAGCGGCCGGGCAGGCTGATCTCGGTCGTCACCGAAGGCCCCTTCTCCCCGAACTCGTCCCGGATCACTTGAACGAGCAGTTCTTCTCCCACGGAAAGGAGATTCTGGATGAGTCGCTTCGGGCGGGGAGGACCTCCTCGGCGCCGCGGCGGCCGAACCTCGCCGGGGCGCGTCACTTCCGACACGTGAAGGAACGCGTTCCGGGAAAGCCCGATGTTCACGAAACCCGCTTGAAGGCTGGGGTGGACGTTCTCCACCCGTCCCTTGTAGATATTTCCCACGAGGGTTTCGCGGCTGGCCCTCTCGATATGGAAGTCCTCGAGGCGGCCCTCCGACACGAGGGCGATCCTCGTTTCCTCCTTCTCTACCGCATTGACGAGCATTACGGCGTCGTTCATGGTTTCGTCATTCGTCTCTCGAGGACAGCTCGGTATACGTCTTCCGAATCCGCACGTCGGATCGGATCTCGATCCCCAGAGCGCGCAACACTTCCTCGGGTTTGGCCGTTCCCGAGTCGGTGATGCGGATTCGTAGGTAGACGGTATCTCCATCGAAATTCGCGGCCAGGACATAGGGACGGATGTCCACCCGTTTGGAGCCCTTGTCCGAGACTCGTTCGACCGCATGTTCCTTCTCGGCCAGGAACTCGCCGACCCGAGCCTCCAGTCCGGCGGTCTGGCCGGGGCATTCGGCCTGATACTCCACGAAATCCACGAAGCACCGTTCCTTCCGCACGAACGCCTCGACGGAGTTGATGGAGATCCCCTCGGGACACTGCGCCTGAAGAAGCTTTTCGATCTGCCTGGGCGCCACCCAGGAGGTGAGCTCGAATTCCAGGACCTCGTCGAGAGACTCGATCCCGACTCCGAGGGCGGTCGGAAAGGCCAGGATGGGATGCGGATTGAACCCCTCCGTCATCCGAATCGGCAGGCCGGAGCGCCGGAGAGCCCGCTCGAAGGAACGCATGAGGTCGTGGTGGGAAAGGAACCGGAGCTTCCCCGTCTTGGCGAACCGCATCCGGTACGGAAAAATGTTCATGAGGCCGCGGCAAGCGGCGGGCGACCCCCTGCCCGAACCGGACGGGTGGGACGAAGATTTCCCGAAGACGACGCGCGACCCGCAGCTCGCCGATCTTTCGCTACGGCGTCTTCTTCTCGAATTTTTCCTTCTCCGCCTTGCGGCGTTCGGCCTCCTGCCGCTCCAGCTCCTCTCGGGATTTCTGGCGCTTGAGGGCCTCCATATCGCGCCGCAACTCCTCCTCGCGCGACTTCGTTTGGGCCTGGAGGGATTCCTGGTTCCCGGCCCCTCCTCGCCGAACGATTCGCGGGGTGATGAAGATGAGAAGATGTTGTTTCGTAATCTTGTCGTTCCGCTGTTTGAACAGGTAGCTCAGGAGCGGAATGTCCATCAGGATCGGCACTCCCTTGTCCTCGAAGCTTGAGCGCTCCTGGACCAGCCCCCCGAGGACCGCCGTCCGACCGCTCTCGAGCAGGATCTTCGTCACCACCGTCGTGGTGGCGATGCGCGGAAGGTCGATCCGGCTGGTCGCGCCGCCGAACTGGATTTCGAATCGTTCGAATCCCGCGAGAAGTCCGGCCGCGGTCCCCGATCCGTTGAGGAATTCGTTCACCGGGATGAGAGTAAGAAGGACCTTGTTGGTTTCGGGCACGATCTTGGGCATCACGTAGAGCTGAAACCCGACCTTCACCGGCGAACGGCTGGCCTCCTTGATCGTGTTGATGATGGTGCCGAACTGCGTCGCCTCGGATCCGATTTCGGCGTAGTGCACCTCTTCGCCCACGAAAAGGGTCGCCTCATGGTTGTCCAAGATCGCCAGCGTCGGCTCCTGGATAAACTTCGAATACCGGTCCCTGCGGAAGGCCCGCATGGTCGCGGTCATGTTCCATTCCGTCAGGAAGAACTGGGAGCTGATCGGGTCTTCGTGCCCCAGTCCGAACGGGAGACGGGTCACCTTGCCGGAGAACGCTTCGGTGAAGGGCGAGAACGCGGTCGAATTGGTCGTCGTCAGGGGACCGGTGTAGCTGACCGGATTGAGCCCGCGGGTCCGAACGGTGAAGCCCTCATCGGTTCCCAAGATGTAGTTCATCCCGAAGGCGAGGAGATCCTCGTTCGTCGTCGAGATGAACTTGAGATCGATGATCACCTGCTCCGGCTCCTGATCGATGAGCTTGATCATCTCCTCGATCCGATCGAGCGCGGGCTTCGTGTCTTGCACGAAGAAGGTGTTCGTGCCCCAATCGAAATTGATCGATCCCACGATCTTTCCCGCGGAATCCCGGGTCAACGCCGTGCTGAGCACGTTGAGGAGCACGAACTCCCGGAGCCGCTGCTCCAGCTGCTGCTGGGGCTGAACGGGCTTGCCGGAGATGTACTTTCCGTCCTCGATCTTCGCCTTGTACGTAGGCGGAGGCTGAATGTACTTCAACCGCATCGCGCGAGTCTCGAGCTGCTTGAGAAGCTCCTTCGGGTCGATGACGCGCACGATTTCGTACTTCTCGCGAACGGCCAGGAACCCCGCGGACTTGACGAGGGCGTTCAGGACCTCGTTCCACGGCACGTTGTTCACGGTCACCGACACCGGCGGATCGATCTTGAGGACGTCGGGAGCGATGATGATGTTCGCGTTCGACAACCGCGCGATCATGTCGATGACGTCGGACAGTTTCGCCCGGGGAAAGTTGAAGGAGACTCGGGCGGGACGGACGATCCGAATCAGCGCCGCCGTCTCGTCCGCGATCACCAGGTCCGCTTTCGCCAAGAGCGCGTCCAGGGCTTCCCGGAAGGGGACCTTGGTCACCTTGAAGACGCGGAGAGGAGGCTCGTCGGGATTGATGTTCCGAGGGTCCAGATCGATGCTGATTCCGATCTGCTTGCGGAACTCGTCCAGGATCACCTCGAATCGCTGAACCTGATTCGGCTCCTTCCCCTCGTGGGCCGTCTTCCACTTCTCCACGAGGGCCTCGAGGTCGAGGCTGATGAGGCGGTCCTGGTTGCGCACCCGCTGCGTCAACTCCTCCAGGAGCTGTCGACGGATTCGCTCTTCGGCCGACTCCTCCCCCTTCTTCGTCTCTTGGGCCAGAGCGGGGGTGGCGAGCGCGGCCCAAACGACCAGACCCAATCCCTTCATGAATCCTCCCCTTCCGGGCGTCCTACTTGGTCAAGCTCAACTCCCGGAGCTGCGCCTTGATCGTCACGCGCTTGCGGCTCTTGAGTTCCCGCTGATGCTCCGGCCACAAGATCGTCGCGCCGTAGCGCGTAATCGCGTCCACGCGCAGTTCCGGTCCCTCTCCGATCTTCACGACGTCGCCCAAGCGAAAGTCCGCTTCCTTCTTGTCCACCAGGATCCGGGCGAAGCTCGTCGACTTCAGGAAGGCGATTTCTTCGTCCACTCGCACGCGATGGCCCAGGATCCGCAGCTCGAACGCCATGCGCTGGGGTTCGTCCTCCACTCCCACGCTGGTCCCCGTGAGCTTCAGCGGGATCTTCACGAATTCCAGACGGACGCGCGTCGTCATCACGAGCACTTCACTCTCGTCCAGGTAGTCCTGAAGCTTTGCGACCGCCGGTGTATCGTCGTCGAGTTCCGGCCGCGCAAGGAGTTTCTGTAGTTCCTCCAGCCGCTTCTCCATATCCACCAGCTCGTCGCTCTGGGCGAAAGTAATGATCTGCTGCTTGAGCTCAAAACCTTCGGTGCTGACAACCTTCCATCCTCCATACTCTTTGCGTAGGATTTCCTCACCCTTGTCGTCCTTCTCCCTGATGTAGCCTCCCTCGACGCGCTCCTTAATCGCCTTAAGCTCCTTGGCATCCTTCGAATTGCTGTCCTTGCGGAGTCCTCGAAGCTTAAGGTACCTCTCAAGGAAAAGCCGGTACTCCTTTTGCGCCTCCGGGAAGTTCCTGGCCTCGTGGGCCTGGAGAATCGCCAGGGCGAGCCCGTTCAGATCCACGAGAGCCTTGTTCTTCTCCTTGTCGCTCATCTTTACTTCGGGATCCTTCTTGATTTTCGGATCCTTCTTGGTCGTCGTCTTCGGGCCGGTCTTTTCCTTCTTGGTCAGGACGAGGTCCTTGCGGAACGGATCCCTTCTCCCTTGCGCGGGGACGGAGCCTTCGGGCCCCACCGCCTCTTCCTTGTCCTTGGCGAGGCCGAGGGTCAGGCTGCCTTCCGTTCCGACGAGGATCGCCCGTCCCCATCGATCCACCTGCATCTGGCTCACGGCCAGTTCCCGAATCGTCGTGGGATATCCCTTGACGCCGACGAAGGTCACCGGCGCCTTGTCCTTTTCCTCCGGTTTTTCTTTCCCCCGCGCCTCCATCTTGACGACCTTGTCGTGACGGACGACGTCCAACTGGACGTCCGCGGTGTTCCGCCCCTGATCGCCTTTGGGGTAGTACAGGGTCAGATTGTGCGTGAGTCCTTTCTTCGAGAGCAGGCCCTGCTGTCGGAGCTGGAGCACCGTGAGGGGAAGCGCCAGGTGGATTACCTCGTCCTTCGTCAAGTCGTACCGCCGTTCGTTGTTGATCCGAAGGAAGCGTTCGGCCGTGACCGCGTAGTACTCGAAGGAGAACTCCTTGTCGCCTTCCACGTATTTCCCGTTCAACGCCAACGGTTCGTACGAGGCGTTCAACTGGGCCGTCACTTGGAACCCGACGGGAAGCGCCTGGCCTTGGGTGAAGACCGAAGCGGCGAACTCGTACCCGTAGGCGTAGGTCGTTTCCGAGCCCGACTTGACCCCTTCGATCGAATCGGTGGCATATCCGATGTGTTCCTCGCGGTCTCCGATCTTCTGCGTGACCTTGTACCAGCTTTCGATCTTTCCCTCGATTCGGACGGGAGCGAGCTCCTCCTGGGCGAGAACGATCGGGAGGAGGAGGGACATCAGCGATTTCATCGGACCTCCGGGAACCGGCGAGGCTCCATCTTAGCCCGCGGGGCAGGGCTGTCAAACATTCCGACACTGTAACGGTCCCCGATCCAATCCGTTGGTTTGTGCTACCATCCCACCGAGACGACCGTACTACCTGTGCTCATGCGCCTTCTCTTGATCGCGTTCCTCCTCCCGGGGACGCAGGAGGATGAACGCCGCCTCCTGAAGGAGACGCGCGCCGCGCTCCGGACGGGAAACTACGATCAGGCTCAACGGCTGGCGCGGCGCCTCAAGCTCCTCTCCCCCGCCTCTTGGGAACCCCGCCGGCTCTGGGTACGGGCGGCCGTGGAGACCGGAAAGCTCGACGAGGCCGTCGCCGAATGTCGGGAATACCTCCAGGCTCTTCCGCTCCACCCGCGAGCCCGCGCGACCTTGGCGGACATCCTGGTCGAGAAGGACGACCCTGCTTCCGCCCTCGAAACGCTCGGAGCCCCGACCGACGTGGCGGGCCGGTACCAGCGCGCCCGGGCCCTCGTCGCGCTCGGACGCGACGACGAGGCGCTCAAGGTCGTCGAGGGATTCGTCGAAGAGCACAACCGGCGGCGCGAGGAATTCATGAAAGAGGACCTCTTCGCGCTGGCCCGCGGCCTCCTTCTGTATGCCAATCTTGCCGCAGAGTCCGAGATCTACAAGCAGGTGGTGCGGTCGATTTCGGCGGATCTCCTGAAGGCGGACCCCCAGGATCCCGTCGTGAAGACGTTTCTGGCGGACGCGTACCTCGAGAAGCACAACAAAGACGCCGCGTTGCGCCTCTACCGAGAGGCGCTCTCCGTCAATCCGCGCCATGTCCCCGCCCTCGTGGGACTCGCGGAGCACGCGATCGCATCGAGGAAGCCCGCGGAGGCCGAGCCGTTCCTCGAGCAAGCTCTGGCGGTCGACGGCGCTTCTTCTCGCGCCCACTACCTTCGAGCGGTCGCCTCCCTGGGGATCGGCGCCTTGGAGCACGCCCGCCAGGCGGCGAAGCGGGGTCTCGAAGCGCGTCCCAAGTCTCCGTTCCTCCACTCCATTCTCGCCGCCGTTCACCATCAGGAGCAGAACACGAGGGAGCGCGACGAGGAGATCCAGGAAGTCCTGAAGGGGAACCCCAAGTCGCCCCTTCCCTATCTGGAAATCGCCCGCGCCCTTCTGGCTTCGGGGTGGCAGTATCTTTCCGCCAATCTCTGGTTTCGAAAAGCGACGGAGCAGAACCCTCGATACCGGCCGGCTCTGGTCGAATACGGGATGAATTGTCTCCGCGTCGCCGACGAGGAGACGGGCGCGAAGATTCTGCGCGAGGCGAACAAGCGCGACCCCTTCGACATCCGCGTCCAGAACCTCGTGAATCTCCTCGACGACTTCGACACGAAATTCTCTCTCCTTACGCCGACGCACTACCGAGTGCGGATCCGAAAGGACGAGCAGGCCTGGATGGAGCCGTACGTCCTGGAACTCCTCGATCGGGCGTGGACGGCGATGTCGAAAAGGTACGGGTTCTCGCCCAAGGAAGCCGTCCTTGTCGAGGTGTTCGGCAACCACAGCGACTTCTCGGTCCGAACCACCGGCCTTCCCGACATGCCGGCGCTCGGCGCCTGCTTCGGTCCGGTCGTCACGACGCTTTCCCCCCGCGCTCAGGGGCAGGTCGGCAACTTCAACTGGGGCGCCGTTCTCTGGCACGAGATGGCTCACGTATTCGCCTTGCAGCTCTCGGAATATCACTGTCCCTCCTGGTTCACGGAAGGCCTCTCGACCTACGAGGAGAGTCTGGGCTTCGGAGGATGGGAGCGGGAGATCGAGCTCGAGATGATGCTGGCGCGTCACCGGGGGGAACTCGGAGGGGTGAAGGGCTTGGAGTCCGGAGGCGGTCGCAAGAACAGAATCCTCCTCCTCTATCATCAGGGATCGTGGATCCTGGAGTACATCGACAAGACTTGGGGATTCGCGAAGATCGCCGACCTCCTCCGCTCGTATGCGAAGCGAAAGGCGACTTTCCAGGCCTTCCAAGAGGTCTTGGGCGTCGGCGTGGAGGAGTTCGACAAGGGATTCTTCGCGTGGATGGACGCGCGAATGGCCCGGAATCTCTACCGACTTCCCCAGAAAGACCCGCTCCCGAAACTTCAGGCCGACTACGCCGTTTCCAAGACGCCGGAGAACGCGATTCGACTTTGCGCGGGACACTTGGACCAGGACGACTTCGACGGCGCCGTGCGCATCGGTCGGGAGGCCGCCGGTTCGGCGCCCGACGATTGGCGCGCGCGCGCCCTCTACGGTCAGGCCCTCTACCGCAAACGCCGAGTCGACGAGGCGATCCCCGAGCTCGAGGCCGCTACCCTCAAGAATCCCTGCGACTGGCAGACATGGACGGCCCTCGGAAGCGCCTACCTGGACGAGGACCGACCGAAGGATGCCGTGCGGGCCCTCGAGAAGGCGCGCGACTGCTTCCCCAAGTTCATCGCGGGCGAGAACGCCTACCGGAAACTGAACGAAGCTCATTTGGCCCTCAAGGACTACGGAGCCGCCCTCCGGGACATCGAGGCGATGCTCGCCGTCGATCATCTGGATTTTCGAAATCGCCTGAAGGTCGCGGGAGTGCGCGCCGAGCGGAAGGAATGGGACCGCGTGCGTCTCCTGACGGGCGAAGCGGTGTGGATCGAAACCCGCGATCGCGCCCTTCATCGTTTGATCGCGCAGACGGCGACGGAACTGGGCGAATTCGACCGAGCCCTCCGGCAGTACGGGATCGTCCTCGCCCTGATCGACGCGGGGGAAACCGGCGACGAGGCGCAGGATCGCGCCGACACGTTCTGTGACCTGGGCGACGTGCATCTGAAGCTCGGGGAAAGGGAAAAAGCGCGCGGGTATGCGCAGGACGCGCTCCGCCTCCTTCCGGGTCACGAGAGGGCCAGGAAGTTGTACGAACGCGCGACCCCTTGAACCCGGCGCGTGCTATACTGGGCGTCAGTTCCGTGGGAAAAGAAATCGTCTACTGCGAGATCTGCGGCGACCGCATCTTGGAGCAGGAGTTCGCCAAGGGCCGGGCGGTCACCGTCCTGAACAAGAACTACTGCGTCAAGTGCAAGGCGGAGGTCGCGCCCGACGAGGAGCCCGCGCCGGAGAGCGGGAGGAAATCGGGACATCCTTCGAGCTCCGTCCGCCCTCCGGGGAGGGATGGAGCGGCCCGATCTCAACCGCGCGCGGCGACCGCGCGACCGGCCGCGCCTCCGCGGGCCCCCACTCGCCCCACCGCCAGGCCCGCCGCCTCGAAGGTTCCCATCTTCATCGGAGCCGGCGTCGGCGCCCTCGCCCTCGTCGCCCTCGTGGTGCTCATCCTCGTCAATCGCAAATCCCCGGGCGATTCCGCGGCGGTCGGAAAAAAGACGGAACAGGACAAGACCGCCCGCGCGGAGCGGGCCTGGCAGGACCTTCAACAGGAAATCGAGCAGGCGGCGAAGAACGACGACGCCGATCGCGTCCTCGCCAAGATCGAAGCCGTCCGGTCCGATCTGGCCGGATCGAAATACGCCGCGCAGCTCGACGGGCTCAAGGAGGAGTACCAGAAGAGGAAAAAGGTCGGGGATCTCCTCGACGAGGCGAGGAAGTTTGCCGAGGGAGACAGGGATTTCACGAGGTTTCCCGACGCGATCGCGAAGTTCGATGCGGCGAAGGCGGAAGCCGTTCGCTCCGCCACGTCCCGGCTACCGGAAATCGAGAAAGCGCGCAAGGTCTACGAGGAGGAGTACGAGAAGAAGGCGGAGGAACATTACGGACAAGTGCGAGGGCAAGTCCTCGACTACATGAGCCGCCGCCAATGGGACAACGCGATGAGGGTGATCGACGCCCAGTTCCCCGCGAAATTCCGTCATTCCAAGGTCTGGAAAAGCACCCTCGAGCGCTTCTACAAGGAGTGCGAGGCGAAAAAGGCGGGCCGGTAGGCGGGATGCTCGTCCTCATCGACAATTTCGACTCGTTCGCGTACAACCTCGTCCAGGCGTTCGGCGCGCTCGGCGAATCCGTCGAGGTGGTGCGAAACAACGCCCCCTTGGAACGCATCGAGTCTTTGCACCCTTCGCGGATCGTGATTTCGCCGGGGCCCAAACGTCCGGCCGATGCCGGAGTATCGAGCGAGGTCCTTCGGAGATTCGCCGGTACGGTTCCGATCCTCGGCGTTTGTCTCGGCCATCAGTGCCTGGCGGAGGTCTTCGGAGGGCGCGTCGCGCGCGCTCCCCGCATCATGCACGGGAAGACGAGCCCGATCTTCCACGACGGCGCCGGCGTGTTCCGCGACCTCCCCAACCCCTTCGAGGCGATGCGCTATCACTCGCTCATCGTGGAAGAGATTCCGCCCGACTTCATCGCGACCGCGCGCACGGATCGGGGGGAGATCATGGGGATTCGCCATCGGACCTGGCCGGCCGAAGGCGTCCAATTCCATCCGGAAAGCTATCGCACGGAATCGGGCCGAAGGCTGCTCGCAAACTTCCTGGCCCCACATTTCCTTGGCGGCCGGATCGAGGCCAAGATATATTCTCGCCCGCCATGAGCGAACTCCGCGGAAAATGGGCGCTGATCCTGGGAGCCTCGAGCGGCTTCGGTGAGGCGACGGCGCTGGAACTGGCGCGGCGCGGAATGAACATCCTCGGAGTGCATCTCGACCGCAAGGGCACGCTGGCCAACGTGGAGCGGATCGTCGCGGAGATCCGCAAGGACGGAGGGCGGGCGGAGTACTTCAACGTGAACGCCGCGGACGAAGCCAATCGCGCCCAAGTGCTCGACGCCGCCGCGAAGCTCCTGGAGGGACGGGCGTTCCACGTCGCCCTTCATTCCCTCGCGTTCGGGACCCTCAAGCCCTTCCTGTCGGAAAAGCCCGAGGATCGCATCACGAAGGCGCAGATGGAAATGACGCTCGACGTCATGGCCAATTCCCTCGTCTACTGGGTGCAGGACGCCGCCGCCCGCAAGCTCCTCGGACGCGGAAGCCGCGTCTATGCGATGACCTCCGCGGGAGGCGAGCGCGTCTGGGCGACCTACGGAGCGGTGTCGGCGGCCAAGGCGGCCCTGGAGTCTCACTGTCGGCAGCTCGCGTTCGAGCTGATCGCCGCGGGCGTTTCGATCAACGCCATTCGCGCTGGAGTCACCGACACCCCCGCGCTCCGGAAGATCCCCGGCCATGAGCAGATGATCCAGGACGTTCTCCAGCATCACCCGGCCAAGAGACTCACGACCCCGGAGGACGTGGCCCGGACCATCGCGGCGCTCTCCATCCCGGGTCTGGAGTGGGTCACGGGAAACGTCATCAACGTCGACGGCGGCGAGTTCAACATCTGATCTTGACAGCCCCGAGCGCCCGGGATAGTTTGCATCGAATGGCGGAATGGCTCGGCGATCCGCATCTCCTGCTTCTTTGCCGGCTCCTCCTGGGAGGCGTCTTTCTCATCGCCGCGCTCGCCAAACTCTCGCGCTCCCTGGAATTCCGGCAGCTCCTTCGCGAACGATTTCGCTTCCCGGAGCCGATGGTTCGGCTGGGAGCGACGACGCTTCCCTGGATCGAACTCGGGGTCGCGATCGCTCTCTTCTTCGGACTCTGGACAAAGGGAGCTGCGGCGGCCGCGGGAGGACTCCTCCTCTTCTTTTCTTTCCTGTTGGCTCGGGCACGTCTCGCGGGCCAGTCCAAGCTCGATTGCGGTTGCTTCGGACCCGGCGCGAGAGCACGCGATCCTCTGTGGCTGGCGGGAAGGAACATCTTGCTCTTGGCGTTGGCCGTTCCCCTTCTGAATTCGCGGGGCGTGTCGCTTCCGCCGGAGAGCGTCCTCCCCACCGCATTCCTCGCCGCGGCCGCGTTTGCGCTGCCGGCCCTGCTCCAGGGAATTCGAAGAGTCGCGGAGATGAGACGGTCTTGGGAGGAGTTTCGCCTTCAATTCCACCGCGGAGGCGGGACCCAACCATGAGCGGGATTTGGCTGGTTTCCTTCGTCGTCCTGTGGATCCTCGTACTCGGCCTCGCGGTGCTCACCTTCTCCCTGCTCCGTCTCGTGGGCCAGCTTCATCAACGTCTTGGACCGGCAAGCGCGCTCGTGACCGACAGCGGTCCCGAGCTCGGCCATTCCCTCCCCGATCTTCTTTCGAAGGCCGGATTCGTCGACGATGCTCTCCTGCGGTTCCCGAAATCGAGGGACACGCTTCTCGTCGCGGTATCCCCGAATTGTCCCACGTGCGACGGACTTCTCCCAAGTCTCGCGCCCTTCCATGCCCGCGAGCGAACGCGCGTGGAAATCATCGTGGTGAGCACCTCGTCCGAGGCGGAAGGGAACAGTCGTCTGTCTCAGAAAGTCGCGAGAACGGGAATCGTCTACCTCGCGTCGCCGAAATTGACGGCGGCGATGAGAATCGGCCCGACGCCGTTCGGCGTCTGGGTCGATGAGAAGGGCATCGTCAGGACGAAAGGACTGATCAACCATACCGAACACCTGGAAAGTCTCCGAAACGCACGGGACGCCGGAGTCGGCAGCCACGAGGAGCACCTGAGCGTCGCGGCGTCGGAGGGAGGATCTCGATGATGAACTGGCTGGATCGAGTCGTTCAGTCCGTGGCGGATTACTTGGCGAGGAGGGTATCGCCTCGAGGATGGCTCGCGGTTGCGGGGGCCAATGCGGCCGGGTTCCGGATTTACTCCCATCTCCCGGTCGACCGCCGGGGACACGAGGAGCATCGTCACTCGATGGTCGGCGGATCCGACGATCGAAGACTCCTGATGGCGGGACCGCCGACCCCGGTGGGCCCTCCTTTCCCGGCGACTCCGGTGATGGCTTGCTCGGACTCCCGCTACTGCAACATGCATGGAAGAGCGTGTCTGTGTTGCGGCGGAACGGACGTGGATTGTCCCCTCGGGACGGTGAAGGGACATTACTGGAGCTACTGCTGCGACCACCGGATGATCTGGTTCATCGACTGCTGCGGAGGCACCAAGAAATGCCCCAGCTCGTGTCCTTGGTGCGACAATTCCGTCCAGCCCAACTGGTGCCTGTCCGCGGGAAAAAGCATCTACACTTGCACCTTGGCCGAGGACAAGGGGGCTTGCTAGGCCGCAGTCTCGTCCTGGCGGGGTTCGGGTCCTTGGCCGGCGCGGGCGCCTGGTGGGCCATGGTCCGTTTCGGCTCGGTACCCCCGACGTCGGCGGTCTTCGGAGTGGGTTTCCTTCTGGCCGCCCTTGCGGGACTCACGGCCCTCTGGTCCCCCTGAGGGCTCTCGATGATCCCCTCGATCAATCCCGACGTGAGCGGGAAACGCGGAAGTTGGATGGTGGCGGTCGGTCTCTTCGCTCTCGGATCTACGGTAAGTGCGGCCGTCTTGGGCGCGGCGTTGGGCACCGTCGGAAGCATCGTGAAGCCGATCCTCCCTTCCAAGGCGGCCTGGACCCTCGCCGCCGCGAGCGCCTTCGGGTACGCGCTTCACGAACTTTCCATCTTCCGTCTTCCTCGACCTCAACGTCGTCGGCAGGTGCCCTCCGGCTGGCGCGTCCGCTATCACCCCTGGACCGCCGCTCTCCTGTACGGCACGGCGCTCGGCCCGGGGATCCTGCACTACATCGAAGCTTCGACCTATTATCTCGTCCTTTCATGGGCCTTCCTTGTCGGGGATCCGATTCTCTCCGCGCTCTTGATGGGCGTCTTCGGTTTCTCCCAAGCCCTTCCGCACCTCCTCGCAGGCTGGCGCGTAGATTCCCCGGAAGCGTCCTACCGAACGGGAGATCGCGTTCTCTCCTATCGAGCGCTCGCCCACCGTGTCAACGGCATCGGCCTCTCCACGGCGGCCGTCTTGACCCTCTTTGGGACGTTTCTCCGATGAGGATCTACGTCGCCGACAACCGGCACGGGACCGAAACCGGAGAGATTCTGGGCTACGATCTCTCGACGGGCGAGAAGATCTGGTCCCTTCCGACTCAATACAATCCCGACGTCGCCGCAAGTCGGGACGGAACGCGCCTGTTCGTGGCGCATTCGTACCTGGATCGCGCCGTACAGGCCGCCGACCGGGACGAGCTGACGCTCTACGACGGTCGCACGCACGCCCGGATCCACTCGGACTCTTTTCGCTGGCGGAGTCTCTATAACGTCGCGCCGACCTCCCCGGCGCTGGTCGTCTCCGAGGACGCGAAGTTCTGCTACGTCTGGAAAACGGAAACGCTGGGCGACGACAAGGCGAACTACTCCATTGGGGTCTTCGACGCCGTCGTCGGCAAGTTCCGACACCGCGACATGAAGGTCCCCTATCCGGTGATGCATTTCGAGTCGATCCCGGGGCGGGCCGAACTTCATTTCACCCTGACCGGCCGCCTGGGAGAAGCCGTCGCGGTTGCGGATCCGCGGGAGGAGCCCGAGCTCCACAAGGCCCACGAGTTCGGAAGTCCGTGGAGTCACGAAGGCCGATTCGCGCTCGCGGGCTCGTGCGCGCATCCGAACGGAAGAATCGTCACCCTCCTATCGCGGGGATCGGCGCTTCGCCTGTGGAACCCCTGGACGAACCTCCTGAGCGAGCCCGTCCAGCTCTCGATGCGGCCCGGCGCCGCCGTCGCTCTCCAACACCTGATTTCGATGGGGAACCGCCTTCTCCTCGGAACGGCGGACCGAGAGAGCGCGGCCCGAGGTCTTTCGACGCACCTGGAGATCTTCGAGACCGACGGGGGTTTCTTCCGGACGGCGACGTGGAGTCTCGATCCTCCGGCGGAGAAGATCTATCTTTCCCCGGACGGCACGCACCTAGTGACCTTGAGCCGCGACCGGCGGATGGTGACGGTGCTCGATTCGGACGGACGGGTGTTGCGGCGCATCGAAGAGATCGGCGTTTCGCCCGTGGCGGGCGCCTTATGTCTCGAACCGCCCGCTTGACCCCCTCCGGCGACGCGCGTAAGATGACCCGGCTTCAGGCTAGTGAGGACCCATGATTCGACGATTCTTCGCTCTCCTCGCCCTTTCGCTCCTCCTCGTTCCGGCGGTTTCCTGCAAGAAGAAACCCAAGCTACGCGAGACGAGCGATCCCAAGATCCTCGAGGCCCGGCGGCTTCTCGCGGAAGCGGGATACCCCGAGGGAAAAAACTTCCCCAAGATCGAGATCCTCTACAACACCTCCGAGTCTCATAAGACCGTCTCCACGTTCCTCCAGCAACAGTGGAAGGATTGGCTGGGAATCGAAGTGACGCTCCGAAACGCGGAGTGGAAGGTGTACCTGGACCTCCTTTCCAAACTCAATTATCAGGCCGCGCGAAGGGGATGGATCGGCGATTTCGTCGATCCCTACACGTTCCTGGAGCTCATGAAGTCCGACAGTGGGAACAACAACACGGGATGGGGGAACGCGGAGTTCGACCGGCTGATCAAACAGTCGGC
>Ga0137796_10000129_pt1 | contig 45474 bp, 37 predicted proteins | sample OV2TP3_FD_97704 | JGI IMG/M metagenome (GOLD analysis project Ga0137796, IMG submission 97704) | reverse complement strand
AGCGACGGCAAGCACCACTGGCTCACGATCCGCAAGACCGAGAGCGGCTACGCGCCCCTCATCGAGCGGAAAGACGTGCCGGGCCGCTCGTTCGTCCATCGCGCAGAGGAGGAGTGCATCGTAGTCGAGGATTGCCACGAGGCGATTGTGGACAAGGCGCTGTGGACGCAGGCCCAGGAGCTCATCAAGAGCCGGAAACACTGTCTGCGCCCCGGCCTCGGAGTCAAGTCGTCGTACCTGCTCACGGGCGATGGCCTGATGAAGTGCGCCCACTGCGGCTACCGCTTTCAGGGCGACACGGACCGTCGAAGCAAGATCCGCCGCTACATGGACAGCGGGTACCACATGGGAGGGAAGACTGTCTGTTTCTCGACCATGGTCCCGGCCGCGCCGTTGGAAGGGTGGATCGTCGACGAGATCCAGGCCCGCATTCTGGACGGCCGGGCCGCGCTCTTCGCCAGCCGCGAGGACCTCGAAGCGTCGATCGAGCAGGCGCTCCTGGCCGGGCGCGACGCCGCGCCGTCGAACGACGCGGACATCAAGGAGCTGGAAGCGAAACTCGCCGAGCGCAGGAAGAAGGCTGAGATGCTCGTCGCGAACGTCTCGCCCGAGAACCTGCCGTTCCTCAACGAACTTCTCGGTCGACAGCGTCAGGAGATCGAGACGATCGAGAGCGAGCTTCGAGCGCTTCGCGTCGCGACGCGTGCGGAGAACATCGTGACGCGCGACCTCAAGGCGCTCGCGCGCGAGGCGGCCGGCTACCTTGTCAACCTGCGCGAGGTACTCTGCGGAGGCTCGCCCGACGAGAAGAAGAACTTCATCCGCGCGTTCGTCGGGGAGATCGTCGTGGACGGAAAGAAGCGCGAGGTCCGCGTGGGGTTTTTCGAAGACGGCGAGGAGGGCGGCGGGCTCCTGCGGCTGATCCCTTTGGTGACTGACCCGTTGGGGGCACTTCGACTCGGCCGGCTGGTCGATCTCGGCAACACCGTCCTCGTGATCGAGCACCATATGCACGTGATCAAGACTGCCGACTGGATCGTTGATCTTGGACCGGAGGGCGGCGACACGGGCGGACGGGTGATCGTCGCGGGGACGCCGGAGCGCGTGGCGGCGGCGGAATAGATCAACGGATCTCGAGATCGTACCGGACAAGCCCCGAGCCGATCGGGATGCGGTGGATCTTGACCCCGCGGCCCAGCAACGGCGAACTCCGGAACCCCTGCGGGTCGGGGGGCGCGACCTCGTAGCGGTTCGGGGCCATGCGGTAGAGCATGAAATCGATCTCCTCCCGCCGGCCGTCGACCATCCAGTACTCGCGCACGCCCGCCGCGTGGTAGCGGGAGACCAGCTCGATCCGGTCCTTTTTCGCCGAGGAGTCGCTCACGCACTCGACGACCAGATCGACCGCGCCCTCCACCTCGACGAAACGACCCGCGGGCCCGCTTGCCTTCGGGACCAGGCGCACGCGGCCGGCGTCCACGGACTCCTTGAGCAACGCCAGCACGTCGGGCTCCGACGAGAGGTCCCCGGGGCCGGAGCTGAGACGGGACGAGTCGATGAGGACCACGCCGAGGTTTCTATCCTCCACGAGCTCGGAGAGTCTCCTGGCGATGGCCGTCTTCAGCGTCCCATGGGTCGTCAGGTCCTCGAGCGACACGTCCACCTCTACCTCTCCACCGATCCAGTCGATCCGCCCGCGCTCGGGGAAGTCATCCGAGCGGGCCCATTCACGAAAGGCTTCGAGATCGCGGAACCCGGCGGGGATTCGGACGCCCTCAGGCTGGATCAGGATCTTCACTGCGGCACCCATCCCGCGCATGATACCGCCGCGCCGGACCGGGGGGGCGCAAGGGCATCGAAGTCGGCGCAGGGGGGCCGTTGGGGTCTCGTGGCGCTTCGGAAGGCGTCGGGATGGTGCACCATCGCCGGCGAACTCGGGCGTTGCGCCGCAATGGACGGACCGCGCCGGCGGGGAAAGAGAGGAAGTCTCGCCCCCCGCGAAAGCGACTGCCGCACCAGCCCGTCCAGGTCGATCGCGGCTGTTTTGTCGTCCCTCCGTAGCGGGATAGGGCCCCACACGACTCCGGTAACGCACATTCGCCGAAACCATCTCGAAGAATCCGTAATCACCTCCATTGGAGGATTCGCATGCAACGGAATTTCCCAAGGCGCCGGATCCGACTTGCGCTGTATGCCGCCGTGGCGGCGACGGTCGCGATCGCGGCCGCCCAGACGGATCGGTCCCCGCTCCGGCAGCCCGGACCTCCGCCCGAGCCTCGCCCGACCGAGTCGATCTCCACGACCCCCGAAACCGTCGGGGAATGGATAGAGTCCCCGCGCGCAGCCGAAATCGCCGAGCGAATGACAACCGGGGACGAGCCGACGCGACAGGCCCTGGCCGAGCTCGTCCTGAGCGGCGAACTCGATCTGCCGCTTCCCGAGCTGAAGGACCACTATGAAAAGGCTCTCGGAGACCCGGACCCGGAGCGCCGGATCCGCGCGATCTCGCGGCTCTGCGCTCGCGAGGGCGGGATCGCTCGCAGACTTCTCGAGATCGTCCTCGAGCCCACGCGTCCCGACGTCCGATACGAAGCGTTCCGAGCGCTCGTCTTCGCCGATCGGGAGGGGCTGGTTCCCGCTCAAGTCCGCGCCGATTTGTACCGGAGCTATGAGGCGAGTCCGTCTCTCGCCGACTGAGCTTCGACTTGCTGCTTGGGAGGTTCCATGTCTCGTTTCCTCATCGCGTGTGTCTGCGCGTCTGCGTCCCCCATGGCTTGGGGACAAGGATACCAATCGGGTTTCGACGATTTCTCGGGCGGGAGCACGCACGACTGGTACGTGTCGGGCCTGTGGGCGATCGACGCCTCACCCGCGGGCGCGCCCGGCGGGCCCGTCCACGCGGGCACGGGGTCGCTGAACTACAACAACAAGCTGGGGAACTTCGACACGGGCCTCCCCAACTCCGGTCTGGCCCATTCCCCGGTGATCAATCTCACGCATCTGAAGACACCCGCGCTGACCTTCTGGTGCAATTACGCGACGCAGACGACGGGCAAGCTGAAGGACAAGCGCTGGGTGCAGATTACCAGCCCCGGCGGAAGTCAGTTCCTCAAAGTCCAGCTCTCTTCGGCGTATTCCGCCGCGGGCCCATGCCCGGCCATGGGAGTTTGGCACTCGCACCTGCTGCCTCTCCCGACCGCCTGGGGCCGGATCAAGGTCGGATTCAAGTTCGACTCCGTCGACCATCTTTCGAACGGAACCGCGGGCTGGTTCATCGACGACGTCCGCGTCGCTTCGTCGGAAGTCGCAGGAATGCAGACCCGCTATTCCACCCTGTTCGATGCCGGTGAGGGTTGGACCCTCGGCGGGCTCTGGAAAGTGGACGCTACACCGGGAAACGCGCCCGGAAGCCCCGCGATCGGCGCCACATCCCTCAACTACAACGACGGGGTCGACTACGACACGGGCACGATGAACTACGGCGAGGCGCTCTCGCCCCCCGTGAATGTGAACGGCTGGAGCGCTCTGGCAACGTTTTGGTGCAACTACACGACCCAGACCTCCGGGACCGGGAAGGACGTCCGGCAGGTCCGGATCCGGCGCACCGCCGACAATGTCGTCGTCAGGCAGTACACGCTCGCGCAGTGGGGTGCGTCGCCGGGCGTCAACCCCTGCTCGGGCATGGGCAATTGGCACAAACACAAGATCGCGATCGACCCGACCCTGGGTTCCGTTCGGGTGGGATTCTACTTCAACAGCATCACCGCATCCGACAACGGATTCCCCGGATGGTTCGTGGATAGCCTGAAGGTGTCGGCGGCGAACTCGGGGCCGGTCTTTCTTACCTCTTCCTACGTTACGTCCTTCGAGGACGCGACTTCGACGGCGGGCTGGGAGCTGACCGGACTCTGGAAGATGGACGGCACGCCGGGCACGCTCGCGAACTCGAGTCCCAATTCCTGGGACCACGAACCCTCGTACAGCGGAGACAAATCCCTGAACTACAACAACGGGACGAATTACTCCACGGGCCAGGCGAACAGCGGCACCGCGCGCTCGCCGTTGATCGATGTCGCGCACCTGCAGACTCCTCAGATCTCCTTCCGGTGCACCTTCTCTACCGACACCGACGGCACCGCAACCGATCGACGCATCGTCCGGCTGAAGGACCCGTTCGGCGCCGTCGTGGAGGAGCACGACCTCGCGGTGACGGGCGGCTCGATCGAAGCCGGCCCCTGCACCAAGGGTGCGTGGCATTCGCACACCATCGAATTCTCTGCGACGTTGACGAAACTCCGGATCGAATTTGCGTTCGACACGGTCACGGCGGGCGACAACGGACACCAGGGCTGGTTCGTGGACGACGTCATCTTCGACACCAGCGATCTCATCCTTGTTCGCGGTCTCGTCCTCCAGGATTCGATCTACATCACGCAGAGCTCCGGCAAGAAGCTCCTCAAGTTCGGAACCATCACCGGCAACATCGGATTCGGCCCCGTCACGGCGGACAAGCAGGACTTCGCGCTCGAGGAGAGCGACGACCATAATCACCTCCACCTGAACGATTTCGCGGAGTACCGGCTGATCGACTCTTCGGGAAACGTGATCGTGGGCACGAAGCAGGGTTTCTGCCTCGCGAACACCGACAAGATCCGCATGGACGCGCCCGCCACGAACGGCTATCCGCTGTACGGAATCATGTCCTGCGCCGTGATCGTTCCGGGCTACGCGGACGATTACCCCAGTAGCCTGTCGGGGCAGGAAATCGACCTGACGGGCGTGCCCGACGGCACGTACACGCTCGAGATGGTGCTCGATCCCAAGAAGGGTCTCGTCGAGTCCGACGAGCAGAACAACTACGGCTCGACGATCAAGGTCGTGATTCAGGGGAACCTGGCCACGGTCGCGCCGGCGCTGAATCCGTAGCCGAAGGCGCGTCCCTCGTCGGCTTGGCCCCGGGCCCGCTCGTTCGGGTTCGGGGCCCCTTCCAACTGCGGCCGTCGCGCCTGTACGAAGGTTCGAGATCCTCGTCGGAGACCGCGTACGTGTTCAGGCCGGTCAGACTACGGGGATGGCCGGACCGGAACAACTGCGATGTGTTCGACGCGCGTCCCGACGCTCCGTCAGCGCGCCTGCTCCGGCACTGCGGGCTCGCTTCGCCTCCCAGGCCTCTCGACCGGGCGATCTGCGGTCCGATCGAAAGTACCGCGAGGATCGGAATCCTTCGCTACAATTGCCTTCCATGCCGTCGGGGTCTGCAGAGGGAAGCGCGGCGGAGGAACGCGAGTTCGGCGTCCCCTTCCCCGGCCGGTCCCTCCCTCGTCCGAAATGGACCCGGACCGGGTTGCGGGACGACGGAAGGCCGTTCGACTGGGAGGGGACGTTTCGCAGAAGCGCCCCACGCGTCGTGGATCTCGGCTGCGGAAACGGGCGGTATCTGATCGGCTCAGCTCTCTCGCGCCCGGATCGGGACCACCTCGGGATCGACGTCGTCCAACGGGTGATCGATTACGCCGCCCACCGGGCGAACCGTCGAGGCCTGGAAAACGTGCGGTTCGTGACGGCCGATGCCGTGACGTGGCTGTTCGAGCGGCTCGATGCGGCGGACGAAGTGCACGTCTACCATCCGCAGCCCTACTACGAATCGAAAGATGTCGGGAAACGAATGCTCACGCCGGATTTTCTCCAGCGCGCCTGGCACGTGCTCCGGCCGGGCGGAAGGCTCATTTTGCAGACGGACAACAGGGCGTACTGGGCGTACCTCTCCTCCGCGGTGCTCCGGTACTTCGACATCGAAGTCGTCACCGATCCGTGGCCGGATTCCCCGCGCACGCGGCGCGAGATCATTGCGCGGCAAAAGGGTCTCACAATCTGGCGGATGATCGCGCACCGGCGAGAGGGGCCGCGGGAGATCGCGGTACCGCGGCCGGACTTCGACGCGAACCGGCCGGGATTCCGGCGCCGACGGGGCCCGAGAACTACCTGACTTGGTCAATAGGAACTTCATCAGGCGAAGCATAGTTCTTCTTGGTGCGCGCGCTCCCGCTGCTCCTACTGGCCGGTTGCGCCGGGCAATGGTTCCCGGAACGCGACGAAGCCCCCGGCGCTCTTCTCGATTCGCACACGGGAGAGGTCTTCGTGGTCCCGACCGTTCCCGACTGGGGCTTCGGTCCCGGCGTCGTTCCCGGGGGAGACCTGCTGTCGGTTCTCGCCGCGCTCTGGAACCTGATCCTCGATCCCGCCCGCATTTTGCATTTCGATCCCGGGGGGACCGCGATGTGGGGAAAACACGACCTGGCCGAAATCGTCAGAATGCTTACGCGAGACGAGTGACGTTTCCGGCCGCGGAATGTCCTGGGGCAAGACCGGCCGCCTATGCAGCTAAAGAGGACCGATCCGTTGTCCCGAGACCACCTGCCCGAACGGATTCCGATCCGGGTAGCGTGTGGGTCGTCCCTCCGGGCGTAGGAGACACCTTCGGATCTGAGGGTGGATTCTCGCTTCGCCGAGAGGTGGGGGCCCGCGTGCGCAGGCCCCCCGTGGGTATTGGTGGGAGGTGGTTGGCTCGGAAAACTCGGGGGTCTCCGGCCTACACGGCGTAGTCGACGGCCGAGGGCCGAATCGGGTCAGCTCCGGACTTTACGTTCGTCGTTATCTTCATCTCGTTCTCCTCTTTTTTTCTCTTCCCGCAGATACCTTCAAGAAACCCCTCATCGAGTTTGGAGGAAAAGCGCGACGCATTCGTCGCGGTTGCTACCGCCTGTGCCCCAAGCACTTCTGGCGTCGCGGTCCATTAAAAATGTACATGATGCATTATGCAGTCGCCCGTAGCGTTCCAGAAGCCATCCACCTTCGCTCGATGCGCGGGCTTCGGCGCGATGAGCCTGCCGCAAGGAAGAGACCTTCTTGCGGCAGGATCGTTTTTCCGTCAATCTCTCTTCCGGCACCGTTGATAGTATTCTCAGCGAAGGAGAAACGAAAATGAAGATCGCGACGAACGTCCAGGCCGGCCGAACCGGGGTAGCGCAGGCCATCATGACCTCGTCGGAATACTAGAGGCGGCGACGAACGGATCAGATAGGGAAGGACAGAAGCGATCAAAACCCCGACCTCCGCGAACGCAGGCAAGGCCCGGATCGCGGACATCCCCTACGTCGGGTAACCCCACTCGGAAGCCGCCTCTCTCGCTAGAAATCCCCCCACCCAGCCCGCCGCGTGCTAGTATGAATTGGGTCGATTCCTTCGGAACGGGGAGGCGGGCCACTATGGAATTCGTGCGCATGCCCAAGACGGTTTGGAATCAAATCGCGGTCGCGGTGAAGAACGGCGGGGCGTCCCTCGACGATCTCCTCCGAAAGTACCGGCCTCCCGTGTACAACTTCATCCGGAACATGGGGTGCGAACCCGAAGATGCGGAAGATCTGACCCAAGAGGTCTTTCTCAGAATCCTTCGAGAAGAGGTGTTGAAGAAGGCGGATCAACGATCCGGACGCTTCCGCAGCCTCCTCCTGGCGGTCGCCCGCCACACGGTCTTCAATCATCGGACCCACGCGCACCGGCGGAAGCGCGGCGGAGGCCGACAGGAAATCCGGCTCGAGGAGGGGACGGACTCCCGCGGGTTCTCCTTGGAGGAATTAGTCTCGGCTCCTCCGGAGAAAGAAGAGGCGTTCGACACGGCGTGGATGCAGAACTTGGTTCGACTCGCGATGGAACGACTCCGGCGGGAGTGCGAGAAGGGCGGGAAGCCGTACTTCGAAGCGCTTCGATTGAGGACGGAGGAAGCGCTCGAATACGAAGCCATGGCCGAGAAGCTCGGAGTCCCCCTCTCCCAAGTGAAAAACTATCTCCACCAAGCGCGCGAGCAACTGAGGAAATACGTCTTGGAAGAAATCCGCGATTACTCCTCGACGTCCGAGGAATACGGTGACGAGGTCGACTATCTGGCGCAATTCCTCAAGTGATTCCGAGCATCCATGCCCGAGAAGAGGGAAGATCTCGATCGTTCTCAGGAGGAGGGACTGCGCGCGGCGCGCAAGGCGCTCGAGCTCGGACTTCTCCGTGAGGAGGACTTCCGAGACGTTCCGAAGCCCGCGCCACCTCCCCCTTCGCGGGTCGGGAAATACGAGATCCAAGGTGAGATCAGTCGCGGGGGAATGGCCGTCGTCTACAAGGCGTTCGATCCCGATCGGCCGCGAGGGGTCGCGATCAAGTGCCTCTTGGAATCCGCGGATGTCGGTCTCGTGCTTCGATTTCAGCAGGAGGCGCGCGCCCTCGCCCGACTCTCCCATCCGCACATCGTTCCCGTTCTCGAGGTCGGCACCGACCGGGGCCGACCCTTCCTCGTCGTCGAGTACCTGGACGGACAGACCCTGGACCAAACGACCCTGGACGTCCGCAACATCGTCGAAGTGATGCGCACGGTCTGCGAAGCGATCCACTTCGTGCACGGTCAAGGCATCATCCACCGCGACCTCAAGCCGGAGAATCTCCTTCTCGACAAGGGCGGACACGTTTGGGTCCTGGACTTCGGCGTCGCACGCATCCGAGGCGCCGATGCCGCGGCATCGCTTACTTCGACGGGAGATGTGCTCGGAACTCCGAGCTACATGAGCCCCGAACAGGCCCTCGGACGCAGCCGCGAGGTGGACGAACGGACCGACATCTGGGGGGTGGGCGCGACGATGTATGCCCTCCTGACCAAGCGCGCTCCGTTCTCCGGGGATTCCATCCACACGATTCTTCGAGCCATTGCACAGGAACAGCCCGTTCCGCCCCGCCAGATCCTCCCGACCCTCCCCCCGGAACTGGAGCCGATCCTCCTTCGGTGCCTGGAGAAAGATCCGGCGCGGCGATACTCCTCCGCCGCGGCCCTCGGAGAGGACCTCTCGCGATTCTTGGCGGGGGAGCCCCCTGCGGCGGTTTCGCCTTCCCCCCGGAGGAGTCGGGTGCGGTCGCGCGCGGCCTGGCTCTTGGCCGTAGGAGTGATCGCCGCCGGCGGGTCGGTGGCGTTCCTCTATCGATCGGCCCCAAGACCGCCCCCTCCCACCCGTCGAGAGGAGCCCGTCGAGCTTCGGAGCGCCGTTTCGCAACTGCTCCGGGAGGCGGATGGGGCTGTGCGGGCGGGAGAATCGAAACGCGCCGAGGAACGTCTCGAAGAGGGGATCCGTCTATGCCGGCGGTCGCTCGAGGGAGGCGATTTCGCCGAGGGACGGTATCTTCTGGGACGGCTTCTTGCCGCGCGCGGACACGATCGCGAGGCGCTCTCGGAATTCGAACGGGCGCTGCAACTGAATTCTGGGTTGGACGAAGCGAGATGGCTCCGCGGCTTCGTGCGGGTCCGGGAGTACGATGCGCGGTTCCGCGCGGCCTGGGGCGCGGAAGTTTCCGAAGGGAACGAGAACTCCCAGCCGGATTCGGTCCGCGAGCGCGTAGCTCGTCTCCTCTTCCATCGGCGGCTCGGGAAACGGGGAACGGACGGGGAGGACTCCGGCGTGTCCCTGATCGCGGCCGTGGAATCCGCGGATCCCGCGCTCGCCGTCCTTCGCGAAAAAATCGAGCACGATCTGGCCCCTTTGAGCGAATCGAATCCGGCTCTCACCGACCTCGAACGGCTCTCGGGTCGAGCGTGCCTTCATCGCCTCCGCGGCGAATGGGACGAAGCCGAACGCTGCCGTCGTACGCTCCTGGAATCCTACCCGGCCCATCTGGAGGCGCTCCTCGAGGGAGCTTGGGTCGCCGAACTGCGAGGGCGGCACGAAGACGCCCGTCGCGAAGCCGACTGGGCCGTCTTCTCCCATCGCGGATCGGCCTCAGTCTATCGCCTTCGCAGTCTCCTCGCCGTCCGATGGTCGGACAAGGATCCCTACTCGAATCAGTCCAAGGCGTGGAGAGCGGGAGCCCTCGAGGACGTCGATCGAGCGATTCAGATCCAAGGGATCGCCGATCCCGAGTCGCTTGTTTGCCGCGCCCGGATTCGGATCCAGCTTCATCTCAATGCCCAGGAGGATCTCGCCCGGATTCGAAGCGGGGAGATCCCGGCACTCGCGATTCGACTTTATCAGGCGATGGGAGATCGTTCCCGGGAGGAGGGAAGAAGCGCGGAGGCCGCGGTCCATTGGCGCGCCGGTCTGGAGATCCTGGATCGGGCCCTGCACAGGAACCCCGAAGCTCCCCTTCTCCTGGTCCTGCGCGCTGAAGTGAAGCTGTCTCTGGAGGATCTTCCCGGAGCGGAAGGGGATGTTCGGAAAGCCCTTTCCGTGTGGAGCCTCGCTCCCTTCGCCCACTTCCTGCTGGGGCGAGTGTATCTCAAGAGAAAGGACCCGGCCGCTGCCGTCGATCAGTTGGAGCGCGCGATCGCTCTGAGGAATCGATTCTCGTCCGCCTACGTGGCTCGGGCACGAGCGCGCCTGGAACTCGGACTTCAGTCGGGAGGGTCCTGGAAGGAATGGGAGCGGGGATGGAAGGACGCCGACGAAGCGCTCCGACTCTCTCCCGGTCTTCCCGAGGCCTTCGCGGTGCGAGGGGACCTTCGGCGTGCGCGTGCCGAGAGGCTGGAAACCCACGGCCGCCCTCCGGTGGAGTCGCTCGCGGAGTGGGAGATCGCGCGGAGGGAGTACAGCTTGGCTCTGATCCCGAATGGGCGATCGGTCGATCGGCTTCAGTCTCGCGGAGTGTGTCACCGGCGATTGGGGAGCGTTCCGGAGGCGATCGCCGATTTCGAGCAAGCTCTTCGCCTCGCCGCTCCCGATTGGCCGGAGCGCATTCGTCTCGAAGGATGGATCCGCGAGATGCGGCGGGCGCCGTAACCGCGCGAACCCCGCTCAACACCGACTCGAGCAGCGGGTTGGTCTTCGCTCCGCAAATCTCCTGTGATTCGCCGGGGGTCTACGTAGTTTGGTCCAACCATCGCGATACCTGGACCAATTCGGATATCTACTTCAATCATTATGCGCCATAGAGTCCGGTCGCGCCCATTCCGGGTTCCGTGAGGGACCGAACTACATCGGTCCGGGAGAAGCCAATGGGTCGAGGGGATCCCTCGCAGGGGGAGGACACACGGTTCCCATGACCGGTTCGGGGTCGATATTTCGCCACCATTTCCGCAAGGTGGGGAACGGTTCGAGCCGGCGCAGGGATGCGGAATCCTCGGCCCCGACCCACAGCCCGACGCAGAAAGCCGTGGCTAGGCCCGCCAGAAGAAGCAGTCCACGCCGGACCCTACCCCAGCGTCCCTCGGGGCAATTCTTGGTGAGGATCGTTCCGTCCCCTCGCCGGTAGAGGCGCGCACAGAGTCGGCCTTCGGTCTTGTACAGAAGCGCCGCGATCTCGGAGCGGGCCATTCCGGCAAAGTTGTAGACGTTGAGTCGGCATCGGTCGCAGAATCTCCTCCGGTGATCCCCCTTCATCTTGTCCCAGGAGGCGCGGCAAGGGGAGGCGATCCGGACATCGTCCACATTCATCATGGGAGGGAGACGAATGAACCGGTGGGATTCTTAGACTCTTTCGCCGGGGCGCGCCCAAGTCTCCCCGACTCGCGAACCCGGCTCCGACCGTGATGACCCCTTGTTTTTCCTTCGGTCTGGGATAGCATTGGAGCATCGCGGTTTTCCTGGGGTAGAACATGAGATTCGCCGGAACGCTCTCGACGGCCTTGGGGATCGTGATCCTCTTCCTGCTCGGAGGGTGCAAGAAGAAGGAGCAGGGGCGATACCATCGAGTCACGATTCGAGAGACCTGGGCTCCGCCGCGCGAGGGTCCTCACAAATATGGAGTATTCGTCGAAGGCGCGGACAAGCCCCTGGTTGCGGATATCACGTCTTGGGTCGTGAGTCCCGATCGACGCTGGTTGATGACGGAACCATATGGGGGTGGGGAGGCGACTCTCGTAGACTGTCAGAAAGGAATTGTCCGGGAGACCTCAAAGCTCCCCCGGGTCCACGAGTGGTCCCCGGATAGCCGCCGGTACTTGGCCTTAACGGACTTCGACCGAGAGGATCCTACCCCCCATCAGCATTGTTTCCTGAAGATGGTGACGGTCGAGGAAAATGCGATTCACGTCGAGTCGCTCACGACGGAGAAGGACAGACCTGTCCTCTGGAACTTCGCGTCCGGGTTCTGGTCCCCGGACGCATCCGCGATCGCCTTCGTGCGATGCCGCTCCTGTGCCCCGACGCTCTCCGCGACGAAGATCGGATTCGAACACAACGACTTGTACCGGCTCTCCCTCAAGGAGCCGCGGACGCTGACCCTCATCCAAGAAGAGGTGGGGGATGTGCACCTGAAGGGATTCGCTTGGGACGGTGATCGACCCAGATTCGTCGAAGTGGATCCCGGAGAAATCTATCGCCGGCAGCACTGAACCGTTCTCGGAGACTAGAGGAGGATTCGGATGGCAGACGAGGTCTACACCATCGGTTGGGGAAGGCGGTTGGGAGAATCGATCAAGAGGGTTCTCGTAGGGATCCTTCTCTTTCTCGTCTCGTTTCCCGTCTTGTTCTGGAACGAAGGTCGGGCGGTGCGCGAGATGAAGGGGCTGAAGGAAGCGGCGAAGGCCGTAACCACGGTCCCGTCGGACGCGCTCAGCTCCGCCAACGAGGGGAAGCTCATCCATACGACGGGGACGGCCTCCTCCGAGGAAGATCTCGTCGATCCGGCGTTTGCTTCCGTCAAGGCGGAGAGGGCCATCCGTCTCGCGAGGAAGGCGGAGATTTACCAGTGGAAGGAGAAGAAAGAGGAGAAGCGGGAGCGGCAAACGGGCGGCTCGGAGAGAGTGACGGTCACGTATCGGTACGAGAAACTCTGGACCGAGGCGGAGATTTCCTCTTCGAACTTCCACCGCGATTCCGAGGAGTATCGCCGTCTCCAGCCGATCAACAGCGGAACGCTCCAGCATCCCTCGAAAACGTGGACGGCTCAAAAGGTGAAACTGGGAGCCTTTCTCCTTCCAGGCTCTCTGGTGGACAAGCTCAAGTCGGAAAGACTCGACCCGCCCGAGTTTCCCACGGGAATGCCGGAGGCGGAACGACCGAAGCGGGACAACGGGGCCTACTATTTCGGAGCCGATCCCTCCGATCCTCGGATCGGAGACGTCCGCATCGGTTGGGAGGTGGTGAAGGCGCAGCCGGCCAGCGTTTTGGGACAGCAAGCGAAGGACACTCTGGTTCCCTACACCACCTCGCAAGGGACTCAGGTCCTCCGTCTGGATCCGGGAACGGTGAGCGCCGCCACGATGATCGAGAGCGCGAAGAGCGAGAGCCGGATGATCACGTGGATTCTCCGCGTCGTGGGGTTCTTCCTGATGTTCATCGGACTGACGATGGTCGTGGGGCCGTTCGCGGTCCTGATGGACGTGCTTCCCTTCCTGGGCGACGTCGTCCGGATCGGGACCGGGCTGGGAGCGGCGATCCTCTCGATCTGCCTGTCCTTGTCGACCATTTCGATCGCCTGGCTCTTCTATCGTCCGCTGATCGGGATCCCCATGTTGGCCGGAGGCGTCGGGCTCCTCATCCTCGCGATGGTGGTGGGGAAGAAAAAGAAAGCTCCTGCTCCGGGGTAAGACTCATTCGCGTTCCCCCTCCCCAAGTGCGAAGAGGTAGCGGTAGCCGTCGCGGTCTTCCAGGAAGTGAATCCGTTTCGGGAGGCCGAAGGCGACGAGATTTTCGAAGCGGGCGCCCTCGTCCTCCTCGACATCCCCGAGGTCGAAAAAGTACACCCTGGGCGGCTTGAGAATCGCTCGGGGGAGCTTGCGGCTGTAGGGATCGACCGCGAAGACGAGGTACATTTGCACCAGGACGTAGGGAGCGATAGGGCTATTTCATACCTGAATCCAATATGGACGAGGCTATCTTGGAGTTGGACCCATAATTGCCATTGCGTCTGGACGAATCCGCGGAGAGGTCCAGGGCAGGCTGGTCGTCGGCGAACGAGGCGGTATCCGATGTCGCCGCGAGCGGGTCACGCGCGGCGAAGTCCGTGGTTCCTATCGTGGCTTCCCGGCACTTCCGCTCAGGAGAGAATGCAAAAAAAGCTCGCACGAGCTCCCATCATGATAGGGTACCTCGCCATGGGATTCGGAAATTACAGCGTCGAAGCGCACCGCGCGATGGTCGGAACGCGCGCCGCGCTCCCGCAGAAGGCGGTCTTTCAGCGCAACGACTGCGATCCGGCCATGAACCCGCAGGGGGTGCGCTTCCGCGAGAGTCGCGACAGCGAGAAGCACCCCGAGTCGATCGGGATCGTCTTCGCGCTCGACGTGAGCGGATCGATGGGAGAGATTCCGCACCAGCTCGCGACCCGCACGCTTCCGACCTTCATGGAGAGCGTGTTCACCGTCCTCCCCCACCCGCAGGTCCTCTTCCTGGCGTTCGGGAACGCGTACAGCGATCGCTCGCCCCTCCAGGTAGGGCAATTCGAGAGCGAGGCGGGACTCATGGATCGCTGGCTTTCCGCGATCCACCTCGAGAGCGGCGGCGGCGCGCTCGGAGAATCCTACGATCTCGCGATGTACTTTGCCGCGCGCCATACCGCGACGGACGGTCTGGAAAAGCGCAAGAAGAAGGGCTACTTTTTCATGACCGGCGACGAGGTGCCGTTCACCTACGTCGATGCCGCGAAGGTGCGCGGACTGATCGGCGACGGCCTCCAAGGGAACATCCCGATCCATGAAATGACCGCGGAGCTCCTGCGGTCCTACCACGCGTTCTTCCTGATCCCCGATCCGAAGCGGGCCGCTCAGGAGTACTGCGAGGCGGTCTGGCGCCGGCTCCTCAAGGAGCGATGCGTCGTCCTCGAAACTCCGGAGGACACCGCGGTCGCCTGCGCCCTCCTCGTCGGAATCCAGGAAGGCCGACTCGCGGGCCTCCCGGCGATCTCCCGTCAGCTCGAGGAGCGCCTCGGCCGGAAGGGAGAAGCGCGAGACCGCGTCCTCCGCGCGGTGACCCCGTTCGCGGAGGCGATCGCGCGAGGGCCCATCGCCGATCCCGAACCGCTGGCGACCCGCACCGACGATCCTGGGTTGCGTGGATGACGACGGAGCCCCCCGCACCGGCTCCCGTCCACTCGCCGAAGCCGGATCGGGAGAGCGAGTGGGAGGAGCAAGAGCTCAACCCCGTCGGCCCGGACTTCTGGATCGGGCAGATCCTGGTGGGGGTGGGGGTCGCCGTCGGAATCTGGCTGGCGGCCCGCGCCGGATTCGCGGAGGCGGTCCGCTTCACCAAGCACGAGAATGCCCGGCAGGCCCGCTCGACCCTGCGCGCCCTGAGGCTCGAGCTGGAGGTCAACCTTCGGGAGATTCGCGCCGCCCGTGAGCACCTCCGCGAAAACCAACCCGCGACCCTCCAGCTCCGCACCACCTACGTCGACGCGGCCTCCGGCCGACCCTATATGGCCATCGTGGATCCCCGGCTGATCCCGGAGATCCTCAAGGTCCTCCGGTATCCCTTGAGCGAAGCGGCCGAGCGGCTCAGGACCCCGCGCGGATTCGAGCGACGCGAACAGGAGCAGATCGCCGCCACGCTCGACGAGGTGCTCGAACAGGCGGAGAAATATGTCCTTCCACTTCTCCGGACCGAAGAGGAGAGACTCGACTCGCTCTTGGCCTCCCTGGGGGGGCGCCCATGACCTACAGGACCCGCGAACGATTCGCCCTTTGGGTCGACGTCTTTCTCACCGTCGCCACGACGGTCGCTTCGGTCTGGTTCGCCTCGCGAATCGGATCGCGCGAGGCGATCCGCTTCTCCCGGAACGAGGAGGCGCGAAAGAGCCGCGATCTCCTGCGTGCCCTCGAGAACGAACTCAGCCTCAACGAACGCACGCTCAAGCTCGCCCTCGAGGATTGGGACTCCCGCGAATTCCGGCGCCTCCAAATCGTGTCACCCGCCTTTGCCCGAGCCCAGGAGGCGGAGGAGCTTTTCCTCATCGATCCTCAAACGTGGACGGCGATGGTCGAAGCCTATGGGCGCCGACTCGAGGAGTCGATCGTGGCTCTCCGCAAGAACGGAACCGGTTCGGGCGCGCATCGACACGTCGTGTGGCTCTGGTACCACGCGGAGCGGCTTCAGGCGGCCCGGCCGATGATCGAGAAGGACATCGCGGGAATCGAAGCGCGCATGAGGCAGATCGGCGTCGTGGACGTTTCCGTGACGCATACCTGGAAGGCCGAGGGCGCTCCGACATGGTCCGACGGAGAGGAAGAGGCCTCGCGTCTCGCTTCCTCTCCCGGGTGGGAGCGTCAAGGAAATGCGAGATACTCGGGCGCCCTTCGAGAGAGGGATTTCGGGCAGCACAAGATCTTCTATCCGGGGCATCTCTGCAACCCGGTCAAAACCGCGGGGCCCGCGATCATTTCCCTTCCGCGCACCTTGCCGTCGGATCGCCGTCCGAGTCGGCTCTGGGTCTATCTCTCCGCCACGTGCCCCCTGCCCGCCGAGGAAGCCGTCTCGTCCCATCGGAGTCCGGAGGAGGTCCGGCGGGTTCTCTCCGGACAGTTGCCCGGCACCCTCGTCCTGTGTCACCCCCTTCCGGCCGACGCGAATCCGGAACTCTCGATCGTCGATCCGAATCGACCGTTGGGATGGCGATGGGCCTATTTCGCCATCGAGGACGATGCGGGCGAGCTCCATCTCGTCCGAGGTCCCTCGACATGGAAGGTGGCCGGCCGGGCGGGTTCCCCGTCGAGCTTTCGTGTTCCCCTTCCCGGGGGAGCCCTGGTCTTGCCGAAGGGCTACCTCGCGAACGTGCCTCCGGCGACGGCTCCGAGCGCGCGCGAGCTCTACGACCAGGGCGTTCGCCATCTCGCGGAAGGACGACCGCGGCGAGCGATCACGAGCTTCAACGGCGCGGTGGCGGCCGATCCGAACTTCGCCCTCGCGTGGAAGGCTCGCGGGGATGCGCGAATGGCCTGCGGGGAGCCGGAGGCGGCGATCGAGGATTACTCGGCCGCGCTCAAGCTCACGCCCGAATCGGTGGACCTACTCCTGGCACGTGGCGACGCCCATCGCCGGAAGGGACAGCTCGCGGTGGAAGGGCAGCACGTTCCGCTCCGCCATTATCGTGACGCGGAGGCAGACTACTCGCGAGCGATCGAGGCGGACGGACGTCGCGGAGAGTTCTGGTTCCGCCGCGCCCTGGCGCGCGCCGACGCTTGGGATCTCGACCACGCCCTGGAGGATCTCACCCGTGCGGCGGCGCTGGACGCGACCCTCGAACCGCGCGCGGAGAAAGCGGCGGCGGGGTTGCGCGGATTCCTCGAAGATCGGAGCTTCACCGCCGAGATCTGGAAGGAAGGGGACAAGGCCGTCCAAAAGGCCAAGGACTGGAACGACCGCGGGATGAAGTCCTACGAGAAGCGGGAATACGACGCCTCTATTCTCGAATGGAAACGGGCGTTTTATCTTACCGGCTACGGGGAGGACGCGGTGAGCGCCTCCTACAATATCGCCTGCAGCTACTCGCTTCTGGACGACCGGAATCGCGCGTTTCATTGGCTCCGAACAAGCCTGGACCGTGGATGGAAGGACTGGGTACACCTGCTCCTCGAGGCGGACTTCGCAAACCTACGCATGGATCCGAGATGGAAGCCCCTGATCGGTGCCAAGGAGGAAGAACTCGGCGTCGAGGTCCGGCGCGAGCGCATCCGCCGGGAGGATCGCGAATTGGCGGAGGAGATGCGGCGAAATCCCCTCAGCGCCCAGGATGCGGAATCGGTCGAACGCGAGGCGAAGGACGCTCTGGCGGCCGGGGATTTTCCGAAGGCGATCCGTGCCTACAAACGCCTTGGCTACTCGGGCGAGGGGGGGCCTTCTTCCCAGTGGGCGTACAGGATTGCCGTCGCCTATGCCCGTTCCTCCGATCCGGAACGCGCGATCGGGTGGCTCGAGATCATGCTGGCCGAGGCTCCAGGCGAGCGCGAACGGATCGCTCAGGACTCGGAGTTTCAAAGCCTCCGTACGGACCCGCGTTTGCGGAAGCTGCTCGAAAAGAAATAAAGCAGTCCGAGGATGAGGAGGGCTTCCAGCCCGATGGCTCCGCATCCTCCGCCGCCGGACGGGGGAGCCACGGGCGTCTCGACGCTTCCCCCTACCGCCGCTTCGGCCGTCTTCAAAGTCACCGTCAAGCTCTGAGGTTCGTGGATGCTCGGGGCGACCGGGCTGGCCGTTCGGACCCACACCCGGGTTCTCTCGGCGTCGATCGGCGCGAACTGAACCACGAATCCGTTGGCGGCGACGTAGGCCGGCGCGGACGGCATCACGAATTCGACCGTGATGCCGTAGGATTTCGAAAGACCGCTCGTAATCTTCGCCGATTGCTCCGCTCCTTCCCCATCGACCGAGCGGACATGGAGGTTTCCCGTCGGAACGGACTGGAACTTGGGATCGGAAGTGTACAGATGCTCCACCACCTGAGAGTTTTGCACCGTCACGTACGCGTAGCCCCAGTAGTCCTTCTTGCCGGGGAAGGCGCCGGCCCCCGCCGTCGTCACGTATTTGTAGGTCGTTCCGTTATGGATCTTGAGGTCGTCGATGTGCTTGTGTCCCACGAAGACCAAGGGGCGGCCGGCGTACTTCGCCAGAAGGAATTCCCCGGTGGCCTGCGTGTTCCATTCCTGGACGAATTCGTTCAGATTCCCCGTGGTAAGGAACTCGAGGATGCGGCTCAAGACCCAGCCGCTCATGCTGAAGGTCTTGTTCGCCCGGTATTCTCCCATCGGATTGTGATGGAGGAAGGGGACGACCGGGCCGTTCACCCCGGCCAAGTCCGCGGAGATCCAGTCCATCTGCTCCGGGCCGAGATCTCCTCCGTAATTCTCGATCACGATGAGAAAACCGTCCCGGCGCTCCGGAGTTCCGTCCATCGTGTTGACTCCTTGGAAATGGACGCCCCCGAATTCGAAGGAGTAGGCGCAGGGCCCGAAGTAGTTTCTCCAATAGTCGAGGCCGTCCCGCTTGGGAGAATGGAGGCCGAGGAGCCATCGATCCTTGATGCTCGCATACCCGTCGTGATTCCCCGGGATCATGAAGATCGGGAAGCCCGCATCCTTCCAGATTCCCCAGACGGTCTCGTACTCGGTGTCGTAGTTGAGGCCGAACATGAGGTCGCCGATGAGAAGGACGAACGTCGGGCGGAGCGCCCGGATCTCCTTCTTCATCTGCTCGATGATGGAATAGGCGTCGTAGCCGCCGGGATTGTGGTTCCCGGGGAGCCAGAATCCGGTCGGCGTATTGAAGTGGGTATCGGCGATGACGATGAAGCGGAAGTCCGCGGACTCTTCCTTTACGACTTTGAAGCAGTTGTACTGGAGGTCGCTCACGGCGAGCGCAGGCACGGAGAGGTGAAGATCGTACGTGTCCTCGGGAACGTTTGAGCCGACTTCGTAGGCGACCTTGGTGATCCCGGTCGACGCGTCGTAGGTGGAGCCCAGGACCGAAAGGGCGTAAGCGGGGCCGGTCTTGGAGTTCGGAGTAATGTCGAGGAGAAACGTCGAGGCGGTGGCTCCGTTGAGCTTGATCCAAACGGTCCCGGTGGACCCGGCCTGGACGATCGACGGACAACCGAGCGTCGGATATCGGAGGTAGGCGATCTTCCCGCCGGCGCCCGGCCCGGCGAGATACTTCGCGTCGCCGATGGAGACGAGCGAATCGTCGGCGAAAGCCCCGACCTCGGCCGCGAGGAAAAAGAGTACGGCCCAACCCCGTGCCATAGGACCCTCCCTAACGCGTTGCGTCAAATTGTAGGGGAATGCGGGGCGGTGTCAACGAATCGGTGTATCCTCCTTACGAATGGCGGACACGACTCCGATCGCTTCCGGAGGCTTGCGCGGGGAAGAACCCTCGGAATCCCGCGCGTCGGCGGCTCGAGCGTTCCCATCCCCGGAGGTCGAAGAAGCCGCGCGGAATCCCTCGAAGTGCGTGGGACGGTACGTTCTCTCCTCCCCGCTCGGAAGCGGCGGGATGGGATTGGTGTACCGCGCATGGGACCGGGATCTCCGGCGGTGGGTCGCCCTCAAGTTCCTCAAGCAGATCGGGGACGGAGAAGCCCGAGCGCTTTTCCATCGGGAGGCTCAGCTCGCCGCGCGGCTGGATCATGCGAACATCGCCCGGATCTACGAAGTCGGCGAGCACGAGGGGGCCCCATTCCTGGCGATGCAGTTCGTGGATGGGAGCACGCTGGCGGCCGCCCGATCGACGCTGGACGTGGATGGGCGTCTCCGCGCCGTCGAGAAGATCGCGGAGGCGGTCCGATACGCCCACCGCAATCGGGTGATCCATCGCGATCTCAAACCGGCCAACGTGATGATCGATCGCGAGGGAAACGTGTACGTCATGGACTTCGGTCTCGCCAAGGAAATGGCGGTCGATGGACAGAGCCTGGCGTCGGGCCAGATCCTCGGGACGCCGAACTACATGGCACCCGAGCAGGCGCAAGGTCGGGCCGATGCCCAGAGCGACGTCTACGGGATCGGGGCGATCCTGTACGAACTCCTGACGGGGCGGCCCCCGTTCACCGGGGCGACCGTCACGGAGATCCTGGCGAAGCTTCTGATTGGCGAGCCGATCCGCCCGCGCGAGCTGGACCCGCGACTCGCGCCGGATCTCGAGGCGATCGTCCTGAAGGCGATCGAGAAAGAGAAGAACCGGCGCTACTCCGACCCCGGTCAGTTCCTCGAAGATTTCCTTGCCTTCCGGCGAGGAGATCCGGTGCGGTATGCCCGGCGGGCGACTCTCGCCTACGTTCTTGGGAAGAAGATCCGACGGCAACCGCTCCTCTGGGGATCGGTGGGCGCTTCGGTCCTCGCGATTCTCGCGGGAGCGACGTTCGGGGTCTCGCAACTCGTCCGAGCCAAGCGCGCGGCGGACGAGCGAGTCCGAGTCGAGCGGGAGGAGGGCGCCAAGACCGCCGCCGCGTTGAAACGCGTGGAGGCCGAACGCCGGATCGCGAACGAACGACTGGCGCATAGCCTTCGACTCCGCGCCCGCCAGTCCGCGGACGCCGGCGACCACGTCGGGGCGGCGATCTTCGCGGCGGAGTCGTACGCCGCCCATCCCGACGATCTGGGGCGGGCCGAGGCGGCGGCGCGGTGTTCCGTCCTCTATTCCCTGCACCGGATGCTCCCGCATGCCGGACCCGTGACGTGCGTCGCCGTCCATCCGGATGGGACCCGACTTCTTACGGCCGCCCAAGACGGGGAAGTGCGCGTGTGGAACGCCTCCTCGGGCGCGCCGGAGGGCAAGACGATGCCGCACGCGCGCGGGGTCTGCGCCGCCGCGTTCTCCCCCGACGGACGGCGGTTGGCCACCGGCGGATTCGAAGGAGTCGTCCGATTCTGGGACGTGGCTACGGGAGAGTCGAGGAACCCCGAGATTCGCACCGGCGACGTGATTTGGTGTCTCTCCTTCAGTCCCGACGGACGGAGTCTTGCCATCGGCAGTCAGGCGGATCGGCTCCGGGTCCATCGAACGGACACGGGAGAGCGGGTATCCGAGTCGCCTCCCACTCACGGGGACATCCAATGTCTCGCCTTCAGCCCCGACGGGCGCCTCGTCGCGGGAGGGTCGAAGTACGGCAAGGGCGTCGTATGGGAAGCCTCCACAGGCGCTGTGTCGGCGGAGTACGATCATCCTTGGGAAGTGGAGGCGATCGCCTTCACCCCGGCCGGAGATCGAGTCTGGAGCGCCAGCGTGGACTCGATTCATGTCTGGGACCCCCGAACGGGTCAGGCGATTCGGAAGCCGATGGCCGTCGCTCGAAACCTCGCGGGGATGGCCCTGGAACGCGACGGGAGCCGCGCCTACGTCTCCGCCGAGGAAGGGGGCGTTCGGGTGATCGACCTGGAGCGCGGGGAATCGTCGGGAATCATCGTCGCGCACCCCGGCCCGAGAACGGCATTGGCGATCGCTCCCGATGGGAAGTTCGCCGTCACCGGTGGAGAAGACGGCACGGTCCGAATCTGGACTCCGCCCGCGTCGGATCGCCAGGGCCGCGTGCTCCGGATGGACGAGGCGCCTCAGAGGATTCTCTTCAGTCCCGGGACCGCGCGGGTGGCGGCCCGGAGCGAAAACTCCGTCGTGCTTTGGGATGGTCGCACGGGGCGGCCGGTCCCCTGGGCCACGAAACTGCGGGATCATCGAGTAGTCTCGTTGGAGTTCGGAGCGGACGAGAGGCATCTCCTCGTGGGTACTGCGGAGGGATGGGCGGAAGTTTGGGATGCCCAGTCCGGCGAGGCGCTGGGCCGGAGAATGGTCCATGGAGAGGCGATTCGAAGGGTGGCCTTCCGTCCGGATGGGCGCGTGGTTGCGACGGGGAGCGGTACCCACCGCGTCCGACTTTGGGACGCCGTCGGCGGCAAGCCGATCGGAGAACCGCTGGTACACCACGAGCGTCTCGAGGCGCTCGCGTTCAGCCCGGATGGGGCCCTCCTCGCGACGGTGACGACGACCGTCCGGTTGTGGAACGCCACGAGCGGGGAATCGGTGCCGTTCTCGGCGGATCTCCTTGCGGTGGCGTCCCTGAGTTTCGCTCCTTCGGGGAAATTCCTGGCGCTGTCCGACGAGTTGGAAACGGACGTCGCGCTCGTGGATTTGAGGGGAGCGGAACCCCTCGTGAAGAACCTCCGGCATCCCAAGTCGGTCGCCGACGTAGCCATGAGTCCGGACGGTCGAGTGTTGGCGACCGCCTGCAGCGACGGAAGGGTCCGCTTCTGGGACCCCGCGACCGGGACCCCAATCCTCAAGGCCATCCTCGTCGGAGACCGTGCCGAGAAACTTGTCTTCAGTTCGGATGGACGCTTCGTTGCGATCGGCGGCCCGGGGATGCGCGCGCAATGGTGGAGTGTCGAACGCGCGGAACCCGTCGGACTCCCCTTTCACGCCGCCTCCCTGATTACGGCCATGGTTCTCAGCCGCGACGGACGCCTCTTGGCGGTGGGCGATTCGACGGGGGTCCGACTCTACGAGGCCGACTTCCTACAGGACGAGACTCCTCCGGCGCAGAGGCTTGCCCTGGCGCAACGGCGGACCGGGATGCGGCTGGATCGTACGGGCGAAGTCGAAGGGATTCCGCCGGCGGAACTGAAGAGAATGATGGAGAAGGCCCACTAGCCACCGAAGCGAAAACTCCTGCCGAGTACGCGAGCGCTCAAGCGAAACTGGATGCTCTGAAGAGATCGAAGTAGCGCGCGCGATCTTCTAGCGCCAGCTCTCGAGCTCGATCTTCTTCCCTTCGACCTCGAGCCAGATGCGGATCGGCGCCTTGTCGATCTTGCCCTTGATGCGGCCGTAGACCACGCCGTCCCGGCGGAGCGTCCCCTTCGCCTTCCAGTAGTCGAAATCGCTGGGCTTCTGGTTCACGAAGGCGCGGCGGATCTCCGCATCCGCGAGCCGGAACTGAGATTCTCCGACGGTCCAGGAGTCGTTCAGCGTCGCGATGGTATTCTGGACGAGCTTCTTCTCCTCCGAATTGTAGATCATCTGAGAGACGAGCGATTGGTCCGCCGACAGGGAGAAGCCCTCGGCCGTGAGCGTCCCTCGAAGGGAGCGCTTCTCCTCCTGCGTGGTGAAATCCGAACCGACCTCGGAGCGGGTTTCGCCGTCGAAGGACATCTTCGTCTTGTAGCGGACCTCTTCGTGGAGGAATTCCCCGGAGGCGGAAGCCTTGAGCGCTCCCTCTTTCTTGCGTGAGGATATCGTCAAGTCGGTCTTCGTCGAGGTCTTGATTCGGAACTTGAGTTCGTGATCTCCGGAGAGAAACGCCTGCCAGTCCGTGTTCAAGTTCCCGTCGAAACGGCGGATCGTGAATTCGCTCCACGTTTCGTTCGCGAATTCGATCCGGAGGCGGTCGGAGGGCTCCTCGGAGTAGTCGAAGGATTCGCCTTCGGTCTGCTTCAGAGTACCTGTGGTGACCAGTCGCTCACCCCCCGCTCCCAGCTTGCTCGCCAGAAAAACGGCGCGGGCGCCGAGCGTCGCGGTCTCCACTCCCAATTGGAAAACGAACTGGGCGCCGCCGATCCCCATCTTGATCGTGTTCTTGGGGACTTCCTCCTGGGCACAAACGGCGGCCAGCGCGAATGTCAGGAGAGGCATGAACGCATTCTACCTGACAGGAACGGACTCTACCGAGTACAATTCGAATCTCTCGTCCGATCGGGGCGTTCGGGCGTATCAAAGCAAAAGGATTCGAATGGAAGTTCTGATCGGCGTGGTCCTGTCCCTGGCGGTGGGAGAGGATACCTATACGGTTACCCTCACCTTTCAAACGATGCACTGCGAATCCTGCCGGGAGGAGCTTACGACCGCCCTGGGAAGGGTGCCCGGCAAGAAGTCCGTCGCCCTCGGAGACAAGTCGGCCGTCGTGCAGGTCGAGGAGCGCTCGAAGTTCGACCTGGGCCGATATCGCACCGCCTCGCCTCGCGACATGAAACTGGTGTCGGTTCGGATCCGCGTCCGAGGCAAGGTCTCGGACACGGGCGGCCGTGTCAAGGTGACCACGCGAGGAGCCGCTCAGGTCTTCGATCTGCGGAACCCCGAGAAGCAAGACGTCTTGGGCGAGATCCGCAAGCAGCTCGGAGGGGACAACAAATTCTTCGTGGAGGGAGTCGCCTTGGCCGCGTCGGCGCTCGAGCTTCTGCGCTTCGAAAAGACGACCTATGAGGACCGCTGAGGATCTCTTTCGGGAGTTCGAGAGAAAGGTCCTGGCGGCGAATTCCTTTGCGGTCCGGTTCAGCGTCGACGCGACCGAGAAACAGAGCAAAGAAATGGACGCGACCCCGGCCTTCGAAGGGGAGATCCGCGTGCAGTCGGGAAAGAGATCTCTCTTCAAACTCCGGCGGCAGGGAGAGGAGAAGTGCTGGGAGGCGTCGGATCCGGCGACGGGCCGATTCCTCGCGGGGGCTTTCGTACGCGGAGGTGCGAGTCTTCTTCCCACGCCTCCGACGGATCCCGAAGAGCGTTTTCGCCTCTCCGATTTCCGGCTCCACGAGGGAGGAAGGGTCGAGGTCAAGGTCGTTTCATACTCTCTGGCCATCGCCGGCGAGCGGAAAGCCTCGGTATCGCTTTGGCTGGAGGGCGCGAAGATCGTCCCGGTCCAGCGGAACGTCCGGCTCGACTCGGGCGAATGGTTCATGGAGCACTACGAGGATTTCTCGATCGAATAGGGAAGGGAGATTCCATGTTGCACCTGGCGCTGGTTCTCGGGATGGCGGCTCAGGAAAATCAGGCCGAAGAACTCTTCAAGAAGCTCGAGAAGAAGTTCGCGGAGGCGAAGTCCGTCACGCTCGGCTTCAAGCTCGATATGGTGGACAAGCGGACGAAGGAGGAGGAAAAGAAGTCCGCCGTCGAAGGGACCATTCGCGCCAAGTCGGGAGACCGATTCATCATGGACGTCACGATTCGCGACAAAGGCGAGGACGACAAGTTCTTCGCCCGTTCGGACGGAAAGACGCTCCGAATTCGCAGCGGCGATCGGCCGGAAAAAGAGGAAAAGTATCCGAAGGGGATGAGCCGCTTCCTGACGGGCGCGACGATCCGCAGCGGAGTCTTCGTCCTGCAATCGATGGGTCGCGAGGAGGCCCCGGATCCCGCGGAGTACCTCAAGGTCTCGGACTTCTCGATGAACGAGGGTGGGCGGGTCGAGGTGAAGGTCGTGATGTATACGTTGACGGTCGACGGGAAAAAAGCCTCCGTTTCGCTGTGGCTCGATACCGAGAAGCTCGTGCCCGTTCAGCGAAAGGTGCGGATCGAGGGGGACGAAGGACGGATCATGACCTTCGAGGAACACTACACGAAAGTGTCGACCGACGAAGTCCCCGACGCGGAGTTCGAGCACGGGAAATAGAGATCACCGCCCCCGAAATCGTCTCGCCCGGCGCAGCATCGAAGAGCGCCGGAGTTTCGGAGAGGCGATTCCGCGCTTCTCGCCCGCCGGGCGGAATCCCTGAGGCTCGCCGCCCTGGGTCACCGCCTCGAGGTCCCGGAGGATCTCGTGGGGGAATTGATAACGATCCTCGCGGGCCTTTTGCATTCCCTTGAGCAGGATGAATTCGACTTGGGGCGAGACGAGGGGGTTGCGCTCGCGGGGAGAGACGAGCGGCTCGGTCAGATGCTTCGCGATCACCGCCGACGCGCTCTCTCCCTGGAACGGGACCTGGCCCACGACCATGTGATGGAGCGTGGCGCACAGGGAGTAGATATCGCTCCGGGTATCGACGTTCTCTTCGCCCCTCGCCTGCTCGGGCGAGATGTAGTAGGGCGTCCCCATGGCCGCTCCCGGACGCGTGCCGGAGGGATCCTCGCGCTTCTGGATCTTCGCGAGTCCGAGGTCGCACAGCTTTGCGACGCCGTCCCGCGTGAGGAGGACGTTGTCGGGCTTGATGTCGCGATGAAGGATCCCGTGCTGAAAGGCATGATGGAGCGCACGGGAGATCTGAATCACGATGTGCAGCGCCCGCTTTTCGTCCAGCGCTCCGCCGCGCTTCAGGAGCTCGCCCACCGTCGGCCCGTCGATGTATTCCATCGCGAAGTAGTGGAAGCCGTTCGCCTCGCCGACGTCGATCCCCTGGATGATGTTCGGATGATTGAGCCGCGCCACCGCTCGGGCCTCCGAGACGAACCTCTCGCGGAACACGCGGTTTTGGCCGTACTTGGGAGAGAGGATCTTGATCGCGACGACCCGATCCATGGAGACCTGAAGCGCCTTGTAGATCGAGCCCATCGATCCCTGACCGATCTTGGAGAGAATCCGATACCCGGGGATGGAGATGGCCCCGATCCGATTCTCCTGCATCTTGAGGATCTCGCGGAGCTGGACCTCGGTGATGTAGCCCTTCGCGAGGAGGATGTCCCCGAGCTTTTTCATCGGGGATCCGAGCTGGACCATCTTCTCCTGGAGGCGCATGCACTCCTCGATGTGCTCCAGCGAGGTAAAGCCGAGTTTGATCGCGATCTCGCCGAAACGCAACGTCTCGCGGTCGTCGGACATGGCGGCCATTCTAGTCGGATTCCGCGGATCTTCAAGGCTGCGGTCTTTGATTTCGGCACCCTCCGACCCTACAATCTCGGGCCGATGGCTCGATACGACTTTTCGGCCCTTGAGGCCAAGTGGCGGAAACGATGGGACGACGGGAACCTCGCGAAGGCTCCCGAGACTCCCGAACGGAAGTACTATGTCCTCGAGATGTTCGCCTACCCGTCGGGCGACATCCACATGGGTCACTTCCGGAACTATTCGATCGGGGACGTCGTCGCCCGCTTCAAGAGGATGCAGGGATTCGACGTCCTCCATCCGTACGGATGGGACGCCTTCGGCCAGCCTGCGGAAGGCGCCGCGATCAAGCGGGGCAACATCCATCCGCACGAGTGGACGGTCGGGAACATCGAGACCGGAAAGAAGACCCTCCAACGGATGGCGATCTCGTACGATTGGGATCGCGAGATCCGTACGTGCGAGCCCGACTACTACAAGTGGACCCAATGGATTTTCCTCCAGCTCCACAAGAACGGGTTGGCCTATCGCGCCTCTTCGTGGGCGAATTGGTGCTCGAATTGCGACACCAGCCTCACCAACGAGCAGAGCGAGGGCGGGATCTGCTGGCGATGCCGGAAGCCGATCACGATGAAGGAGCTCGAGGGCTCGTGGTACTTCCGCACCAGCCTGTTCGCCGAGCGTCTCCTCCGAGACCTCGACCGACTCGAGGGGTGGCCGGAGACCGTGCGCACCCAGCAGCGGAATTGGATCGGACGCAGCGAGGGAGCCGAGATCCATTTCGGTCTCGACGGGACGACGGAGAAGATCGAGGTCTTTACGACCCGTCCGGACACGATCTACGGCGTGACGTTCATGGCCGTATCTCCCGAGAGTCCTCTCGCGCGCTCCCTTCCTCGGGACCCCGCGAAGAAAGCCGAAGTCGAGGCCTACATCAAGAAGGCGCTCGTCCGCGACGAGGCACAGCGGGAGAAGGAGAAGGACGGAGTCTTCACCGGTCGGTACGCGATCCATCCCTTGAACGGAGAGAAGGTTCAGCTTTGGGTCGCGGACTACGTCCTGGCGGGATACGGTACCGGCGTCGTGATGGGAGTCCCGGCGCACGATCAGCGCGATTTCGAGTTCGCGAGGAAGTACGACATTCCGATCCGGGTCGTCATCGGAGATCGCGATCCCGCGCGGATGACGGAGGCGTTTGTCGACGAAGGCCGGATGCGGAACAGCGGTCCCTTCGACGGCCTTCCGAATACGGAAGGAATTCGGAGGGTCGCCGAGTATGCCCGAGAAAAGGGGCTGGGCGGGCCGAAGATCGCCTACAAACTGCGCGACTGGCTCGTCTCCCGCCAGCGGTATTGGGGTTGCCCCATCCCCATGATCCACTGCCCGAAATGCGGGATCGTGCCCGTTCCGGAAGAGCAGCTCCCGGTGCAGCTCCCCCTCGACATCCAGAACTACATCCCCAAAGGGCGCAGCCCCCTGGCGGACTCGCCGTCCTATATGGCAACGACGTGTCCGAAGTGCCGCGGGTCCGCGCAGCGCGATCCCGACACGATGGACACGTTCATGGACTCGGCGTGGTATCAGTTCCGCTACGTCGATCCACGGAACTCCAAGGCGATCTGGGACGCGAAGGCGATCTCGACGTGGGCTCCCGTGGACCTCTACATCGGCGGCATCGAGCACGCCCGGGGCCACTGCCTCTACTTCCGCTTCATCACGAAATTCCTGCACGACATCGGCGTATGTCCGGTCGACGAGCCGGCGGTACGTCTCTTCAACCACGGCATGGTGTGCGACGAGAAGGGCGACATCATGTCCAAGTCGCGGGGGAACGTGGTGTCGCCCTCGGAGATCATGGACCGCTACGGCGTCGATGTGGCGCGGCTGGCCATGTTCTTCTTCGCGCCGAGCGAGGACGAAATCAAGTGGAGCGAGCGCGGGCTCGTCGGTGCGCAACGCTTCGTCTTCCGGCTCTGGGATACGATCCACGAGCTGGCTGCGGAACCCCGCGGCGTGCCGAAGAATCCTTCGCCGGCCTATCGCGAGATGCGCCGGAAAATCCACGTGGCCCTCCAGCGAGCGACCCATTCCCTGGAGCGCGACCTCCACTTCAACACGGTCATCTCTGCCCTCATGGAGGCGATGAACGCCCTCGACGAGGCGCGGAAGTCTCCGCCGTCGGGAGACGATCGTCACGCCCTGCGGGAGTTCGTCGAGATCGCGACGAAGATCCTGGCGCCGATGACGCCCTTCCTGGGGGAAGAAATTTGGGAACGGCTGGGAGGGACGGAAAGCGTCTTCCGCTCCGGTTGGCCCTCGGCGGATCCCGAGGCGGTACGGCAGGACGAGCTCGAAATCCCCGTCCAGGTCAACGGGAAGCTCCGCGGCAAGGTGGTCGTCTCCGCTACGGCGGGCGAGGACGAGGTGAGAGCGACCGCGCTCGCGGACGAAGGCGTGCGAAAAGCCCTCGACGGAAAGACGCCTAAGAAAGTGATTCTGGTCAAAGGACGCCTGGTCAACGTCGTCGTCTAATAGCTTCCGACCGTTCGGCCAATAGTCATGGCGGAGGAAAAAGGATGACGACGACGACGAACGTGCGCTGCGGCGCGGGAATGGCCTCGGGCAAGAGACAGTACGAACCGATCGTGGTGTGAGAGATGAAGACGAAGAGCTTGGTACGAGCGGGGCGGACGGAAGTTCGCGACGCGCACGACCGCTACGCGAACTGACGCCGTCATTTCGGGATTTCCAGCTCCGCGCGGGCGTCGGTGCCGAAGTTCGCCAGCTCCAGGGTGAACTTTCCGAAGACGCGCTTCACCAGACCGCCGCGGGACTTCCCCTCGTGGAGGACGCTGAACGGCACTTCCGGCGAGCACCAGTTGGTGAGGGTGCTGGTCTGGCCGTTCCGATAGGTCAGCGTGGTGACGATCTTGGTGCAAGCGAACGTCCTTCCCATGGCGCTGATCGTCTCCTCCTCGAGCTGAGTCGCCACCTTGGGCTCCTCATCGGACTTCGTCTTGGCGGGAGGATCGTTCTTCCCGGGGAAGACCTTGGCGGGCTTGGGCGAACCCGGCTCGCCGATCCACCGTTCGAGAAGCTCCCCCTTCCAGGAGAACTTGGACTTGATCACGTAGGGGCGCGGCTCGCCCGGGACCTTGTTCTCGACCCAGATCCCGTCCCCGTCGGCGCCGACGGCGGAGTACTTGACCGCTTGGGGAGCCGAGCTTCCCTGCTCGCGGATCACGTAGCGGGCCCACTGGCCGTGTTCCAGTTTCTGGAGATCGAAGACGAGTTGGGCGGCCAGGACGATGTCGGCGCGCGGCTCCGCCTCCGGGGGGGCGGATTGGCACGACGCCAGGGCGAGAAGGGCGATCCCGACGGCTCTCATGGGCCTCCTTTTTCCGGACGGAGATTCTCCTTCTTCTTCCGGCGCTCTTCCATCATTTTTCGGATGGCGGCTTCGTAGCCTCGCTCCGTGGGCCGGTAGTAGGTGCGTCCTTCCGCTCCGGGGGGACGGTGGCCGTGCGCGACGACCGCCTCGGGTTCGTTGTGGGCGTACTCGTATCCCTCGCCGTATCCGAGCTCCCGCATGAGTCCGGTGACCGCATTGCGTAGATGGAGAGGGACCGGCTCCTCGGCGGTGCGAATCGCGTCCTCCTTCGCCGCGAGATACGCGACTCCACTCGCGTTCGATTTGGGCGCGGTGGCCAGAAAGGTCGTCCCCTGGGCGAGCGCGTAGAAGGCCTCGGGCATCCCGAGGAAGTGCACGGCGTCGCGCACGGCGACGGCGATCGTCAGGGCGCGCGGGTCGGCGTTCCCGATGTCCTCGCTCGCGAAGATCGCCATGCGCCGCGCGACGAAAAGCGGATCTTCGCCGGCCTCGAGCATCCGTGCCAGCCAGTAGAGGGCGCCGTCCGGGTCGCTACCCCGCATCGATTTGATGTACGCGGAAACGGTGTCGTAGTGACGGTCGCGGTCCCGGTCGTGGAGGAGAGTCTTTCGCTGAGCGGCGTCCCGGATGGACTCCGGGGTGATCGGGCCGAGGCCCCCGGCCATCTCGAGGAGATTCAGCGCCGTGCGTGCGTCACCGCCCGCGAATTCCGCGATGGCGCCGAGCGCGTCGTCGGTCCCGGTCCAGGTCTGTCTCTCCAAGGCGCGGCGGAGGAGCAGGAGGATCTCGTCGCTCGAGAGGGCTCGAAGAACGAAAACACGACAGCGCGAGAGGAGCGCCGAGTTCACCTCGAAGGAGGGATTCTCGGTTGTGGCGCCGATGAGGACGATCGTGCCGTTCTCGACGTGGGGAAGGAAGGCGTCCTGCTGGGCGCGATTGAATCGATGGATCTCATCGACGAAGAGGATCGTGCCGCGGCCTTCGGTGCTCCGGCGCCACTTGGCGTGCTCGATCGCCTCCTTCACCTCTTTGACTCCGCTCGTCACGGCGGAAAACTGGAGGAAGTGAAGACCGGTCTTCGCCGCGATCAGACGGGCCAGCGAGGTCTTGCCGCTTCCCGGCGGTCCCCAGAAGATCATCGAGGGAAGCGTCGCCCCGGAAGCGAGAAGTTTTGCGAGAGGACGGAGGACGTCTTCCTGTCCGAGGAACTCCTCGAGCGTGGTCGGGCGCATCCGGTCGGCGAGAGGGGACGGGGCAGGTTTTTCGAAGAGGTCCATCAGCACTTCTCGTACGCCGCCACGAGCCGTCGAAACTCTTCGGGGACGGGAATCGGCTTCCAGGTGTCGGGGTCGAGGATGACGTGGACGCTCTTCCCCTCGGCGACGAGCCGATTTTCCTCTTTATGGAGTACGCGAAAGAGGAAGGTGAAGCTCGTGCGCCCGAAACCGGCGATGCGGGCGGCGACCACGAGTACATCGTCGAAGCGGGCCGGGGAGCGGAAGTCCGCGCTCGAGTGGGCGATGACGTTGGTGACGCCGCGGGCGGGGGAGATGAAATCGAGCGCGTGCAGATTTCGGAGGTAGTCCATCCGTGCGACGTCGAAATAGGTGAAGAAGTACCCGTGAAAGACGATCCCGAAGGCGTCCGTTTCCGGCAGGCGGACGCGCACCTCGGTCGAGAACGGGAAGGTCATCGCGGGGATCATACCGGAAACTTGTGGGAGGAAACAACCGGTACGGAGAGGCGTACTACGTAGGGAGGAATGGAATGACGGACATCAAAGCGAAAACGGCACCGACGAGGTGGGAGTACTACTTTCATCCCAAGGAACTCGCTAACAGCCACTACAGCGCCTACATGGATCCTGGACCTCACCTCGGGACGGAAAACGACGTAAACGATTTGGGACGTTCCGGCTGGGAGCTTGTGGCGGTAGTTCCGATCTCGAAGTGGGAAGGCGCGACGTCTAAAGTCGTCTTTATCTTCAAGCGCCCGATCGGATAGAAAAGCCCGCCGAGAGAATCCCGGCGGGCTCTCCGGCTCTACTTTTCTTTCTTCGGTTCGACCGCGGCGGCCTCATCGAGGACAAGAACGAGCTTCTTCTCGTCCTTCTTGTCCTCGATCTTGACCTCCTTGAGTACTCCCGAAACGCGGAACAGGGTCTTCCCGGCGGTCAGATTATTTCGGATTGCTTTGAGTTGGGGACCCTTCGTGGTCACGGGGTCCGCATCCTCTAGCTCCATCTTCAGGCCCGACCCGCGGGCGGAAAAGCTCATCGTCTTTTCGCCGTCCGCGGGGGTGCCCACGAGGGTGACTTCGAGCTTCAGGAGGTCGAAACCGCCGACGTGTTTTTCCACGAGGGAGGGGCGGAGAGGGGACTTCTCCTTCATCTTGACGAGGAAGAGTCCCTTCTTGAAGTCCTTGAGTTCCGAATCCACGCAGCCTTCCAGGCTGTTGAGCGCGTCCAAGACGCGCCCCCCTCAGGCGTGGGGTCAGTTCATGCCCTTGACGTAGACGCGTGCCTCGTACGTTTCCTCTTCCACAGCCTCCGGGGCGGCGACCGAGAGCGCCGCGATCATCGGGAGCAGGTGCATCATGAGGGCTCTCCTTTTCGAATTGATACGCCCGCCCCTCGGAATCGTTGGATGATATAGAAATAGCCAGGCTTATTCTATATCATGATATAGAATAAGCCTGGCTATTTCTATATCATCGGAGGATGCGTTCGCAGAGGCGGTCCTGGAAGGGGTCGGGACGGCCGCCGGATTTCCAGTCGTTGACGAGGATGCTGAAGACGATCGTCCCTTCGGAGGCGGTCTCGAGATACCCCGAGAGGTTCGCCACGCCGCTGATGTGGCCGGTCTTCGCGCGCACCCGCCCGGCGAATTCCTTGGCCGTCATCCTGCGACGAAGAGTCCCCGTCTCGCCTCCGTTTGCGGCCAACGACTCGCGAAAGACCCTCGCATGGCGATGGGCCGCCATGTGGCGGAAAACCTTCACGAGGTCCCGGGGGGCCATGCGGTTGTCGACCGACAACCCCGAGCCGTCCGCTTGGGCATAGTCCGTGACCCCCGCGCGCTGAAGAAACTCCCGCACCGCGGCGAGTCCGTTCTCCCTCGTGCCCGCCCCCTTGGACTCGCGGCCCAGGGTCCGAAGGATCATTTCCGCATAAAAGTTCTGACTGACGGTCAGGCAGACCCGGATCGTCGCGGCCAAGTCCGTGGAGTGCGAATCGATTCGGACGAGGCCCGCCGGCGACTTCGGGGAGCGCTCGACGCTTCCCGCGACCTCGAGACCGGATTCGGCCAGGGTCTCGCGAAGCACCGCGCCGTAAAACGCGTAGGGATCGTGGATCGATACCCAGTTCTTGACCGGCTTGGATCCCGCGAGCATCTCCCCGTGGAAGACGATCTCGTTCGAGCCCGCTCGTCGAGCGAAGCCCCACGGCTTCGGCGACTTCTTGACCGTCTGCATCCGATTGCGCACGGTCACGAACTTCGTGTCGGGAACAATCGAGATCTTGGGCGGCTGCCCGACTTCGCCCGGCTCGATCGTGACGTCGACGCAGTTGTCGTTGAGCGAAAATGTGCCGAAAGGAGCCGTCCACCAGGGACCCGCGTCGTATTTCGCCCATCCCGGACAGACCGTCTCCTCGTCGAATCCCTCGTTGACGAGCGTTACGCCCTCGATCCGCCGGACTCCCTTTTCCTTCAGGATCTTCCCCCAACGCTTGAAGAGGGCCTTCGGGTCCCCCTCGAAAAACCTTCCGGAGATGTTGGGATCGCCGTTCCCCGCGATCACGAGCCTGGCGGTGCCGTCGCGAAGTTCGGCCTCGAGATTCGTGACGAACTTGTACTCGGGTCCCAACCGATCGAGCGCGGCGGCGCACGTCAGGACCTTCGTATTCGACGCCAGGGTATACCGGCCGCCGTCCTGAGCGGCATACAGCACCTCGCCCTTCCGCTCGGACCAAAGGTGGATGCCGACGCGAGCTCCCCGCAATCCGTGATCCGCGGCGAGCTTCTCGATCTCCTCGGCCAGCGGGCGGTCTTGGAGGAAGAGGAGGAGGAAAAGAAGGGCGCGAAACATGCGTCACTTAGTACCAGATTCGGTTTGAAATCCCAACAGGGACTTGAAGACCTCTTCTCGTTGTGCCATCATTAGCCCCTCGAGATATGGGATCCATCCAGAAGCCGCTCGGCCAGCTCCTGAAGGAAATGGAACTGGTCACCGAGGGGCAAATCCAGGAGGCCTTGCAAATCCAGCGCCAAAAGGGCGGGGCGCTGGGGAGCATCCTGGTGGAACTCGGGTACGTCAACAAGGACGAACTCCTCCTCGCCCTCGGCGCGCAGATGGGGATGGACGTCATCCCCCTCGACGAAATGGAGGTGACGCCGGAGGTCATCGAGATGGTCCCCGCCACCATGGCCAAGAGCTACAGCATCTGCCCCGTCAAATTCGAGAACAACCTCCTCACGGTAGCGATGTCCAATCCGCACGACATCAACATCCTCGACGATTTGCGCTATGCGCTCCATTGCGAGGTGCAGGGAGCCGTCGCCTCGGAAGAGCACATCCAGGTCGCGCTCGAGAAATACTACGCGCACAAGCAGGAGAGCCTGGGAAAAGCGCTCCTCGACATGGGGGCCGACGGGGATCTTCAGGTCGAGGAGCTGTCCGGTACGGGAGCGCGCAAGGGAAAGGCGTACGATGTCGAGCAGTTGGTCAACGCCGCGCCCGTCGTCAAACTCCTCAATTTGATCCTGGTCACGGCGATCAAGGCGCAAGCCTCCGATATTCACTTCGAACCTTTCGAGAACGAATTCAAGATTCGGTACCGGGTCGACGGCGTGCTCTACGAGATGGAAGCTCCCCCGCTCCACCTGGCGCTTCCGATCATCTCGCGCATCAAGGTGCTCTCCTCCCTCAATATCTCCGAAACGCGCCTTCCCCAGGACGGCCGGATCCTCCTCAGCGTCGCCGGCCGGCCCGTGGATCTCCGCGTCTCGACGCTTCCCACGATCTATGGGGAGAGCGTCGTGATGCGCGTCCTCGACCGAAGCGTGGTCAAGCTCGATCTGGACAACCTCGGGCTCCGCGAAGAGGACATGCGGATGCTCAAGAACCTCGTCAATCTCCCGCACGGCATCATCATCGTGACGGGCCCTACGGGATCGGGAAAGACCACGACCCTGTACAGCTGCCTCAACTACGCCAACGACATCCGCTGGAAGATCATCACGACCGAGGACCCCGTCGAATACGACCTGGACGGCATCGTCCAATGTCAGATCAACGAGGACATCGGGGTGACGTACTCGGCGCTCCTTCGCTCGATCCTGCGGCAGGATCCGGACACCATCCTGGTGGGCGAGGTGCGCGACTTGGAAACCGCGCAGATCGCCATCGAGGCCGCCCTGACCGGCCACGTCGTTTTTTCGACTCTTCACACCAACGATGCGCCGAGCGCGATCACTCGAATGGTCGACCTGGGGGCCGAGAGCTTCCTGCTCTGCGCCTCCCTCGAGGCGATCGTGGCCCAGCGGCTCGTCCGGCGGATTTGCGTGAAGTGCAAGGACGAGCTCGTCCCTACGGAGGAGATGCTCATGGAGATCGGGCTCCTTCCGGAGGACGTGAAGGACAAGAAATTCTGCTGGGGTCGCGGATGCGCCAACTGCAACAACACCGGCTACCGCGGACGAATGGACATCTACGAAATCATGCTCCTGACCGACCGCCTCAAGGAACTGGTGATGCAGCACGCCTCGACGGAAGCGATTCGGCACGCGGCTCGGGAACAGGGGATGAGGACTCTTCGGGAAGCGGGGCTCTTGGCGATCTTCGACGGGCACACCACGATCGAAGAGGTCGTACGGGAAACGCTGTTCACGGCATGATTCCGGGCGTCGATCCGTCTAGATAGTGGAAGGGCAAATGTGAACTCCTTCCCGGGTCGAAAGGCTTGTATGCGGTGAATTCGATCTGATAGAATTCGCCAGGCGGGTGGGGGCGTGGAAAGGCGGTCGCGGCCCGTCGCGCGCCCGGCGGGGCCCCGGGGAAACGTAGGAGGGCGTATGCCGACCTTCTCAGTCGAGGCGATCGATGCGAAGGGAAAACGCATCAAGGCCGAGATCGATGCCTCGAGCGCCAACGACGCCATCACCAAGCTCAAGGCCAAGGGGTACAAGCCCACCAACGTAAAAGAAAAAACGGGCGGCGCGGCCGCCGAGGCGCCGGCCGCGTCTCCGGCCAAAGACGGAGGCGGCGGAGGGGCGGCCGTAGAGGTCGCCGAAGCGCTCCCCGTCGAATCGGGGACGAAGAAGGGCGGCGCCTTCGCCATGACCTTCGGCCGCGTCCGGCACAAGCAGCTCACCCAATTCACGCAGCAGCTCTCGGTCTTGATGGACGCCGGCCTCCCCATCGTCCGGAGCCTCAAGATCCTCGGCAACCAGATGAAGCCCAGCCTTCTCAAGAACATCGTCACCGAGGTGGCGGAGGACGTGGAAACCGGATCGACCCTGTCGGAAGCGCTGGGGAAACACCCGCGGGCGTTCGACAAGCTCTACGTGAACATGGTCAAGGCGGGAGAGGCCGGCGGCGTTCTCGACGTCATCCTCCAACGTCTGGCCGTCTTCATGGAACGGATGGAGGCGTTGAAGCGCCGGATCGTCGGCGCGTCGATTTACCCGGCCGTCGTGATGACGATCGCGATCGGCGTCGTCCTCTGCATCATGGCCTTCATCGTCCCGAAGTTCCAGGAGGTGTTCAAGTCGGTAGACGTGCCGATGCCGGCGATGACCGTCGTCTTGATGAGCATCTCCGACTTCGTCACCAGCCCCTACTTCGTCGTCGTCCTGATCTTGCTCATCATCGGTTTTTTCTGCGGGATCGTGTTCGGCGGACGAACGAAAGGCGGGCGGCTCTTCATCGACAAAGTGAAACTCGGCTTCCCGCTGCTTGGAGGGATCGTCAAGAAGTCGGTGTGCGCCCGGTTCTGCCGAACCCTGGGCACCTTGCTTCAGTCCGGCGTGCCGATCCTCGAGGCCCTGAGCATCGTGAAGAACGCCGTCGGAAACGAAGTCATCGGGATCGCCATCTCGAGCGTCCACGACTCGATTCGAGAAGGCGAATCGATCGCGGAGCCGCTGGCCGCGTCGGGCGTCTTCGACGACATCGTGATCAACATGATCGATGTCGGAGAGGAGACGGGCGAACTGGACAAGATGCTCGTCAAGATCGCGGACAACTACGACTCGGAGGTCGACGCGGCCGTGAGCGGGATGATGAGCGTCCTGGAGCCGGTCCTGATCGTCGGACTCGGGTTCACGGTCGGCTTCATCGTCGTCGCCCTGTTCCTGCCGCTCATCAGTCTCTTGCAGGGAATCGGGAACCGGAAGTGAGGGAGGGCGGAGGCCGGCAAGGGGAGGGACGTCCCCGGTCCCTGGCCGAATGAGCCTCAGGACAAAGCTGCTCCTGGTCACCTTTCTGTTCATGGTGATCGTGGTCGGCCTCCTGACGCTCAACCTCTCTTTGGATGCGGCCGTCAACCGCGCGCGGGCGCGGGATCGCGAGGCGCGGCTCCTCGAACGCCTCGCCGCGGACTGGATCCGCGGAGCCGCCGGACCGAACGGAACCGTCGAGTGGTCCGACGTCGCGCAGAAGCTGTCCCGTTCTTCGCTCGTTGACAATTGGGTCATTGTGGAGAAGACGGAGGCGGGTCTCGTCTCGAAGACTCCCCCCGATCCGACGTTGGACGAGCGCGACCTCCGGCGACTTCTGGAAGCCATCGCGGAGCGGAAGACATCGTCGACGGCCGGGCGGGTGTACCTCCCGATCGAGGCGTACAACGGAGTCGTCTACGGAGCGCGGTTCGATCTCAAGCCGGAACTCGTTCCGGAAACCGATTTCCGGGAAACGCTCCGGTCGATCGTGACGATCATGGCGTTGGGAACGCTCCTGATCCTGCTCAACGCGTACATCTTCCTCAATCGCTTCATCCTCCGGCCGTTGAAAAACCTCGTCTCCGTTTCCGCGCGCGTCGCGGAGGGAGACTTTTCGACCAAGGTGCCGGAGCGGGGAAGCTTCGACGAGATGGGACGGCTCGAGCGGGCCTTCAATCTGATGATCGACAAGATCTCCTCGCAGCACCAGAATCTCAAGGCGAAGATCGTCAAGACGGAGCGGCGCCTCTTCCATGCGCAACGCCTGTCCGCTACGGGAACGCTGGCCGCCGGGATCGCCCACGAAATCAACAATCCCCTCGGGGGAATGATCAATGCCGCCCGAGCTCTTCAAGCGGGCGGGATGGACGAGGCCAAACGAGCCGAGTATCTCGGCCTGGTCGTCGAGGGGCTGGACCGGGTGCGGTCCATCGTGCAACGGATCCTCCAGTTCCGTCCGAAGGAGTATGAAGCCCGTCCGGTTCGTCTTCGGGACGTGGCGGATCGGGCCATCGCGTTCTGCGAACATCGCTTTCGCCAGAAGGGACTGGAGGTCCGCAACGAAGTCCCCGAGGAACTCCCGATGGTGAGCGGGGACGCGGTCGAACTCCAGCAGGCGTTGCTCAACGTCCTCATGAACGCGATCGACGCCTGCGTGATCGACGAGGGAAGGATCGAGGTTCTGGGGATCGCCCAGGGGGAGCACGTGCGGCTCTCCGTCTCGGACAACGGAACCGGGATGGACGCGGAAGAACTGTCCCGATGTCTGGATGTTTTCTTTACGACGAAAGAGCCGGGAGAGGGAACCGGATTGGGACTCTCCGTGGTGAACAGCATCGTCGAAAACCACGGAGGACGATTGGAGATCGAGTCGAAGAAGGGGGCCGGGACGACGGTCCACTTTCTTCTCCCCGCCGCGAAGGGGGTCCCGAGCGCCTAGTGCCGCGCGCACTGCGCGCTCGGAACTCACCACTTGAGGAAAGGGAGGCGATGATCAAAGCGAACCTGGAGAAATTGGTCGAAACCGCCGTAGCCGGGCAGATTTGCCATCCGTACGTTCCGCACTATCCGGATTTGAAGCTCGGTCACGACGGGAGCGCGTTCGTCCCGGTCGGCTTCTCCGGGATCAACTACACGGTCAAAGTCGGGGATCCGGCTTTCGATTGGGCCTCGGGCGACCACGTCGAACCGGGCGTGGCGATCCAGAACTCGGACGCCCGCGCCAACACGGGCCTCAACACCTACGCTTGCGTCGGGGACGAAGCGACGATCGTCGAGGCGCGGTTCGAGGGCAAAGACGTCAAACTCAAGGGGACGACGGGCGTCGTCACCGGAAAGCACGGCGGAGGCGAGCGCGTGCTCGTCTGGTTTCCGAAGCGCGTTCTGGATCGCCTGTGCATCGGCGATCTCATCCAGATCCGCGCCTCGGGAGTGGGGTTCCGGTTGGCCGATTATCCGGGTATCGCGGTGGCGAACCTGAGCCCGCGCTTGTTCCGGGCCCTGAATCCCTCCGAGAAGGGCGGGAAGCTTCGCGTGCCGGTCGCGAAGATCGTTCTCGGCAAGCTCGTCGGAGGGGGCGTCGGAATGATGCCCAATCCCCAGTGCGGCGACTTCGACATCCAGTCCACCTCGCCCGAAGCGGTCCGAGAGTACTCGCTCGACGCGCTCCGGTTGGGAGACATCGTGGCGGTGACGGATTGCGACGCGACCTATGGCGTGCGCTGGCATCAGAATGCCATCACGATCGGCGTGATCTCCCATGGATCGTCGCGCCGGAGCGGTCACGGGCCGGGGGTCAACGTCCTCTTCACCTCCCCCCAAGGATTGCTCGAACCGATCATTACCCGCAAGGCGAATCTCGCAGAGTTGCTCGGATTGTCGTAAGATACGTGCGGGGATTCGGTCGAAGCTCACCAGCGTGGAGTGTCGTGCGATGACCGAGATCGAAGAGATCCGCCGGAAGTACGAGACGGGAGGGCTGGAAGAGATCCGCGCGGATCTCGAACGGTTCATCCGGGCGCACCGCGGAGAAATTCTGCGGTTGCGGGAGGAGAATGTCGCTCGGCGGCTCCCGCCCCTGAACGAAGAGACCGCGATCAAACTGTTCATCCTGAGGCACCGTTCGATCAATCCCCGGCGCGAGATCGAGGAACAGCTTCAGGAAATCCACCGCGAGAAGTGGATCCGGGGAGTCCAACTCGGCCGGGCGCCGGATCCCGACCAGGTCGCCGTAGAGTGGGCGCGGCAATACTCCGCCGGCTGGCGCTCTCACCGCGTCCTGTCGATCGTCTACGCCTTCGAGCGCGAGAAAGACCGGTACACGCACCTCCTGGCGTGACGGTCATTTCTTGCCGGCCCTCTCCGCGCGGGAATCGACACGGTCCATTCAGCGCCATCCGCGATCGAAAGGGGCCTCGGCGGGCCGCGGATCCGAATCTGGAGGGCGTGCCCCATCGCCGCCCGCCGCGAGGAAGAGCGCGGCGAGCAAGATCCGAACGCCGGCATGGGCGATCGGTATCCAGAAGAAGGGGCTACCTACGATAAGCCCTTTTCTCGAGTCGTTCTCTATCGACTTTCGATAGGAAGGCGAGCACACGTGGGCGGCTCGGGCATGGAAGGAGAGCCACACGTAGGGAAGGATGACCGCCAGGTCGACGACGAGACCCAAAAGCGCCCCCCCCGCGGGACCCTTGTCGAGGAGAAGCACGCTCAAGCCCGCGACAAACCCCAGAACGGCCAAGAGAATGTTCAGGACGCCCGAAACCAATCGGGCCGTGTTGGAGAATCGCGAGAGGCCACGCCCCAGAAAGTACAGCCCGGCGGAGAGCCCCAAGGCGACGAGGGCGGAGACGGCGATGATCCCTCCCTCTCCCTTTCGAAAACCACCGAGCTGGAGGTGGACGACCGGGATCGCCAGAAGCACCGCCGCTCCTACGATCCCCGCCAGTCCGGCTGAGATCAGGCACCACAGACCTGCAGCCCGAAAATGACCCTCCATGGCGAGGTCGCGTAAGGTGCGCTGAAGGGCGGGTTTGTGGATCGCGCCTCGTCCGCGTCGGTGAAGACAACTCGGGCAGGGATCGGCGTTCGCGGGAACGAGCTCCCCGCAGTAGAGGCACTTCGTTTGGGACATCTCCTCGACCGAGAGGATACGAATCTCGGGATCCTCCACCGGGGCTGAGAGCAGGGCGCCGCACTTGGGGCATCGTACGCCGGAGGCTCCGGACACGGCGGCGATCCGAAGTCGGGCACCGCAGCCGCAGGTAAGTACGCGCGCCGCATTCGGAGTCGGACGGTTCATCCTCGTTCTCTACGCCGAATTCTTCCGTCTCATTCGGAATCGGGTGGCGGGAGTTTCTCGAAATCCTGCTTGGTCGTGCGCGCTCTCGACGACCGCCTCCGGCGGCGGTATGATTTTCGAAGTGAGGGATCTGGAACGGGAATCGGCCGGGACCGAGGGAGTGCGAAAGGAAATCGAATTCCTCCGTCTCCTCACCCCCGAGAAGAGAATCGCCATGTCCTTCCGACTGCGCCGAGTCGTGGTCGAACTCTCCCGCGCAGGCATCCGCTCTCAACATCCACAATGGTCTGCCGATGAAGTCGAGCGGGAGTTGCAGCGGAGAATCCTGCCCGCGAATCTTTTCGAGCGGCTTTTCAAACCGTGACCGACGACGAGATCGTCCTCGACATGCTTTCCCGGCTGGATCGACTGTCCATTCCGTACCGGGTCGTCGGCTCGTTCGCCAGCAGCGTGTGGGGGCGTCCACGAGCAACGCACGATACGGATGTACTCGTCGCTGCAGGTGGGACGCAGGCGCAAGCCCTTCGACAAGCGCTGGATCCCGAGTACTACGTTCCGGAAAAGGGATTTGAGGACGCTGTTCGCCGCCGCGGGATGGTGAACGCGATTCATCAGAAACCCGTCTGGAAGATCGATTTGATCTTCCTGAGAGAGGAACCTTTCCAGCGCCGACAGTTCGAGCGCAGAGTGGCCGTGCCTTTCGGAGGGCGCGTCATCAAGTGGCCTCTCCGGAGGACACCATCCTCGCCTAGCTCGACTGGAGCCGCCGGGGCGAGTCGGAGCGCCATTATCGTGATGCGCTCGGAGTTTTCGAGGTGCAAGAGACGACCTTGGATCAGGCGTATCTTCGGGAGTGGGCGGAACGACTCGGAGTTGCGGATCTCCTGAAGCAACTCGAATCGGATTCGGTGTGGCCTACCCCTATTGCTTCTGGCGAGGAGGACGTTCCCATCCGCCGCCGCCCTCGGGAGGAGGCTCGGGCGGCCGGAATCCGCGCTCGATCGTCGCGCGGACCTCTTCGAAGGCGGGCTTCTCCTTTCCGTCCGCTCGGAGAAGTCCCCATTTCGGGCCGTGGCCGGGATCGTCGCGCATCTCATAGAGGAAGGCCTGCTCGATCCACGGCATCCTGGCCAGAAGCTGGAGAGCCTCCGCGAGTCGAAAGCCCTGCGCGGTCTCGCCGACCTCGTTCGAGTCCCATCCGAATTCGGTCAGCCACACGGGCTTGTTCGCGAAGCCGTACCGAAGCACCGCCCGGCGCAAATCCCCGAGCTTCTCCCGGAATTCGTGGACGTCCTCGTGATAGGTGTGCAAGGTAACGATGTCGATGTATCGATCGTACCTACCCTGACGGATCTTCTTGAGGTACTCCTTCATCTTCTTCCTGCTCTTGGAGGCATAGAGGCCGAGCTCCGGCCCCAGCACCTTAAGGGAGGGATCCTTGGCTTTGATCTCCTCGTAGGCGGGGCGGAGAAGTACGGTGAGATACTCCATCGCGCTTCCGGACCAGAACTCTTCCAAGTTGGGTTCGTTCCAGACGCCGATGTGGCGAAGGGAGGGATAACGATCGATCACGGCGCGAACGAAGGCGCGCCATCGTTCCGCGGACGGAACCCCGTTCACTTTTCCGGTCGAACTGGCCCATCCCGGCGTGCCTCCGAGCGAAGCGAAGATCCGGAGCCCGAGGCGATCCGCCTGAGCCACCACTCGATCCAGGACCTGGAAGTTCCTCGGAAACATCTCGGGCGGCCCCGGCTCGACTTGCCACCATGGGACATCGATCCGAACCCAAGTCGCCCCCATCGCTTTCATCTTGGCGACGTCCGGGTCCGAGGCGGTGTGAATGTTCACCCCGACGGGGAGGTGGGGATTGGGCTCGGAGGTTACCTCCTCCTCGCATCCGGCGAAGAGAAGGAGCGCCGGGATCATCCATCGTATTCTCATGTTCCCAGATTGAAATCCTTCGACGAAGATTTCGGCGAATCTCATAAAGGACGGCGCCGTCCCTCCGTACGGTTCCCGGACAGAAAGGAGCCGAACGATGAGGAATAGAGGGATCGCACTGGCCGGGTTCATTACCCTGGCCCTCATGGCCTGCGGAGGCGGAGGAAACGATCATGTTCACCTCCACCATCTGCCCCCCGCGGCGCAACTCTGGGCGCTGATCGCCCATGCGCTGGCGGGGACTCCCATTCAATTCTTCGGGCAAGGAACCGATCCCGATGGGGGCAGCGTTTCCTACTCGTGGGACTTCGACGGAGACGGTGTCGCCGACTCCGTTCTCCAAAGCCCGACGCACGCCTTTCCGACGGAGGGGGTCAAGACGGTCTTTCTCACCGTGACCGATCCGCAGGGACAATCGTCCACCGCGCGGATGACCGTGACGGTATTTGCGGCGCCCTCGGGCTCGCCGCCGAACGTCCATGTGCGCGCCTTCTCGCTCCAGGGGGCGGCGTCCCTCGAGGTTTTGTTTCGCGCCGACGCCTCGGACCCGGACGGCTCGATCGTCCGATACGATTGGGACTTCGAGGGCGACGGAGCCATCGACACCACCAGCACGGTTCCGACGGCCGTTCATGCGTATTCCACCGGAGGGGCGCGAACCGCGAGAGTACTTGCGTTCGATGCCTCCGGAAAATCGAGCGAGGCGACCGTCGTCGTCTCGGTGTGTCCGCCTCACGACATGCGGGACTCCGCGCCTTCCGCGGCGATTCTCGTCGAAGGGTCGCTGTTCGGTTCTTCCGTCAAGCTCGCGGCGGCCGGATCCGACGTGGAGGGCGGCTCCGTCGGCGTCGCGTGGATCCTCGACGGCGCGGTCGTGGGCTCCGGACGTACGTTGGAGCTCTCGGGATTGTCCGCCGGTCCGCATCGGGTCGAAGTGCGCCTGGTCGACACGGATGGGCGAGAGCCCGGTCGGGCCGAGATCGTCCTCGATCCGACGCTCGCCGCTTGGGCCTTCGCCGACACGCTCTCGGCCAGTCCCAATACGCCGATCCAATTCCACGCCCGCGGCGGTCTCACCTTCGCGTGGGACTTCGACGGGGACGGCACGGTCGATTCGACCGAGTCCGATCCGCTCTGGGCGTACGCCCTTCCGGGCTACTATCAACCCGAAGTTAGGGTTTCCGACGGGACTCGGAGTGTCACGTCCAGCCTCTCCGTCGTGATCCAGACGTGCCTCGGGGAAGACGGGCCGTACTTCTGGTACGACTGCGACGAGCTGGTGCTCTACCACGGCGGAACCGGAACGATCGCGCTTCAACCGAAGGTGATCGTCGGCGGCAGCTATCCGAAGTGGATTCAACTTAGGGGCAAAGCGGGTCCGATGGGGGCCGTCGGCATGGGCGGCGATGCCGCGGCTGCGGAAATCATCGTGACGGATCCCTTCGGCGGGCAGGCCCCGCCCGATGTCTTCGGCGCTCCGCCGCCGCCTCCTCGCTTTCCCAACGCCGTCGCGCCGCCCAATGCCATCCGGTCGATCACGGTGACTTCGATCGCGGTCCACGACGATTCCACGAAGCAGTACACCGTGCGGATTCGGCTCGAGGATCCGGGCATCCGGGTGCAGATCCTCAAGTGCACCGTGTGGGTGATCCACGACGGACTCAACCTGCGATTCTCGAAAGTCACGAAGTTCGGCGAAAACTCCTATCGCGGGAAACTGCGGGCGGAAGTGGTCAAGCCGCAGGCCGGCATCCAGGGACCGTCGAGACCGGAGATCCGCTCGATGGAGATCCACTTCTCCGAGCAGGATCCGAAGTGGACCTCGGTGGATCTGAACTCGATCCAGCTTCCTCCCGGATGGACGGCAGAGTTGATCGGGAACTCTCTGCGCCTGGCGTGGGGCGGGCCCGAGGGCAGTCCCCTCAAGGAGG
>Ga0137796_10000128_pt1 | contig 45591 bp, 42 predicted proteins | sample OV2TP3_FD_97704 | JGI IMG/M metagenome (GOLD analysis project Ga0137796, IMG submission 97704) | reverse complement strand
CATCTCCGCATACTCCGGCAGGCCGGCCTGGTCGAGGGCGTGCGGGAGGGGCAGCGGATTTGTTACCGTCTCACGCCGGGCGTTCAGGAACACCTGACCAACACCAATGAGGAGGCTTTGGATTTCGGATGCTGCAGAATCTCGTTCTCCCAGACCGTCTTGGCCGCCAAGAATTAAAAGAGGCCCGCATGTCCTTCGAACGGACCCTCGCGGCCCACGGCGTGGATGAGCTCGCGGCGACGGGGGTGGAGACTTTGCAGGTCAACGTCGGGAAGCTCTGCAACCAGACCTGCACCCACTGCCACGTGGACGCCGGCCCAACGCGCACCGAGATCATGACACGGGAGACGGTGGACGCCGTCCTCGACGTGCTCCGCCGGTATCCGGAGATCCGCACCGTGGACATCACCGGCGGCGCGCCGGAGATGAATCCGCACTTCGAGTACCTGGTGGAACGCTGCCGCGAACTGGACCGGCACGTGATGGACCGTTGCAACCTGACCGTGTTCTTCGTGCGGGGCAAGGAGCGCTTGCCGGAGTTCCTGCGGGATCATCAGGTCGAGGTCATCGCCTCCCTCCCGTGTTATTTGGAAAAGAACGTGGATGCTCAACGTGGGAAGGGCGTCTATGGCCGCAGCATCGAAGCGCTGCAACGGCTGAACGACCTTGGTTACGGCATCGCGGGGACCGGTTTGATCTTGAATCTGGTGTACAACCCGGTGGGGCCCAAGTTGCCGCCCGACCAGGTCGAGCTGGAACAGGACTACAGGGTCGAACTCCGCCGGCGCTCCGGGATCGTGTTCAACCGGCTCTACACGATTACAAACATGCCGATCAGCCGCTTCCTCGACGACCTACATCGCTCCGGCCAGTACGAGACATACATGGAACGGCTCATCACGAGCTTCAATCCGGCTTCCGTGGACGGCCTCATGTGCCGGAACCTGATGAGCGTGAACTGGGACGGCCGGCTCTCCGACTGCGACTTCAACCAGATGCTGGACCTGCCGGTGGACGGCGCGGCGCCGCAGACCATCCACGAGTTCGATCTGGCGCTACTGGCGCGCCGGCGGGTGGTGACGGGGATGCATTGCTACGGGTGCACGGCAGGCGCCGGGTCGAGTTGCGTCGGGGCGGTCGCGTAGTCTCCCATGGAACCTCTCCTCCTAGGACTCGTATTGGTGCTCGCGCTGGCATATGCCAACGGGGCCAACGATGTCTCGAAAGCGATCGCCACATTGGTGGGCAGCGGCGTCACCCAATACCGGACCGCCGTTCTCTGGGGAACGCTTTGGACCGCGCTTGGGGCAGTTGCCTCCGCCTCCTTGGCGACGGCGATGCTCAAGACCTTTACGACCGGCTTGTTCACGACCGAAGCCGACTCGCCGATCGTGTTGGGGGCCGCCGTCATCGGGGGCGCGATCCTGTGGGTCCTGTTCGCCTCCTGGCAGGGGCTGCCGGTTTCCACGACGCATGCCATAATCGGAGGAATCAGTGGTGGTGGCGTGGTGGCCCTGGGGGTGAACGGAATAGCGTGGCCGAACCTTGCCGCAAAGGTGATCGTTCCATTGGCTCTTAGCCCGGTAGCCGCTTTTGCCGTGACCTGGGCGCTCACCCCCGTGCTGGCCGCGACGCTGGGTCGGTGGCAAGGGTATTGTGTGTGCCTTCAGCCGAGCGTGGGAGTGGTGATTGCGATTGACCCCAAAGGCAAAAGCCGGTTCCTCTATCAAAATGGATTCAGTGGATCGTCCGGGATCGTTGCCGCCACACCGCAGCAGTGCGGCGAGGCCCGACTCGCCGGCCTGACCGTGAGCATGGACAGCGTGCATTGGCTTTCCTCCGGCGCGGCCAGTTTTGCGCGAGGGTTAAATGATGCCCCCAAGATTGTCGCCCTCATGCTCATCTTTCTGGCCTCCGGAGGGCCGGCCCACCAGATGCCCCTCCCGGTGGTTTTCGTGTTGGGCGCGGTGGCGATGGGGATCGGCAGTTTCTTCGGGGGACGCCGAGTTACCGCGGTATTGGCTGAAAAGGTCACAACGATGGATCATGTCGAGGGATTGGCGGCCAACCTGACGACATCCGCGTTGGTGAGCGCGACGGCCGTCATGGGACTCCCGGTTTCCGCCACCCACGTCAGCGGCTCCGCCATCATCGCAATCGGGGCGCGCAAGGGGCGCGCGGCCATCCGGTGGGCGACGGTGAGGGAGATCGTCTTGGCATGGCTGCTGACCGTCCCGGTCGCCGCGGTCCTGGCCGGCCTCCTTGTGCTGCTGCTTCGACCCATCATCTAGGGTCTGCCCGCCTGTTGATCGCTTCCTTGACGGTCCCGCACGATTCTGGTTACATTCAACTCCGTGGCATTCTCCAAGAACAAGCAAGCGCAGGCGAAGGCCCGACGGGAGATGCAGAAGCGGGTCGTGGAAATTCAGGCCCGCTCAGCCGAGGATTTGGACTACGCCTTCGACAAGCTTCTCCAAGAACAGCCCGACCTCTATTTCAAGATGGAAGAAGGCTTGGAGGAGATCCAACATACTGTTCTTTTGGTCGGTGAAGAACTTGAAGGCGCCTCGGGCCTTGCGGAGTTGGAGCGTCTGGATCGGCGCATCGAGTTCATCGAGGACCGATTCGAGGACCTAGAGAGCGAGCTCTTCAACCGCCCGCGCCGAAGGAGGAAGCGCCGCCCCAACCTCTTCGACTTCTTCCGACAAGCGACCGGAGCTGGCGGCGGAGGCGGGGAGGCCTTGGACCCGCACAGCGAGATCCGTAATTCCGCCGAAGCCTATGACGTGCTTGGGCTGGAGGGGGGCGCGTCGCTCACGGCTGTGACGCGGGCGTTTCGAAAGAAGGCCAAGGAACTCCATCCGGATTCGCGGGACGGAGACCGCAGCAAAGAGCCGCAACTGCGCAAACTCCTTGCCGCCTACCAGTACCTCAAGTCCATCTACAACTGGGGCGAAGATAACCCTCCGCAAGCGAATCCGTAGGCCGGATTATTCATGAATTTCGTAGGGGCACGGCATGCCGTGCCCCTACCTGGTTTCGCCGAGGCTACGCTCATACAACAACACCTTCCATCCGTCTTCTTCGCTCAGGAACTGCCCGACGACCGGAAGCATGCCGGTGCCAGGGATTTGCCCGGTCTGCCCCGTGCTGCCGTTCTTCAGCACCCACATCATTTCGCCTGGTGTCCTAACCTTGTTGAACTTGGGGTTGGTGAAGTCGCGGGGCTTGATGGGCAGGATCTTCGCGGCGCCGCCGTTGCCTTTGCCCTCCGGGCCGTGGCACTGAAAGCAGGTGCCGCGCCCCAGGAAGATGGCTTTCCCTTCTGCCAGGATCTCCGGAGTCGGCTGGAACGGCGGCTGCAGCGCCTTGGCGGCGACCCGATCGCGCACGGGCACGCGGGACAGCGTGATGTCGAACTCGCCGCCGGGCTGCCCGTAGCCGGCGGGAGGGACTGCATTGGCAGAGGTTCCACCCAGCAAAAGTGCGAATGAAAGAGCTGTGACGGTTGTGTTGACACGCAGACGCGCAAACTTCATTGAAACCTCCTTTACGATTGAAGTGACTGTTTCCGCTGCACCAACCAGAACATGAACAGACCCAGCACCAGCATGGGCAGGCTGAGTGCCTGACCCATCGAGATCAGCCCTGCCAGGAGTCCGAGGTGCGCGTCCGGCTCGCGGAACAACTCCACGAAGGCCCGGCACGCGCCGTATCCGGCGATGAAGGCCCAGAACAGCGTGCCGGGCGAGCGGGGACGGCGGCCCAACGCCCAGACCAACGCAAAAAGCAGGACGCCTTCGAGGAACGCTTCATATAATTGAGAGGGGTGCCGACACGCGGGGCCGCCGCCGGTTTTCTCGAAGACCATGCACCAGGGCACATCGGTTGCGCGGCCATACAGCTCGCCGTTGATAAAGTTGCCGAGACGCCCCAGCCCCAGCCCGATCGGGACGGTCGGGGTGGCCAGGTCTGCAATCGTGTAGAACGTATGGCCTTTTCGCCGGCAGAAGACGCCGACCGCCGCGATCACGCCGAGGAGTCCGCCGTGGAAGGACATTCCCCCCTCCCAGACCGCCAGCAGCTTGACGGGGTGTTCGAGGTAATTAGGCAGGTTATAGAAGATGATGTAGCCGAGGCGACCGCCCACGATGACTCCGATGGCGGCATAGAGGATAAGGTCATGGAGGTCATCGAGCGAAAGGGCCACCTTGCGGCTCGCGGCCCGGGCCTTGATCATGAAGAACGCCGCGGCCAGTCCAAGGACGTACATCAGCCCGTACCATCGGATGGCGATCGGGCCGAGCTTAATCAAAATAGGATCAATGTCGGGATGGGGAAGCACGGGGTGCCATCCTACGAAGGTGCCGAGCACTTTGCAACCCCCGTCCCTTGACGGCGATTTGATTATCCGATACACAAGAAGAGATACGGTGGGGCTTCAGCACGGAGGAATCGGAACATGGAGGGGAAACGGGCGTACAGCCTCTACGACGCCATCCGGCGGGTCCTGGATCCGCTGCGGCGAGACTGGGAGACCTTCACGCCCGCCGAACGCGAACTGGTTCTCCGGGAGATTGAAGGGTTCATCAGAAGCGTGAAGCCGGAGGACGAGAACAAGGTCAGTTGATCACCACCCCCGCATAGCCGACCACGCGATTGACGTCGCCGCTGACATCGGCCGAGGTGGCGTAGCGGATGACGCTCGCCCGGCTCCCTCCTAAAGCCCGGACGGCGAAGAGAACCGAGGTTGTCGGGACATATCCACACATCGTGACCATATGGTCCTCGACCGTCCTGTGAAGGCGCTCCCCGTCAAGAGTTTGGAGGGCATCCAGCGCCAGCCGATCCTGTTGGTGGGCGAAGGTCTCGGCGGTCAGTCCGACGGGTGGGTACTGACCAAAGCCCGGTCCGCAGTGCGTCAGGTCGGTACTGGCGATCAATAACGGTGGAGACGGGGCGTCTTCGATCACGGCCGCGAGCGCGCGACCCAAGACTCGGCAGGTCTCCAGATCGTGGAACCCCACGATGATGGGCAGGATCCGGATGTCCGGTCGCAGGGCGTGTAGAAATGGGAGTTGGACCTCGAGGCAGTGCTCATGCAGGTGAGCGAGGTGATCGGACTCAGCCAGGGAGCAGCGCGCCCGAAGAGCCTGGGCCAGGTCTGCGGCGACCGTCAACGAGCCTCCGGGCAGCAGCCACTCGCCTTCACTATAGACCGAGAGCGGCGGTCCATGTCCCGTGTGGTTGGGCCCTACCAAGATCGCCGTTGAGGGGAGGATCACTCTGCTGTACACGGCTCCCGCGACGGCTCCCGAGTACATCAGGCCGGCGTGCGGACACACGACAGCCCGCGCGGTCATGCGGGGTGCGTCGGGTTCGAGCAGGGTGCGCACCTGCGCGTTCAACCGTTCGGGCGTGCCTTCATAAAACCGCCCGGCGCAGGCGGGAACCCGTCGCATAGGAATAGCCATCAGGGCTGTTGGGCGACGAGGCTGGCGGTGTAAGGCCCCCGTTGCGGGTCTGACGCCCCTTCGCGGTAGGCGAGAACCCGTAACCCGCCGAACAAGGTAAGGAGCTCATTCCGGCCGAGGCAGAACTCGCGCCGCCTGGGGTGATTGAACCGCTCGTAATTGTCGAGAAGGAAGGTTTCGTAGATGAGCAAGCCCCCGGGTTTCAGAGCGTGCTTGATCTGAGGAATCACGTCCCGCTGGAGGTAGTTGAAGACGATGATGAGATCCATCAATGCCGCAGGGATCTCCGGTTCGCGTTCTAGGTCCACGAGCCGTATTGCTATGGTGGAGAGCTCGAGGGACTGGGCCTTGGCGCGCAACACCTCGAGGGCTTCGGTGTCCCGGTCCCATGCCTCGACGCGAAATCCTTCCTGGGCCAAATAGATGGCGTTCCGTCCACGTCCGCAGGCCAAGTCGAGGGCCCGACCGGGCGTAAGAAGACGGCGGTGCTCCACGAGCCAGTCGGCCGGGCAATCGCTCGTGGGGTCGCTGAGAATACTGTGTCGCTGCCTCGTGATCCGTACGCCGACCGACTCGCGGACGCCTTTCATAGGGGGTTTCAATTTCCGGACCCACAACCCCACTTTTATCACGGAGAACTCTGAGAGGAGCGCTTGCGCGAGCCTTTCGGCAAGGGTCTCAAGCAGACAGAACTGCTCGGTTTGGGTGATAGCGGTGACCCGTTCGACCACCTGTGTGTAATCTACCGTTCGCGCCAGTTCGTCCGTGGCAGCCGCCGGGGCCATGTCTAAGAACAGTTCGAGGTCCACGGCCATCGGCTGCGGGGCGTCACGTTCCGGCTCCGAGACGCCACAATAGCCTTGAAACTCAAGGCGTTCGATAATGAGATGGTCGGTCTTACGGCTGTGCTTGTTGGTCATGGGGCCATTCTCATTGAAGTGTGCTTGGGTGTCAAGGAAGAGGCCTTAGGCCCTGGTCACGTCAGGAGCACTACTCCTTTTAGCTTTTAGGATGCCGTCATTTCGCTTGACTAAGTTTTTGGGCGACTTCTATAATGACTTGTTACCGTTGCCGAATACTGCAATTCACCAAGGGAAATGGCCGAATTCACGCACTTCAACGAGGCAGGTCGGGCGCGGATGGTTGATGTTTCAGAGAAGGCGGCCACCCACCGTACGGCCACGGCTCAGGCGCGCGTCTTGATGCAGCCGGAAACCTTGGAGAAGATCCGCCGAGGCAAGATCGCCAAGGGCGATGTCCTCGCAGTGGCCCAGACCGCCGGCATTATGGGGGCGAAGCGCACACCCGACCTTATCCCAATGTGTCACCCCCTCTTCATCAGCAGCGTGGACATTGATTTTAAAGAAGATCCCCAGCCGAACCAGGAGGGCCTTTGCAGCATCACGACGACGGCCACCGTGAAAACCACCGGGCAGACCGGGGTGGAGATGGAAGCCCTTACGGCGGTGTCCGTGGCGGCGCTCGCGATCTATGATATGTGCAAGGCCGTAGACCGGGCGATGGTCTTCACCGACGTCTGTCTGCTGGAGAAAGCCGGCGGGAAGTCCGGCACATTTACCCGGAAGACCTGAGGATGGCCGTTTGGGAACAGGGCGCGTCTCGGCGCGACCGGGGTGGGCGGGTGCCATGATCACGCTTAAGCTGTTCGGGCTCCTGAAGACGATGGCCCAGAACCAGGGCGAGTTGGCCCTGCCGTTGCAAGGAGAGCGAAGGGTGGAGGACTTGGTCGGTCTTCTCGATAGGGACTATCCCGATATGGCCGAACTGGTACACAAGAAGAAAGTCCTCATTTCGGTCAACCACGAGATCGCCCACCAGGACACCGTCATCAACGAGGGAGACGAAGTGGCCTTGTTGCCCCCTTTCGCCGGAGGATCGCCGGCCGACTCCGATGCGATGTTTGTGCGGATCCAGCGAGAGGACTTCTCAATTGACGCCGAGCTCGCGCGGGTGCGCGCGCGCTCGAATCGCATCGGCGGGATTGCGGTCTTTCTCGGAACCGCCAGAGACCGGTCCAAAGGCCACGACGTGAGCGGCATCACGTTTGAGTACTATGAAGGGATGGCCCAGAAGAAACTGCGCGAGATTCGGGAGCGGGCCCTGAAGGACTTTGACGTGCTCGAAGTCCTCCTCGTGCACCGGTACGGCGATATTCAGATCGGTGAGAACATCGTGTTGGTCATCGCCGCCGCCGAGCACCGGGCCGAGGCGTTCCGGGCCTGCAAGTGGAGCATTGATGAACTCAAACAGATCACCCCGATCTGGAAGCTCGAAAGCACGCCTGAGGGGGAGGTTTGGGTGGAGGAGCACCCATGAGTGCAATGCCGCTGAGTCGTGAGATCCCCCAGGTCAATGATACCTTCGGACGGCCTCTGCGTAGTCTGCGCCTCTCGGTCACGGACCGCTGCAACCTGCGCTGTAAGTACTGCATGCCGGAAGAGGAATATACCTGGCTACCCCGTGAGACCATCCTGACGTTTGAGGAGATGTGTACTCTGACGGGGTACTTCACGGAGCTTGGGGTTGATAAGGTACGCCTGACCGGCGGCGAGCCGCTCCTGCGCCGGGACCTTCCGATCTTGATGAGGATGTTGCGGCAAAACCCTCGCATCAAGGACCTCGCCTTGACCACCAATGGAATCTTGTTGGCGGAGCAGGCGCAAGTCTTCTACGATGCCGGCTTGCACCGCGTGACCGTGAGCCTCGACACGCTCAAACCGGAGCGATTCAAGGCCTTGACGAAACGAGACGGACACGAACGCGTGCTCGAAGGGATCGCCGCGGTGGTGCGCGTCGGGTTCAAAGGTTCGAAGCTCGATACCGTGGCCATTCGCGGGTACAACGATGATGAACTCGTTGATCTCATCGAGTACGGCAGAAGCGTTGGCGCCGAAGTGCGCTTTATTGAGTACATGGATGTGGGGGGCGCGACGGATTGGTCCATGGACAAAGTTTTGTCCCGAGCCGCCATTCTTCATGCCCTGGGCCGACGGTATGGACACATCGAACCGGTGATAGAAGACAGTTCAGCACCGGCCCAGCGGTTTTTCCTGCCGGACGGGACGACGTTCGGTATCATCCCCTCCACGACGACGCCGTTCTGCTCGACCTGCGACCGGAGCCGGCTCACGGCGGATGGCCTGTGGTTTTTGTGCCTCTACGCCACAGCAGGGGTTGACTTGAGGCAACCATTACGGGCCGGCGCTTCCGTGGAAGAGATCAAGTCTCTCATCCGCTCCGGGTGGCAAGCCCGTAAGGACCGTGGCGCCGAACAGCGGAAAGAGCTGGAGCGTATCGGTGTCAGAGCGCGGTTGGTCGAAATCGAACGACTCCGTGCGGACCCCCACCTCGAGATGCATGCCAGAGGAGGGTGAGCGGGTTGCCTGACCCGCAGACTCTCTCACTTCTCATGCTCGGCTTTCTATTGGGAGCCAAGCATGCCCTCGACGCAGACCATGTCGTCGCGATCTCGGCGATCGCGACGGAGAATCAAAATCTCTGGCGCTCCTGCGCCATCGGGTTCTGTTGGGGAGTGGGCCACACGACAATCTTGCTGATCGCTGGTTTGGCGGTCCTGGGTTTCAGCCTCACCATTTCCGAAGACTGGGCCTTACTTTTCGAAGCCGGGGTGGGGATGATGTTGGTCGGTCTCGGCGTGTCTGTCGGGCTGACGCTCTGGCGGGAACGTTTGCATGTCCATCCCCACACCCATGCCGACGGCACGGGCCATCTGCACATTCATTCCCATCGGGACGGAGCTCACCACACCCACCTGCATCGTTTTCGGTTGGAGTACAAATCTCTCGGCATCGGGATGGTCCACGGGCTCGCAGGCAGCGCGGCGGTGCTTCTGCTCATCCTCTCGACCGTCCCTTCCCTCATGGACGGGCTGCTGTACATTCTCGTATTCGGGGTAGGCTCGATCGTAGGGATGGTCCTGCTGGGCGTGGTGCTGAGTGTCCCCTTTGCATTAACCCCCGCGCATCTCGTGAGGACCCATCAAGCGCTACGGGCCTTGGCCGGGCTTGCCAGTGTGAGTCTGGGTGGCGGTATCCTGTATGAAATCCTGAGCAAAATTCACGCCCACTCCGGCGTTTAGCTTCAGATTTCACGTTGACTTATCCCTCTTGTTTTGTCTACTCTAAGACGCTTTGTTTTAAGCATACGGTGTCGACGATAGTAGGCACTCTTCGGCGTGTACACTCCAGACATGTCCGGGTGTGTTTGCGAGCATCCCCGACTGAGTCCGGGTGGGGAGGAGAACGGATGGGCGTCGCTGTTGGGGCTAAGACCGACGTCGGACTGAGGCGGGAACATAACGAGGATAGTCTCTGCGCCGATCACGAGCTGGACCTCTACGTTGTGTGTGACGGCATGGGGGGACGCAATGCCGGGGAGGTCGCCAGTCGTTTGGCGGTTGAGGTCATCCAAAAGCACATACGGGAAGCCCGGCAGAATGCGAACCTTCCACTGATCGGCGCGTACGACCGGCAATTCTCTCAGCAGACGAATCGCTTGGCCAGCGCCATCCGTCTGGCCAATGAGGCCATCCACAATGCGGCGAAAAGCCAGACCGAACAGGAAGGGATGGGGACCACCGTGGTTTCCGCGGTCCTGAATGGCCAGGTGCTGTCGGTCGCCCATGTCGGCGACAGTCGCATGTATTTGATCCGGGGTGAGACCATTCAACCGTTGACCGCCGATCACTCGTTCGTCGCAGAGCAAGTTCGTAGGGGTATTCTCACTGAAGAAGAGGCCGAGCGGTCTCCTCAGAAGAACATCATCACCCGAGCGCTGGGCATCGACGAGACCGTCGAGGTCGAGCTCGATGAAGTTCCGCTGATGCAGGGGGACGGCCTGTTGCTGTGCTCGGATGGGCTGACGCGCGGGGTGAAGCCGGCCGAAATCTTGGACACGATTCGCCGCGAGAAAGAGCCGCAGGCGGCTGCCGAACGCTTGGTAGAACAGGCCAATGCTGCCGGCGGCGAAGACAACACGACGGTGATTCTCGTCATGATCCAGGCGGGGACCACGCGGGGGTTTTGGGGGCGCTTCTGGAATTGGGTGATGAGCTAAGGGCCATCCGGGTCATATTCGTCTGGCTGAGGGGGTATGTCTATGCCTAGGATCTTCGTGAAGTTCAATGAAGCGGTCCTGAAGGAAATCCTGCTCGACCGACCGCAATTCACGATCGGCCGGAAACCGGATAACGATCTGGTGCTCGATAATCCTGCGGTGTCGGGGCATCATGCTCGAATCATAGAGGAGCACGGAGCCTTCTTCATCGAAGATCTGGGTAGCACCAACGGCACCTTCCTCAATGATGCGAAGGTACAGAAGCATCAATTGAAAAACACCGACCGGGTGGGGGTCGGCAAGCATCTGCTCGTCTACCAGGATGAGGCTGCGACGACGACGGTCTCCCCGCCTCCGCCGCCCAAGGACGCCGATTCCGATAAGACGATGATCCTGGACACCAAAAAACAGCGGGAACTCCTGAAGGCGGTGCAATCCATGCAGCCCCCTGCCGCCACGTCAAAGGCGGTGGAGAAAATTGGGGGATTGGTGGTGGTGTCGGGGAACACCGACAGCAAGGAGTATGAGCTCACAGGCCGGCTGGCGATCATCGGGTCTGAAGACACCGCAACCGTGAGGCTCACCGGGTGGTTTGCGCCGAAAAATGCGGCGCTGATCAGCCGTCGGGGCACGGCGTATTTCATCGGCGCTCCTGAAGGGGCCAAGAAAATTTCGGTGAATGGCGAACAGGTCCAAGGGCAGAAAGAGCTGCAAGAGGGCGACAGCATCATAGTGGCGGGTGTGCAGTTTCAGTTCAAGCTGAAGGAGGAGGGGCGGTGATGCCGGTCGGGTTCCGAATGCGGTAACTTCCATGGCGAACAAAAAGGACCAACTCACCAGCGATCTGAGCAAGTTCGTCGAGCAGTCTCAATGGGCCAAGGCCGTCCAGGTCTTGGAGAGCCTGGTCGCGCTTGAGCCGGCGAACGCGCAGTACTACCTCCGGATGGGAGACTATTCCGTCAAAGCGGGGACTAAGGCGTCGGCCGTGAAAGCTTACTACCAAGCCGCAGACATGTTCGTGAAGGCCGGCTTCTCGGTCAAGGGTATCGCCACTTACAAGATGATCTTGAGGATTGCCCCCGAGGAGACTCAAGCTACGAAGCTGATGAAGGCCATCAACACAAACCCTGCGATCGCAACTCCTTCCAAGCCGCCTCCCCCACCGGCGGTGGAGTTGAAGGTTCCTCCCCCTGTCGCGCCGCCGCCTCCCCCGCCCGCGGTGGAGCTGAAGGTTCCTCCCCCTGTCGCGCCGCCGCCTCCCCCGCCCGTGGTGGAGCTGAAGGTTCCTCCCCCTGTCGCACCCCCGCCTCCCGAACCTGTGATGGAGTTGGATATCTCTCCCACGGTGGAGCAGCCGATCGAGATTACCTTGGACATACCGGAGATACCCGACTTTATCCCGACCGGCGAGAAGAAGAGCATCAATGCCCTCTTCGCCAGTTTCACGGAGGATGAGTTCGGCGCGATCGTGGACAAGCTCGAACCGCTGCAGTTTATGGATGGGGAACGCATCATGGCCGAAGGCGACGAGGGCGATGCGATGTATTTGATCAGTCGCGGGGTGGGTCGTGTGGTGAAGGAGGTCGAAGAACAGGAATTGGTGCTCGCCGAGCTGACCGAAGGCGAGTTCTTCGGGGAGATGTCGTTGCTGGTCGGCGGTCCCCGCAGCGCGTCCGTTTTTGCGCATGGCGAGACGGAGGTGCTCAGGCTCAAGTCGGCCGATCTGTTCGAGATTATGAAGCGCTATCCCCGCATGGAAAGCGTTCTCGAGGAGTTCTATGAGAGCCGGTCCAAGGCGACGCGGCAGAAGATTCGGGAGCTGCGCAAGTAGGTGTCCCAGGGAGATCGGTCGTGATCGTCAGGGTCCTTGGGTGTCATGGGTCCGAGCTTACCGTTGAGGATGAGAAGGGGGGCACCCGAGAGTGCCGAACGTGCGGGTTCCTCGTCAACGGCATCTGCATGGTGGACGCCGGCTCCATCAGCGCGGGGCTCCTGGAAGCCGAACAAGGCAAGATTCGCCATATTCTGATCTCTCACGCGCACCTCGACCACATCAAGGGCTTACCCCTCTTCGCCGACAACATGGTGGGACGGACCCCGCACGGCCCGATCAAAGTCTGGAGCCTCCCCGAAGTGTTGGACGACATCGGCCGTCACATCTTCAATGATGTCGTTTATCCTGATTTCATGCAGATACCGACCGTGGAGGAAGCGCCTCTGGCCTATTCACCCCTCCCCGACGAGAAGCTGACCACATTTGACGGCTTTGAGGTGACGTCGATTCGGGTCAATCACACCGTTCCCGCCACCGGATTCATCCTTCGGGATCGGGATACCGCCTTTCTTTACAGCGGCGATACCTCGGAAACCCGTCGGATCTGGGAGGTGGGCGACAAAGAGCCTCGCCTCAAGGCGGCGTTCATTGAAACGTCCTTTCCCAACGATCTCATTGAGTTGGCCAAGGCCACCGGCCATCTCACGCCGGAAATGCTGGCCCGCGAGTTCGTGAAGCTGGGCCGTCCGGACATCCCTCTGTACATCTACCACCTTAAACCCTCCTATCGCGGTCTCATCGCGGCCGAGCTTAAGCGCCTCAATCTGCCTCACCTCCATGTTATGGAGGAGGGCCAGTCGATCCGCGTCTGAGCGATACCGTATGGCCTGGTTTAAGAAGGAGCGCCCCGCGGGCGGGCAGGAAGTAAAGAAGCCCAAGCTTCAAGAAGGGCTCTGGCTCAAATGCAATCACTGCCGCGAGATCATCTATCGGAAGGAAGTCGAACGCAGCGCCAACGTATGCCCCAAATGCGAGTACCACTTTCCCATCTCGGTGGATGACCGGATTGACCTCCTCATTGATCTGGGCACGTTCCGCGAGTGGGCGTCCGGGGTAGCCCCTGCCGATCCGCTCGAGTTCAAGGACACGCAGCGCTACCGCGACCGTCTGCTCGCCGCTCAGCAGCGTACCGGCAGGAAAGAGGCACTGGTGATCGGGGAGGGGCGGATCAACGGCGTCCGTATTGTCTTGGGGGTGCTCCACTTCGGGTTCATGGGCGGCAGTATGGGATCGGTCGTGGGTGAGAAGGTCATCCAGGCCGCCGATCGGGCGTTACGGGAGCGCATTCCCTTGGTATTGGTGACGACCTCGGGGGGGGCGCGCATGCAGGAAGGGATTTTGTCCTTGATGCAGATGGCCAAGACGGCAGCCGCCATCGGCCGTCTCGCTGAGGCACGCATTCCTTACGTCTCAATCCTGGCCGATCCAACCTTCGGGGGCGTGACGGCCAGCTTCGCGATGCTGGCGGACGTCATCCTTGCCGAGCCCAAGGCCCTCATCGGATTCGCCGGCCCTCGGGTCATTGAACAGACGATCAGGCAGCAACTTCCTCAGGAGTTCCAGCGCGCGGAGTTCCTCCTGGAGCACGGCATGATAGACTTGATCGTGCCCCGGAAACGTCTCAAAGAAACCGTCTCCAGCCTCGTCGGGTTTTTTTAAGGGCTGAATCTCACGTCATTTTCCTTGCCAGTAGTTGCTACCTGCCAGGCATTTGTGGTAGAAGTTATCCCCCCTTCGCTGAGGATGCCCCAAGGGGTACAGGCTCTATGGCCACGGATTCTCAACGTAGTTTCGACTACCTGTACGGGCTCCAGAGCCACGGGATCAAGCCGGGCCTGAGCCGTACCATCGTTCTGCTCGGCGCTCTGGGAAATCCACACAATTCGTTCCGTGCCTTTCATGTGGGCGGGACAAACGGCAAGGGGTCAACGGCTGTCATGCTGGCGTCGGTGTTGGTTGGGCAGGGATACCGCGTGGGCCTGTACACTTCCCCTCACTTGGTGGACTTCACAGAGCGTATTCGGGTCAATGGCGTTCCCATCCCCCACGACCGTGTATGGGAATTGACAAAGGCGGTCCGTTACGCCGCCGACACGCGCTTGCCCGAACCGCCAACCTTCTTCGAAGCCACGACCGCTCTGGCCTTCGCGTACTTTGCCGAGATGGGCGTCGAGTATGCCGTGGTCGAGGTCGGCCTGGGGGGACGGTTCGACGCCACCAACGTCCTTATCCCGGTGGTTTCGGTCATCACGACCGTCGGGCTGGATCACCAACAGTACCTTGGCCATACACTTGAAGCTATCGCCGGCGAGAAAGCGGGTATCGTCAAGAGCGGCGTTCCCGTGGTCACGGGACGTCTCGAGGAGGGCCCCTTGTCCGTCGTTCGCGAAAGGGCAGCGGCCCAAGGGGCCTTCTGTTTCTCGCTAGGCCATGATTTCGACTTCGTTGAGGAGAGCCCTGACCGGTTCTCGTATCGAGGGATATCGCGTGCTTACGAGGGCTTGTCGTTGCCGTTGGCCGGGCGCCATCAAATGGACAACGCCGCCTGCGCGCTGGCCGCTTTGGAAATGGCCATCGAACGCGGGGTAGCGGTAGGCGAGGGGACGATCCGGGACGGATTTCGAACCGTCCGCTGGCCCGGGAGGTTGGAATTGGTGGGCCGGAGGCCAGACGTCTTGCTGGACGGAGCCCATAATCCACAAGCCGCCGGGGTCTTGGCAGCGTACCTGACGACCTTGCAAGCCCGGCGCGCAGCCTCCGAAGCAGGACATCTCATCTTCGTCGTCGGGATGATGCGTGACAAGGACATCGGGGGTGTTCTGGCCAGGCTCACCGCCATTCCTGGTGTGAGCCGTCTAATCCTGACTCGATCGGCCCATCCGCGAGCCGCCGATCCCGAAGACCTGGCACAGGAGGGAGCCCACCTGGGTGTTCCCATCCTAATCGGCTCTACAGTGGGCGAGGCGCTCGCACGCGCGCGGACGCTCGCCGGGCCGGACGATACGATCTGCGTGACCGGCTCCCTGCTTGTGGTCGGAGAGGTCAAGGCCATCTTGGACGGGACCACCGTCTCTGCGCTCAAGGGTTAGGTTAAGGCAGTGCAGCACCTCAAGACGGCCTTGCTCTTTGCGTTGCTGTCTCTGACGGCCTGGCCGTATCCGGTTGCGGCCGCCGACCCCTCTCCCCCCCGTCCCATCCACATTCAGGCCGACACGCTCACTTACGACAAGGCGACCCAGACTTACGAGGGCAAAGGGGGGGTCGTCGTGGTGCAAGGGCCGCTCCGTATGGATGCCGATGAGGCCGTTCTCAATGTCGCCACCGGACAGTTGACGGCAGTGGGACGGGTGCATCTGAACGACGGATTCAACGATATTCGCGGGGAGCGGTTGGACCTCAATGTCAATACCACGAAGGGGATAATCTTCCACGGTCGCCTGTATGTTCTGGATGGAAACTTCGTCGTGGACGGGCGCGTGATGGAGCGCCTGTCCGAGTCGAAGTACCGGCTCGAAGACGCCTCGTTCACCACGTGCAGCGTTGTGGAGGGGGAGAGAACCCCCTGGACTCTCAAAGCGGACAAGGCCGAACTCGATACGGAAGGGTTTCTGTATGCCCGCCACACGCGGTTCTGCATTCTGGATGTCCCGGTCATGTATCTGCCGGTGGTTCTCTTTCCCGCCAAACAGGAGCGCGCCACGGGCTTTCTTATCCCGCAGGTCGGGACCAGCAGCCAACAGGGTTTCAAGGTGCGGCAGGCTTTTTTCTGGGCGATCAATCCCAGTCAGGATGCGACCGTGGCTCTGGACTACCGCGGGAAGCTCGGCACAGGGGCCGACCTGGAATATCGCTACTATTTCTCGCGCAACACGGATGGTCGCATCTGGAGCCGGTATTTCCGTGACACCCAGCTTAACTCTTCCCGTTGGGATGTCATTTACAAGCACACCACGAAATTTCCCGAACTTGATATGCAAGCACGGGTGGATCTCAACTATGTGAACCAGAAAGACACCTTCCGTGTCTTAAGCGAAAACGTGTTGCAGCGGGTGGCGGTGTACCAGGAGTCCCAAGCCTATCTGACGAAACGGTGGGACAACCATGTCCTGTACGGCTTAACGCGGTATTCTCAAAACCTGGTCGCGTTGTCCGACAAGACCGTCCTCCAGACTCTGCCGCAAATCGGATACAGTCTCTCGCCGGCTAGACTCGGGGGACTTCCGGTCTATGCCGGACTGGATACCATGTTCGACAGTTTTTACCGCCAGAAGGGCATGGACGGCCGCCGTGTAGACCTCTTCCCCAGGCTCTGGGCGCCGCTTGCGGCCGGTCGGTACTTCACGGTGACCCCACAGATCGGCTTCCGCGAGACCTATTACAGCCGGAGTCTTCAGTCGGACCAGCCGACCTCGCGGGAGGCCCTGTACTTCAGCACCTCGGCCGATACCCGTCTCGTGCGGCGTTTTTCCCAGGGCGGAGGGGGCGGCATCGTCCACAAGATCGAGCCGGCCGTTACCTACGAATACCTTTCACAGACCTCACAGGACGAGATTCCGGTCTTCAATGACGTGGATCGGTTTGCCAAGAAAAACCTCCTTACGTACGCGCTGACGAATCGGCTGTCGACGATGGTTCCCGACAGCGACACGATGCGGTACTTAGAATTTGGGTATCTCCGACTGACACAGAGCCAGCACCTGAGTTCCTCGCCGACCGGGAAGCCCTTCTCAGACTTCCGGGGGGAATTGACCTTGAGGACGTTGAAGCCGATCGAAGCGATGCTGGACGTGGATGCCTTTTACAATCATGCGGAGTCCGCGGTGTCGGTGATCAATACCGACCTGCGTGTTGATCTGACCAAACGGTACTTCGTCTCCGTCGGCCAGCGCTTTTCGCGGGCCGGGTCGGTTCCGGTTCGTGGAGATCTCTTCAACCCCTTGACTCTGAATGAGACACTCGTTCAGACCGAAACCACCCACTTCTACACCGCGGAGGCCGGAGCGGCCCTTCCATACAATCTCTACGCGGTGGTGCAGGGTTACTATGATCGGAAGGACGGGGTGTTTCCGGAGGTTCACTATGGCCTGTACTACGTCGGATCTGATCGCTGCTGGGGAGTCGGCGCGTTGATGATTCAGCGCCCCGACCAGACGGAATTCGCCTTCGTCTTCACGCTGGGAGGGGTCGGCTTCACGGATTCGCCGTTCAGCGGCCTATATCGCAGTCTCTTCAAGCGCCTCGGGTTGGACATTCAAAAACTCCGGTAAACCTTCTTGACAACCAACCTGGACCGATTGACATAATCGGCCATGCACGCGTGCATCGGGTGGGTCATCGCGACGGTCGGTCTGCTGGGATTTGCCGTCACCGGGGCCGGCGACACGGTCCCTGTCTCCCACACGGACAACGGCCGGCGCATCTTCCTGCACGGGACGACCGCTTCGGGGCAAGTCGTCCAGAACAGCCATGGGATGGAAGGGGTGGGTTGCGCCATGTGCCATGGTGAGGATGGCCGGGGCGGGATGATGCACGGCATCCCGGCGACCGACATCACGTTTGCGAGCTTGACGAACCCACAAGGCCACGAGCACGAGTTTGGGGGGCGCCGACATCCGGCCTTCAACCGTGAAACGATCAAAGCTGCGGTGGTGGCCGGCATTGATCCTGCCGGAAACACGCTCCACGAGGAGATGCCCCGCTGGACCGGCTTGACCACCGCCGACCTTGATGACCTGATTGATTACCTGCAGGTGTTGTCGAAGTCCAGCCGGCGTCCGCCGCCGGCGCCCGAGCGGATGTAGGCGCACAACCCGCTCACCCTGAGCCAGTCGAAGGGTGACAGGCAGCCGTTACTCATCGTGGTTCGACAGGCTCACCACGAACGTGATCGGAGTCCTCCTGCGTTGACAGCTTTGCAAGGTGTAAGGTAGGCTACAATTTCATAAACCGACTCAATCACATTTGTGTGGGAGGTAAATTGTGGGTAAGGCACTACCGGTTAGTTCGACGACCTGGGACGCGGAAGTTGGGAAGGCCCAGGGCTTGGTGTTGGTGGATTTCTGGGCGGTCTGGTGCGGTCCATGCCAGATGGTCGCGCCCATCGTTGAAGAATTGGCGGCGGAATACGACGGCAAGCTCAAGGTCATGAAGCTCAATACCGACGAGAATCCGGACGTGGCCGGCAAATACGGCATTATGAGCATTCCGACCCTCCTGTTCTTCAAGGGCGGCCAGCCGGTCGAAAAGGTCGTCGGGGCCGTGCCGAAGCGGGTTCTCAAAGACGCCATAGACAAGCTCCTTACGACCACCGTCTGACCCCGTGTGCTGACGGAACTCCGCATCCGCAACTTCGCCATCATTGCCGAAGTCGGGCTTGAGTTCGCGGAGGGGTTTACGGTCTTGACCGGCGAGACGGGCGCCGGGAAATCTATTCTCGTTGACGCAGTGGATCTCCTGGTGGGAGGGCGAGCTTCGGCCGACCTCATCCGGGCGGGCGCCGAGGAAGCCGAAGTGTCAGGTGTCTTCTCCCTTGCGCCGGGGAGTCCGGTCGCACGATCTCTGCAGGAACAAGATCTCATCAGCGCAGGCGAGAGGGAGCTGATTCTCCGCCGCATTCTGTCGCGGGCCGGTCGGAACCGCGTGCACGTCAACGGGCGGCCGGCGCCGCTCAACGCTCTGCAGTCGCTCCGCGGCCTCCTCGTGGACATCCACGGCCAGCACGAGCACCAATCCCTGTTCAGAGCGTCGGTGCAACTGGATCTGCTCGACGAGTTCGGCGGCCTGGCCGACGCGCGCGCGGACTACACGGCCGCCTTTCAATCGTGGCGTGGACTGGAAACGCGCTTGGCCGAACGACGGTCGGCGCTGACAGACCGGCAGGCGCGTGAAGATCTTCTGCGCTACCAAGCGGAGGAAATGGCCGGAGCGAATCTGCGTGTCGGCGAGGATCGGGAACTGGAGCGCGAGCGGTTGCTGTTATCGCAAGGAAGGCGCCTTGCCGAGTTGGTCCAGGCCGTGTATGGGCCGCTTTACGAAGAGGATCCGTCGCTCCTGCAGGGCCTGGGCTCGCTGGCCGGTCCGCTGAAGGAGTTGGCTTCTATTGACGATGAATTGACGGGCGAGCGGGACCGTTTTGCGGAAGCCTTGGCGCAGTTGACGGACCTCGCCCAGCGCCTGCGCGCCTACCGGGACCGCCTGGAGTTCGATCCGGAGCGGCTGGACAAGGTGGAAGAGCGGCTGGACCTGATCCATCGGCTCATCAAGAAGTACAGTGGTTCGCTGGAGGAAGTCATCAGGCGCGGGGAACAGGCGAAACGGGAGCTGCAAGAACTGGAATCCGGGGATGAAGCGCTGAAGGAACTCTCGACGCAAGTGGCCGACGCGCGCGAGAAGGCTCTCAAGCTGGCGCAGGCTCTGTCACGCAAGCGGACGAAGGCGGCCGGCGAACTGGAGAAGCGGCTGGAAAAGGAGGTTACGGGTTTGAACATGAGCCAGGCCCGTGTCCGCATCGCGGTGGAGTCCAGGACGAGTGAAGGGGTGGATCCACTGACTGCAACAGGGATTGATCACGTGGAGTTTCTGTTCTCCGCCAACCTGGGCGAGAGCCCGCAGCCGCTCGCCCGAATTGGGTCGGGCGGCGAATTATCACGGGTCATGCTGGGGCTGAAGGCGGTGCTCGCCGAAGTGGACCGTGTGCCGGTCCTGGTCTTCGACGAGGTGGACGCCGGCATCGGAGGGGCGGTGTCGGAGGTTGTCGGGAAGCGACTCCGCCACCTCGGCGGCCATGGCCATCAGGTGTTCTGCATCACCCACCTCGCGCCCATTGCGGCCCAGGCTCAGCAGCACTTTGTGGTTACCAAGATCACAAAGAGCGGGCGGACCGTGACGCAGGTGGAGCAGTTGGACAAGGCGGGGCGGGTGGAGGAGGTGGCACGCATGCTCGGCGGCGCGGCCATCACGCCCACGATCCGCTCCACAGCCGCCGAAATGCTCAGGCAGAAATAGCGGTGTCCTATTTCCTCGCCAGTTCCTCCAGCACCGCGCGCATCGTTTTGAGCTCCTCGCCGTAGCGGGATCAGTCCTGGCCTTTTTTCGTGTTCCGCATTATACAAATTTCAGGCCACGGTATCTGATGTAGTGGGGTAGAGCCGATAGCCTTCCGAATTAGCCCTCTATGATGTATATATATGCATCCTCCTCGGAAAGAGCCATGCAGCGGACGCGACTGTACTTGTCGGATAAGATTGCGGCGAAGCTTAGAAGCCTGAGTAGGAAGGAGCGCAAGACGGTTTCGCTGCTTGTCCGGGAAGTCCTTGAAGCGAAATATCTTGGGGAGAGAAGACTTCCGCTCAAGGACGCGCTCAAGGCCTGTCGTGGGCTGTGGGCCGATCGGAAGGATTTCGACGCCGAACGCTTTATCCGGTCGCTCCAAGGAGACAAGCGTAGGGAACTGCCACAATGAAGGATATCGAAGTGGTGGGTTCCCACACTCCTTCTCGCTGAGTGCTCCCCTCACCCATCCCTCTCCCCGCAGGCGGGGCGAGGGGAGTTTAGAACGCATAGCCTACGCCATGAGCGAAGAGGGAACCATCCGACAGCAGATCATGCAGGCGATCACCGGCACGCGCTGTTCCGCCCGTGACCTCGCGCATCGCATCGGCATTTCCGAACGGGACGTGGAAGATCACCTTGCGCACATCGGCAAGTCGGTGGCCCGCGACCGGCGGAGCCGGTTCCTGCTCGAACCCTCCACCTGCCAGGACTGTGAGTTCGTGTTTCGCGGGCGCACCCGCCTGACCCGACCGAGCCGTTGCCCGAAATGCCGGAGCGAAGCCATCTCCCCGCCGCGGTTTGAAATAGTATCTTGTTCGGCAGGACGTGCCGGCTCAGAGATAGGCGCGTAAAGCTTGGCCGGTGTGTGAGGCGCGTTCCACGAGGATAGCCTCAGGCGGTCCCATCGCGACGACCTCGCCGCCCAGATCGCCGCCTTCAGGCCCCAGGTCAATCACCCAGTCGGCGGTCTTGACGACATCAAGGTTGTGCTCGACCACAAGGACGGTATGGCCGGCGTCCGCCAGCCGGTTCAATACGGCCAGGAGCTTCTTCACATCGTCTAGATGCAGGCCGGTGGTCGGCTCGTCAAGGATATAAAGCAGGCCCCGCGACGTCCGTGTATTTCCCAGGCCAACCAGTTCACCCGCTATCTTGAGACGCTGAGCCTCGCCCCCGGAGAGCGTCGTCGCAGGCTGTCCCAGGCGCAGGTACCCCAATCCGATCGACGAGAGCATGTGGAGCTTGGCGCGCAACGTCATTAACTCCGAGAAGAAGACCTGTGCCTCGGTCACGGTCATGTTCAGCACGTCGTGAATCGTCGCTCCTCGGTGCGTGATTGACAGGACCTGCGGCTTGAAGCGCCGTCCTTCGCAGACTTCGCAGGAGACATAGATGTCTTCGAAGAAGTACATCTCCATCTTCTGCAAGCCCGTTCCCTGACAGGCTTCGCAGCGCCCGCCGACCGTGTTGAAGGAGAAATCGCCGGCGGCCAAGCCAGCCCTCCGGGCGTTCGGCAGGCCGGCGTAGAACCGGCGGATGTCGTCGAAGGCCTTGAGGTAGGTCACCGGGTTGGAGCGTGGCGTCCGGCCGATAGGCTCCTGGTCAATGAGCCGCACTCCGCGCAGGTGCTCGATCCCGCCGATCGCCTCGAACCGTCCCATCGGGAGCGATGCGATGCGGAAGGCGCGCGCGAGAGCGCGGTACAGGGTGTCCTGAACCAGCGTGCTCTTGCCCGATCCTGAGACCCCCGTCACGCAGGTCAATGTGCCGAGCGGCACCCGCACGGTGATCCTCTTCAGATTGTGCTCGCGGGCGCCGACCAGGGTCAGCGTGCGTCCAGTCCCTGCGCGGCGTTTCCGCGGGAGCGGGATCGTCTCCTGTCCGGTGAGGTAGCGGGCGGTGAGCGGGCGCGGATCTGCCAGGAACTCGGGGAGCGGCGCGGCGCAGACTATTTCTCCCCCTTTCTCGCCGGCCGCCGGGCCCATCTCGACCACGAAGTTTGCCGACTCGATCATGGTCCGATCGTGCTCGACTATGATGACGGTGTTGCCGGTCTTGGCCAGTTCGGCCAGGATGCCGGCCAGCGTGGCGGTGTCCCGAGCGTGCAGGCCGATGGTCGGTTCGTCCAGGACATACAGAGTCCCCGTCAAATGCGCGCCGAGCTGGGTTGCCAGGCTGATGCGCTGGGCCTCGCCGCCCGACAGCGTCCGTGTCTGCCGCGACAACGTCAGGTAGCCAAGCCCGACCCGGACCAGGAAACCCAGCTTGGCGGTCAGCATGGAGAGGATATCCTTGGCGACGTCTTTCTCGAGCGGGGAAAGAGGCAGGGTGCTCGCCCAGTCGGCGGCCTCGACGATCGTCATGTCAGAAACAGCCGCGACGGTTCGGCCCCCGACATGCACTGCCAGCGCCTCAGGCCGCAGCCGGGTGCCGTTGCAGTCCTCGCATATAAAGGGACTGCGATACCGGCTCAGCATCACCCGGACATGCAGCTTGTAGCGCTTGCCTTCCAGGTAGCTGAAAAAAGCGTTGATGCCCTCAAGCTTGCCGTCACCGTCCCACAGCAAGGCGCGTTCGGCCGGGGTGAGCTGGTTGTACGGCTTGGTCATGTCCAGCCCGCGCCGCTTGAAGGCCAGCAGCATTTGCCTCTGCCACCAATCGGCCGAGGGCTTGGTCCAGGGCTCGATGGCACCGCCCGCCAGGCTTTTGGCCTGATTGGGGACGATCAGATCCTCATCGTAGCGGAGGATATTGCCGAATCCCTTGCAGGCGGAACAGGCTCCGAGCGGGTGGTTGAAGGAGAACAGCGCCGGCTTCGGTGTCTCGAAGGTGCGCCCGCAGGACTGGCAGCCATAGATCTGGGAGAACCGACGCAGCCCGACGCCGATCACCTCCACCGCACAGACTCCACTCCCCTCACGGTACGTCGCTTCGACCGAGTCCACGAGACGAGCCCGGTCGTCCGGGCGGAGCAGGAGCCGGTCCACCACGACGTGGACTTCGGAGAGGCCGTTCAACTTCCCGGCGGCATCGGAGGTGGCTTCGGGCGTCAAATCAATGATCTCGTCCCGAACGCGGAGGCGGATGAACCCGCGGCGAATCAAGTCCTTGAGCAGGAGGTCAGGCTCAAGAGCGGCACCGAGGGGAACCGGGAACATGACCATGGCGCGCCCGCCGGGATACTCGGTCAGCAGCGTCTCCGCAATGTCCCCCGGATGGTAGGCGCGGGCTTCGGTGCGGCACCTGGGGCAAACGGGCCGCCCGACCTTGGCGAACAAGAGCCGTAGGAGATCGGCGATCTCGGTCGTGGTGCCGACCGTAGAGCGCGCGGTCCGCACGGGATTCTTCTGCTCGATGGCGATGGCCGGCCGGATCTGCTCGATCCGGTCCACGTCGGGGCGGTCGAGCTTCTCCAAGAACATCCGCGCGTAGGTTGAGAGGGACTCGATGTAGCGCCATTGCCCCTCGGCGAAGATCGTGTCGAAGGCCAGGGAGGACTTCCCGGAGCCGGACACCCCCGTAATCACGGTCACCTGGTCGTGCGGGATACGCAGCGAGATGTTCTTCAGGTTGTGCTGGCGCGCGCCGGTGATGATGAGCTCGTGCTGGGTGGCCATAGTCGAGGCGGGACCGCTTCTCGTTGAGCGTAAGAAATTTTCTAATAGTACCATAATCCCATGTTACGATATTTCATCTAGAAAGGGGGCGGTCCGACCTTGAGTTCTTCAGTCGTTTCCAGGCGTTCGGATCTTCGTCGAGTTCTTGGACCTCTCAAAATTATGCGTTGGCAAGCGTGTCATTTGAGATTACAATGCCTAGCTTAATCCGGAGTCAGGGAGAACCAAGGTAGGTTATGCACGTACGCTTCTGGGGAACGCGCGGGTCCATCGCCGTGCCGGGGGAGCGGACCGCCAAGTACGGCGGCAACACGTCGTGCGTCGAAGTCCGGGCCGCTGACGGCACGGTGATCGTGCTGGATTGCGGGACGGGCGCCCGGGAGCTGGGCCTGCATCTCATGAGCGTCATGCCCCAACCCATGCGACTCCACGTGTTCATCGGGCATACCCATTGGGACCATATCCAGGGGTTCCCGTTCTTCGGTCCGGCCTTTCTTGCCAATTCGGAGTTGAATATTTATGCGCCGTCGGGGTTTCAGCGGCGGGTGGAAGACGCCATTGCCGGGCAGATGCAGTACTCCTACTTCCCCATCACGCTCCGCGACCTGCGCAGCCGCATTCACTTTAACGAACTGGAGGAAGGGTTTTTCCGCATCGGCGACCTGCTTGTCCAGACACAATATCTGAACCACACCGCGCCCACCCTTGCCTACCGCATCTCCGGAAGCGATGCAACGGTGGCTTACGTGACCGACCATGAGCCGTTTTGGAAGCCATCCTCCGACATGGTCTTTCGCCACCCCGGCGATCAGAGGCATGTCGCTTTCCTGAAGGGGGCGGACCTTATCATCCATGACGCTCAATACAGCGACGAGGAGTACTCCAGCAAAATCGGGTGGGGACACAGCACCGTTGAGTACGCGACGGACGTCGCGCTGGCTTCCGGGAGCGGTCGCTTGGCGCTGTTCCATCACGATCCTGCTCACGATGACGCGACAGTGGGGAGCATGGAAGCGACGGCCCGCGCCCGCGTCAATGCCCGCGGCGCATCCCTGGAGGTCTTTGCGGCCGCCGAGGGGCTTGAGCTGGTCGTGCGCGGCAGCGGATCATCGGTCATGGCGGCCGAGATGTCAGCCTTACGGCGTCCTCCCATCGCCGGCGGACGCGTGTTGGTGGTCAGCTCCAGCGAGACGGAGGTCGGTGCCATCGGACAAATGCTGGCGGAGGATAACCTGGTGCTGCTGCCCGCGCCGGACAAACGGACCGCCCTGGCGTACCCTCCGGACGTCTCTCCCGACCTGGCCATTATCGATGCTCGTCTGCCGGACGGCGAGGGTACAGCGTTGATTCAACCGTTACGCGCGCGCATGGGGCGGCCCGATCTTCCGATCATCCTGCTTACGGAGGAGCCTGGCACTGACGGCGAGTTCCGAATCAGCGACACGGCCGCGACAGACTGCCTGGCGAAGCCCTTTAACACGCCGATGATGCGTACGCGTGTCCTCGCCTGGTTGACCCGCGGCCTCATGGCCGACAACGCTCAGCCCGGAGACAAGGTTGGCGGCCGCGCCTCTAGGCCGCTGACGACCGATCCCGCTCTTGAAACCGTGGACCGGGAGGCCGGGAAAGCCGTCACCGCTGCCACCTATGCGGACATGTTGGCGTTGATCCCGCTGTTTCAATCCCTTGACCGTCAACAACTCCTCAACCTGGTGGCGCGGGCGACTGAACAGGTCGTCACGGCAGGGGACGTTCTGTTCCGGCAGGGCGAGCCTTCGAGTTTCGTGTGCGTGGTGCTCTCTGGGCGGGTGCGGGTCATCCAAGCTGCGCATGAGACTCCGCTCGTGGGTCAGGTTCTTGGAGAGCTCGGCTATGGCGAGATTTTCGGCGAGCTTGGGATGCTGACTGATCAGCCCAGGTCGGTGACGGTAGTGGCCGTGGAGCGTACCCGCTGCCTCATGCTTTCCACGGAGGACTTTCTGCAAGTCCTTCAGAGGTCACCGGGGCTAGCTGTTGCCGTGTTGCGGGTGCTGGCCAGGCGGCTGGTCAATGCGGATGGTCTGCTCTCGCGGTACGCACCGGATCCGCTCACGGGGCTCCCCAGCCGTCGGGCCTTCCATGACCACTACCAGCGTTTGGCCGCCGGTTCACGCCGCCGTCGGAGCGGTACAATTCTCTTGCTCCTGGACGTCCTGGACTTGAAGACGATCAATGATCGGTTCGGGTATGTCGTCGGCGATGAGGTCTTGCGGGCGGTGTCGGACGCCCTCATGGAGGCGACCCGCTCGACCGATTTGGTGGCCCGTTTCGGCGGGGATGAATTCGCCGCGCTTTTGGTGGATGCCGGGCCGGTGCACGTCCAACTGGTGAGGGGGCGCGTTCAAGAAAAGCTCTCAGACCTGGCTGCCCGGCGCGGACTCCCATCGGCGGTCCAGTTCGCTCTTGGTGTCGCCAGCAGCGATTCGCCCTCCGAGACTGCCAACGAGCTCTTACGGATGGCCGACGAGGACATGCACCGTAAGAAGGAGTAACCTCCGCATCCGACCGCTTCCGCTCCGCTCGCCGAACGCGTTAGATTATTTGACAAAATCAGTCACGTGACTTAGAATCTGCGCACTCTCTGTGCGCTCATGTCGCGTGTGTCTCCTTCGGTGATGAGCAAATGAAGACAGAAGAAGGGTTTTTCAGAATCAACCGCTTGCCGCCGTACGTGTTTAATGAGGTCCAGGCGCTCAAGCTCAAGGCGCGCCAGGCCGGCGAGGACATTATTGATTTCGGGATGGGCAATCCGGACCGGCCGTCGCCGCCGCACGTCGTGGACAAACTGATCGAGGCCGCGAAAAACCCGCGGAATCATCGGTATTCCGCCTCACGCGGGATCACCAAACTGCGTCACGCGATCGCCGCTTGGTATCAACGGAACTATGCCGTGACCATCGATCCCGAATCGGAAGCGATCGTCACCATGGGGTCGAAAGAGGGATTGGCCCACCTGGCGCTGGCGATGGTAGCCCCCGGTGATGTGGTGCTGACGCCCACGCCGACGTATCCGATTCATCCGTACAGCATCATCATCGCCGGCGGTGAGGTGCGCGGGATGCCGCTTCGCCAGGACAGCGATTTTTTCGAAGACCTGATGGGCGCGTTTCGCCAGACGCTGCCGCGTCCCAGGATGCTCATCCTCAACTTCCCGCATAACCCGACCACGGCGGTGGTGGACCCGGCGTTCTTCAAGAAGGTCGTCGCCTTCGCGAAAGAGAACAACGTGTACGTGGTCCACGACCTGGCGTATGCGGACATCGTCTTCGACGGGTACAAGGCCCCGAGCTTCCTCCAGGCTCCCGGCGCGAAGGACGTCGGGGTGGAGTTCTACACCTTGTCGAAGAGCTACAGCATGCCAGGTTGGCGCGTGGGCTTCTGCGTCGGCAACCCCAAAATGGTGGGCGCGCTCCAGAAGATCAAGAGCTATCTTGATTACGGCATCTTCCAGCCGATTCAAATCGCCGCCATCATTGCGTTGAACGGGCCGCAGGATTGCGTCCGGGACACCGTCGAGATGTATCGCCACCGACGCGACGTGCTGGTGGACGGGCTGAACCGGGTCGGATGGAAGGTTGAAAAACCGCTGGCGACCATGTTCGTCTGGGCCCGCATCCCGGAGGCCTACCGCGCCCTGGGGTCCCTGGAGTTCTCGAAGCTGCTCCTGCGTGAGGCCAAAGTGGCGGTTTCGCCGGGACTCGGATTCGGCGAGTACGGCGACGACCATGTCCGGTTCGCTCTCGTCGAAAACGAGCACCGCACCAGGCAAGCGATCCGCGGAATAAAGAAGGCGCTCAAGCTGTCCGGGGGCGAGGAATAGCAGAACTTCCGTGAAGGACCGCATCGCAGTGGGCTTGATCGGGTTCGGCACCGTGGGGACCGGCGTGGCGAAGGTCCTTGCCGCCAATGCGAGCCCGATCCGCCGCCGGCTCGGCGTCCCGTTGGAGTTGGTCAAGGTCGCCGATATCAATATCACTGCCGACCGCGGTGTCTCCCTCCCCGCCGGTGGGCTGACGACCGATGCCCGCGAGATCCTCGACGATCCCCGTATTGACATCGTCATCGAGCTGATCGGCGGGTACGAGCCGGCCAAGCGGTTTCTGCTCGACGCGATGGCGAAGGGCAAACACGTCGTCACCGCCAACAAGGCCTTGCTGGCCGTGCATGGAGAGGAGCTTTTCCAAGCGGCCTCACGGGCCGGGGTGGACATCGGCTTCGAGGCGAGCGTCTGCGGCGGTGTCCCCATCCTGCGCGCGCTGACCGAGGGGCTTACGGCGAACCGCCTCCTGTCACTGTACGGGATCGTCAACGGGACGTCGAACTTCATCCTCACGCGGATGACGGAGGCCGGCCGGCCCTTCGATGAGGTTCTGGCCGAGGCCCAACAGGCGGGCTTTGCGGAAGCCGACCCGACGTTCGACGTGGCCGGGATTGATGCGGCGCACAAGCTGGCGATTCTGGTGAACCTGGCCTTCGGGACCCCGGTCAACTTCAAGGATGTCTTCGTGGAGGGCATCACCGGGATCGCTCCCATGGACATCGAGTATGCGACCGAGTTCGGGTATACGATTAAGCTGCTGGCGATCGCCAAAATTCAAGGCGATGCGCAAGACGGCCAAGAGGCCCCCGCTGAGGAAAGCGAGCGTCCGGCTATGCCGGCGCGAGCGCGGGGTTCGGGGGCATCGGAGCCCGGGGTACCCATTGCTCTTGCGGCTGCAATGGGTCAACTGGGCGCACGGGCCCCCGCAGAGATAGAAGCGCGGGTGCATCCCACCATGATTCCAAACGACTCGCCCCTCGCACGGGTGGGCGGAGTGTACAACGCGATCCAAGTGACGGGCGATGCCGTGGGCGACATCATGCTGTACGGACGCGGGGCGGGTTCCCTGCCGACCGCCAGCGCGGTGGTCGGCGACGCCGTGGACATAGCCCGGAATATTCTTACGGGGGCAAAGAGACGCGTCCCCCCGTGCGCGTTCCAGGCCGACCAGCGGCGGCCGCTGCGCATCCGGCCGATCGAGGAAGTCACCAGCTTGTATTACCTGCGGTTTATGGTTCTGGACCGGCCCGGCGTGCTCTCCCAGTTGTCCGGCGTCTTAGGGAAACACGACATCAGCATCTCGTCGGTCCTGCAGCGGGGCCGCAAGGTCGGGCAGACCGTGCCGGTGGTCATGACGACGCACACGGCGGTCGAGCGCAACGTGCAGGCCGCCCTCTGTGAGATCAACGCGCTGCAGTTCGTGTCGGCTTCGACCACGTTGGTGCGGATCGAAGGGGAGGACCGGTAGCTTGGCGACTTGGCAAGGTGTCATCGAGGGGTATCGGGCGTTCCTGCCGGTGACCGACCGGACGCCGATCGTCACGCTCGGCGAAGGCAATACGCCGCTGGTGCGCGCGCCCCGCCTGGCCGACGCGATCGCCCCGCGCCTGGATTTGTACCTCAAGTTCGAGGGCGCCAATCCGACCGGCTCATTCAAAGACCGAGGCATGACTCTCGCGATTTCGAAGGCGCTCGAGGAGGGCGCGCGGGCGGTCATCTGTGCTTCCACCGGGAACACCTCGGCGTCCGCGGCGGCGTATGGGGGACGGGCCGGGGTCCAAGTCTTCGTCCTGATACCCGAGGGCAAGATCGCCATGGGCAAATTGGCGCAGGCCATGATACATCGCGCGACCGTGCTCCAGGTACAGGGCAACTTCGATCAGGCCCTGACGATCGTCAAAGAAATCTCGGCCAAGTATGGGATCGTGCTCGTCAACTCGGTCAATCCTTACCGGCTGGAGGGGCAGAAGACGGCGGCCTTCGAAGTGTGCGACCAGTTGGGGGAGGCCCCGACCTACCATTTCCTTCCGGTGGGGAACGCCGGTAACATTACGGCGTACTGGCGGGGTTATCAGGAGTACCAGAAGGCCGGTCTTTGCACGCGTTTGCCGCGCATGATGGGGTTCCAGGCGGCGGGGGCGGCCCCCATCGTGCTGGGGCATGTGGTTGAGAAGCCCAAGACCATCGCGACCGCGATTCGGATCGGCAATCCGGCAAGTTGGGCTTTCGCGGTCAAGGCCATGCAGGAGTCAAACGGAAAAATTGATCTGGTGACGGACGAAGAGATCGTGGAGGCCTACCGTATGATAGCGGCCCTGGAAGGCATCTTCTGCGAGCCGGCGTCGGCCGCGTCGGTCGCTGGCGTCATCAAGATGCAGAAGGCAGGGCTGTTCAAAGACGGCGAGTCGGCCGTCTGCACGCTGACCGGGCATGGCCTTAAGGACGTGGACATCGCGATCACGGTCTCGCAGAAACCGGCCACCATCCAGGCCAACATGGAAGACGTGGTGAGAGTGTTGGGGTATTAAACGCGCGTAGGGAGGGCGCGACCAGACCGCATGAAATACGTCATTCTGCTGGGGGATGGAATGGGCGACCATCCCGTGGCTGAACTCGGAGGGCGGACGCCGCTGCAGGCGGCCAAGACCCCAAACTTGGATTTCCTGGCCCGAAACGGCGAACTCGGCCTGGTGAAGACCACGCCCGAAGGTTGGTATCCCGGTAGCGATGTGACGCAGCTGGCGATCCTGGGCTACGATCCCAAGAAGCACTGGACCGGGCCCGCCGCCTTGGAGGCCGCCGGTCTCGATGTGACGCTCAACCCGGACGATGTTGCCTTCCGCTGCAATCTGGTGACCTTGCGTGCTGATTCGGGTGGGTACAACGTCAAGAAGCTCGGGCCTCATGCCGTGATGGAGGACTTCAGCGCCGGGCAGATCGACTCGCTCGATGCAAAGGAGCTGATCTACGACCTCAACGAGCAGTTGGGGACCGAGGTGGTGCAGTTCTATAACGGCGTGTCCTACCGCCATCTCATGGTGTGGGCCGAAGGCAAGCATCGGGTGGCGCTCATCCCGCCTCAGGACATCGCGGGAAAGCCGGTGGGCGAGTTTCTACCAAAAGGCGAAGGAGACAAGGTCTTACGAACATTGATGGACGAGGCGTTGGTGATCTTGCGCGAGCACCGGATCAATCAGGATCGGATTGAGGCGAGCAAGCCTCCGGCGAACGCGATCTGGTTTTGGGGCCAGGGCAAGGCTCCCAAGATCCCCAAGCTGACGGAGCGCTACGGCCTTGCGGCTGCCATGATCTCGGCCCTGGATCTGCCGCGCGGGCTGGGGTTGTATGCCGGATTTGAGGTGGTGAAGGTACCCGGCACCACGGGGTATCTGGACACGAACTATCTCGGCAAGGCAGAGACCGCTCTGAACGAGCTGAAGAAAAAAGATCTCGTGTACGTGCACCTGGGGGCGACAGATGAGGCCAGCCACCAAGGTGATGTTCAGGGGAAGGTGAAAGCCATCGAAGCGTTCGATGAACACACCGTGGGGACCCTGTTGAAGGGGCTTCCGAAGCTTGGGGCGCACCGTGTTCTCGCGGTGTGCAACCATGCGACGCCGGTCGCGCTCCGGCGCCATACCGCTGATCCGGTCCCGTTTGCCCTCTATGAGGGGCCGGTGGAGGGCGATCGGGCCGACCTCGGTCGAGGCTTCAATGAGGCGGACGCGACGGCGACGCAGATGGTCCTGGCCGATGCCACGAAATTAATGGGCCGGTTGATCGGGAAATGAATGACGAAAGGAGGGGCGGTTCGCGAACCACTCCTACGAGAGAGCATGGCGTTAGTCGTCCAGAAATTCGGCGGGACGTCGGTCGGGACCATTGAGCGGATCAAGCACGTGGCGGGCGTGGTCGCCCAATCCCGGCAAGCGGGCGACTCCGTGGTGGTGGTCCTCTCCGCCATGAGCGGCGAAACGGACCGTTTGGTGAAGCTCGCTCACGAAGTCGCCAACTTCCCCGACGAGCGGGAGATGGACATGCTGCTCTCGACCGGGGAGCGGGTGACGATCGCGCTGCTCGCGATGGCCTTGCGCGCGAGGGGGTTCGACGCCCGGTCGTACACGGGGCGGCAGGTCGGCATCATCACCGACAGCACGCACACGAAGGCCCGGATCGCGCGGATCGCGGCGGATCGGATCGAGGAGGCCCTCAAAGAGGGCATCGTCCCGGTCGTGGCGGGATTCCAGGGGATCGACGAGAAAAGCGACGTGACGACGCTCGGACGGGGCGGGTCGGATCTCACGGCGGTGGCGCTGGCCGCGGCCCTCAAGGCCGACCGGTGCCTGATCTACACCGACGTAGACGGGGTGTACACGGCGGACCCGAATCTGGTCCCGTCGGCCCGTAAGCTCGACAAGGTCTCGTACGAGGAGATGCTGGAACTGGCGAGTCTCGGGGCCAAGGTGCTCCAGAGCCGCTCGGTCGAGTTCGCCGCCAAGTTCGAGGTGCCGGTGGTCGTCAAGTCCACGTTCGTGGACGGGAGCGGGACCCTGGTGACCAAGGAGGATCCGGATATGGAGCAAGTGATGGTTGCCGGTGTGGCGGGGGACCGCAACCAGGCCAAGGTCACGTTCATCGGCGTGCCGGATCGGCCTGGGGTTGCCGCCCGCATCTTCGGTCCGATCGGCGAGGCCAATATCCTGGTGGACATGATCATCCAAAACGTCAGCCAGGGCGACTTGACCGATCTGTCGTTCACCATCCCCCGCGGGGACGTGCATAAGACGGTGGACCTTGCCCATCGCATCGCCAAGGACATTGGGGCCCGGAGTGTGGAGGTCAAGGATCAGATCGCCAAAGTCTCCCTCGTGGGGGTGGGCATGCGATCGCACTCCGGTGTCGCGGCCCGCATGTTCGAAACCCTCGCCCGCGAGGGAATCAACATCATGATGATCAGCACCTCCGAGATCAAGATTTCATGCGTGATCGAAGAGAAGCACCTGGAATCGGCCATCCGTTCTCTCCATGAGGCGTTCGGGCTTGGAAAAGCATAAACACACACTCACCAACAGCCGGTCCATCGAGATCTACGACACCACCCTGCGCGACGGCGCTCAGGCCGAGGACGTGTCGTTTTCCGTGGAGGACAAGATCCGCGTGGCCCGAAAACTGGACGAACTGGGCGCCCACTTCATCGAAGGGGGGTGGCCCGGGGCCAACCCGAAGGATATCGAGTTCTTCCGCACGATCAAGACGATTCCCTTTAAGCAGGCCAAGATGGTCGCCTTCGGCTCGACGCGGCGGGCCTCCAACTCCGTCCACAACGATCCGACGCTGCGGTCCCTGCTCGACGCGAGCACGCGCTACGTGACCCTGTTCGGCAAGAGCTGGACCCTGCACGTGCGGGATGCGCTCGGGATCTCGCTCAAGAAGAATCTGGAACTGATCGAGGACTCGATCGCGTTCCTGAAACACAACGGCCGGCAGGTGTTCTACGATGCCGAGCACTTCTTCGACGGTTACAAGGCTGATCCGGAGTACGCGCTCGCGACCCTTGCGCGGGCGCAGGCGGCCGGCGCGGAACGGATTATCCTGTGCGATACCAACGGCGGGACGATGCCATGGGAGGTCAAGCGGATCGTCGCCGAAGTGGCTCGGGAAGTCGGGGTGCCGCTCGGCATCCACGCGCACAACGACGCCGAGATGGCGGTCGCCAACTCTTTGATCGCGATCGAGCAAGGCGTGCTCCAGGTGCAGGGGACGATTAACGGGATCGGCGAGCGGTGCGGCAACGCCAACCTCTCGTCGATCCTCCCGAACCTGAACCTCAAGATGGAACGGGAGGCGGTCACCGCGGAACAATTGACGCACTTACGCGAGGTCTCCCATTTTGTGGCCGAGATCGCGAACCTGGTTCCGAACAAGCACCAGCCGTACGTCGGCGACTCGGCCTTCGCCCACAAAGGGGGCGTGCACATTGACGCGGTTCGGAAGAACCCGATGACCTACGAACATATCAGGCCGGAGGCGGTGGGGAACCGTCAGCGGATGCTCATTTCCGACCATGCGGGAAAGAGCAGCCTGGCGGGGAAGGCCGAGGAGTTTCACATCAAGCTCCGCAAGCAGAATCCCAAGACCCAGGAACTGCTGGCGAGGCTCAAGCAACTCGAAAACGAGGGGTACCAGTTCGAAGGCGCCGAGGGATCCTTCGAGCTGTTGATGCGGAAAGTCCTCGGCAAACACGAACCCTCGTTTGAGCTGATGGGATTCCGCGTGATCGTCGAGAAACGGCGCGCGGATGAGGAGCCGATCTCTGAAGCCACCGTCATGGTCAAAGTAGGTCCGGCCGTCGAGCACACGGTGGCTGTCGGCACGGGCCCCGTCAATGCCCTGGACCACGCCTTGCGTAAGGCGCTGGAGAAGTTCTATCCCCAACTGAAGGAAGTGAAGCTTCTGGATTACAAGGTGCGTGTCCTGGCGGCCAACAGGGGGACCGCATCCCGTGTCCGCGTCTTGATCGAATCGGGCGATCATAAAGAAAAATGGGGAACGGTGGGAGTTTCTGAGAACATCATGGAGGCGAGCTGGCAAGCTCTGGCCGACAGCATTGAATATAAGATCAGGGTGAAGGAGCGGCGCCCATCACGGGACCCTTCCGCTTGACTTCTCGGGGGGCCTTTCGTACCCTAGTGAACTCGTAGGGGTTTTCGGCGGCAATGACAAAGCGGGGGTAGGCGATGAGGAAAGCGGACTTGGCAACCGAGATCTACGAAAAAGTCGGCGTCTCGAAAAAAGAAGCCGCTGACCTTGTCGAATTAGTTCTCGATATGATCAAGGGGGTCCTCCAGAAGGGAGAGTCATTTAAAATCGCCGGATTCGGCAACTTTGTCGTCAGGAGCAAGGGGGCGCGAAAAGGTCGCAATCCTCGGACTGGCGAAGAGATCGGGATTACTCCGAGGCGGGTCGTGACCTTCCGTCCAAGCCAGATCTTTAAGAAATATGTGAATTAGCCCTATCTCGCCGGCACCGATGGCCACCGGGACATCAGAATTCCAGAAGGCCCCCCGCGCTCCCATCGGCGAAAAGCTCTTCTACAAAATCGGCGAGGTGAGCCGGTTGACCGGCCTCCCCGCATATGTCCTGCGGTTTTGGGAATCCGAATTCAGCTTTCTTCGACCTCAGAAAAGTCGTGGCCGGCAGCGGGTGTATACGCAGAAAGATATCGAGACGCTTCTTCAGATCAAACGGATGCGGTACGAGCAGGGGTTCACCATTCAGGGCTTGCGGCTACGATGGAACACCCGGCAGGGCGTTCAAGAACGGAGGCCGTCCCGCGCGGCGGCTGATGTGGTGCGGCGCGTGAGGCACGAGTTAACCGAGATTCTGAAGGTCCTCGGAGATCACCAGTAAACGGCCGTGTAGACGGTCACGAACGGTTCGGGGCGTAGCGCAGCCCGGTAGCGCACTCGCTTGGGGTGCGAGTGGTCGTGGGTTCAAATCCCGCCGCCCCGACCAAACCAAACTCGCTCAACAGTGAATCCCTTCCTGAGATGATCAATCCGGACCGTACCCGGATGAAGATGGTCGAGGGGCAGCTCATCCCCCGCGGCATTACCGATCCGCGCGTTTTGCGCGCGATGGGGAAAGTGCCCCGTCACCGGTTCTTAGAAGAAGCCTTGTGGGACCGGGCCTACGACGATACGGCGCTGCCGATCGGCGAAAAGCAGACGATCTCGCAGCCGTACATCGTGGCCTTGATGACGCAGGCTCTGGCCATCCGTGAGACCGACCGCGTGCTGGAAGTCGGCACCGGGTCGGGGTACCAGACGGCGATCTTGGCCGAGTTGGCCTCGCGGGTGTACTCTATTGAGCGGGTCAAATTACTAGCGCTGCGCGCTCGTGCCACGCTCGACCGGCTTGGGTATGTGAACGTGGCCATCCGAAATTTCGATGGGACGTACGGGTGGAGCGACGAAGCCCCTTTTGATGCCATCGTGGTTGCGGCCGGGTCCCCCTCCATCCCGTCCCCGCTCGTGGAACAATTGCGGGAAGGGGGCCGCCTGATTATTCCGGTGGGAGACCGGAGCACTCAGGTCTTGCAGCTCGGGGTCAAGGAGCAAGGCCAACTGGTCTTGAGCTGCCTGACCGACTGCACCTTCGTGCCTTTTATCGGGGCCTTTGCGTGGACGACGGACGCATGCTGAAGATCTTCAACACCCTCACGGGCCGCAAGGATCCGTTCGAACCGCTGGCGGCCGGCCGGGTCCGAATGTACGTGTGCGGGGTCACGGTCTACGACGACTGCCACTTGGGCCATGCCCGCAGCGCCGTGGTCTTCGACGTCATCCGGCGGTATCTGGAGCACCGAAAGTTTGCGGTGACCTTCGTCAAGAACTTCACGGACGTGGACGACAAGATCATCAACCGGGCCAACCAACTGGGCATCGCCTGGGAAGACGTGACGAGGCGGTACATCGACGCGTATTATCGCGATATGGGGCGGCTCGGCGTGCTCAAGGCGACGGAGGAGCCCAAGGCCACCGAGCACATGGGCGACATCATCCGGTTGGTCCGCACCCTGCTTGATAAGGGCGTTGCCTATCGGGTCGACGGGGATGTCTACTTCCAGGTCGAGAGATATCCTGCCTATGGGCGTCTCTCCAAGCGCAAGCTCGACGAGATGAAGGCAGGTGCCCGGGTCGAGGTGGACGAGCGGAAGCGGCACCCGATGGACTTCGCGCTGTGGAAAGAGGCGAAGCCCGAAGAGCCCGCCTGGGAGAGTCCGTGGGGTCTGGGGCGGCCGGGCTGGCACATCGAGTGCTCGGCGATGGCGCTCCGCCATCTCGGCGAAACCTTCGACATCCACGGCGGCGGACAAGACCTTATTTTTCCGCACCACGAGAATGAAATCGCTCAATCCTGCGCGGCCACCGATAAGGAGTTCGCTCGGGTCTGGGTCCACAACGGATTCGTGACGGTGGATCAGGAGAAGATGTCGAAGTCGCTGGGGAACTTTTTCACGATCCTGGAGATCTTCGAAAAATTTCCTGCGCCCGAGAGGGTGACCGCCGAGGTGGTGCGGTTTTTCTTGCTCTTGACTCAGTACCGCAGCCCCATTGATTTCTCGGATGAGGCCCTGCGCCAGGCGCGGGCCGGGCTGAACAATTTCTATGATCTCTTCTTGCGCCTTGATGAACCCACTGATGCGAAAGGGGCTGCCGACAAGAAAGTCGAAGAACTGTTGAAGGAGTTTGCGGCGGCTTTTCATCGGGCCATGGATGACGACTTCAACACTTCCGTAGCCATCGCAGAGTTCCAACGCTTGCGCGGCGAGCTGAACACGAGCCTCCAAGTCGGGTTATCGCAATGGGCAAGGGCCGAGGCGCGCGAAACCTTTCGTCACTTCGGTCGGGTGCTGGGGCTCTTTCAGGTGCCGGTCAAGGAGTGGGAATTTAGAGACGCCCCCTCCGCCGCGGCGGAGGGGGGAGACGAGTCGGCCGTGCAGGCTCCCGCTGCTGTGACCAATCCCGAGATCGAGCGGCTGATTGAGGAACGAAACGAAGCCCGGCGAAGCAAAGACTTTGCGAAGGCCGATGAGATACGGAAGGTGCTTGCCGCGAAGGGCATCACGCTTGAGGACCGGCCAGACGGGACGACGCGGTGGAAGCGATGAGTCAGGACCGGCATGCTCACGATCGAATTTACGGCGTGCATCCTGTGCTCGAAGCGCTGCGGTCACAGGAGCGGGGGTTTGACGCGATTCACCTGCAGCGCGGACGCCGGGGGCGCGACGTGGAAGAGATTCTCCGGCTGGCCAAAAAGAGTCGGGTGTCCGTCTCTTTCGAGCCGCGCGCGCTGCTGGATCGCGAGGCCGGATCCCCGTACCACCAAGGCGCGGTGGGGCTCGTCGCGGCCAGGCCGTACGCGCACCTGGACGACCTCATCGAGGCGGCGGGTCGGCTCGAGTCACCCCTGCTGCTCGTGCTCGACGGCATCGAGGACCCGCACAATCTCGGCGCGATCGTGCGGTCGGCCGAGGCAGCCGGCGCGCAGGGGATCATCGTGCCCGAGCGACGGGCGGTCGGCCTGACGGCGACCGTGGCCAAGGCCTCAGCGGGCGCCGTCGAACATCTCCCGGTGGCTCGGGTCGTGAACGTGTCCCAGGCGATCGAGCGGCTCAAGGCGGCTCGCTTCTGGGTCTATGCGTTGGATACGAAGGGAAGCCGGAACTACTTGGATGTTGATTACCACGGCCCGCTGGCCTTGGTCGTGGGCGGGGAGGGGCGGGGCATTCGTCCTCTCGTGGCCGACCGGTGCGATGGGCGGGTCCGGATCCCGATGCGAGGCAAGGTGGCGAGTCTCAACGCTTCGGTCGCAACCGCAATCTTACTCTTTGAAGTGCTGCGACAGCGGACGGGGACCGGCGATCGCTCGCTTACGCACGCCGGAGGCGGATAAACCCTTCTTCGATGGCCGACTTGAGGAGCTGGGCGGCATTTGAAACCCGGAGCTTCTTCATCATATTGGCCCGGTGCGCTTCGACGGTCTTGACGCTGATCTTGAGGCGGGTGCCGATCTCCCGGTTCTTCAACCCATTCCAGATCAGTTGGAGGATTTCCTGCTCCCGGTCCGTCAGGGATGCGACCCCGTTTCTTTTTTTTCTCTCCATGGCTGCTATGCCCCCTTTCTCGATACGGCGCGTGGCCTTTAAGACATCGGCCCGTCGCACGCCCTACCTATAACTCCATTAATATATCGTAATCAAGTATTTGTGTAAATAAGAAGTTTAGTGTAGCGTCGCATTGGTCCTTGCTCCCGCTGGGGGCTTCCCATAAAATGGAATCGCCGTCGGCGTCGGGAGCCTGTGTCACGCGGGCGCTGTTGATGGGGCTGTCGGCGAGGGCGATATGATCGCGCACTGGCATGTGGGAGCGGCGATACTCATCGGCGCCGTCATCGGCAGTTTCCTGAACGTCTGTATCCATCGTCTTCCGGAGCGGGAATCCCTCGTGTGGCCGGGGTCCCGGTGTCCTCTATGCGCCGCATCCATCCGCTGGTACGACAATATCCCCCTCCTGAGTTATCTGTGGTTGTCGGGCCGGTGCCGGGACTGCCGGGGCCGCATATCGGCGCGTTATCCGCTGGTCGAAGCGTTGAACGCCGCCGGCTACGGCTTGATCATGTGGCGTGTGGGACCGACCGCGACGGCGCTCGCCTACGCGCTCTTGTTCTCGGCCCTCCTCGTCGTCAGTTTCATCGATCTGGATCACATGATCGTGCCGGATCGCATCACGTTGCCGGGGATGGTCCTCGGCCTCGTCGCCGGGACGCTGCTCTTGCCTCGGTGGTGGGAAAGCCTCGCGGGACTCTTGGTCGGCGGCGGGCTCTTGTATTTCATAGCCTGGATCAGTCCCTACCTGTTCGGCAAGGAGGGCATGGGAGGCGGGGACATCAAGCTCCTGGCCATGATCGGCGCTTTCCTGGGGTGGAAGCCGGTCTTGCTCACGGTCGTTTTGGGAGCGTTCCTGGGCGCCGTCGTGGGGGTGGCTCTGATCGCCGCTCGGGTGCTCGCTCGGGAGGCCTATATTCCGTTCGGTCCGTTCCTTTCGCTGGCGGCCGTCGTGGCCATGCTCTATGGGTCTGCCATCCTGGACTGGTACGGTACGGTTCTGGCGGGAGGAAGGTGAGTCCATGGCCACTCCTCGGCTGAAATACTTTCTGATCGGCTGGACCGCGCTCTTCATCCTGTTCCTCCTGACCTTGGCCTTGCATCTTGTCCTCATGCAGCGGGACCCTGGCCAGCAAGGAGTCGGCGAGGTCAAGGCCGTCACGGATCTCCTTCTGATGCTCTTGGCGGGCCTCCTCCTGCTGATCCCCGTCTACAGCGCGTTCGCCGGAACGAAGAAAGCGGGGCGCACGCAAGAGTCTTCAACGGGCGTGGTCATTGACGCCTTCCATGACGTCGTCCAGCGACTGCGCGAGAAGGAGCTGGAACTGGAGCGTCTGCGGTCGGCGGCGGAGGCGCGGGCGCAGGAAATTGAGAGCTACAACGAAAATATTCTTCGGAGCGTCGCCAGCGGCGTCATCACCTTCAACCAGGGTCGAGCGATAACCACCTTCAACGCCGCCGCCGCGCGGATTCTGAAGATGGACCCGCAAAGCGTGATCGGAAAGACCTGCGCCGACGTCTTCGGCTCCGACGGCAAGGTGGCGGCCCTTCTGGAGGACTGCCTCGTCCGCGGGGAGGTCATCACGCGGGAACAGTTCGAGTTGGAGTGGCCCGACGGCGGGCGGATTTGGGTCGGCGTCAGCACGTCTCTTTTGAAGGACCGCACGGGCCGCCTGATCGGGACCACGTTCGTCTGTACCGACCTCACCGAGATCAAGGACCTCCAAGAGCAGGTGGAGTTGCGCGCGCGCATGACCGTCCTGGGGGAGATGTCCGCCGGGATCGCGCACGAGTTCCGAAATTTTATGGGGACCATTCTGGGCGCGGCCAAGCTGATCGCCAAACAACTGCGGCCCGGCGATCCCGCCCAGGAGACTCTCCAGACCATCCTTCACGTGATCGCGGACATGGATCACCTCATCACGCAGGTCCTCAACTTCGCCCGGAAGACGGAACTCGATCTCAAGCCGGTGATGCTCGAACCCTGGCTCAAGCGGGTGGTCGAGCAGGTCCTGGGACAGGCGCCCGAACCGCATCCCCGCGTCGAACTCATGTGTTTCCCGGGGGTCCCCGATCTCCGCATGGATGAGGTCCTGATGCGCCAGGCTTTGGGAAATCTGGTGCAGAATGCGATCGAGGCCATGCCCGCGGGCGGACGTCTCACGCTGACGGCGGGCGTGCGACCCCCGGTCGGGCGTCGGCGTGAGGTCGAGCTGAAGGTCAGCGATACCGGCGTCGGTATCCCCAAGGCGCGTCTCGATAAGATCTTCCTGCCGTTCTACACGACAAAAAGCAAGGGCACCGGGTTGGGACTCGCCCTCGTCCATAAGATCGTCCTGCTCCACAACGGGCGGATCGAGGCGGAGAGCCGTGAGGACAAGGGAACGACGTTTCGGATCTGTCTGCCGATTACCTGAGGAGCGCACGTGGGCACGATACTGCTCATCGAAGACAACGAACGCATGGCGCAGGTGCTGGCCCGGCACATGGAGCTCGAGGGGCATACCGTGATCCTGGCGTTGAACGGGGCGGTCGGGCTCGAAGAGTTTCATCGGGCCAAGGTGGACCTCGTGCTGACGGATCTCAAACTACCCGAGAAATCCGGGCTGGAGGTGCTGCACGCCGTCAAGGATGAGAACCCCATGATTCCCGTCGTGGTCATGACCGCGCACGGCACGATCGAGACGGCCGTCCAGGCGGTGAAGGATGGCGCGTTTGATTTCCTCCAAAAGCCGGTGGACCCCGAACATCTGCTGCTCACCATCAGCAAGGCTCTCGAGACGCGGCAGCTCGTGACCGAGAACCTGATCATGAAGGATGAGCTGTCGCAGACTCGCTATGCGAAGCTGGTCGGCCTGAGCCCTCTTCTTGTGGAAGCCCAGGAGAAAGCGAAGAAGGTCGCGGCCGGCACCACGACCGTCCTCCTGCTCGGGGAGAGCGGTACCGGCAAGGAGCTCTTCGCCCGCATGATCCACGACCTCAGCCCCCGCAAGCACGGCCCGTTCGTCGCCATCAATTGCGCGGCGATTCCTAAGGACCTCCTGGAGAGCGAGCTGTTCGGTCATGAACGGGGGGCGTTCACCGGAGCGATCGGGCGTAAGATCGGCAAGTTTGAGCTGGCCGACGAGGGGACCGTCTTCCTGGATGAAATCGGCGATATGGACATGGGATTGCAGTCTAAGGTGCTCCGTGTGCTCGAGGGAGACCGTTTCATGCGGGTCGGCGGGATGTCGAAGGTCAAAGCGGACGTCCGCGTCGTGGCCGCCACCAACAAGGATCTGCAAGGGGCGGTGGCCAAGCAGGCGTTTCGAGAGGACCTCTATTACCGGCTGAACGTGTTCCCCGTCGTCATCCCTCCGCTGCGCGATCGCCGCGAGGATATTCCGCCACTCGTGGAGCATTTTCTGGCGATCTACGGCCGGGAACTGAAGAAGGATGTCCAGGCCGTATCCCCCGAGGCGCTGGCTCTCATGATGCGCCACCCGTGGACCGGAAACGTCCGTGAGCTCCAGAACTGCATCGAGCGCGCCGTCATCTTGTGCGACGGGCGGGCGGTCCAGCCCGAACACCTGGGGCTGAGCACCATCGCGCCCGTGGAGGAAGCATCGCCGCCGGTGAGCGGGAGTCTCCTGGAAGCCAGCAGTGCGGCGGTGCGGGCCGTCGAGTCTCGGATGATCGAGCGGATCCTGAGGGAGACCGGCGGGAACAAATCCAAAGCGGCCGAGATCCTCCAGGTCAGCTACAAGACCTTGCTGACGAAGATCAAGGACTATGGCCTCGAACGCGACTGAAACGGTTGTCGATCCCTGGGTCACGTGCTTTCTGACCGGCATGGTGATTCGGTACCTGGGCGGCCTGGGCGGAGTCCCCGAACGGATGGACTATCACCGTGTCATGGGGGTCGTGGAGGGGTTCGATCACATCCGGGATCCGAAGGCCTTCCTCCTCGATCCGAACAATTGGATCCCCCACGCGGTTCTCCGGGAGTTGATCCGCTGCAGCGAGGAGGCCAGCGGGCGCAAAGACGTCACCTACAGGGCGGCGCTGGCCTACTTCGCTTCCTCCGACGAACGGCAGCCGACCCTGATGGAGACCATCGCCCGGTACCTGGGTGATGTGGATACGGTCGTCCGTTGTTCCGGTTTGTGGGCGACGGCCTACACCAATTATCTCCGCATGCAAGCCTTCGCGCGCCCCGACGAATCGAACACGCTCTATGTCTTAGTGCGGTTCCTCCCGCCGGTGGACCCGCAGGTCGGCAACAGCCTGCTGGTACAAGGCAACATTGAGGGCTTTTCCCAGCTCTACCCGTTCGTGGAAACCGCCTCGTGCGAAGAACAATACTCGCAGCTTCGCCTCTCGTCCGTCGTCGCCGAGTTCGGAGGGTCGTACGAGTTGACGCCGGCCGGGGCCAGAGGAGCCTCGGCCGGGTGGACCGTCAAGGAGCGAACGACGGGGCGCACCGTGGCGACGGCGCGATCGTGCATGATGGGAAGGGAACCGGTCGCAGGCTGGGATGAAGGGCACGCCATTGCCTCCGATCTTCCGGTCGGTGGGTCGAAAAACGCCGGACGTTTGCTCCGGATCGAACGAGGCGGCGTGTTGCGTGCCGGCTCGTTGGAGTATCCCCTGCGAGAGGGTACCCTCTTCGATGCTCCCTACACGCGATATCGCTTCCGGTGGCAAGAGCGATCCGCGCAACGATCAGTGCAGACCGGATCGGGGGCCGGCGAGAAGGCTCCGAAGGACGTGATCTCCCGCCTGCTTTTCGAGCACCTGGTCGGCCTGCAGGCCACCCAGAGGCGGATGCTCGGGATTATCATGCGCAACAGGGAGCTGGCCGAGGAAAACACGTATCTTCGCGAGGAGCTTTACGGTCTGGCGGAGACCGGCGGGATGGCCGGGAAGAGCCGCGCCTTCCAGGATCTTCTGAGCCACGTGCGGAGCGTGGCCCTTTCGGACGTGACCGTATTGCTCACCGGGGAGACCGGAACCGGCAAGGAGATGACGGCCCGCCTCATCCACCAACTCAGTCCGCGGCGCGCCGGGCGATTTCTGGCGGTCAATTGCGGGGCCCTGGCGGAGACCCTCCTCGAGTCTGAACTCTTCGGCCACGAGCGCGGGGCCTTCTCCGGCGCCGTGGCGCAGAAAAAGGGGAAGTTCGAGCAGGCCGGCGGAGGCACGCTCTTCCTCGATGAGATCGGCGAAGTCTCCCCGGCGATGCAGGTGAAGCTGTTGCGGGTCCTTCAAGAGCGGGAGTTTCAGCGGGTGGGCGGCCAGGACGATATCAAGGTGGACGTCCGGATCGTGGCGGCGACCAACCAGGACTTGCAGGCGCTTGTCGCCGAGCGGAAGTTCCGCCAGGATTTATTCTACCGGCTCAATGTCTTTCCCCTCCACATCCCTCCTCTCCGCGAGCGAACGGAGGATATCCCGCTGATCGCCCAGCATCTCCTCTCGCGCCATGTCGCGGCGCAGAAGAAGGCTCTCCGGGGGTTCTCGGGCGAAGCCCTCGATATCTTGACCCGCTACCGCTGGCCCGGCAACGTCCGCGAGCTGGAAAACATCATCGAGCGCGCAGTCGCCCTGGCCGGACCCAAGACCTCACTGATTGACGCGGATTTCGTTCCCCCGTCCATCCGTGGGGCGCCAGAGCCTATTACTGCCAAGGGGCTCGATGACCTCATGAACCGGATCGAGTGGCCGCTCATCGTCCAGGCCCTCAAAGGTGGAAACGGTCTCACTGGTTTGCTGAAACGCATCGAATGGGCCCTGATCCAAAGGGCCGTCAAAGAGCATGCCGGCAACAAGACGGCGGCGGCCCGCCTCCTGGGCCGGACCTACCGCTGGCTCCGCAAGACCGAGACGGAAAGATAGTCTTCAAGTGATTGACTGCCATGTGCATCTGGCCGCGTTGCTGGATGGAGGGAACAGGTGTTACATCTCACCCCGGCTGCTGAACAGCCCGCTGTTCCGGTTTTTCCGGTGGAAGCACGATCTGCCGATCGAGGACCCGGCGCAGGCCAATCAAAAATACGTGGAGGGACTCCTCTCGGAACTCCGGCGGTCCAGGTATGTGAACAAGGCCGTAATTCTCGCCTTGGACGGCGTCTATGACACAAACGGCATGCTGGATTCCGGGAAAACGGATTTTCTCGTCGGCAACGATTATGTCCTGAATCTAGCCAAGTCGCACCCAAATGATTTTTTGCCAGGTGTGTCGATCAACCCACAGAGACGTGACGCTATCGAGGAGTTGGAGCGTTGCGTCAAAGCCGGTGCCACACTGGTGAAGGTCTTACCGAACTCGCAAGGGTTCGATCCCGCCAACAGTCGGTACATCCCATTCTACCGGAGGCTGGCTCAGCTTCGGATTCCGCTCCTCAGCCATGTCGGCTATGAGTTCAGCCTGCCCTGGAAGGATCAATCAGGCGGCGACCCCAACAAGTTACGGGTGCCTTTGGATGAGGGAGTCACGGTGATCGCCGCCCACGGTTGCAGCTACGGCCTGATGGTCTACGAGAGGTATTACCAGACGCTCTTAGAGCTTGTGCGACGTTACCCGAACTTCTTCGCGGATGTGTCCGCTCTGACGCTCCCTAACAGGTTCCAGATGTTACTGCGATTGCGACGGCATCCGGAGCTGCACGACCGGCTGCTGTTCGGCACCGACTACCCGCACTTGGTCTTTCATACGCCGTGCTGGGGGCGTGTGGGGGTGGGACGGCTGGCAGAAATCATCCGGACGACCAACCGCTTCGACAGACAGTATCTCATCTTAAAGTACTTGGGTGTCGGCTTTCGGTCATTCGAACACATCCACTCTCTCCCTGACTATCAGCACGTTCACCCTGAACATCCGTTCAGGGTTGGTTAATCGTTCCTTCCCCAAGGGATCGGGTTCAGCTGGCCAGGTCCGTCACCACCGCCGCCAGGCCGTCGGTCACCCGGGCGAGCGCGTAGTAATTGACCTTGTCGGGCGAGTACCG
>Ga0137796_10000127_pt1 | contig 45695 bp, 42 predicted proteins | sample OV2TP3_FD_97704 | JGI IMG/M metagenome (GOLD analysis project Ga0137796, IMG submission 97704) | reverse complement strand
GGCCGCTCCCGCGTCCTCGCCCCCGTGGACAACAAACCTGTCTGGTCGGTGGTCTGCTTCTTTGTGGCCAAGAACTACAGGGGGAAGGGCGTCGCGACCAAGCTGCTCGAAGCCGGAGTGAAGTACGCCCGCCGCCGCGGCGCGCGCATCGTCGAAGGCTACCCCTACAAACCGCCCAAGGGCCGACTGCCCGACCCCTTCGTCTGGACCGGCCTCCCGGCCATGTTCGAAGCCACCGGCTTCACCGTAGTCGCCCGCCGCTCCCGCGCCCGCCCCATCATGCGCCGCGCCCTGCGAAAGTAGAGTGGCATTTCGTCAGGGCACGGCTTTAGCCGTGCCGGAAAGTCGCAACTCGATAACCGGCTTTAGCCGCTGAGGTGTTTAGTTCTCAGTGGGACAGGCATTCCTGCCTGCCGCAGTTCTTTCTCTGCGTCCTCTCGGAGCGAGGCGAAGCCGAGCGGAGACCCTGAGCGCAGCCCCGACGCTAGTCGGGGCGCAGTCGAAGGGTGCGCCTCTGCGGTCAGTTCTGTCGCTCTATCCGTGTTCATCCGTGTCCATCCGTGGTTCCCTATGGCCTCCTCAGCCAGTACTCCCGCAGCGACTTCGCCAGCTCCCCCTCGAACTCAATCAGCATGATGCCCCGCAGCTCATGGTTCTTCCCGGTATCGAGCCGCTTGTACTTCGTCCGCCACTCGGCAATCAGCAGCTCGCCGGAGACCACCGGCTCGCCCCACGTCATGTGTACGTCGCGGTGGAAGTGTGTGGCCGCCTGCCAGTACTCGCGGATGGCCGCGCGCCCCCGCAGGGGCTCATCGAACGGGTCCTCCTGATAAGTCGCCTCCTCGGTGAACAGCGCCGCCGCCCGCTCCGGGTCGCGCTTCTCCCACGCCTGCGCGTACGTCTCCATCCATTTCTTCGCGTCCATCGCTCCTCCCGGCAGTGGGACAGGCACTCCTGCCTGTCCCTGTTTTCATTTGGCTCGCTTGCTCCTCTTGGCCTTTGTTGCGGGCTTCGCGGTTTTCAACACGCGATACGTCAACCCCACCACCCCGCCCTTGTACTGCTTGCACTCCGTCAGCTCGATCTCCGTTTCGGAAAACCCCGGCGGAAACGTCAGCCGCCCCGCCCCCAGCAGCACCGGCGCGATTCCCAGGATGACCTCGTCGAGCGCCCCGGCTTTCAGAAACTCGCTCGCCAGCTCGCCGCCCCCGCACAGCCAGATGTCCTTCCCCGGCTGGCTCTTGATGCGTGACATCAACTCCGCGGGGTCTCCGGACACAAACTCTACGCCGTCGCGCTCCCCCGGCGGCAGCGTCCGGGAGAACACGTAGTTCTTCATCTTCGGGTAGCCGCCCCCGCCCATCCCCATCTTCAAGGCGATCTCGTAGGTCTTGCGCCCCATCAGCACCGTGTCGATGCTCTGGAAGAACGCCCCCATGCCGAAGTCCTCTCCCTTGGCGTGGCGCGTGGCGCGGTGCAGCCAGTCCGTCGAGCCATCCAGCGCCGCGATGTACCCGTCCAGGCTCACTCCCACTCCGTACTTCACCTTCCGCATCGCCGCCTCCTCAGCCGTTACTGCTCCAACACTTGCTTGGGAAGGGCGGGGTTTCTCGTAGCGCAGCGGAGACCCCGCGCTTTCTGCGGGGAACCCCGCCGTAACGCCCATACCAGACCTTGTCATTCCGAGCCTGTCCCCGACGTGTCGGGGGCAGGCGAGGAATCTGCTTTTCATTTCTCGCCCCTCGGCGATCGCAGTCGCGTGACCGTTTCCTCGAGGTCTCCGTTCCCCTGAAACAGCGTAATACCCGCGACGCCGGCGGCCCCGGCGCCCAGGCACTCCGCCGCATTCTCCACGGTTATTCCGCCCAGCGCCAGCACCGGAATCTTCACCGTCCGCACCGCCTCCGCCAGCTTCTCCACGCCCAGCGGTGGCCTGACGGATTCCTTCGACAACGGCGCGAATACCGGACCGAAGGTGGCGAAGTCAGCCCCGCCGTCCTCCGCCGCGCGCAGCTCGTCGAGATCGTGGCAGGAGGCGCCGATGAGCAGCTCTGGATACGCCCGCCGTACCTCCGCCACGGGGAATCCGTGCGCCGGCAAGTGTACGCCGTCGGCCCGGGCCGCCTGCGCCACATCCAGCCGGTCGTTGACCAGGATGCGCGTCGCCGTCCCCCGCGCCCCGGCCACCGCGGCTTCCACCAGCGCCAGCAGCGGGCGCGTCTCCATATCCTTCTCCCGGATCTGAATCAGGTCCACGCCGGCCGAGACAGCCTGCTCGATCACCCGCAACACACCTGCCACACCTCGCCGGTCGGTGATGTAGCAGAGGAGCGGGCGACCTTCAGGCAGTCCGGCCACGACCGAGCGACCCCGCAGCCAGCACCGGCGCGGCCGGCACGGGCTCGAACCATTGCTCGTAGAGCCGCCGGAACCGCACCGCCGCCCCCAACCCCAGCCCGATGTCCACCAGCCCCAGCCCGGAGATGGCGCCGCGCAGGTAGTAGTTCAGCGCCCACGGCGCCAGCTCGGGGAACCGGTGCAGCAGGTAGTGCCGCTCCCACATCGCCGACCACGGCAGCACCACCACCAGCAGCCCCAGCTCGAGGCAGAAGACAATCAGCGCGAGGAGGAAGAGGCGGGCAATCATCCCGCAGGACTCAGGCGCCCTGGAGCTCGCGGATGCGGTCGCCGACGTCGCGGTAGTCCACGTTCGACCCGTACACCTCGAGGAAGCAGTTGAGCGCCCCCTTGCGGTCGCCGGCCTGCTCCAGGGCCACTCCCATGTCGTAGCGCAGCGCCGTGGCGCCTTCTTCGTCCACCCCCGGCGTCTTCAGCGCCCGCTCGTACCAGCGCGCCGCTATCTGCGGGTGGCCCTTCTCCATGAAGCAGTGCCCCAGCAGGATGCAGCACTGGAAGAAGTTCGTGTGCGCCCTCTGCTTCTCGGCCGCCTTGGAGGCCTTCTGGAACTCGCTGATGGCTTCGTCGTGCAGCCCCATCTCCTTGTAGGCGATGCCCAGGTTGTAGTGGGTCTCGATGTCCTCGACCTCTTCCACCTCGCCCATGTCCGCCTTGAACTCGTCGAACACTTCCGCCAGCGCCCCCAGGGTCGGAGTCGCCGGCGCGGCGATTGGCGGCGGAGCCTTGGCGGCTTTGGCCGGAGCGGCCGGAGCGCCCTTGCCAGGCGGCGGCGCTTCCTTGCCCGCCAGTGCTTCATCCAATTCCCCGGCCAGGTCGGAGAAAAACGAATCGGCCCCCATCGCGCCCGCCGGAGCTGCTTCCTCCTTGGGCTGCTCCTCCAGCACCAGGTCGTAGGTCTCCCCTTCCGTCGCTTCGGCTTCCGCAGCGACCGGCTCGGGTTCCTCCTCGACAGCTTCCGCCGGTGCGGGCGCCTCCTCGGCGGCCGGTACGGGTGGCGGCGCCGCCGCGGCGGCTTCCACCCGCTCGCGCAGCTCGGCAACCGCGGGCTCGTCGGGGAACTCCCCCTCGTACCGCCCTACGACATCGCGCGCCATGTCGAGCATGCCCTGGTTGAGGTAGAACTCGATCTCTTCGGTGGCTTCCTTGGCGTTGAATACGGCGGGCTCAGGGACGAGCGCTGGCTCGGGTTCGGCGGGCGCCGGAGCTTCGAAGATTTCCGCGGCGGCCGGCGCAGGCTCCGCCTCTTCGGGGGTGGCTGCGGCCATCCACTCTGCCGACAGGTCGATTTCCTCGGCCGCCGCGGGGACCTCGGCAGGCGCGGCCTCAACGGGAGCTTCCGGCAGGACTTCCGCCTCTGCCGCGGGAGCTTCTTCCGCCGGGGCTGCCGCGGCGGGCGCGTGCGCGTACTGGGCGCCCAGTTGCCGGAGCTCTTCGGCGCGCTGGAAGTTGCCCATCTCCCGGTGGTATCCCTCCAGCCGCCGCGCCACCTCCACCACCCCGGGGCCGTTGCTGGTGGCGATGTAGAGGTCGAGCACCTTCTCGTTGGCCTGCGGGTGCTGCGGCAGCCGTTGGATCAGTTGCTGCGCCAGCTCCAGCGCCTTGTCGGTCATCCCGTAGCTGGAGAAGAGGTCGATGTCGGTGATGGTGGAGTTGAAATACGCCTGGGTCTCTTCGTCGAGCTCGATCTGTGCCGGGGCCGGCTCAAGCTGCTCGGCAAAAACGGGCGGCGCCTCGCCCGGCGTCTCCACTACGACCGCCGCTTCGCCCAGACCGGCCCGCGCCTTGTTCAACCCGCGCGAGTACTCCGCGTTGTTGGGGTCGATCGCCACCAGCTCGTCGTAAATTTCTTTGGCGCGGGCGAAGTTCTGGGCTTCCAGCGCGGCGTGCGCCTGGCGCGCGAGCGCCGATTGCAGCGTAGTCGGGTCGCCCACTTCGCGGGCGCACCGCGCCAGCAGCCCCAGCCCCTCCGGGGAGGCCGGCAGCAGGCCCACCACCTCGCGCACCGCTTCCAGCACGTGGAAGGGGTCGTGGTCCAGCGCCGCGTCGGTGACCCGTTGCAGCAGCTCCACCGCCCGCCCGCCGTCGCCCTGCTTGGCCGAGTAGCGCGCCAGTTGCACCAGCCCGCCGATCTTGTGCGGGTCGGCCGCGAAAAGCTTTTCCGCCAGCTCGAAGGCGGCGTCCGGCTGGCCGGTCTCCAGCCGCAGCGCCAGCAGCAACTCCAGCGCCTCGACCTGCTCCTCCAGGTTGGGAATCTTTTCCAACGCCGCCAGCCCCTCCGGGGCCCGGCCGGCGCGCTGCAGTGCCCGCGCCTGCGCCAGCCGCACCGCCGGGTGCTCGGGCGCCAGCTCCACCGCCTTCTCCGCGCGCTTCAGGGCCTCGTCGGTCTGCTCCTCGCCCAGCAGCCGCTCCGCCAGCTTGCGGTAGATCTGTGCCGCCTCCACCGGTTGGTTGTGGCGCTCGTAGAGGTTGGCCAGGCGCTCCTGGATTTTGAGGTTCTCCGGGTCCAGGTCCAGCACCTTCTGCATGATTTGCATGGCCTGCGGGGCCTGGCTCCCCTTGAGGTACATCTCCGCCAGGTGCAGGTACTGCGCCCGCGCCTCGCTCAGCAGCCCCTGCATGGTGTAGAGGTCGGCCAGCCGCTCCATGGCGTTGGTGTCGCCGGGGTCGAGCTTGGAAATCTTCTTGAACATGGCGATGCCGCGGACCAGGAACCCTTCCTTGACGTACACGTCGGCCAGCTTGGTGTAGTAACGGACGGCCTCGGGGATGTTCTTGCTGCGGGCGTAGAGGTCGCCGACGGTGTTGAGCGCGTTCTGGTCGCGCGGGTCCTGCGAGAGCAGGCGCTGATACTCCCGGATAGCTTCCGGGATCTTGCCCTTACCAATCAGCTCCTGGGCGGCTTGGAGAACCTTGTCCTTGTTGAACGCCACGCGGAATCTCCCCCGAGAAGGCTGGCGAGGAAACCTAGCACGACCCCCAAGCCACTGTCAACGCGCGAGATGCCGGAGGTAGCGCAGGTTGCCCGAGAGTGCCCCGACTCGGTCGGGGCACGCCTTCGAGGGCTACCTGCGGCTTGAAGCCTCCGAGTTTCGAGTTTCGATTTTCGGGATTCCTGTTTTCCTAGAACGGCAGCGGGCTCTGCTCCATCGCCTCCAGCACCGCCAGCGACTCCCGCACCGGCGCGAACGACTTCCGGTGCAGCTCCGTCGGCCCCAGCGCCCGCAATTGCTTCAGGTGCTCGCGAGTGGCGTAACCCTTGTGCCGCGCCAGCCCGTAGCCTGGGAACTCCGCATCGAAGGCCCGCATCAGCGTGTCGCGGTGGACTTTGGCCAGGATGGACGCCGCCGCAATCGACACCACCCGGCTGTCGCCCCGGATGAGCGACTGGCAGGGCAGCGGCAGCTCCAGCGGCACCGCGTCGCTCAGCACGTACCCCGGCTGCGGCAGCAGCTTCGCCACCGCCTGCTGCATCGCCTGCCGCGTCGCCTGGTAGATGTTCCAGGCGTCAATCCGCTCCGGAACCACCTCCGCCACCGCAAACCCCAGCGCCCGCGCCCGGATTTTCTCCGCCAACTCCTCGCGCCGCAACGCCGTCAGTTTTTTGGAATCGTCGATGCCGGGGATTCTTCGCCGCGGGTCGAGGATGACCGCCGCCGCCACCACCGGGCCGAACAGCGCCCCGCGGCCCACTTCATCGACACCGGCCACCAGGGCGAAACCCGCGCGCTCCGCCCGCCGTTCCCAGCGCCGCGTGCACCGTCCCCCCACGGCCCCGAGTCTACCACGCTCCTGCAAGAGGCGCGTCAGTCGGTAGGACAGACATTCCTGTCTGTCTTGGCCGCGCAGCGGCCACTCTCTTCTCTCTGTGTCCTGTGCAGCAAGGCGGGTCAACCCTTTAGGGTTGACATCAAAGGCCGCTGCGCGCAGCGCTTCCTCGGAAGGGATTTGGGGAAACCCTGTTTGGGTTTCCCCAAGGTTTTTCGTGAATCACTCGTTGCCGGTCGCCAGTCGCATCTCTCGGGTACGAGGTGCTATCATGGACATTCAGTGAACATGAAGGTCGTCCTCTTTTCCACCTACGAGCTCGGCCGCCAGCCCTTCGGACTGGCCTCGCCCGCGGCCTGGCTGCGCCGCGCCGGCGCCGAGGTGACCTGCGCCGACCTCTCCCGGCAACCGCTGCCCGCCGACGCCGTGCGCGCCGCCGACCTCATCGCCTTCTACATCCCCATGCACACCGCCACGCGCCTGGCCGTCCAAGCCCTGCGCGTCGTTCGCCAGCTCAACTCCGGCGCCCACCTCTGCTTCTACGGCCTCTACGCGCCCATGAACGAGGCTTACCTGCGCAGCCTCGGCGCCGAAACCATCCTCGGCGGCGAATTCGAAACCGGGTTGGTCAGCCTCGTCGAGCGCCTTCCCAGCGGCAACGGAGCCGGCTCTCAGCCCGAGCCCCTCATCTCCCTCGACCGCCTCGCCTTCATTCCGCCCGACCGCTCCGGCCTGCCTCCGCTCGACCGTTATGCGCGCCTGCAAGTTGCCGGCCGCGAGCGCACTGTCGGCTACACCGAGGCCAGCCGCGGCTGCAAGCACCTCTGCCGCCACTGCCCCATCGTCCCCGTCTACAACGGCGTCTTCCGGATTGTCCCCCGCGAAGTGGTTCTGGCCGACATCCGCCAGCAGGTCGCCGCCGGCGCCGAGCACATCACCTTCGGCGACCCTGACTTCTTCAACGGCCCCGGCCACGCGCTCGAAGTCGTCCGCGCGCTCCACCGCGAGTTTCCCCAGCTCACCTACGACGTCACCATCAAGGTCGAGCACTTGCTGAAGCACTCCGAGCACCTGACCCTGCTGCGCGAGACCGGCTGCCTGTTCGTCACCACTGCCGTCGAGTCAATTGACGACGCCGTGCTGGCCCGGCTGGACAAAGGCCACACCCGCGCCGACTTCCTCGAGGTCGTCCGCCGCTGCCGCCAGGCCGGCCTGGCGCTTTCGCCGACCTTTGTGCCCTTCAATCCGTGGACGACGCTTGACGGTTACCTCGATCTCCTCAATACGCTGGCCGAGCTCGAACTCATCGAAAGCGTGGCGCCTATCCAGCTCGCCATCCGCCTCCTGGTTCCCTCTGGCTCGAAGCTCCTTGAACTGTCCGAAGTAGCCGTGAGGGTCGACGAATTCGGTTCCGCGGGACTCGTCTATCCCTGGAAACACCACGACTCGCGCGTGGACGCTCTCCAGCGGCACGTGCAGGAAACCGTCCACACGCTCGAGCACGAGAAGAAGTCCCGCAGCGAAATCTTCGACATCCTGTGGTCGCTCGCCCACGAAGCCGCTGGCCGCCCCTGGCATCCAGTCTCCGAGCCGCGCCTCGCCCGCGCCGCCATTCCCTATCTCAACGAGCCCTGGTACTGTTGAGCCGAGCCCACTTCAGAGCAGGTTGCTCTGTTCTAAGAGGCAAGGAAGCAAAGAAGCAAGGAGGCAACGACGCCACAGATAGGGAGGGCACGACTTCAGTCGTGCCGAATGGGACCGCAATCAGATCCTGGGCTTTAGCCCCTGAGGTCTGCTTTCTCTGTGTTTCTCTGTGCCCTCTGTGCCTCTGTGGTGAATCGCTTTTCGCGGATGACGCTTTGATGGTGCAATGGTGACAGGCAACCCTGAATCTCGCCCGGTACTGCTGCTCGCCGCCGTGAAAGGCTACGAGCTGCGGCTCTTCCTCGACGCCGCGCAACGCCTCGGTCTGCCGGTACGCCTCGGCACCGACCGCTGCCACCGGCTCGACGACCCCTGGCGCGACGGCGCCTTGGCGCTCAAGTTCGAGCGGCCCCAGCAAGCTGCCCAGCGCGTGCTCGACTTCCTGCAATCGAACCCCGTCCAGGCCGTCGTGCCCCTCGGCGATTCCGCCACCCGCACGGCCGCGCTCGTCTGCCAGGCGCTCGGCTTGCCCTACAACTCGCCCGAAGCCGTCGGAGCCTGCCACGACAAGTTCCGCGCCCGCGAGCTGATGCAGGCCGCGGGCCTGCCTGTGCCCTGGTTTCAGAAGTTCTCCATCCAGGACGACCCACGGCGCTGCCTGGAAAAGGTGAGGTTCCCCTGCGTGGTGAAGCCGCTGGCGCTCTCCGCCAGCCGCGGTGTCATCCGCGCCGACAACGCAGAGGAATTCATCGCTGCCTTCGAGCGTGCGGCGGCGCTGCTCGCGCGCCCGGAAATCCAGGCGCACAAGGACGACGCCACCGACTGGTTGCTCGCCGAAGGCTACCTCCCGGGCCGGGAATTCGCCGTCGAGGCGTTGCTCACCCGCGGTGAGCTGCGCGTGCTGGCGCTCTTTGACAAGCCCGACCCGCTCGAAGGGCCCTTCTTCGAAGAAACCCTCTACGTCACGCCGTCGCGCGAACCTGCCGACACCCGGCGGCAAATAGTCTCAACGGTCGAGCACGCCGCCCGCGCCCTCGGCCTCCGTCACGGCCCTATCCACGCCGAGCTGCGCCTCACGCCTGCCTGCGCAGGCAGGCCCGAGGGCCCGTGCCTGCTCGAAGTGGCCGCGCGCAACATCGGCGGCCTCTGCTCGCTGGCCGTGCGTTTCCAGACTGGCTTTGCTCTGCCGGAGCTCATCCTGCGCCACGCCTGCGGCCTGCCCATTGACTCGGTCGCCCGCGAAGACGCCGCCGCCGGTGTGATGATGATCCCCATCCCCCACGGTGGCCTCTACGAAGGAGTGGATGGCCTCGAGGAAGCGCGGGCAGTACCCGGCATCGAGGACATCCGCATCACCGCCAAGGAGGAGCACCCGCTCGAGCCGCTGCCCGAGGGCTCAAGCTATCTCGGCTTCATCTTCGCCCGCGCGCGTACGCCGGAGGAAGCCGAAAACGCGCTCCGCGACGCCCATCGCCGCCTCCGCTTCCGCATCGCGCCCCGCCTCCCCGTCGCTACGGGCAGGTAGGGCAGGGCTTGTCCCCTGCCACTGTTTGGTAGCGCCGGCTTCCAGCCGGCTTTTCTTTCTTGCCGTGTACGAAACTGCCGGCAGGATGCCGGCGCTACGGAATGCGACAGAACAACTCTTGAAACAGCTTCTAGTGATTGTTAACCGCAAGCTGCTTTCCCGCGTCTAATGCGGTAAGGTGAAGCCATGCGGCCCGGCCACATGACCAATGTCTTGTTGATTCTGATTCTCGGTCTCGTCAGCCTCTCCTTGGTGGCCAGCCAGTCATCCCAAGCTCCTTCCGAGCAGCCGCCGGCTCCGAGCCCAGAGCAGGCCTCGACGCTCGGCAAGAAACTTTTCGTGGAACGCTGCGGCAAGTGCCACGACGAGCGCGGCGACAAACCGCTGGCTTCCGGCCCGCCGCTGAACGAGCGCCTGTTGACCCGTGAAGAAATCGCCCGCGCCGTCCGTGGGCGTTTCAAGGACAAGACCGACGACGAGCGCGCCGCCGTCGTCGCCTATATCGAAGGTTTCCTCAAAACCAAGCCCCGCCCCGCCTCCGAGCCCGGCAAAGAGACCGAGTAGCCCCGATTCGTTCAGCCCAGTGGCCCCTGCCACTGGGCGTTCGCGTTCCTCTATGACTCTGTGGCTATTTCTTCGCTTGCGGCGGGACGTAGCCGGGCGGGAGCTGCGCGCCCTCGCCGAAGAAAAACTTCTCGGCTTCCGAGGAAATGATGGTCCAGGCCTCAGGCGTGGCCGGGTTGAGCTGGTACTCGTTGATGACCATCTTGACGTGCTCCTTCCAGAGGTCCCAGGCCTTCTGGGAGACGTTGTCGAAGATGCGCTGCCCGAGCTCGCCCGCGTAGGGCGGCTCGTCCAGCCCTGGCAGGGTCTCCCCGAACTTCACGCATTTAACCATCCGCTCGGCCATCGTGTCCTCTCTGGAAGAAATTGTTGAGGGCTTCAGTCTAGTCGAATTTGCTGTCCCCCGCCAGCCCTCTCCGGCACAATAAGAAGGCCAACCTGCGGTTCAACCTTCTCTCTGGAGGAATGCCATGACTGCTTTCAAGCCCGACCCGGATGAGCTCCGGGAGATTTACATGAGCAAAGTGTCCGGCGGCCTGCGCCGGGTCAAGTGGGTCCCGGTGGCGATCGTGTTGTTGATTCTGTTCTACGCCTCCATCGCCTATGTGCCGGCGGGGCACGTGGGGGTGCTGACGCTGTTCGGGCGCGTGACCGGCGAGGCGCTGCCCGAAGGCACCCATATCGTCAACCCCTTCAAGTTCAACCACAGGATGTCGGTTCGCACGCAGGAGCTCAAGGAGGCCGCCAGCGTGCCTTCGAACGAAGGCCTCATCGTCACGCTGGACACCTCGCTGCTCTTCCACCTTGACTCGGAAAAGGCCCCCGACGTCTACCGCTCCATCGGTCCCAACTACATCGGTGTCGTGCTCGAGCCCACGCTGCGCGCCGCCATCCGCTCCGTCACTTCCGCCCACCAGGCCAACGCCCTTTACACCGGCGAGCGCGAAAAGGTGGCGCAGCAGATCGGCGAGGAGCTGCGGCGCGAGCTGGCCAAGCGCGGCATCGTGGTCGAAAACGTGCTCTTGCGCGACGTCCAGCTCCCCAAAATGCTCGCCACCGCCATCGAAGCCAAGCAGCAGGCCGAGCAGGAGGCGCTGCGGATGAACTTCGTGCTCGACAAGGAAAAGCGCGAGGCTGAGCGCAAGCGCATCGAAGCCGCCGGCATCCGCGACTTCCAGCAGATCGTCGCCCAGGGCATCAGCCCGCAGTTGCTCACTTGGAAGGGCATCGAGGCCACCGAGAAGCTGGCGCAGAGCAACAACTCCAAGGTGGTGGTCATCGGCAGCGGCCGCAACGGCCTGCCGCTCATCCTGGGCGGGACGGATTAGCCATTGCCGTAGCTGGCCAGGGGAAAGTAGAGCACGTTCACCGCGGCCAGAAAGACCGGCCAGAAGATCCACCCGAAGAGGACCCAGGCCAGCAGCAGGCCGACCATGCCCCACGAGTGGGTGAAGTCGCGGAAGCGCCGCCCCGTTTCTTCGCTCATCAGCAGGGTGACGGCGGAGGCGCCGTCGAGCGGGGGCACCGGGAGCAGGTTGAAGAGAAAGAGCAGCAGGTTGAGCGTGAACATGATGCTGAAAAGCGTCGCCACCGCCGCCCACACGCCGGGCTCAGCGGAGACCACCACTTGCGCAATGGTTCCGAGCCGGATGTATTCGGGCGGGATGAAATACCCGAGAGCCAGCCCGCCGCGGATGGCGGCCGCGGCCAGGATGACCAGAATCAGGTTGGCCGCCGGGCCGGCCAGCGCCATCAGCCCGGCGCGGCGCGGGTGCCGCTCGGCCCAGAAGGGGTCGTAGGGCGCGCTGGCCCACCCGATCATCCACCCGCCCAGCGCGAAGGAAAGAATCGGAACGATGACCGTGCCGAAGGGCTCGCGCACGATGTGCGGCACCGGGTTGAGCGTCACCTGCCCGGCATGGAAGGCGGTGGGGTCGCCGCCCAGCTTCGCCGCCCAGGCGTGCGCGCCCTCGTGGCAGGTGATGGCCAGCAGGAACACCACGTACCAGACCAGCCCCAGCACCACCGTCTCCGGGTTCATCGCCTGCCTATGATACCCGCCACCCACCGCCCCCGTTCGCCCAATCTGCGTTGACGCGCCCGCTCACCGCAACCTAAGATGTCTCCACTTTGATCGGCCAGTCCATCGCGCATTACCGCGTTACGGAGAAGCTGGGTGCGGGCGGCATGGGCGAGGTCTACCGTGCGCGGGATGAGCGGCTGGGCCGCGACGTCGCCCTCAAGGTCGTCCGTAGCGAGTTCACGCACTCGCCCGACCGGCTGGCGCGCTTCCAGCGCGAAGCGCAGCTGCTGGCCTCGCTCAACCATCCGCACATCGCCGCCATTCACGGCCTGGAAGAGGCCGAAGGGCTGCGCTTCCTGGTGCTGGAGCTGGTGGAGGGCGAAACGCTGGCGGAGCGGCTGGCCCGAGGGCCGCTGCCGCTGGAGGAAGTGCTGCCGCTGGCGCGGCAAATGGCGGAAGCGCTCGAGTACGCCCATGAGAGGGGAATCATCCACCGCGACCTCAAGCCCGCCAACATCAAGGTGACGCCTGAGGGGGCAGTGAAGCTGCTCGATTTCGGCCTCGCCAAGGCGCTGGAGACGCCAGTGACACAATCCGACCTCGGCGACTCGCCCACCATCAGCGACGTGGCCTCCCGCACCGGGGTTCTGCTCGGCACCGCCGCCTACATGAGCCCCGAGCAGGCCCGGGCCAAGCCCGCCGACCGCCGCGCTGACATCTGGGCGTTTGGCGGGGTGCTCTTTGAGATGCTGACGGCTCGCCGGCCCTTTGAAGGCGAGACCGTCTACGACCTCATCTCCGCCATTCTGACCCGTGAGCCTGACTGGGCGGCGCTGCCCGCCGCCACGCCGCCCGCGCTGAAGAATTTGCTGCGCCGTTGCCTGCACAAGGACCCCAAGCAGCGCCTGCAGGCCATCGGGGAGGCCCGCATCGCCTTGGACGAAGCGCTGCAGCCGGTGACGACGGAAGCAACCGGGGCGGCTGCCCCCGCGCCGCTCCCGCGCCGCGCGCTGCTGCTGTGGGGACTGACGTTGGTGGGCGCGCTGGTGCTGGGCGTGGTTTTCGGCCGGTTCGGTTCGAGCCAAGCGCCGGCAATACCGGGCGGGGCGCCGGTTCGCGCCGTGGTTCGCTTGCCGGAAGGCACGCACTTGGCCGGCTGGGCCTCGCCGGTCGTTGCTATCTCGCCCGACGGACGGAAGATCGCTTTCGTCGTCAACCGTGACGGCAAGCAGCAGCTCCACATCCGCCACCTCGACAAAGAAGAAGCGATAGCCATTCCCGACAGCGACGGCGCCGAAGGGCCCTTCTTTTCTCCCGATAGCCAATGGGTGGCCTTCGCCGCCGGCAACATTTCGGGGAGAAGCTCCGCGCCGCCCACGCTCAAGAAAGTCTCCGTGGACGGCGGCCTGCCGCAGAAGATTTGCGACATTTCCGACTACTTCGGCGGCGACTGGGGCGAGGACGGTACCATTGTATTCGTCGGCGCCGAGCTACAAGGTCTTTGGCGCGTCCGCGCTGCCGGCGGCACGCCCGAGCGCATAACTGCTGCTCCCGAAGATTCCAAACCGGCCCCGGCGCTGGCCTGGCCGAACCTTCTCCCGGGAGGCCGCTGGGCCGTCGCCGTCAATTGGACTGGGGCCGAATTCGGCCGCTTGGTCGGAATCAACCTGCGATCGGGTGAGGTCAAGGATCTGGGCCTGGCAGGCCTCTACGCACGATACGCGCCCACGGGCCATCTTCTCTACACCACGCTTGATGCCTCGCTCTTGGCGGTACCGTTTGATCCTTCGGCTGTGGCTCTCACAGGGTCGCCGGTGAAACTGCAGGAGGACATCGCTCTGAGCAGCCACGGCGTCGCGGTCTTCTCCTTTGCTCAAAACGGCACGCTGCTCTATGCGACGGGGTACGTGCGAGACAGTGGCAGGGAACTCTCGCACTTGGTCCAGGTTGATGCCGCAGGCAACAGTCGACGGCTTTCTCCTGAGCCAGAAACCTTCCAAACGATTGCCCTCTCGCCTGATGGCACCCGCGTGGCGGCGACGACTTGGGCCGCAGGCGCCGTTGAGATTCACGACTTGGGGCGGGGCAGCCGGTTCCGGCTCCCGCGTGGGGATGCCATCGACCTGAGGGTCAACCTCTGGACCTTGGACGGCCGGCACGTCATCTTCACAAGCGGCGCTCACCTCTTCTGGCAGGCTGCCGATGGCAGCGGGCCCCCCGAGCTGCTTCGCGCCGTACTTGGAGAGCAGCATGCCTCTTCTTGGACGCCGGATGGGCAGCAGTTGGCCATCGAAGAGTTTTTAGGCGACCGCACCACGGACTTTGACATCGTCTTGTTGCCGCTGCAGGGGGAACAGCCGGCGCAACCATTGCTTCGCACGCCCGCGCGCGAAAGGAGGCCTCGCATCTCGCCCGACGGGCGGTGGATTGCGTACGTTTCCAACGAATCCGGCCGGGAGGAGGTCTACGTTCAATCCTTCCCCAAACTGGGGAACAAAGTGGCTGTTTCGACCGCTGGCGGCAACGAACCGCACTGGTCGCGCGATGGTCGCGAGCTGTACTACTTGACCGACCGGTCGCAGAAAAGCGTTTTGATGGCCGTGTCCATCACCACCGAGCCCGCTTTCCACGCGGGTCCTCCCACCACGCTCGGGGAGACGGACGGTCGGCGCCGATACACTTACGACGTCCTGCCCACTCGGCGGCAGTTCGTGGCCATCCAACGGGTGCCGGATTCCGGCATTCACACGGAGTTGCACCTCGTCCTCAACTGGTTCGAAGAGCTGCGCCGCCTGGCCCCCAACAAGTAAGCCCGTGGGGCAGACATTCCTGTCTGCTTCTTCTTGTGGAAAACTTTTTCGCTGACGAGCGAATCGAAGCGGGATAGGATGAGAGAGGGGAGAGACCTATGAAGAAAGCAATCGGGCTGGCGCTGTTGCTGTTGCTCCCGTTGGGTCTGGCCGCGCAGGTGCGCATCGAAACCACACCGGCAGCGAAGATCAGCGTCACCTACACCGAGCCCTCCGATGAGCCGCAGGCCGAGCGCCTGCGCGAGCTGGTGGCGCGCGTCAAGGGCGTCGCCGACCAGCTTGAACCGCTGGGCGACATCCCCGTCCTCATCGTCCACAGCCCGCGCGAGCTCGAGCAGCGCATCGGCCCGGAAGGGGAAGGCCAGCTCAGCGCCGTCAGCTACGTCCACGGCATCCTTTTCGTCTCGCCCACCACCTGGACCCGCAACCCCACGCCGGAAGCGCTGGAGCTCGAGATGCGCCAGGCGCTCATCCGCTACAACGTACTGCGGCTCGCCGGCGGCAACCGCGTGCCTTTCTGGCTGGAGGATGGACTGGTCAGCGCGCTCACCCAGCGGCCGTTCGCCGTTCCAACAGGTGAGCTGGTGGCGCAGCGTGCACCGCTGCTGCTGGCGCGCTTCGAGCCGGATTCGCCCGAAGTCGGCTACTGGGCGCTGCGCTACCTGATCGAAGCCCGCGGCGGCCTGACGCCCATCCGGCAGCTCCTGCGCCTGGTGGCGCAACGGCCGGACAGCTTCGTCGAAAACCTGCAACTGGTCTACGGCGTCCCGGCAGGCGAGCTGGAGCGGGAGTGGCGCAGCTGGTTGACCAATCTCGTGGAAGCCGATAAGCGCCAGCGGCAAACCGGCGTGCGCGAGGGCCCGCTCGTGAGAGACAAGCCGAACTGAGGGATTACTGGCCGACCGGCGCTTCGGGGGCGATGCTGCGCTCGGATTCCTTGATGCGGCTGGCCTTCTTGCCCTTCTTCTCCCGCAGGTAGTAGAGCTTGGCGCGGCGAACCTTACCGGCGCGCAGCAGCTCGATGCTCTCGATGGCGGGCGAGTGCAGGGGGAAGATGCGCTCCACCCCGATGCCGAACGAGACCTTGCGCACCGTGAAGGTCTCCTGCACGCTGCGGCCGCGCCGCCCGATGACCACGCCCTCGAACGGCTGCACCCGGCTCTTGTCGCCTTCCGTGATGCGCACGTGCACGCGCACCGTGTCCCCGGGCCGGAACGCCGGGGCGTGCTTGCGCAGTTGGGCGCTCGAAACCTTCTCTACGGCCGACATCGGAATCTCCCCTGAAATGCCCTGCGGAAACCAGCGGCTAGTATAGCCGATTGCGGCTTCTTCGGCCAGCCCCGCCCCCCTGTGTGTTCCAACCGTTCAGCCCAGCGGCTCCCGCCGCTGGGTCCCCCGTGGCAGGAGCCACGGGGCTGAACAGGGGATGGTCTTTTCACCGGACGCCCGGCACCCTTGACGATTCCGTACGTGCTGCCCGACAATGCTCCATCCTCTTTTTTGGAGGCTGGTTTCAACAATGGGCATCGTCGACAAGCTGCGCGGCATTGACCGCGCCAAGTGGTTCGTCTGCTACGACTGCATGGGGCGCGAGAGCGAGCGGCCTGAGAACGCCATCTTCTTCTACGACGGCGCGCCCCACCTCGAGCACGGGCGCAACTGGTGGAAGTGCACCCGGTGCGAGTCCATCAACACCCGCTCGTTCCAGTTCCTGAAGGACAACGGCGAGGACACGGCGCTCTACGGCCTGGAGCAGATCGTCAAATCCCACCCGCGCGAGCACTTCATCGTCGAAAAGAAACCTGCCTGACCCATTCTCAACCCCAGCATGTTCAGCCCAGCGGCCCCTGCCGCTGGGAGAATCGTCGGTAGGACAGGCATTCTTGCCTGTCAGGGCCGCGAAGCGGCCACTTTTTCTCTTTGTGCTTTGTGTTCTCTGTTCGACAGCCCTTAGGCTTTTCTGAGCTTCTCCACCCACGCCCGGTCTCCCTCGCTGAGCTCCACCTTCTCCAGCAGCTCCGGCCGGTTGCGCCAGGTTTTCTCCAGCGCGCGGCGGCGCCGCCAGCGCGCTACCTCCTCGTGGTCGCCGCTGACCAGCACTTCCGGCACGGCGTGGCCGCGGAATTCTGCCGGGCGGGTCCAGTGCGGGCAGTCGAGGATGCCGCCGGCGGTGACGCGCGCCTCCGGATGCGCGCCGAAAGATTCCTCCACCGTGGAGCGCTCGTCGCCCAGCGCGCGCGGCAGCAGCCGCGTGACCGCGTCCACCACCACTGCCGCGGCCAATTCGCCGCCGGTCAGCACGTAATCGCCGATGGAAAGCTCGAGCGTGGCCAGGTGCTCGGCCACCCGCTCGTCCACGCCCTCGTAGCGCCCGCAGAGCAGGATGAGCCGCTCGCGCTGCGCCAATTCCTGCGCCACCGCTTGCGTCAGCAGCTTGCCCTGCGCCGACAACAGGATGATTTCCGTATCGGGCGGCCGTTCTGCGCCGCCCAACAGGCTTTCCACCGCCGCGAACAGCGGCTCGGGCTTGAACACCATCCCTTCGCCGCCGCCGAATGGCCGGTCGTCCACGGTGTGGTGCTTGTCGGTGGTGAACCCGCGCAGGTCGTGGATGCCGATTTGGATCAGCCCCCGCTCACGCGCCAGACGCAGGATGCCGTGCTCAAACGGCCCGGCGAAGAACTCCGGGAAGATGGTGACGATGTCGTAGGTCACACGTGAATCATACAACGGTGCGGGAGTCGGCGGTGTTTTCGTCAGGGCACGGCTTTTCGAAGACCCTGAGCGAAGCCGAAGGGAGCCGTGGTGCTTCGTCAGGGCACGGCTTCAGCCGTGCCGAAAGCGGCCTACCAAAGACAGGGGCTTTAGCCCCAGAGGCCAAGAAGCAGATCCCTCGGCTCCGCCCTAGCGGCCCCGCCGTTGGCGGAGCCAGGGCTTCGCTCGAGATGACAGTCGGAGGGATTATTTCTTGGGAGCCAGCTTCAACGCGCAGGAGTTGATGCAGTAACGCAGCCCGGTCGGTTGGGGCCCGTCGGGGAAGACGTGGCCGAGGTGGGCGTCGCACTGGGCGCACAGCACCTCGACCCGGCGCATCCCGAGGCTCGAGTCCTCCTCCACGCGGATGCTCTCCGCGTTGAGCACGTCGGAGAAGCTCGGCCAGCCGGTGCCGGAGTCGAACTTGGTGTCGGAGCCGAACAGCTCGGCCCCGCAGCAGACGCAGTGGTAGGTGCCGTCGTCGTGGCAGTTCCAGTACTGCCCCGTGAAGGGCGGCTCGGTGCCCTTCTGCCGCGTGACGTAGTACTGGTTCGGCGTCAGTTCCTTCCGCCAGTCTTCTTCGCTCTTCAGAGTTTTCTTATCCGTGTCCATCCGTGCCTGCCCTGAGCGAGTCCCGCAACGCGGGACGAGTCGAACGGGTTCATCCGTGGTTTCAGTTCAATTCCGTCAGCCCTTCGGGCAGCACCACTTCCACGCGCTGCTCCTTGGGGGCGATACGCTTGCAAAACTCTTCGGCGAAGGGGATGAGCAGCTCCTTGCCCTCAGGGGTGTCGACCGCCAGCAGGGGCGTGGCGCCGGTCGGGACCAGCTCGCGCACGCGGCCGAGCTCGGCCCCGGTGGCCTGCTCGACCACGCGGCAGCCCACCAGCTCGTACTCGAAGTACTCGCCCTCGCCGAGCGGCGCCGCCTCCGCGCGGGGAATCTGCACCTCGAGCCCGATCAACTCGCCCGCCTGCGCGATGCTCTCATAGCCCGCGAACTGAAACACCAGAAACTTCTTGTGCGGCCAGACGCGCTCGACTGCAACCTGTCGCGGCTCGCCCGCGCCGTCCCACAGCCACACTACGCTTCGCTCGAGCAAACGGTCGGGGAAGTCGGTGAGGATATGCGCGGCCACTTCGCCGCGGCGGCCTTGCGTCTTGACGATGCGCGCCACCGTCAGCCGTTCCGGCGCGCGCGGCTTCTCGGACAACCCTACTCCAGGATTTCCAGCGTGAAGCGCTTGCGCAGCTTCATCCCCGCCGCCCCCAGGATGGTGCGGATGGAGCGGGCGGTGCGGCCCTGCTTGCCGATGACCTTGCCCAGGTCCGTCTGGGCCACGCGCAGCTCCAGCACCGTCACCTGTTCGCCTTCGATGGCGCGGACGGAGACTTGCTCAGGATTGTCGACCAGGCACTTCGCGATCTGCTCGACCAGCTCTTTCATGGGCGCTCCCCTTTCCTCTCCCCGAGGAGCTTGGACTTGAACGTGCGAACCCTAAACCAGCTTCTGGCGCCGCAGGAAACTGCGCACCGTCTCTGTGGGTTGAGCGCCCTGTCCGAGCCAGTACTGGACCCGCTCCGCCTTGAGGTTGATGGACGCGGGCTGGCGGCGCGGGTCGTAGTGGCCGACCACTTCGACGTAGTCGGCGTTGCGCGCCTTGCGCTGGTCCATCACCACGATGCGGTAGAACGGCTGCTTCTTCTTCCCGACTCGATTCAAGCGGATCCGTAGCAAGCTCGTTGCCTCCTTAGTATGCCGTCAATTATACCCGGATCCCGCCGTTCGCGGAAGGGTCTGAGGGTTGGTAGACAGGCATTCTTGCCTGTCTGGCCGCGCAGCGGCCTCACCTATCCTCTCTTGCGAAAATCCGGCAGCAGACCGTTCTCGACGTACCAGCGGTGGGTTTTCTCCAGCGTGACGCGCAGCGGCGTTTGCGGGTAGCTCAGCTCGCGGATGGCGCGCTCGGAGGAAAAGTAGCGCGCGTGCTGTGCCACCCGCAGCAGCTCGGGCGTGAGCGGCGGCTCCTTGCGCGTCACCAGCGAGACGCCGTAGACCGCGTAGCTCGCCGCCTGCGCCACCCAGAAGGGCAGCACGCGGATGCGCACCGGCTTGCCCATCACATCCGAGATTTCGCGGATGAGCTCGGTGTACCGCCGGAACTCGCCGCCCAGGATGTAGCGCCGGCCGGGCTGCCCGCGCTCCATGGCGGCGATGTGGGCGGCGCACACGTCGTCGGAGTCGCAGGTGGTGGTCGCGCCTTCGGGGCCGCTGATGACGCGGCGGTCAGCCACCAGCTTGAACATCCGCCCGGCGTTCCAGTGGGCGTCGCGCGGGCCGAAGATGAGCGCGGGGTTGACGGCCACCACTTCCACGCCGCGCCGGTTGCCCTTCAGCGCCTCCTGCTCGCCCTGATACTTCGTGGTGCAGTAGTGGATGTCGTAGGGTCCCCAGTTCCACTCGGTGTCTTCGTCACAAGGCTGGGCGTCGCGGCGAAAGCCGATGGCGGCGATGGAGCTGGTGTGGACGATTCGGCGCACGCCGTTGCGGACGGCGGCCTCCACCACGTTGCGCGGACCTTCGACGTTGACCTTGTACTGCCGCTCGCGCTTCGGACGCCAGTAGCTCACCAGCCCGGCGACGTGGTAGATGCCTTCCACGCCGCGCGCCGCGGCCACCAGCGAGTCGAGGTCGGTGACGTCGCCTTCGGCGAACTCCACCTTCAAGCCTTCGAGCAGCGTCGGCGGCGTCTTGCGGCGTTTGAGCACGCGCACCTCATCTCCCCGCGCCGCCAGGTGGTGGCACAGGTTCGCGCCCAGAAACCCCGTCCCGCCCGTCACCAGTACTTTCATTGTTCTCTTTGCGTCTTTGCCTGCCCTGAGCGAAGTCGAAGGGTGTCTTCGTGTCTTTGTGGCTAAAGGGGGAGTTTCATCTTGCCGCCGAAGCGCGCCGCCAGCTTGCGCATGGCTTCTTTCTTTCCGCCGCCGGTCACCGCCTTCATCATCTTCTTCATGTCGCCGTACTGCCGCAGGAGCTGGTTGACCTCCTGCACGCTGGTGCCGCTGCCGCGCGCGATGCGCTTGCGGCGCTTGCCGTTGAGCACGTCGGGCCGGCGGCGCTCCTGCGCGGTCATGGAGTTGATGATGGCCTCGACGCGCGTGAGCTTGCGCTCGTCCACGCCCTGGCTGCGCACCTCCGGCGCCACGCCGGGAATCATGCCGAGGATGTCATCGAGTGAACCCATCTTCTTCAGTGAGCGCAACTGATCGCGGAAATCGTCGAGGGTGAACTCGGCCCGGCGGAGCTTCTCCTCCAGCTCCTCGGCCTTGGCCTTGTCGATGGTTTCTTCCGCCTTCTCGATGAGGGTGAGCACGTCGCCCATGCCCAGGATGCGCCCGACGACGCGGTCGGGCTGGAAGGCCTCGAGCGCGTCGTACTTCTCCCCCGTGCCGATGAACTTGATGGGCTGCCCGGTCACCCAGCGGATAGAGAGCGCCGCGCCGCCGCGCGCGTCGCCGTCCATCTTGGTCAGGATGACGCCGGTGAGGCCCAGCCGCTCGTGGAAGGTGCCGGCGCTCTTGACCGCGTCCTGGCCGGTCATGGCGTCGGCGACGAACAGCGTTTCCGCCGGCGGGTAGGAGCGCTTCATGGCCTCGAGCTCCTGCATCAGCTCGTCGTCGATGTGCAGCCGGCCTTGCGTGTCCACCAGGATGACGTCGTAGGCGGAGAGCTCCGCCTCGCGCCGCGCGGCCTTGATGAGCTCAATGGGATCGTCGGAGGCTTTCTCCACGACCGGCACGTCCACCGCGCGGGCAATCTGCGCGAGTTGCTCGCGCGCCGCCGGCCGGCGCACGTCGGTCGAGACCACCACGGGGCGGTGGCCCTTCTTCGCCAGCCACTTGCCCAGCTTGCCGGTGGTCGTCGTTTTGCCGGAGCCTTGCAGGCCGGTGAGGAAGATGAGCGTGGGCGGCTTTTTCGAGAACTGCAGCGGGGCGGCCTCGCGGCCCAGCAGTTCGATGAGCTGGTCGCGCACGATCTTGAGCACTTGCTGGTCGGGCGAGAGCGAGGTGAGCACCTGCTGGCCCAGCGCCTGGGTGCGGATGTTGTCGGTGAGCTGCTCGACCGCCTTGTAGTGCACGTCGCCTTCGAGCAGCGCCGTGCGGATTTCCCCCAGCGCGGTGTTGACGTGCTCCTCCGACAGCCGCCCCTCGCCCCGCAGGCTCTTGAACGTCCGCTGCAGCTTTTCGGTCAGCGCTTCAAACATTGTCGTGAAAAACCATTGTAGTCGGGTTGGTGGGAGCGGCGCTAGCGGAAGCGGAGGATCACGGTAACGGTCTTCTGTGGGTCGCTGCGGTCGAGGCTGTAGCTCATGTTGCGCGCCACCGGCGTCAGGCCGCGCAGAACCGGCTCCACGTCGTCCTTGATGAACTTGCGCAGATAGTTGGCATCGAAGGGAGCGCCGGGCTGGAGCTTCCACTTCTTGGCCAACTGCTCGGCAGCCCGCTCGGGGAGCCCCTGGATGACTAGGGCGCGGAAGTGGTAGAGGTCGCCTTCCGTGACGCGGATGGTGAGATCCGCGGTCAGGGTCACATCGTCTGGCTGGGGCGCTATCTCCGTCTGTGCGAGAATGTAGCCGCGACCGCCATACTCTTCCTCCCGGATAGTGCGGAGCTCTTCGGCCAGCTTGACTGTGTCAGCCACGTCTCCCGGACGCAGGGACACCCTCTTTTCCAGCTCCGCTTGGCTGAGCACCTGGTTGCCCAGCCAGCGGATCTCGCGCACGCGGTAGGGCTCGCGCTCATCCACGGTGAGGGTGACCCGAACAGGATGCGTTCCCTCGGCTTCGCCCAGGTATTCGACTTCGGGCTCGCGGAAGGTGGCGCGTAGGTACCCGCGCGAGCGGTACAAGGGGACGAGCGTGCCGCCGATGAAGGCGGCGAGGAAGCTGCGGGAAAAGTTCTGCGCCAGCAGCGGCTGGCTGGCCTCCCGCAGGCGTCCTTCGCCCAGTCTCTCGGCGCCGCGGAAGTTCAGCGCAACCACCGGCACGGAGACTCCCTCAATGCGGAACAGATTGATGCCTGCCTCGTCCGACATCGGCGCCACGTGCGTGACGCGGGCGCGCACGCCTCGCTCGTCCAAGAGCTTCTGCAGCACGCGCCGGATTTCGTCGATGAGATAGCCTCCCGGCGGGGCGGTGCCGGTGAACAGCGGGATTTCGGCTCGGAGCCGCGCCTGCAGCTCGTCGCGCGGCAGCCACACGAAGTCGTCGAACACGCACGGGCGCAACTTGGCGGTCTCTTCCACCACGAAGGTTACGGAGAGGTTTTCCGAGGTGCTCTGGTACTGGAAGGTCACGTAGTCGAAGAGGCCGAGCTCGGAGAGCCGGTCGGCGGCAACTTGCAAGTCCTGCACGCTCACCTGTTGGCCGATGGAGAGCCCGGAGGCCGCCACGACCCCGTCCGCCGGCAGGCGCCGGGAGCCGCTGATTTGAATACTGGCCAGACGGAAAGACTGTGCCGGAAGGTCACCGGCGAAAAATAAAACGGCCGCCACAACCAAGAGGCCTTTCGAGGCGCGGAGTCCTTGCATGTTTTGATTCTACCGGTTTTCGGGGTTCGGGTTGCGGATGTCGAGCCGGAGGATGGAGCGGGCGCGGCCGGAGGATTCGTCGAGGTCGAGCACGGCGCCGCAGAGGCGGACATCTCCCTCGGCCACCTCCAAGCGCGTGGGCAGGCCGGTGAGGAAGCGCCGCATCACGCCCTCCACGCTGTTGCCGATGACGGAGTCGTAGGGGCCGGTCATGCCCACGTCGGTGATGTAGGCGGTGCCCTTGGGCAGAATCTTTTCATCGGCGGTGGGGACGTGCGTGTGCGTGCCGATGACGGCGGAGACGCGGCCGTCGAGATAGACGCCCATCGCCTGCTTCTCGGACGTGGTCTCGGCGTGCATGTCGACAATCTTGACCTTGACCTCCGCGGGCAGCGCCGCCAGCAGCTCGTCGGCCTTCTTGAACGGGCAGTCGATGGAGCCCATGAAGACGCGGCCCTGCAGGTTCAGCACTGCGTAGGGCGTCCCGTTCTTTGTCTTGCCGAGATAAACGCCGCCGCCGGGCGCGCTGGGGTAGTTGGCGGGGCGCAGCAGGCGCCCGCCGGCGGCGCCCTGCTCGAAGAACGGCAGGATATCTTTGCGGTCGAAGGTATGGTTGCCGCCGGTCAGCACGTCGATTCCGGCCTCGAGCAGCTCCTGGGCCAGCGGCGGCGTGATGCCGAAGCCGGCGGCGGCGTTCTCGCAGTTGGCGATGACCAGCTCGGCCGCGTGCTCGGCCGCGAGCGCGCGCACCGAATCAATCACGATGCGCCGGCCGGGGCTGCCGACAATGTCGCCGATGAAGAGGACTTTCATTGGGAAGTGGGCGAGTGTAACAGACGAGGATACAAAAAAGAACTACGTCCGCAGGCGCCGTGGGGCGTTCGATACGCCTGAACCGCAGGTCCAGGTGGGTGTCCTGCGAATGCCTTTAGGCTTCCTCCCAGCTTATGTGGGCGGCATGCTCACCGGCATTCGACCCGAACTCCCGTTGGCTGAGTGTTGGCTCAGTTTATCCTCACGCCCTCACGCACGCCGCAGGCGTAGTCAATTCCATTTAGACCCGCGCGCGGGGCGAGGTCAAGAGAAATCGAAGCGAAAGTCAGGAGGGAAAAACTTTCCCCTTGCATTTGGCCAACGGTTTGCTCACGCGGACGGGAAGCAATCTCAGGCGCGCAGGGTGGCGGCGAGTTTTTTCTCGAGCGCCGCCACGATGCGTTCGGAGAAGCTGCGGACTTCTTCTTCGGTCAGCGTGCGCTCCGCGCTCTGGAACACGGCGCGGACGAGCAGGCTGTAGCGCCCGGCGGGAATCGCGCCGCCGCGGAAGCGGTCGACAGCGGAAAGCGAGACCAACTCCGGGATCTTCAGCGCCTCGATGACCTCGCGCACGGCGCCGAAGCTCGTGCGGGCGTCGAGCACCAGCGAGAAGTCGCGCGTCACGGCGGGGAAGCGGGAAAGCGGAACAAACGCGCGCGGGCGCAGCCCGGCGGCGTAGAGCGCCTCGAGGTCGAGCTCGGCCAGCCAGGCCTCCTGGCGCAGCTTGAACTGCGCCGCCAGCTCCGGGCTGAGCTGTCCCATCACGCCGACTTGTTTGTTGCCGCAGAGGACGGCGGCGCGCTGCGCGGGGTGAAAGACGGACGCGTCGCACGGGCGGAAAGCGGGCGCGGGGAGATGGAAGCACTCGAGCGCGGTTTCGATGGCCCCTTTGAGCGAGAACAGGTCGCAGGCGCGCTCGGCCTCGTGGACGTTTTTCTCGCGGTACAAACCGGTGGCGGCCAGCGTCAGCACGCGCCGCTCACTGAGCGTGCGACCGCGCAGCGTGTAGCCTTCGCCGATTTCGTAGAAGCGCAGGTTCTTCTGCCCGCGGTTCACGTTCCACGCCAGCGCTTCCACCAGGCTGAGCAGGCCCGAGGGGCGCAGCACGGACAGCTCCTCCGAGAGCGGGTTGTGGAGCCGCGCCAGTTCCTCCACCGGCGCGCGGAAGGGCTCCGCCGCCGTCGGGCTGACGGTGGTGAAGCTGATGGCCTCGTCGTAGCCCTGGGCCTCGAGCGCGTCGCGCACCGCCGCCTCGGCCGCGGCGTGCGGCTGCACCGTGACCGGCTGGCGCGCCACCGGCACGCGCACGGGGACCTTGTCGTAGCCGACGTGTCGCGCCAGCTCCTCCATCAAGTCGACATCGCGGGCGATATCGCGGCGCCACGAGGGCGGCACCACCTGCCAGGCATCCTCTTCGGCGCGCGCGCCCTTGAAGCCCAGCGCGGACAGGATGCGCTCCACCTGCTTGCGCGGCAGGTCCATGCCAAGGATGCGGTCGATTTCGGTGAGGCGCAGGTGGATGACCGGCGCTTCCCACGGCCGCGGGTAGACGTCGAGCGCGCCGGCCAGCAGCTCGCCCCCGGCCAACTCGAGGAAGAGCTCGGCGCAGCGGCGCGCGGCCCGCAGCGGCATCTCCACGTCCATGCCGCGCTCGAAGCGGTAGCTGGCCTCGGTGCGCAGGCCGAGCTCCTTGGCGGCGCGGCGCGTGGTGACGGGGTCGAACCAGGCGGACTCGAGCAGGACATTCTTGGTGCGCAGGCTGATCTCGGTTTCGGCGCCGCCCATGATGCCGGCGAGCGCGACGGGGCGGCGGGCGTCGGCGATGACGAGGTGGTGGGGCTTGAGCTGGCGAGTCTGGCCGTCGAGCGTGATGAGCTTCTCGCCGGCTTTGGCGTTGCGGACGAGGATACGCTTGTCGGCCAGCGTGTCGAGGTCGAAGGCGTGGGTGGGGTGGCCGAGCTCGAGCAGGACGTAGTTGGTGGCGTCGACGATGTTGTTGATGGAGGCGACGCCGCAGGCTTCCAGGCGCTTCGACAACCAATCGGGCGAAGCGCCGACTTTGACGTTGCGAATCACCAGCGCCACGTAGCGGTGGCAGAGGTCAGGCGCGGCGATTTCCACCGCGGCGCCGCTTTCGCCGACGGCCGTGGCGGCTTCCTTCGGCGCCGGCTCGACGGCCTTGAGCGCGACGCCGTACCGCGCCGCGACTTCGCGCGCAACCCCATAGTGACTCAAGAGGTCGGGGCGGTTGGGCGTGACGTCGATTTCGAGCAACGTGCCGGCGCCGTTCTCGGCGGGGCGCGCGGTCTCGATGGTGACGCCGACGAGCGGCATCTCGCGCCGCAGCTCGTCCGCCGTTGCGCCCACCGGCGCGTACTCTTTGAGCCACTCGTAGAGGACGTTCATCGCTGGAATTGGTGCAAGAATCTGACATCGTTTTGGAAAAACAACTGGATGTCGTCGATGCCGTACTTGAGCATGGCGAAGCGGTCGAGCCCCATGCCGAAGGCGAAGCCGGAGACTTCGGCGGCGTTGTAGCCGACGTAGTCGTAGACGCCGGGGTGGACCATGCCGGCGCCGCACATCTCGATCCAGCCGGTGAACTTGCAGACGCGGCAGCCCGAGCCGCCGCAGACGTGGCAGGAGGCGTGGATGTCCGCCGAGGGCTCAGTGAAGGGGAAGTAGCTGGGCACGAAGCGCGTGCGCGTCTTGGGCCCGAAGAACTCGCGCAGGAAAAAGTCGAAGACGCCCTTCAAATCGCAGAAGGTGATGTCGCGGTCCACTGCCAGGCCCTCGACCTGATGGAACATGAAGGAGTGGCTGGCGTCGGGATTGTCGTGGCGGTAGACCTTGCCGGGAACGACGATGCGCACCGGCGGCGGCTGCTTTTCCATCACGCGGATCTGCATGGGCGAAGTGTGAGTTCGGAGCAGCAGCAGCGAGTTGGCGTCGGAGCGCGCGCCGCGCAGCTCGTCGGGCAGGGCGCTGGCCGTGTGGTCGAGGTAGAGCGTGTCCCAAAGGTCGCGGGCCGGGTGGTGCTCGGGGATGTTGAGGGCCTCGAAGTTGTAGTAGTCGGTCTCGACCTCGGGGCCTTCCACGGTGGAGAAGCCCAGTCGGGCGAAGATGCCGCAGATTTCTTCCTTGGTCTGGGTGAGGATGTGACGGACGCCGGCGCGGTGGCGCAGGCCGGGAAGGGTGAGGTCAAGCGCATCAGCGGCTGCGGTCGCGCCGCCCGCTTCGATTTGCTTGCGTCGTTCTTCGAGTGCAGCCTCGACGTGAGCGCGCAGGGCGTTGAGCTGCTTGCCGACTTCGGGTTTCAGCTCCGCGCCGACGGTGAGCAGCCAGTTGTCCTTGGCATGGGTGAGCAGGCCGCGCTTGCGGCCCAGCCAGCGGTCGCGCAGCTCTTTCCAGGCGTCGGGCGTGGTTGCCTGTGCGGCTTCGGAGTCGAACCTCGACTTGAGCTCGGAGAAGAGCGTCGCCACATCTGCGGGCGAGCGGACGCCGAGTTGGTCCAGCGTTTTGGTCGTCTTGGCGGCGATGTCAGCCATAGCGTTGAAAACAACCTCAGGGGCTAAAGCCCACCAATCAGAGACCAACTCTTGACAGGGCTAAAGCCCTGTCCCGCCTTGCTCTTTCAAGGCGGGTCAACCCTTCAGGGTTGACATTCAGGCCGCCTCACTTCTCAGGGCCTTTAGGCCCTGAGGGTAGAGGAGGGGCTTGCCCCCTGCCGAAAACCTTTCCTACAACGCTGAGCCCGGTGGCACCTGCCACCGGGAATTCAGTCGGTCAGTTTACACGAGAGCGGAACAGGCCGAAAGCTGTCCCAGGGGCTCCGTCAACAGCCCCATTCTGTTCAGCCCAGCGGCCCCTGCCGCTGGGGGCAAGGGGAGAAGCCGGGTCAGGGGGAGAAATGCGTAAGGAACGCGTTCTTACGCGTTTGTACGCATTCTAGGAGCGGGTCGGGACTGCCCTAGGCCGTCGCAAAGGCCTGCTTGGCTGTGGCGGCGATGGCGGCGAAGCCCTGCGGGTCGTGCACGGCGATGTCGGCCAGGACCTTGCGATCGACCTCGATGCCGGCCTTGCGCAGGCCGCCCACCAGGCGGCTGTAGCTGAGCTCGTGCTGGCGCGCGGCGGCGTTGAGCCGGATGATCCACAGGCTGCGGAACTCGCGCTTGCGGGTGCGGCGGTGGCCGAAGGCGTACTCCATCGCTTTCATCACCGCCAGGCGGGCCTGGCGGTGCAGCTTCGACTTAGTCAGGAAGTAGCCCTTGGCCTGCGTTAGTATCTTCTTGCGGCGCCGGGCGCGCCGGGGTCCTCGTTTCACTCGCGGCATTGCGGGTCCTTTTCCTTTCTATTTCGGATATGTTTTTTACCGCGCCAGCGGTGACGCTTAGTTGCTTCTCCTGCAGTAGCGGGATCAGCAGGACAATTGTTACTACATCTTTCTCCAGTAGGGCAGCAGGCGCTTCACCTGCGCCGAGTCTTCCTCGCTCACCTTGATGACGCGCCGCAGCCCGCGCTTGCGTTTGCGGCTCTTGCTGGTGAGGATGTGGCGCTTGTAGGCCTGGCCGCGCAGAAACTTCCCGCGCCCGGTCTTCCGGACCCGCTTGGCCATGCCGCGATGGGTTTTCTGCTTAGGCACTGGCTGTCTCCTCGGTCGCTGTTTCCTTCGCCGGGCGCTTGCCACCCTTCTGGGCCTTGGGCGTCAGGATGAAAATCATCCACTTGCCTTCCATCGAGGGCGGGCCTTCGGGCGCGCCCAGGTGCGAGACCTCCTGGATGAGGCGCTCGAGCTTCTTGCGCCCCAGCGAGGCGTGCTCGATCTCACGCCCGCGGAACATCATCACCAGGCGCACCTTGTCGCCCTCCTCCAGGAAGCGGGCGACGTGGTTCTTCTTGAACTCGTAGTCGTGCGCATCGGTGCGGGGCCGCATCTTGACTTCCTTGATCTTGGTGCCCTTCTGGTGCTTGCGCTGCTCGTGCTGTTTCTTGTTGAGCTCATAGAGGTACTTGCCGTAGTCCATGATTTTGCAGACCGGCGGCTGGGCGGTGGGCGAAATCTCCACCAGGTCGAGGCCGCGCTCGCGCGCCATCTTGAGAGCTTCGTGCGGCGGCACTACCCCCACCTGCGCGCCGTTCTCGTCGATTAACCGGATTTCGCGGACGCGAATCCGTTCGTTCACCCGAAGGGCTCGGTTGGAGACGCTCGTAGCCGTTTACCTCCTGCACCTCATAGATTCATTTGCCCGCCTGAGGCGGGCCGGCCGCGCGACGCACTCTCTCTCCCCACCGCGCGGCGAAGGATAGAAAGAGTATAGCAAACTCCTGGAGCGCGCAACTGGAATTGGGCGCCCACCGCTAGTCGGCGGCGCGGGAGGCGACCAGGCGGCGCAGCTCGGCCTCGAACTCCGCCAGCGGCCGCGGGCCCAGGTCGCCCTTGGAGCGCGAGCGCACGCTGACCGTTCCGGCCTCTTCCTCTTTCTTGCCGCAGACCAGCATGAAGGGGACTTTCTGGAGTTGCGCGTCTCGGATTTTGGCCTGGAGCTTCTCATTGCGGGAATCGAGCTCGACCCGAACGCCACCGGCGCGCAACCTGTCCGCTACCTGTTGCGCATAGCCCATCACCTTTTCGCTGATGGGCAGCACCACCGCCTGCACCGGGGCCAGCCAGACGGGGAAGGCGCCGGCGTAGTGCTCGATGAGGATGCCGAAGAACCGCTCCACCGAGCCCCACAGCGCGCGATGCACCATGACGGGGCGGTGGTTGGCGCCGTCGGCCCCGATGTAGCTCAGGTCGAACCGCTCGGGCAGGTTGAAGTCGAACTGGATCGTCGAAAGCTGCCAGGGCCGCCCGATGGCGTCTATGATTTTCAAGTCAATCTTCGGCCCGTAAAATGCCGCCTCGCCCTTCTTGTAGACGTAGGGGATGCTGCGGCGCTCCAGCGCCCCCGCCAGCGCCTTCTCGGTCAGCGCCCAGCCTTCGGCGGTGCCGGCGTAGTGCGCCGGGTCGTTCGGGTCCCAGCCGGAGAGGTCGATCTCATACTTCTCGAAGCCGAAGGTCTGCAGCGCGTCCACGGCGAAGTCCACGCAGGCGACGATCTCGTCTTCCACCTGCTCCATGGTGCAGAAGATGTGCGCGTCGTCCACGGTGAACCCGCGCACGCGCATCAGCCCGTGCAGCACGCCGCCGCGCTCGTTGCGGTAAACCGTGCCCAGCTCCGCCAGCCGCATGGGCAGCTCGCGGTAGCTGCGCCGGTGCGACTGGTAAATCAGGATGTGCCCCGGGCAGTTCATCGGCTTGAGCTGGTAGGTGAGGTGCTCCTCGGCCATGGGCGGGAACATGTTCTGCCGGTAGTAGTCGAGGTGCCCGCTGGTCTTCCACAAGTCAATCCGCATCACGTGCGGCGTGTAGACCATCAGGTAGCCGCGGCGCAGGTATTCGTCGCGCAGCCAGTTCTCCATCAGCGTGCGCACCAGCCCGCCCTTGGGGTGCCAGAAGACCAGGCCGGCGCCGCCTTCCTCCTGGAAGCTGAAGAGGTCGAGCTCGGGCCCGAGCTTGCGGTGGTCGCGCCGCTTGGCCTCTTCGATCTGGTGCAGGAAGTCGTCGAGCTGCGCCTGCGACGGGAAGCTGGTGCCGTAGATGCGCTGCATCTGCGGGTTGCCTTCCTTGCCCTTCCAGTAGGCGCCGCTGACGGCGGTGAGCTTGAAGGCCTTGATGCGCCCGGTCGAGGGAATGTGCGGTCCCTTGCAGAAGTCGATGAACTTGCCGGTGACGTAGAAGCTCACCTGGTCGCCCTCGGCCTTGTCGTTCACCAGCTCGCACTTGAAGGTCTGCCCCTGCTGCTCGTAGAGCTGCATCGCTTCCGGGCGCGGCAGCCAGCGGCGCTGGTTGGGGACGTTGGCGTCGCGCAGCTCGGTCATTTTCTTTTCAATCTGGGCGAGATCGTCCTCGGTGAACGGCTGCTCGCGGTGGAACTCGTAGAAGAAGCCGCTGTCGGTGGGCGGGCCGATGCCCAGCTTGACCTCGGGGAACAGCTCAATCACCGCTGCCGCCAGCAGGTGCGCCGAGCTGTGCCGGAAGACGAACAACCCTTCGGGGTCGTCGGTGGTCAGGAAGCTGAGCTCGGTGTCGCGCTCCAGCGGCTGGAAGAGGTCGATCAGGTCGCCGTTCGTCCGCGCCACCACCGCCTGCTCGGCCAGGCGCGTGTTGTGCTTGCGCAGGATTTCCAGCGGCGTGGTGCCCTTCGGCACCTGCTCCACCTTCCCCTCCGGCAATGTGACTTTGATGGTGCTCATTCCTCTCGCTCGAACCGGCTGCTGCCCGCGTTTATGGGGTCAGGGCTCGTAGGGCTGGGCTTGAGCCCAGCCTGCCGAAGGCACCCTGACATTAGGGACGCGAAAAAACCAGGGGCTTTTCGAAGCGATGTCGCCCCGACACAGTCGGGGCGGCTGAGCGAAGATCCCGCCTCTGGCGGGAAGCCCCTGAGGTTACAGCCATGCAACAACCCTAACCTAACAGACCCTCGCCCGAAGCGTCAATTTGAGTCCGGCGTCTTGTCTTCCTCCGCGTTCTCCGCGTCCTCTGCGGTAAAAAGCCTTACAATCTCCGCCTCACGAGGTGCACTATGCTGCGCGCAGCAATCTTTCTACTTGTTGCCGTTTTGTTCCCCGCAGCTTGGCTCGCAGCCGACGAGCCCGCCATGCAGGTCATCCTGCTCGGCACCGGCTACCCGCGGCCCGACCCCGAGCGCGCCGGGCCCGCGACGGCCATTGTCGTCGGCGACCGCGTCTTCCTCGTCGACGCCGGGCGCAACGTCATGACCCGCTTCTGGCAGACCGGCCTGCCTTCAAAGAACCTCCGCGCCGTCTTCCTCACCCACCTCCACTCCGACCACACTTCCGGCCTGCCCGACCTCTTTGCCACCACCTGGATTTTCGGCCGCCATCAGCCGCTCGCCCTCTACGGCCCCGTCGGCACCAACAAACTCGCCGACGCGCTCCTCGCCTACTTCGCCGAGGACATCCACATCCGGCGCGACTTGACCGAGATGCAACCCGCCGCGGGCGCGACCCTGCGCGTCAAAACGGTACGCGAGGGAGTGGTCTACGAAGATGACGACGTGCGCGTCACCGCCTTCGCCGTTGACCACCGCCCCGTCGCTCCCGCCTTCGGCTACCGCTTCGACCTGCTTGCTCCGGGTAGCGGCGACGAAGCCGGCGTTGCGGCCGACAGGCCGCAGGCTTCGTCGTCGGCCTTTCGTCAGGGCACGGCTTCAGCCGTGCCGAACAGCGACAAAGAAAAGGGGGCTTTTCGAAGCGAGGCGCACGCCGAGCGAAGACCCCGAGCGGAGTCGAGGGGAGCCCCTGAGGTCAGCGGTTCGCCATCTTCCCCGCGCCGCATCCGCTACTCCGTCGTCATCTCCGGCGACACCCGCCCCAGCGAAAACCTCATCAAGCATTCCAAGGGAGTTGACATCCTCGTCCACGAGGTCTATCTGCCCGAGCACTTCGACGATGTCGACTCGCCCGAGGTCGCCGCCCGCCTCAAGGCCTACCACACCTCCGCCGACGAGGTCGGCCAGGTCGCCGCCGCCGCCGGGGTCAAGCTCCTCGTCCTCACCCACGTCATCCCCACCGACGGCGAAGCCACCATCCTCGACCGCGCCTCGAAGCATTTCAGAGGGAAGATTGTGGTTGGAAAAGATCTAATGCGGTTTTGAAACCACGGATGAACACCGATTAACACGGATGAAGCTTTCTTTGCCTCAACTCCTATCCGTGTTAATCCGTGGTTCCAAACTAATGCCGGAAATGGCGGATGCCGGTAAAGACCATCGCCAGCCCCAGCCGGTCGGCGGCGGCGATGACCTCTTCATCGCGCACCGAGCCGCCCGGCTGAATCACCGCCGTCGCGCCCACCTTCGCCGCTTCCTCCACTCCGTCGGGGAAGGGAAAGAACGCGTCCGACGCCACCACCGAGCCTTTGAGCGACTCGCCGTGGCCCAGCTCCCGCGCCTTCATCGCACCCAGCTTCACTGAATCCACGCGGCTCATCTGCCCCGCGCCCACACCCAGCGTGCGCCCCTCGCGCGCGTAGACAATCGCGTTCGACTTCGCGTGCTTGCACACCACCCAGGCGAACAGCAGCGCGGCCATCTCCTCCGCCGTCGGCGCCCGCTTGGTTACGGTCTTGAGTTCCGCCATGTCGAGCTGCCCGCGGTCTTTGTCCTGCACCAGCAGCCCGCCGGAGACGGAGCGAACTTGCATTTCGCTTGTCATCCCGAGCGAGCCCGAAGGGCGAGTCGAGGGACCTGCTTTTTCTGTTGACGCAATCTCCACCAGCCGCACATTTTTCTTCTTCGCAAAAACCTCTACCGCCTTTGGTTCGAACCCGGGCGCAACAATGCACTCGACAAACAGCTTCCCCACTGCATTCGCCGTCGCCTCCGTCATCGGCCGGTTGAAACCCAGAATGCCGCCGAAGGCCGACACCGGGTCGCAGGCCAAAGCCCGCTCGAACGCCTCGTGCTGCGTCGTCGCCACCGCCACCCCGGCCGGGTTGGTGTGCTTGATGATGACCGCCACCGGCTCGGTGAATTCGCTTGCCAGTTCCCACGCCGCGTCCAGGTCGAGCAGGTTGTTGTAGCTCAGCTCCTTGCCCTGCAACTGCCGCCCGTTCGCCACTCCACCCGCGCCCAGCCGGTAGAGCGCCGCCCGCTGGTGCGGGTTCTCGCCATAGCGCAGATCCATCACCTTGTGCGCCGGCCGCGCCAGGAACGCCGGAAAACCAGCGGCCGCTGCGCGCTTCAGCGTCCCGCCCAAACCGCCGGGGCCTTCGCGGCTCGGCTCGACTTGAATCTCCTCTAGCGTGCGCGCGATGAACGCGTCGTACGCCGCCGTGGCCGCAAACGCCTTCCGCGCCAGCGAAACCCGCGTCTCGAGCGACAGGCACCTGTTTGCCTTCAGCTCCTCGATCACTCTCGGGTAGTCCTCCGGCGAGGTCACCACGCCCACCGCGTGGCAGTTCTTCGCCGCCGCCCGCATCAGCGACGGCCCGCCGATGTCGATCTCTTCGATCAGCCCTTCGGCCGGCGTCTCGGCGCGCGCGGCGGCCTCTGCGAACGGGTACAGGTTCACCACCACCAGATCAATCGGCTGGATGCCGTGCTTCTCCAGCGCCGCCAAATCCTCCGGCACGTTCCGCCGCGCCAGGATGCCGCCGTGGATTTTCGGGTGCAGCGTCTTAACCCGCCCGCCCAGCATCTCCGGGAAGCCGGTGGCTTCGCTCACATCGCGCACCGCCACTCCCTCCTCGCGCAGCAGCTTCGCCGTCCCGCCCGTCGAAAGAATCTCCACCCCCAGCCCCGCCAGCGCCCGCCCCAGCTCCATCACGCCGCGCTTGTCCGACACACTGATCAGCGCCCGCTGCACTTTCATCATTCCTTTGTCTCCGTCAGTTCTTGGGAATTCGGAAGGGCGGGGTTTCAACCCCGCCGCAACAGCGGCAAACACGTACGGGGCTTCAGCCCCTGAAGCCTGGTCTTCCTTGCTCTTCCTCTGCGTTCTCTGCGCCTCTGCGGTATCAGTGCCGCGGCTCTTGCCGAGCACCGGCCATCGGTCACCGGACACCAATCACACCGCTTTGGCCTTCAGCTTCACCTGGCCGTTCTCGACCGAAACCGTGTACTCCACCTGCTGGCAACCCATCTGCTGCCGCAACTGTTCCGTCTTCGTCCGCACGAACTTGTGGAACTGCTCGAAGTTCACGTCCGCGCTTTCGCCCGCGGCTTGCTTGGCCTCGATCATGCTCTTGTAGAGCTCCTGCACCTTCTCCGACTCCTTCAACGGGTCGGTCACCGCCACCCGGCCGCTGATGGCCGCCGCCTCCGCCGCCGAGGCTCCGTGGATGCGCGCCGCGTGCTGGCGCTCGGCCTCTTCCAGCCGCTTCTGCTCCAGCTCCCGCGCCACCTTGCTGTAGCCGTAGGCGCTGCGCCCTTCCTCCACGCGCTTCGCGCGCTGTCGCCAGATTTCGCTGAACTTGGCGTACTTGGCCGCCAGGGTGTTGTAGCGGAACGTCTGCGCGTACTTCAGCTTCCCGCTGTTGTCGCCAAACCGCTTGATGGCCGTTTGCACCCGCCACTCGGTCTCCGCGGGCGGGCGCTTGCGCCCGCCGGCAAAGTAGGTCTCGTACTCGATCTGCAACTGGCGGATGTCTTTCTCGAGCTGGCTCAGGTCTTCGTCGGGCGTAGGCACGGACGGCTCTCCGCGGGCTTGCGCTTGAAAGGCTACTCTAGTCGCCTCGTCCTACAGCGTCAACCCTCGCAGCGAGCCCGTACGGGCGAGCGGAGACCCTGAGCGTAGTCCCGCTCAGCGGGACGAAGTCGAAGGGTCCCCTCCGCACTTGGTTCCGCCGTGTTCAGATCAGCCCTGGCGGCCGGGGGCAGTGGAATTGCTTCTTTTCACCGGTCACCGGCCACCGGTCACATTTGCCCAAGTTGACCCCTCGCCCCGCCTGTGTTGCAATGCCACCCATGCCCCGCAAAACGCAAACCGCCGGCGCCGCCACCGCCCTCCGCCGCCTGCCCTCGGTGGACGAGCTCCTGCACGATGACCGCCTCCGCCGCCTCAGCGCCGAGCTCGGCCGCGGCCCCGTCCTCGAAGCCTCTCGGAAGACCCTTGACAAACTCCGCCGCGAGGTCCGCTCCGGTCTCGCGGAGATCGCGCTCGCCGCTCGCCTCGACCACCTCGCCCAGGAAGTCGAAGGCGAGGCCCGCGAACTGCTCTCGCTCTCTCTTCGCCCTGTCATCAACGCCACCGGCGTCGTCCTCCACACCAATCTCGGCCGCGCCCCGCTCGGCGCCGAGGCCGCCCGCCGCGTCTTCGACATCGCCACCCAGTACTCGAACCTCGAATTCGATCTCGCCGCTGGCGCCCGCGGCCGCCGCGACCTACACGCCGCCCGCTTCTTGAACAAGCTGCTGGGCGCCGAGGCCAGCATCGTCGTCAACAACAACGCTGCCGCCGTCTTCCTCGTTCTCAACGCTCTGGCTCAGGGCGGGGAAGTCATCGTCTCCCGCGGCGAGCTGATTGAAATCGGCGAGAGCTTCCGCATCCCTGACGTGATGACCAAAAGCGGCGCTGCGCTGCGCGAGGTCGGCACGACCAACCGCACCCGCGCCGCCGATTACGCCCGCGCCATCACCAAACAGACCCGCGCCCTGCTCCGCGTCCACCCCAGCAACTTCCGCGTCACCGGTTTCACCGAGCGCCCTGCGCTGGAAGAACTCGCCGCCCTGGCCCGCAAGAAGCGCCTGCCGCTCATCGAAGACCTCGGCAGCGGCCTGCTCGCCGACCTCGCCGCGCAGGGGCTCGACGAGCCGCTCGCCGCCGCCAGCCTCCGTGCCGGCGTGGACGTCGTTACCTTCAGCGGCGACAAGCTCCTCGGCGGCCCGCAGGCCGGCATCATCGCCGGTAAGAAGAAATACGTCGAAGCCTGCCGCAAGAACCCGCTCTTCCGCGCCCTGCGCGTCGACAAGATGACCTACGCCGCGCTCGAAGCCACGCTGCGCAGCTACGCCCGCGGCGCGGCCGAAGAAGTCCCCGCCCTGCGGATGATTCGGTTGTCCGTGGAGGAAGTCGGCCGGCGCGCCGAAGCCTTGCGCGCTCAGTTGGAATCCGCGCTTGCCGGTCGGGCTGACCTGCGCGTCATTTCAGGAGAATCCGTCGTCGGCGGTGGCTCGACTCCCGGTTACGCGTTGCCGACCAAGCTCCTCGCCGTCACTCCAAAAAGCCTCGGCGCCGCTGAGCTCGCCGCCCGACTCCGCCGCCACGACCCGCCCGTCATCGTCCGCGTCGAAGCCGGCCGCGTACTGCTCGATCTCCGCACCGTCCTCCCGGAACAGCGGGACGCTCTCGCCTCCGCCCTCCACGCTTCGCTGTAAGAGAAAAAAGCGAAACTAGAAAAGAGAAACTAGAAAATGGAGAATCCGGCACCCCTCCCCCTATTTTCTATTTTCTCTTTTCTATTTTCGCTTTTGTTACTTCGCCCGTTCCAGGTAGGTGCCGTCGGTCGGGTCGACGCGGATGACTTCGCCTTCGCCGATGAAGGGCGGCACCAGCACGGTGATTCCGGTCTCCATCTTGGCGGGCTTCATCACGTTCGTGGCCGAGGCGCTTTTGATGCCGGGTTCGGTCTCGACCACCTTGAGGTCAATCGTCGCCGGCAGCTCGATGCCGATGGGCCGGCCCTCGAAGAACTCGATCTTCAGTTGCAGGTTGGGGATCAGGTACCCGACCGTGTCGCCCAGGTCGGTGCGCGTCAGGTGGTACTGCTCGAAGGTCGTCGTGTCCATGAAGGTGTAGAGGTCGCCCTCGGGGTAGAGGAACTCCACCTCCTTCTCATCCAGAAACGCCCGCTCCACCATATCTTCCGAGCTGAAGCGGTGCTCCACCATCGCCCCGCTGGTCAGGTCGCGCAGCTTGGCCTGCACGAACCCGCGCTTGTTCCCCGGCGTCCGGTGCGACAGGCTGAAGACGGCAAACAGCCGGCCGTCGTGCCGCACCACCATCCCCGGACGCATGCGGGTCGCTTGTACCGTATCCATCGCTTCGGACTCTCTCTGGGTGAGATTGCTCTTGGGACGAATCCCTGCGAGACAACTCAATTATAGCTGTGCCTTCCGCAGCCCGTCAAACGGCGGGCTTCATCCGCGTTAATCCGTGTTCATCCGTGGTTACAATCTCTTGTCCCTCAACTCCCCGGCGTCCCTTTCAGGTGCTTGTCCAGAAACACCAGGATCGCCTTGTAGGCCTTGATCTGGTTCTCCTTCTTGACGAACCCGTGCCCTTCGTCGTCGAACACCACGTACTCCACCGGCACGCCCTTCTTCTGCACCGCCGCCACGATGTCGTCCGACTCCTGCTTGAGCACCCGCGGGTCGTTCGCCCCCTGCAGCACCATCAGCGGGCGGGAAATCTTGTCGGCGTTGAAGAGCGGCGAGATGCGGTGCAGCCGCTCCTGGTCGGTGGCCGGGTCGCCCATTTCTTTGTAGAGCGCCTGCTTGAAGCTCTCCCACCACGGCGGGATGCTCTCGAGCGTGCGGACCCAGTTCGAGATGCCGAACAGGTCCACGCCCGCGGCGAACTCATCCGGCCGCAGCGTCAGCGCCGCCAGCACCATGTAGCCGCCGTAGCTGCCGCCGATGATGGCGATCTTCTTTTCGTCTACCACGCCGGTGGCCGCCAGCCACTTCTTGGCCTCCACGCAGTCGCCTAGGTCGGCCTCGCCGTGCTTGCGGTCGTCCATGGCGTAAAACGTCTTGCCGTAGCCCGAGCTGCCGCGGTTGTTCACCCCCAGCACCACGTAGCCGTGGTTCACCAGGTACTGAATCGTCGCCGAGTAGCCCGCGCGCGTCTGCCCGCCCGGCCCGCCGTGCACCCACACCAGCGCCGGCGCCTTCTGCCCCGCCGCCAGGTTCTTGGGCTTGTAGTAGATGGAAGGAATCTCCACCCCGTCGTACGACTTGTAGCGGATGACCTCCGCCTCCACCAGGTCGTCCTGGTTAATGGCCTTGTTCAGCGTGTCGGTCAGCCGCGTGTGCTGCCGCGTCGCGAAATCGTAGACGTAGAGGTTGGAGGGTGAGCGCGACCCGTTGTGGTAGAAGGTCATGCGCTTCTCGCTCTTCGAGATGTTCACCGAGGTGATTTCCCCCGCCGGGAGCTGCGGCAGCGCCACCCGCTGGTTGGTGGCCGTGTCGGTGACGCGGATCTCCGTCCGCCCGTCGTTGTTGATGCCCGTCACGCGGTACTTGCCGCCGTGCGACACGCCCGCGAACATGAGGTCCCAGTTCGCCTCCTCCACCTTCTCCGACTTCCCATCGGCGATGTCGTAGCGCTTCAGGTAGCTGAACTCGCGCCCCTCGTCGCTCAGGTACAAGAGGCTCTTCGAGTCGGCGCTGAAGTCTTCCGCCGAGTGGTTGATTTCGCCCTCGTGCGGCGTCAAGTGCCTGGCCTGCTTGGTTTGGGTGTCGTAGAGGTAGAGGTCGGAGTTGTTGGTGGTGATGGGCTTGACGAAGGCGAAGTAGCGCTTGTCGTTCGAAATCGCTCCCAGCTCGTACCCGGCGTCGTTCCGGTAGGCGAGGCGCGGCCGGAACGTCGCGATGTCCATCTCGTAGATGTCCATGAAGCGGGCGTCGCGCTTGTTCGAACCGTAGAAGAAACTCTTTTCGTCGTGCGCCCAGCCGTAGAACAGCGCCCGCTCCTTCTCCCCCGTCGTCAGCTCCTTCACGCTGCCGTCCTCGTTGCGCACGTAGAGGTGGTGGATTTCGTTCCCGCCCTTGTCGCTGCGGTAAAGGATGCGGTTGTCGGCGGGGAAGAACGACACCGCGAAAATGGAATCGGTGGTCGAGTTCGTCACCGCCGTCGGCGTCCCGCCCGTCACCGGGAGGGTGTAGGCGTTGAAGATGCCCGTCCGGTTGCTCGAGTACAGGATGAGCTTCTCGTCGTGCGAGAACGAGCTGCCGCCGATGGCCTCCGTGTCCAGGAACTGCTCGATGGTGTACTGCGCCACCGGCCGCGCTTCTTCCTTCTTGCACGCCACCCCCATCCCCAGCAGCAGAGCCAGAGCCAGCCCGACACAAATCGTGAATCTCGATTTCATGATTTCTCCCTCCAGGATGAGTGGCTTGAAGCCGCCGCCCGCTCGCATTCTCCCCTCGCAGCCCGGCAGCGTCAAGGCTCTGAACCCGCTTGCATCAAGGCGGGGCCACCCTTCAGGGTTGCCATTAACGGCTCACACTTGAAGAGGGGTTTTAACCCCTGAGGTAGGTTCTCACTTGGCGCAGCACGCTGCGGAACATTGCCGGCGTCAGCTTGCCCGTCTGCGTGTTCTGCTGGCTGGGATGGTAGCTGTCGAACAGCCGCACCATCCTCCTCTTCCCATGGTTCAGCCCAGCGGCTCCCGCCGCTGGGTACGGCACCTTGAAGCTCACGCCATGCGCGAAAGGGCATTCCGCGAAACTCTCGATCTCCCCCGCATCCTTCAGCATGCTGAGGAACGCCCGATGCGCAATCTGGCCCAGCGCCAGCACCGCCCGCACCCGCCGCAGCAGGCGAAACTCTTCCTCAAGATATGGCCGGCAGTTGGCCTGCTCCTGCGGCGTGGGCTTGTTCCCCGGTGGGCAGCAGCGCAGCGCCGCGGTGATGAAGCAGTTGCACAACCGCAGCCCGTCGTCCCGGCTCACCGAGGTCGGCTGGTTGGCGAACCCGGCTTCATACAGCCGCGCGTAGAGAAAATCCCCCGAGCGGTCGCCGGTGAACATCCGCCCGGTGCGGTTGGTGCCGTGCGCCGCCGGCGCCAGCCCCAGCACCAGCAGCTCGGCGCGGGGGTCGCCGAAGCCCGGCGCCGGCTTGCCCCAGTACTCCCAGTCGCGGAACGCCCGCCGCTTCTCCCGCGCCACCCGCTCCCGCCACCGCACCAGCCGCGGACACTTCCGGCAGGCCACGATGCTTTCATTCAGGACCCGCAGTTGTCTCGTTGGAGGCATGAGGACGAGCAAGAAACAGAAGCCCGGGGACTGGGCCCCGGGCGCAGGAGGTCACGTGTCGGGCTGTCAGCTTACCACTTGAAGACGACGCCGAACGCGAAGCGGTAGTTGTGGCTGTTGGCGATCAGGCTGCCTTCGGCCACGCGTACGTAGACCCAGTCGGCCTGCAGCACGCGGACGGCAACGTGCTCGTTGGCGTTGACGTCGAAACCGCCGCCCAGCGCCATGGCGAAGTCGCTCGAGTCCAGGCCGCCGCCGCGGATGTGGTGGCCGCCGAACAGCGCGTGGCCCCACGGCGTCCAGCGGTCAAAGCGGCCGGCGAACTTCGGCCCCGCCATCAGCGTGTAGGCCTGGTAGTCCACCCCGACCACGTCGCCGAAATGGCCACCGAATTCCCCTTCGAATCCCACCGCCTTGGTGCTGAACGGGTTGACCGTGAGGCTGGTGAGAAAGCCGTGGGCGTTGTCATCGATCAGGATCAGGTCGGAATGCCGGTAGGAATACCCGCCGAAGACCTCGAAGGTCGGGTCGTCGTTTTGCGCCAGGGTGGGAACCGCCATCATACAGATGCCGATGAGTGCCAGTGCGAGTTTCCTCATGGTTGCAGGACGCCTCCTCTGCTGGGCGTGTTTGCTCCGAGGCCCTGTGCCCCCGGCCCTTCCGGCCTCGATTGAGAGGAACTCTACCCACGACCTAGCGGGTTGTCAAGCAAAGGATTGCGGGAAAACCCAAAGGCCGGTTCCGGACCCGCCAGGCCGGCCCCGGGGCTACTCGCCAATTCCGAGGCTCGCTTTTCGAGCCTCGGTTCGTCCCATCGCCCGCTCGATTTCTTCCACCGTACGGGGCAGGGAGGCGGTCAGCAGTACGGCGCCGTCCTTTGTGACCAGCACGATGTCTTCGATGCGCACGCCCAGGTTTTCTTCCGGGATGTAGATGCCCGGCTCGACGGTCAGAATCATCCCCGGCTCCAGCGGCCGGTTGGGGTCGCCGGCGTCGTGCACCTGCAGGCCGATGTGGTGGCCGAGCCCGTGGATGAAATACTTGCCCAGCGGCTCGCCCTTCGAATCTTTGCCGTGGCTGTTGATGTAGTCGTGCGCAATCTTGTAGAGCGAGTTCTGGCCCTCGCGCGCCATCGTCATTCCCGGCTTGACCGCGGCGAGGACGGCGTTCTGCGCCCCCAACACGATTTCGTAAATCTCCCGCTGCCGCGCGGAAAACTTCCCGCTCGTCGGCAGCGTGCGCGTGATGTCGGCGGTGTAGCCGCTGCACTCCGCGCCCACGTCAATCACCACCACCTCGCCCGCCTGCATCTGCCGGCGGGGCTCGGCGTAGTGGAGCACCGTCGAGTTCGGCCCCGAGCCCACAATCGGCGGGTAGCCGGGCCGCTCGCACCCGGCGCGCTCGAAGGTGTAGCTCATCAGCGAAGCGATTTCGTACTCGTACATCCCCGGCCGCATGGCTTTCATGGCTTCGCGGTGGGCGTCCATCGAGCGCTCGATGGCCACCCGCAGCAGCTCCTGCTCCCGCGGCGACTTCACCTGCCGCAGCGCCCCCAGCGCCGCCCGCGCGTTTTCAAACTGTGTCTTCGGCAGCGCCTGCTTCAGCCAGGCCAGCCAATGCCCGGCGTGCGTGCGCGCCGCGCCTTCCTCCTGCCGCGGCAGCAGCGTGTGCATCAGGGAAAAAACCTTGGCCGCGCGCTCGAGGTCGGCGCGCAGCTCGGACACCGGCTTCACCGTGGCGAAGCCGGTGCGCTCTTCGATGCCGGGGTCGTCCGGGCCCATCCGTGCGCCGTCCCACGCCTCGCGGCGCTTGTCCCGCGGCGGCAAATAAAGCGTCTCGACGGGCAGTCCGGCGGCCTTGGCTTCCGCCGTCGGCGGCACCAGCAGCAGCGCCGCGCCCTCCTCGCGATGCCCGGTCAGGTAGTAGAAGTTCTCCTCCTGCCGGAAGGTGGACTCGGGGCTCTTGCGCTCGGGGTCGGCCAGGCCGAACGAAACGTCTTCGTAGCCGAACAGCACCACCGGCGTGTTCAACTCCGCCGCCAGCCGCGCCCGCCTCTCCCGGTACTCGCCCAGGGCGGACTTGTCGGCCGGTTCGGCCAAGCCCGGCGCCATCGAGGCCACTGTCAGGAACAAGACCAATAAGGCGAGCGCAGTTCGTTTCATCTCTTGGTTCCTCACGTTTTTCTCTGTGTTCTCTGTGCTGAACGGCCTTTTCAAGGACATTTCACCACAGAGGGCACAGAGGGCACAGAGGTTTCTTGGTAGGTCTCAACTTCTCACGGCGCCTGCCTGCGGGACTTTCCTCGGCCACGGATGGAACAGCTCGTGCAGGCGCCCCCAGAGCGGCTGCGCCAGCGACAGCAGCCCGGTGTAGGAGTAGCCCCAGAGAAAAAGGAACAGGAAGGGGACAGTGGCGTAGTTCTCGTTGCTGAAGGCGTAGGCGGTCGCCCAGGCGAAGTAGCCGCCCAGCCCGACCTCGACCCAGGGCAGCCAGTTGCGGTCGGCGCCGCGGTAGACCTTGGCGTACCACGGCTGGCGCTGCTCCTCGATGCGGTACTTGGGCGTGCGCACAAAGGCCGACTGGACGCCCCAGAGCGCCTCCAGCACCGCGCGCGCGTTGCGCAGCGCCACCCCGATGCCCACGGCCATCAGCAGCGGCAGGAAGAGGAAGGTGCGCTTCCAGTGCCGGCGGTCGCGCTCGCGCTGCGACACCAGATAGAAGCTCGACACCGAGCAGGTGGCCGCCAGGAACAGCGGCAGGTCGATCCACAGCACCTGCCACCAGCCCTGGTAAAAGCGTACGATCATCGCCGGCAGCAGCAGCACCGAGAGGGCCACCATGAGCGGGTAGCTGACGCAGCCGGTGAGGTGATAGAAGGCCTCGAGCTTCACCCGGAAGGGCACGGGCGCGCGCAGGATGCGCGGCAGCAGCTTTTTCGCCGTCTGCATCAGCCCCTTGGCCCAGCGCGCCTGCTGCGCTTTGAAGGCGTTCATATCAACGGGCAGCTCGGACGGACACTCAACCTCAGGCAGGTAGAGGAACCGCCAGCCGCGCAACTGCGCCCGGTAGCTCAGGTCGGTGTCTTCCGTCAGCGTGTCGTGCTCCCACCCGCCGGCATCCGCGATGGCGGCGCGCCGCCACACGCCGGCCGTGCCGTTGAAGTTGAAGAAGAGCCCCGCGCGCCAGCGCGCGCCGTGCTCGAGGATGAAGTGGGCGTCGAGCAGGATGGCTTGCACTTCCGTCAGCAGCGAGTAGTGCCGGTTGACGTAGCTCCACCGCGCCTGCACCATGGCCAGCTTGGGGTCGCTGCCGAAATGCGGCAGCGTGCGCTTCAGGAAATCGGCCGGCGGCAGGAAGTCGGCGTCAAAGATGGCGATGTACTCGCCGCGCGCCACCCGCAGCCCTTCTTCCAGCGCCCCGGCCTTGTAGCCGGTGCGGTGGGTGCGGTGGAGGTAGTGGATGTTCAGGCCTGCGGCCGCGTGGCGCTCGACGCAGGCGCGCGCAATCTGGACCGTGTCGTCCGTCGAATCGTCCAGCACCTGGATCTCGAGCTTCTCGCGCGGGTAGTCGAGCCCGGCCACGGTTTCGATGAGCCGCTCCACCACATACTTCTCATTGAAGAGCGGAAGCTGTATGGTTACCGTCGGCCACTCGCTCACGGCGGGCGGCTCCGGCGGGTGGCGGCGCCGATGCCTTTTGTAGAGATAAATCATCCGGTAGCGGTGCAGCCCGTAGAAGCTCAGCGTCAGCAGGATGGCGAAGTAGGGCACCAGCAGCAAGACGTCGAACCAGGTAGGCTGGTAGAGATGCCAGAACGGATCGCGCTCGGTCAGGAAGCGCACGTAGCGCACCAGCGCGTTCTCGTTGGCCAGAGCGGCAAACAAACCCATCATCAGCAACTGGGACCGAACCCTTCTTTCGAATGATTGCCCGGGTATCTACGGCGCTGGCGCTGGGCCTGCTGGCGGCGCTGCTCGAAGCCGCCTTTCTGGCCCTGCGACGCCTGCATCCGTTCGATGAGCACGTCGTCGAGGTGGTTGGCGTCGCGCTGGCCGCCGGCGTCGTCTACTTTATCGCCGCCTGGCTCGTCGGCCGCCGGCAACTCACCTCCCGGCTCACCACGCTCATTATACTCCTTGCCGCGCTCGTGTTTCGCCTGAGCCTGTTTGATCTGCCGCCGGCGCTCTCCGATGACCTCTACCGCTACCAGTGGGAAGGGGAGATTCAGCTCGCTGGCCAGAATCCCTACTTGATTGCGCCCGAGGCGCGGCCCAACCTCTCCGGTGCGGGCTACACCACGGTCTACGGCCCGCTCACCGAGCTGCTCTTCTGGTTGACCGCTCATGCGGACGGAGTGCTGGCGTTCAAGCTCCTGAGCCTACTCTTCGACCTAGGAAGTTTGTTGCTGCTGATGGCGCTGCTGCGCGCCCGCGGGCAGCCGGTCGAGCGCGCGCTCGTCTACGCCTGGTGCCCGCTGGTGGTGGTCGAGTTCGCCGGCAGCGGCCACAACGACTCCATCACCGTCTTTGGAATCCTGCTCGCCTGCTGGCTGGTGGTTCGCAACCGTCCGCTGGCGTCCACTGTGGCGCTGGCCGCCGCCGTGCTGAGCAAGTGGTTTCCGGCGCTGCTCCTCCCGGCTTTTCTCCGCCGGGCCGGATGGAAGGGAATGGGCGTTTTCGCTGCGGCAACCGCCCTTGGCTTCCTGCCGTACCTCGACGCGGGCTGGAACTTGATTGCCGGTGTGCGCTCCTACGCCGGAAGCTGGCGCAACAACGCCAGCCTGTTCGACCTGCTGCGCGCCGCCACCGGCAGCGACGTCGCCGCCGCAGCCATCGCCGCCGCGCTACTGGGCGGCTTGGCGCTCTACCTCGGCGTCAAGCGCGCCGAGCCATTGCGCGCCGCCTACCTGCTCATCGCCGCGCTCTTGCTTCTGTCTCCCAGCGTCTTCACCTGGTACCTGACTTGGCTGATCCCATTCCTCTGTTTCTATCCCAACACCGGGTTTCTGCTTTGGACCTCTACCATCTTCCTCAGCTACCACGTGCTCATCGGCTACACCGCTCACGGGGCCTGGGAATACGATCCGGGGCTGGTCTGGCTGGAGTACGCCCCGGTCTTCGCCCTGCTGGTCAGGGGATGGCGGCGGGGCCGCGGCGCGCGGTAGCGCCTAGCGACGCGGCGCGGGCGGGTTGAACTCGATCGTCATCACCACCCCGCCGACCACTTCGCCCTGCGCTTCCACGCGG
>Ga0137796_10000126_pt1 | contig 46431 bp, 46 predicted proteins | sample OV2TP3_FD_97704 | JGI IMG/M metagenome (GOLD analysis project Ga0137796, IMG submission 97704) | reverse complement strand
AGACCTCGCGTCTTTATCTTTTACCCCTTCAACGCCTCCGCCCCGCCCACGATCTCCGCGATCTCCCGCGTGATCGTCGCCTGCCGGACCTTGTTCCGCGCCAGCGTCAGGCTGTCCACCAGCTCGCCCGCGTTCTTCGTGGCGTTCTCCATCGCCGTCATCCGGGCCGCCTGCTCGGAGGCGTTCGACTCCAGAAGCGTCTGCCACATCTGGACGTTCAGATGGCGCGGCAGGAGCTCGTCCAGCAGCCCCTTCTGAGACGGCTCATAGAGGTAGTCGGTGAACCCCTTCTCCCTGTCCGGGGCCTCCGGCACCACCGGGAGAAACTGGGCGCAGACGAGATTCTGCTGGAGGACCGACCTGAACTCGTTGTACACGACCTCCACCCGGTCCACCTCCAGCTGAGTGTAAATGTACAGAACCTCCCTGACAAGGGCCTGCGCGTGATGAAAGCCGAGGTGGTCGAAGATGTTCAGGTGTTCGCCCAGGATCGTGTAGCCCCGGCGGGCGAAGAAGTCCCGCCCCTTCCGCCCCACGCAGACCAGGCTCACATCCACCCCCTGCTCCTGGTAGGAGCGGCCCTGCTGGACGGCCCGGCGGATGACGTTGCTGTTGAAGCTCCCGCACAGCCCCCGGTCCCCCGTGAGGACGACCAGGCAGACGTGCCTCAGCTCCCGCTCGATCAGGAGGGGGTGGTCCCCCTGGTCCGCCAGCGACACGACGTGCCGCATCAGGGCGCCCATCTTCCGCGAGTAGGGGCGCGACGCCATCATGTTCTCCTGAGACCGCCGCATCCTGGCGGCGGCCACCATCCGCATGGCGTTCGTGACCTGTTGAATGTTCTTGACGCTGGTGATGCGGCGCCGCAGCATCCTCAGGTTCGGCATGGATCACTCCGGTATTGGCCTACTTGAACGACTCCAGCAGGGATTTGGTCGCCTCGTCGATGCGCCTCTTGTTCTCGTCGCTGAACTGCTTCGTCTCGGCGATCTCCCGGAGCAGGTCGGACATCTGCGTCCGGGCCATTTTCAGAAACTCGTCCTCAAAGTCCCGGACGCGATCCACGGGCATCTCGTCCAGATACCCCTGGTTCCCCACGTAGATGACGGCGATCTGCTCCTCCACCGGCATCGGGCTGTACTGGTCCTGCTTCAGCAGCTCCACGAGCCGCTGCCCGCGCGCCAGCAGCCGCTGCGTGGCCCGGTCCAGCTGCTCCGACCCGAACTGCGCGAACGCCGCCACCTCCCGGTAGCGGGCCAGGTCCAGCTTCATCGTCCCGGCCACCTGCCTGTCCTTCATCGCCCGGATCTGCGCGCTGCTCCCCACGCGGGAGACCGAAAGACCGACGTTCACCGCCGGGCGGACGCCCGCGTAGAACAGGTCGCTCTCCAGGAAGATCTGCCCGTCCGTGATCGAGATGACGTTCGTCGGGATGTAGGTCGAGACGTCCCCCTCCTGCGTCTCGATGATCGGCAGGGCCGTCAGCGACCCGCCCCCCAGGTCGTCGCTCAGCTTCGCCGCCCGCTCCAGCAGCCGGGAGTGGAGGTAGAACACGTCCCCCGGATAGGCCTCCCGGCCCGGCGGACGCCGCATCAGCAGCGACACCTGCCGGTAGGCCCAGGCGTGCTTGGACAGGTCGTCGTAGACGATCAGGGCGTGCTTGCCGCTGTCCCGGAAGTATTCCCCCACGGTCGCCCCGGCGTAGGGGGCCAGGTACTGGAGCGGGGCGGGCTCCGACGCGGACGCGGACACGATGACCGTGTAGTCCATCGCCCCCGCGTCCATCAGCGTCTTCTCCACCTTCGCCACCGTGGACGCCTTCTGCCCGATGGCCACGTAGATGCAGAAGACGCCCTTCCCCTTCTGGTTGATGATCGTGTCCACGGCGATCGCCGTCTTCCCGGTCTGCCGGTCCCCGATGATCAGCTCCCGCTGACCGCGGCCGATCGGGAACATGCTGTCGATCACCTTCAGCCCCGTCTGCAGGGGCTCTTTGACGGGCTGCCGCTGGATCACCCCCACGGCCTTCCGCTCGACGGGCATGTGCTGCGTGACGCGGACCTCCCCCCGGCCGTCGATCGGCTCGCCCAGCGGGTTGACCACCCGCCCCAGCAGCCCCTCGCCCACCGGCACCTCCATGATCCGCTTCGTCCGGCGGACGGGGTCCCCCTCGTTGATGTGGGTGACCTCGCCGAAGAGGACGCAGCCCACGTTGTCCTCCTCCAGGTTGAACGCCAGCCCCATGATCCCGTGCGGGAACTCCACCAGCTCGCCGGCCATCACGTTGGCCAGGCCGTGCACCCTCGCGATGCCGTCGCCCACCTGGAGCACGGTCCCCTGCTCATAGACGTCGACCTGGCGGTCAAACTCCAGCAGTTGACGCTTCAGGATGCTCGTGACCTCGTCGGGCCGGATCATCGTACTCATCGCCATAGCGGAACACCACCTCTTTCGTGCGATAAACGGCTTTTATACGCCCGCCAGCCGGGCCCTCAACTGCCTCAGCTGCGTCTCGACGGTCCCGTCGAACACCACGTCCCCCACCCGGGCCACGAACCCCGCCCGGATCTGCGGGGACACCTCTATCCGGAGACGCACCCGCCGGTTCAGGTAGGAGGAGAGCCTCTGAATCATGGCCTCCTGCTGCCCCTGCGAGAGCGGCTGCGACGCCCTCACCTCCGCCGTCACCACGCCCTCCCGCTCCTCCATGTAGACCACGAACTGGCGCAGAATTCCCTCGGTGACACGCTCCCGTCGCCGGTCCACCAGCAACAGGAGAAAGTTCAGCGTCAGCGGGGCTATCTTGTCGCTGAACAGGGCCGTCAGCGCGTCGCGCTTGGACCTCGGATGGACCATCGGACTCTCCAGAAGCCGCTTCAGGTCCTCCGAGGCGTCGATCAGGTCGATCACCCCGGCCACGTCCCGGCTCACCCGGTCCAGCGCCCCCTGGGACTCCGCGGCCTCCAGAAGCGCCCTGGCGTAGCGTTGGGATACCGCAGTCTCTCTCACGTTGGTAAACTCATAAAGCGATCAGCATTCAGCCATCAGCTATCAGCAAAAACCCAACAAATATTTCTGTTTGCTGACTGCTGACCGCTGAATGCTTTAGTTCTTGCTCGTCCCCGGAAGCTTGCGAATGAAGTCATCCACGATCTTCCGGTTCCGCGCGTTGTCCAGGTTTTCGTCCAGCAACTTGCTCGCCGCCTGAATGGCCAGGTCGCCCACCGTCTGCCGAAGCTCCTGGATCGCCCGTTCCTTCTCGTGCTGAATCTCGGCCTTGGCGTCCTCCACCAGCCGGTTTGCCTGATGGTGAGACTCGCTCACGATCCGCTCCCGCTCCTGGTGCGCCTGCTCCGTGGCCCTCTGAATCCTCTCCCGCGCCTCCACCTCGGTCTTCGACAGGGTCTCCTTGTACTCCACAAGGGTCCGTTCCGCCTCGTGCCGCGCCCGCTCCGCCCCGCTCAGGGCGTCCCGGATGCGCCGCTCCCGCTCGTCCAGCATGGCCAGCAGCGGCTTCCAGACCACCAGCCGGAGGACGACAAGAAGTACGAAAAAGGTGATGATGGTCCAGATCATCAGACCGGGATCTATCTCCAGCAGCATCTGAGGTTCCTTCCGATAAAGAGTGTCTGTCCGATGGGACCGCTACTTGAGCACCACGAGCAGGATGCAGACAACCTGACCGAACAGGGCGATGCCCTCGATCAACGCGGCGGCGATGATCATCGAGGTCCGGATGTCCCCGGCGGCCTCGGGCTGCCGCGCCGTGCCGTCCATCGCCGTGGAGGCGATCTTGCCGATGCCGAGCCCGGCGCCCAGCGTGACAAGTCCTGCGCCAAAACCGGCGGCCAGATGCGCCAGATTGAGATCTGCCATTTTTAAAATCCTCCCTTGAAAGGTGTCTGTGATGAAGCGGTTAATGCTCCTGATGCACGGCCATGCCGATGAACACCGATGACAGCATCGTAAAGATGTAAGCCTGTATGAGGGCCACGAACAGCTCCAGCAGGCTGACCGCCACAGCGAAGACCACCGACACCGGAGCCACATAGAGGTTCTTCAAAATGATAATCAGTCCCAGCATCGTCAAGATGACGATGTGCCCGGCCGTCATGTTGGCGAACAACCGGATGCACAGGGCGAACGGCTTGGTGAAAAGCCCGATGAACTCGATCGGGATCATGATCGGCAGCAGCGGCCACGGGAGGCCGTGGGGGATCAACCCCTTGAAGTAGCCGAAAAATCCGTTGTGTAAGATCCCGCCGGCCTGGATGGCGATGAACGCGCAGATTGCCAGCGCTGCTGTGACGTTGATGTTCCCCGTGGCCGTCGCCGCGTAAGGCACCATCCCCAGCAGATTACAGGAGAGGATGAAAAAGAACGCTGTCAGCAGAAAGGGAAGAAACCGGCCCGCATCGTGCGCCCCGATGTTCGGGATGGCGATGTCGTCCCGGACGAACGTCACGATCGACTCCAGGGCGTTGGCCAGGCCGCCCTTGGGTACCAGGTCCGTCTTGCGGTATCGCCGGAGCGTCAACAGCAGGAGGAACAGGATCAGCGCCGCGGCCCACATCATCACGACGTGCCTGGTGATCGACACGTCGATCCCGAAGACCTTGAGATGAGGCAGATGGACGTGGCCCACGAACGGCAGGTGCAGCGTGTCCGAGTTCAAGACGTGCTCCACGATGAACTCGCCGCCCCCTCCACCGTGCGCCGCCTCTGCGGCGGACGCAACCGCTTCCGACATCTAAACCTCCTGTCTCGGACCTTTCAGGCGAGCCTGCCCCCGGACCAGAAAAAAGACTTCCATCGTCTGAAAGAGCACGTAAAAAACGAACAGTGCCCCAACGAAACCGGCTACATGCACATCGGTATATCTGATCAACAGAAACAATGCGATGCCGATCAACACCATACGGATGCCCATGCTCCCGAACACCGTCTGAAAGAAAACCCTGTGCGACCGTCGGATCGCCCACGAGATGGCCACGCATCCGGCGATCACGTTCAATACGCATATCCCGCATCCGACGGCCACGCTCCAGGTCAGCCTCGGAGAGCCGTAGACATAGAGCGGATAGGCGGCGATCAGGCAGGCCGCCAGGACCACGACCCCCACCTGTTTTACGAACCCGCCGACACCCATCGCGCTCACCCCTTTTCGTCCGGCCCGGCCCCCTTCCGGCCTCGCTTCTCCATCCCCGTCACCGTCCGGTAGAGGTTGTAGAACCCCGCCGCCATCCCGAAGAACGCCCCGACCAGCATCCAGACCGGGGCCGTGTCAAATCGCCTGTCGATCCACCAGCCAGCGCCCAGACAGAGCAGGATCGAGGCCGTGAACTCGACCCCGATGCTCAGGTACGGCCCGACCTGCCGGTAGGCGCGCCCCAGACCCGATGACCCTTTTTCCTCAGACACATCGAGTCCCCTACATCAACACCGACGCCACGGTCTCCCGCGCCAGGTCCAGGCACCACGACGGGGCGATGCCGATGACGAGCGTGGCGACGGCCGCAAGCCCTGTGGCGAACGCCGCCGAAGGCCCCACGGACACCGGCCGGGCGTTCTCAGTCGGGTCCTTCATATACATGTTGACGACCACGCCGAGGTAAAAGTAGACGGAGACCAGGCTGTTGAGCACCCCGATGATCGCCAGAGAGACATAGCCCGCCTTGACCGCCGCCCCGAAGATGTAGAATTTGCCCAGAAACCCGGCGGTCGGGGGAAACCCGGCGAGCGACAGCATGAACACGGTCATGGCCAGCGCCAGCGCAGGATTCCGGCGGGCCAGCCCCGCGTAGTCCCTCAGGTCCAGCCCCTCCTCTCCCCGCCTGCTGACCAGGATGACCACCGCGAACGCCCCGATGTTCATGAAGGTGTAGGCGAACAGGTAGAACAGGGCGCTGGAGACCCCCTGGTCGTTCATCGCCGTCAGCGCCACCAGCACATAGCCCGCGTGGGCGATGCTGGAATAGGCCAGCATCCGTTTGATGCTGTGCTGCGAGATGGCCGCCAGGTTCCCCACGGTCATCGTCAGCGCGGCCAGGACCCAGAGCGCCGCGGACCACTCCGGGCGGAGCGAGTCGAGCGCGGAGACGAGCACCCTCAGCAGCGCCGCGAACCCCGCGGCCTTGGGGCCTGCGGACAGAAAGGCCGTGATCGCCGTCGGCGCGCCGTCGTACACGTCCGGGGCCCACATGTGGAACGGGACCGCAGCCACCTTGAACCCCAGCCCCACCAGCAGCAGCCCCGTCCCGGCCAGCAGCAGCGGGAGGTTCTCCACCCGGCGCTGGGCCAGCGCCGACCCGATCCTCTGCAGGTTGGTGGTCCCCACGGCCCCGTAGATCAGCGCGATGCCATACAGCAAAAACCCCGTGGCAAACGCCCCCAGGAGCAGATACTTGAGAGAGGACTCGTTGGATTCAGCCCGCCCGCGCGTGAACCCGACGAGGACGTAGAGCGACAGCGACAGCAGCTCCACCCCCAGAAAGATGACGACCAGGTCCGTCCCGGCGGCCATCAGCATCATGCCGAGGGTGGCGCACAGGATCAGGAAGTAATATTCGCCCCGCCCGGCCCCCTCCCGCCGCAGATAGCCTGTCGAGATGAAGACCGTCAGCCCGGTGCCGGTCAGGAAGACGACGTTGAAAAACGTGGCGTACTTGTCCAGGATGACCATCGCGTTGAACCCATAGCCCCAGTTCCCCCACTGCTGATACGCCACGACCAGCGCGAGACACGTCCCGGCGAGCGTGACCCAGGCCGAGGCCACGCCCCGGTTGCGCGGAGCGAGGATGTCCATCACCAGCACCAGCAGCGCAGACGCCGCGACGACCAGCTCCGGGGCGATCACCGTCCAGTTCACGTCAGGCAACGCGAAATCTCCTCGTAAGCGGTCAGCGGTCAGCCGTCAGCCTGCCCGGCTTTACAGAGAGCTGATCGCTGACCGCTGACCGCTGACCCTCCACCGCCATCGTCCGTTCCGTATGGATCCGCGACAGCACCCCGTTTACGGAGGCCGCCGACTTGTTCAGCAGGGCGTTGGGGTAGACCCCGATCCAGAGCATCCCCGCCACGATCGGCACCAGGATGGCGACCTCTCGCGCCGAGAGGTCCCGCAACCCCCGGTTCTCCTCGTGCCTCACCTCGCCGAAGACCACCCGCTGGTACATCCAGAGCATGTAGACGGCGGCCAGGATCACCCCCGTGGCGGCGATCACCCCGTAGGTCGGGTTCGCCCTGTACGCGCCGATCAGGATCAGAAACTCCCCCACGAACCCGTTCAACCCCGGAAGCCCGATGGACGACAGCGTGACGATCATAAAAAACGCCGAAAACACCGGGACCACCCTGGCCAGCCCGCCGTAGTCCTCGATCTCCCGCGTGTGCCGCCGCTCGTAGATCATCCCCACCATCAGGAACAGCGCCCCCGTGCTCAGGCCGTGATTGATCATCTGCAGGATCGCGCCGTTCATCCCCTGGGCGTTCAGCGCGAAGATGCCCAGCACCACGAAGCCGAGATGGCTGACGCTGGAGTAGGCCACCAGCTTCTTGATGTCCTGCTGCACCATCGACACCAGCGCCCCGTACACGATCCCGACCAGCGCCAGCGCCGAGATGGCAGGCAGATAGCGCACGGCGGCGTAGGGGAACAGCGGCAGGCAGAACCGGACCAGACCGTAAGTCCCCATCTTCAGGAGCACCCCGGCCAGAAGGACGCTCCCGGCCGTCGGCGCCTCCACGTGGGCGTCGGGCAGCCAGGTGTGGACCGGAAACAGCGGGACCTTGATCGCAAAGCTCACGAAGAAGGCCAGGAACAGCCACGTCTGCAGCTCCCTCGGAAGCGTCGCCTCGGAGATCGCCCGGAGATCGAACGTCGTCCCTCCGCTCTTGGTGTAGAGCACCAGGATGCCGACGAGCATCAGCACAGAGCCCGCCATCGTGAACAGCACGAACTTGACCGCCGCGTAGATGCGCCGCTCCCCCCCCCAGACGCCGATCAGCAGCGCCATCGGGATGAGCATGGCCTCCCAGAAGACGTAGAAGAGCAGCAGGTCCAGGGCGCAGAACACGCCGAGCATCCCGCTCTCCAGGAACAGCATGGCGGCCATGTACTCCCGCACCCGGCTCGTGATCGCCGTCCACGACGCCAGGATCGCCAGGACCGTCAGAAACGTCGTGATCAGCACCAGCGGAAGACTGATCCCGTCGATCCCCAGGGAGTAGCTCGCGCCGATGCCCCTGATCCACGGGATATGCTCCGTGAACTGCATCTGTGAAGTGTTCTCCTGGAACCCCGTGTAGAGCGGGATCGACAGGAGGAACACGACGCCCGACACGAACAGGGCAAAACCCCGGCAAAAGCGCTCTCGCCCCCGCCCCAGGGCCATGATGATCAGCGCGCCGATGACCGGGAGAAAGATGAGGTTGGAAAGGATGTTGTCCATTTTTTATCGAATAATATAGTACAACAGCACGACCGTCCCCACCACCATCGACGTGGCGTAGAACGGGGTCCGTCCGGTCTGGACGCGGCTGACCACCCAGCTCACGACCTTGACGAGCAGCCCCGTCAGATTCACCAGGCCGTCCACGATCAGCGAGTCGAACACGTCCCACAGGAAAATCGCAAACCGTCTGACCGGCTGTATGATCAGGGCGTGATAGACCTCATCCACGTAATACTTGTTGCTCAGCAGCCGGTGGAGCGCCCCGCCCGGCCGGGCCGCCCGCTCCCTCGTGTAGGGGCGGGCCAGGTAGAGCCGGTGCGCCACAAAGATGCCCCCCAGCCCCGCCAGCGTGGAGACGGCCATCAGGCCGAGCTTACCCCCTCCCCCCTCGTGCCCCTCCGCATCGCCGAAGGCCCTGTTCAGGAACGCGAAGATGCCGCCCTGTTCGCTCGTCCCCACGAGGCCCGCCACGGCGGACAGGGCGGCCAGGACGATAAGAGGAACCGTCATCGACGGCGGCGATTCGTGGAGGTGGTGTTCCACCTCGTGATCGACACGCGATGCGCCGAAGAAAGTCATAAAGATCAGCCTGAACATGTAGAACGCCGTCATGAACGCCGTGACCAGCCCCACGGCCCAGAGGATCGGATGGCCGTGAAACGCCGCGTCCAGGATCGCGTCCTTGCTCCAGAACCCCGCCAGCGGCGGGACCCCCGCGATCGCGACCGCCCCGATCACGAACGTCCACGCCGTGACCGGCATGCGCCCCTTCAGCCCCCCCATCCGGCGCATGTCCAGCTCCCCGGACATGGCGTGCATGACGCTCCCCGCCGTCAGGAACAGCAGGCCCTTGAAGAACGCGTGCGTCATCAGGTGAAAGATGCCCGCCGCGTAGGCCCCCACCCCCACGCCGATGAACATGTAGCCGAGCTGACTGACCGTCGAGTAGGCCAGGGCACGCTTGATGTCATTCGTGACCAGGGCGATGGACGCAGCGAAAAACGCCGTGAAGGCCCCGACGCCGGCCACGACCGCAGCCGCCGCAGGGGCCAGGTCGTAGAGGACGTGGCACCGGGCGACCATGTAGACCCCGGCCGTCACCATCGTCGCAGCGTGGATCAGCGAGGAGACCGGCGTGGGCCCCTCCATCGCGTCCGGCAGCCAGACATACAGCGGGAACTGCGCCGACTTCCCCACCGCCCCCACGAACAGCAGCAGGGCGATGGCCGTGACCGTGGCCTGCGGCAGGTGGTAGGCGTCCCTGAACACGAAGTAGAAGTCCAGCGACCCGGCATTCGCGAAGATCATGAACAGGGCGATCAGAAACCCAAAATCCCCGATCCGGTTGACGATGAACGCCTTCTTCCCCGCGTCGGACGCGGACTTCTTCTCGTACCAGAACCCGATCAGCAGGTAGGAGCAGAGCCCCACCGCCTCCCACCCCACGAACATCTGGACGAAGTTGTCCGCCAGGACCAGGATGAGCATCGAGAAGACGAACAGGTTCAGAAACGTGAAATAGCGGGCATATCCGGAATCCCCGCGCATGTAGCCGACGGAGTAGACGTGAACGAAGAAGGACACCGTCGTTACGACCAGGAGCATCACCGCCGAAAGCTCGTCCACCTGAAACCCGACGACGACGTTCAACACGTCCGTCGAGATCCAGGAGTAGAGCTTGGCAGGCGCATCCACCCCCAGCGTGTCGCCGTTCAGGACGCGCAGAAACACCAGGATCGACAGGGCCCACGAGACGCCGACCGCCCCGCACGCCACGACGTGCGCGGCCCGGCCGAGCCGCCGGCCGAAGAAGCCATTGATGAGGACCCCGATCAGGGGACAGAGCAGAATCCAGATGACGTAGGTTTGCATGGGCGCTTTTCTACCACTTCAGCAGGTTGATCTCCTCGACGTTGATCGTCTCCCGGTTCCTGAACAGCGCGATGATGATGGCCAGCCCCACGGCCACCTCCGCCGCCGCCACGGTCATCACGAAAAACACGAACACCTGGCCGGTGGCCTCGCCGTAATGTCTGGCGAACGCCACGAACGACAGGTTGACCGCGTTCAGCATCAGCTCCACCGACATGAAGATCACGATGACGTTCCGCCGGGTGAGCACCCCGAGCACCCCGATGGCGAACAGGACGGCGCTCAGGATCGTGTAATGAGAGATGGGGACCATAAATAAAAATCCCGTAGGGGCGGTTCTTGAACCGCCCCTACTTCTTCTCCTGTTTCACCAGCACCACGACGCCGACCAGGGCGACCGTCAGGATGACCGACGCGACCTCGAACGGAAAGAGGTATTCCGTGAACAGCAGTTCACCGATGTATTCCGTGTTCCGGGCCTGAAGCGCCGTGTTCGTCGACGGCCCAGCGCTGCTGAGCCACGCCTGCCGGGCCACAAACCCCACCTGCGCCAGCAGCGCCCCCAGCAGGATCAGCACAAACATCCACCGGAAGCGCCCCACCGCCGCATCCATCATCTCCCTGCGGCCCAGGTTCAGGAGCATGATCACGAACAGAAACAGGATCATGATCGCCCCGGCGTAGACGATCACCATCACCGCCGACAGAAAGTAGGCGTCCAGCAAAACAAAAAGCCCCGCCAGGCAGAAAAATGTCACCACAAGAGACAGGGCGCTGTAGACGGGGTTTCGGAAGAGCACGACGTTGACCGCCGACGCCACGGCGATCACGGCAAAGATGTAAAAAAGCGCTGTTGTCATCACCCCTCCCGAAAAACAGTCCTGAGTTCCGAGTCCTGAGTCAAAAAACAGTCCTGTCCTGAGTCCTGAGTCCTGAGTCCTGAGTCCTGAGTCCTGAGTCCTGAGTCCTGAGTCCTGAGTCCTGAGTCCTGAGTCCTGAGTAAAGGTCAAAACCCTGTCCTTTGCTTTTACTCAGCACTCAGCACTCAGCACTTTCTTCTGGCACTCAGCACTCAGCACTTTCTTCTGGCACTCAGCACTCAGCACTTTCTTCTGGCACTCAGCACTCAGCACTCTCTTATCCCCTGAACGCCAGCACGGCCCCTGTCACCACGATGTTGGCCAGAGCGAGCGGCAGAAACACCTTCCACCCCAGGCGCATCAACTGATCGTACCGGAACCGGGGCAGCGTCCAGCGCACCCACAGATACACGAACAGGAAAAAACCCGTCTTGACGGCGAAGACCCCGATCTTGAGGAGGCCGTAGCCCAGGGAGGTCGCGTTCTCCGGGATCAGCCAGGGCAGGTGCCAGCCGCCGAAAAAGAGCGTCACGATCACCGCCGAGGAGGTGACCATGTTCGCATACTCCGCCATGAAGAACATGGCGAACTTCATGCTGCTGTACTCGGCGTGATACCCGGCCACCAGCTCCTGCTCGCACTCCGGCAGGTCGAACGGCGCCCGGTTCGTCTCCGCAAACGCCGCCACCATGAACAGCAGGCAGCCGAGCGGCTGCAGGAAGATGTTCCACCCCGGCACGACGCCCCACAGCATCTGCTGCTGCCCGGCCACCACCTCGTTGAGCCGGAGCGACCCCGTGGCCATCAGCACCCCGATGATGGACAGCCCCATGGCCAGCTCATAGCTGATCATCTGCGACGACGCCCGCAGCCCGCCCAGCAGGGAATACTTGTTGTTCGACGCCCACCCACCCAGCACGATCCCGTAGACCCCCAGCGAGGTCAGCGCCAGGATGTAGAGGATGCCGATGTTCAGGTCCGCGATCTGGAGCCGGATGTCCCGCCCGAACAGCGGGAGCGTGTCCCCGAACGGCACCACCGCGAACGTCATCAGCGCGGGCGTCAGGATCGCCGCCGGGGCCAGAAGGTAGATCACCCGGTTGACGTGCGGCGGGACGATGTCCTCCTTGAACAGGAACTTGAGCCCGTCTGCAATCGGCTGGAGCAGGCCCCACGGCCCCACCCGGTTCGGGCCGTAGCGGTGCTGGATGAAGGCGCTCACCTTCCGCTCCGCCAGGGTCATATACGCCACAGTCCCCAGCAACGCGCCCAGGACCACGGCAATCTTCACAAGAATTTCGATGAGATCCGCGATCATGACGACACCGTCATCCCCGCCGACCCCAGCGCCTCGTAGGTCACCCCGGCGTATCCCGGCGCCTTCTGAGCGACCTCCTCCATCACCTCGCGCGCCGACGCGAAATCCAGCCTCCCGCCCAGCGCGCCCGCCACGTCTCGGACAATCTCCCAGTCCGCCTTTGCCTCGCCCGGAGGCGGGAACGCCCGGCACAGCCGCTGCACCCGCCCCGCGCAGTTCGTGAACGTCCCCTCCTTCTCCACGAACGCCGCCCCCGGCAGCAGGACGTGGGCGACGGGCGCCAGGCCGGAGGTCAGGATGTCCTGCACGACCAGAAACTTCAGCCTCCCAAACGCCGACCGCTCCGCCTCCGTCAGCCCCTCCGCAGGGTCCCCGCCCAGCAGGTAGAGCCCCTGGACCGTCCCCCCCTCGATCTGCCTCAGCAGGTCCGGCATCTCCGTCAGCGTCAGCCCGACGGCCGCGGCCATGTCCCGCGCCCCCCGGCTGTTCGGGGACTTGTCCGCCCGGATCGTGAACCCGCCCTTGAATTTCACATCCCCTTCTTCGCTCACCCTGGTCCTGAGCCCGACCTTTTCGGACCCCACGACCTCCTTCATCAGCCGGGCGAACAGGTAGTTCTCCTCATTCGTCAGGTGCCCGGACAGGACCCCCGCCACGGCCCCGCCCCCGGCCCGGACCCCCTCGAACCCCTGCCGGACCTGCCCCAGCGCCTCCTCCCACGCGGCCGCCGCCCACCCCTCGCCCGACCGCAGCATCGGGGCCGTCAGCCGGTTGTCCGCGTGGACGTAGCGCCACCCGTGCCGCCCGTCGTCGCACATCCAGAACTGGTTGACCTCGGCGTTCTCCCGCGGCTTCAGCCGGTAGACCCGGTTGTTGTCCCGGTTGACGTCGGCCCGGACATTGCACCCCGCGCTGCATCCGGGGCAGACGCTCTCCACGCCGTCCAGGAACCAGACCCGCTGCTTGAACAGGAACGCCTTGTCCAGCAGCGCCCCCACCGGGCAGATGTCCACCGTGTTCCCCGACAGCCGGTTGTCCAGGCGCACGCCGGGGAACACGTCGATCTCATTGTACACGCCCCGGTAGAAATAGCCCAGCTCGCTCGTCCCGCTCACCTCGTCGCAGAACCGGATGCACCGGGTGCACCGGATGCACCGATCGGCGTAGAGCAGGATGTGCTCCCCGATGTCCTTCTTCGGCTGGACGACCTTCGCCTCCTGAAACCGGCTGTCCCCCGACCCGTACTTGTAGCTGAAGTCCTGCAGGTCACACTCCCCCGCCTGGTCGCACACCGGGCAGTCCAGCGGATGGTTGATCAGCAGGAACTCCATCACCGCCTTCTGGGTGTCCTTGACCAGCTTCGACTGCGTGTCCACGGCCATGCCGGGGGCCGGCCGCGTCGTGCACGCCGTCGTCAGGGCCTTCCGCCGCCCCGCCGGGGTGTCCGACTCCACCTCTACCATACACATCCGGCAGTTGCCGGGCGCGCTCAGGCCGGGATGGAAGCAGTAGTGCGGGATGTGGATGCCGTGCTTCGTCCCGTGCCGGATCAGGTTGCCGAGCGCCGGATCGATCTCGATCTCTTTTCCGTCTATCGTGAAGGTGGGCATAGGATCGGTCGGTTTAAAGATTCAGCCTTTTTTATCGAATCCCCTTGTCCTTCCGGATCGGACACCGCCCCTGGCGGATGTGCTCCTCAAACTCCTCGCGGAAGGCCAGAATCGTCCCCTGCGTGGGGTACGAGAACGCCGGCCCGAACAGGCAGATCGTCGAATAGCGCGGGCTCAACAGCCCCGCCACGTTGTCCGCCACGTTCAGCAGCAGGTCGATGTCGCCCGGCCTCCCCTGCCCGTGTTCGATCCGCTTCACCACGTCGCGGACCCAGGGGGCCCCCTCCCGGCAGGGCGTGCACTGCCCGCACGACTCGTGGGCGAAGAACTGCATCAGGTTGAGCAGCATGTCCACCGCGCAGGCCGTCTCGTCCATCACGATGATCCCGCCCGTCCCGAACATCCCCTTGAACGGCCCCCGCCCCGGCAGCAGGAACTGGTCCGGGCTCATCACGATGTCGATCTGGTCCGGCTTCATCGGGAGCGTGGACGCCCCGCCCGGGATCACCGCCTTCAACTCGCGCCCGTCCCGGATGCCCCCCGCGTAGTCGTAGATGAGCTGCCGCATGGTCGCCGCCCCCAGCTCCATCTCGAACAGGCCGGGGTTCCGGACGTGGCCGCTGATGCAGAAGATGAACGTCCCCGGATACTTCGGGTTGCCGATCCCCTTGAACCACGCCGCCCCGTTGTTGACGATGTGCGGCACATAGGAGAGCGTCTGCACATTGTTCACAGTCGTCGGGCAGCCGAAGATCCCCCGCTGCGCCGGGAAGGGGGGCTTCACGCGGGGCTCCGCCCGCTTCCCCTCCAGCGACTGCATCAGCCCCGTCTCCTCCCCGCAGATGTAGGCCCCCGCGCCCGGATGGGTGTAGAGGTCCAGGTCATAGCCCTTGCCGAAGAGATTCCTCCCGACGTAGCCCTTTGCGTAGGCCTGCGCGATGGCCCTGTCCAGCCCCCGCATCCCCTCGGCCATCTCCCCCCGCACGTAGATGTAGGCCGCCCGCGCCCGGATCGCGTAGGCCGCGATGATCGTCCCCTCGACGAGCTGGTGGGGGTTCTTCTCGATGAGCTGCCGGTCCTTGAACGTCCCCGGCTCGCTCTCGTCCGCGTTCACGCACAGATAGGACGGGACCTTGGGCTCCTTGGGCATGAAGCTCCACTTCGTGCCCGTCGGGAACCACGCCCCTCCCCGCCCGGCCAGGCCGGAGTCCTGCACCTCCTTGATGACCTCATCCGGCGTCATCGTCTTGAGGGCCTTCTCCGCCGCCCTGTAGCCCCCGTTCGCGATGTAGACCTCGATGTCCTGGATGTTCGGGACATCCACGTCCTTCAGGATGATGCGATGCTCAGGCAAGAGACAACTCCAAGATCAGTGCTGAGTCCTGAGTTCCAAGTCCTGAGTAAAGGCAAAAACTCTATTCCTTTGTTTTTACTCAGCACTCAGCACTCAGGACTTCTTTTTCGTCACATACGCCTCGGGATCGGCCAGGATGTCGTCCAGCTTCTCCTTCGTGATGCGGTGGATCAGCGTCTCGTTCAGCATAAGGACCGGCGCGGTGCCGCACGACGCCACGCACTCCACCTTCAGAATCGTGAACCGCCCGTCCGGCGTCGTCTCCCCCGCCTTCACCCCCAGCTTCTCCTGAAGATAGTCCACGACCCCCTCCGCGCCCAGCAGGGCGCACGACAGCGTGGCGCAGACGTGGAGGAGGTACTTCCCCACCGGCTTGAAATGGTACATGGGGTAGAAGGTGGCCACCCCCGCCACCCGCGCCGGGGGCAGCTCCAGCAGGTCCGCCACGTATTTGAGCACCTCCAGCGACAGATGCCCGAACTCCCGTTGCGCCAGGTGCAGGACGGGCAGCAGCGCCGGCTCCTTGTAGGGGTAGTGCGCCAGGAGTTCGTCGAACTCCTTCCTGGCCTCTGAGGAAAACTGAACGGACATGTTTTACCGGTCTAGCTCCCCTGCGATCACGTTGATGCTCCCCAGCACCGCCACCACGTCCGACACCATAAGCCCCTTGACCATCTCCGGGAACGCCTGGTAGTTCATGAAACAGGGGGGCCGCACCCGCACCCGCCACGGACGCCCTGTCCCGTCGCTCACGATGTACCATCCCAGCTCCCCGTTGGGCGACTCCGTGCAGGAGTAGACCTCCCCTGCCGGCGGGCAGATGCCGTGTCTGTCCATGATGATCTCAAAGTGGTGGATGAGCGACTCCATCTTCGTGTAGGTCTCCGACTTTTCCGGCAGGATCAGCTTCGGGTCGTCCACCTTTACCGGCCCTTCGGGCAGGTTGCGGGCCGCCTGATCCACGATCTTGACGCTCTGGAGCATCTCCTCCATCCGGACCAGATAGCGGTCGTACACGTCCCCCTTCGACCCGACCGGGACGTCGAAGTCGAAGTCCTCGTAGGACGAGTAAGGCTCGGCCTTCCGGATGTCCCGCTCCACGCCCGACCCCCGCAGGCAGGGCCCCGTGAAACTCCACGCGATCGCATCCTCCGCCGAGATGACCCCCACCCCCTTCGTCCGGTCGATCCAGATGCGGTTCCGCGTCAGCAGCGCGTCCAGGTCGGCGTACGTCTTCGGGAACTGGGCCGTGAAGGCCGTGACCATTTCCACGAAGCCGGTGGGCACGTCGTGCATCACCCCCCCCACCCGCGTGTAGCTCGTCGTCAGGCGCGCCCCGGTCACCGCCTCGAAGAGGTTGTAGAGCCGCTCCCGCTGCTCGAACCCGTAGAGGAACACCGTGAACGCCCCGATGTCCAGGGCGTGCGTCCCCAGCCAGACCAGGTGGTCTGCGATCCGGGAGAGTTCGGCCAGGATGACCCGAATGTACTGCGCCCGCTTCGGGACCTCGACCCCCAGCAGCTTCTCCACGGCAATGGCGTAGCCGATGTTGTTGGCGAGCGGCGACAGGTAGTTCATCCGGTCCGTCACCACCACATACTGATTGTAATCCATGTGCTCGCCAAGCTTCTCGAACCCCGTGTGGAGATAGCCGATGTCCGGGACGCAGTTCACGACCCGCTCCCCGTCCATCTCCAGCACCAGCCGCAGCGTCCCGTGCGTGGCCGGGTGCTGCGGGCCGAGGTTGAGCGTCATGTGCTCGGAGCCGAGCGCATCTACCTGGGTCGCCGTCTCAGGCATGGGAGGAATCTCTCAGCTGGATCACGTCCTGAATGTTCACGAATCCCGGATCCTCCGGGGCGATCACGTCCCGCTCCCCTTTTCCACGGAGCGGATAGTCCTTTCGGAGGGGATAGTCCTTGAAATTCACCGGCATCAGAAGGCGTCTCAGGTCCGGGTGCCCCTCGAACCGGATGCCGAACATGTCGTAGACCTCCCGCTCCGGCCAGAGCGCCCCCTTCCAGACCGGCGTCGCCGACGCAACCACCGCCTCCCGCTCCGGCACCAGCGCCTTTACCCGGACGCGCCCCCGGTGCTCCGTCTGGCGGTAGGAGCAGAGGTTGTAGATCACCCCGAACCGGGCGGGCGGGTCGGACTGCGCGTAACCCACGTAGTCCACCGCCGTCACGTCCACGAGGAAATTGTAGGCGAGCGCCGGGTCGTCCCGCAGAAAGGCCAGGACCTCCCGGATGCGCCCCTTCTTCACCGTGATCGTCCAGTCCCCCCGGAAGGCTGAGGCGTCCACCACCTCCTCCGGGAACCGCTCGCGGACCTTCTGCGCCGTCATCTCCGCGAACGTCGGCATCCGCTCCGGCGCGGCCTGCGCATCTGTTTTTTGCTCGTCACTCATCACTCATCACTGCTCTTTTCAATCCCACTCCAGCCCGCCCTTGCGCCACACGTAGGCAAACCCCAGCGCCAGCACGCCGATGAACACCAGCATCTCATAGAACACGAGGGGCCCCTGTTTGAGCAGGTCGCGAAACACCACCGCCCAGGGATAGAGGAACACCACCTCGATGTCGAAGATGATGAAGATCATGGCGATCAGGTAGAACTTGATCGAGAACCGGAGCCGGGCGTCACCCACGGGAGGGACGCCGGACTCGTAAGGAGAGAGTTTGACCGGGTCGGGCCGTCGAGGCCCGAAAAGGTGGGTGATCAGGAGGTTGGAAAGGGCAAAACCGGCCGCAATGACCAGCAGGATGAGGATCGGTAAGTAATCAGAAATCATAGCGTGGGATGAGCCTGCCGATGGACTGCGTCAAGGGGGCGTATCCGCATCATCAAGATTTGAAAGTATATAACAACCCTTTTCAAATGTCAAGCCGTTTCTCACCGGATTTGGGCATAAAAAAGGGCTGCCTCGCCGTGTAGCCTTGTTGCGGACAAAGATTTGGCTTTTCTCAACATCTTGAGGGAAATGCAACAGGGGCACGGCGCCGCGCCGCGCCCCTGCTGCGCCTATCATCTGACATATTGTTCGAGGTGCCGCTTCGCCGTGAGCAACCCCTCCTTCTCCAGCGCCTCTGTCCCTGAGTAGCGGTGGTCCTCCAGCTCGATGCTCAGAACCCCGTCGTAACCCACCTCTTCGAGCCGGGCGAGGAACCGCCCCCAGTCCACCTCCCCGTAGCCGGGGATCGTGTAGCGCCACCACCCCTCGCCGAACCTGTAGCGCCGCCCGAAGCTCTGGCCGATGTTTCCAAACTCATAAAGCCCATCCTGGAGGACCTCGCAGTCCTTCGCGTGGACGTGCCGCACCCGGTCCCCGAACTCCCTGAGCGCCCGCATGTAGTCGATCCCCATCCGCACCATGTGGGAAGGGTCGAAGCAGATCCCCAGGTGGGGCGAGGGGATCGCGCTGAACATCGCCCGCCACGTCTCCGGGCTGCACCCGAGGTTGGGATAGTGGGGCGCGGGCCCCGGCCAGGGCTCCACGGCGATGGAGACCCCTGCCTTCTCCGCGTGCGCGACGATCTCCGGGTAGACCTCCTTCCAGATCGCAAAGCCCTCGGCCCTCGGCATCGTCCGGTCCGCCGGGGAGAGCGTCGTGAACAGCGTCCTGCCGCCGTGCGTCGCGATCTCGCTGATGACCCCCTTCAACCCCTCCACCGCCTTCCTCTGCTCTGCCGCGTCCTTTGCGATGGGGGACCCGCCCCGGGCGTCCACCGTGCCGACGGCGATGCCGTTCGCGTCACACGCCCGCCTCGCCTCGGCCGTGGCAACGGGCAGGTCCAGCGCCTTGAACCCGCTGGCGCTCAGCCACCCGGCCAGGGCCTCCATCTTCATCTCCCGGAGCGCGCCGGGAATCCGGATTCCGATTTTCACAGTGTTCCTCCCTTCGTGATTACCTTATCTCTGTTCCACCCTGCTCTACCACGATCCTCCGCTCCCCCTCCCCCGCCACCTCGATGCGGACGCGGATCGCCTCCTCCGGGAGGAGATGAAAGGCGCGGTCAGCCCATTCGACCAGGCAGACCCCGTCGCCGTAGAGATAATCCTCCCATCCCAGGTTGTCCAGGTCAGCGAGGCGCTCGATCCGGTAGAGGTCGAGATGGTAGACCCGGAGGGGGGAGCCGTCGGCGAGCCGTCCGGCGTGCTCGTTGGCGATGATAAAAGTCGGGCTGCTCACAGGACCGGCCACGCCGAGCCCCTCGCAGATGCCCTGGATCAGACAGGTCTTGCCCGCCCCCAGATCGCCCGAGCAGGCCACGATGGAGCCCCTGCCCAGACGCTCTGCAAGGCGGTGGCCGAGGGCCCTCGTCTCCTCCGGGCTGTGGGAGGTGATCGTCACGGAAGGCGTTGGATTTTGGGTGCGTTTTGGCTATATTATTTCGCCGTTAGCGTGGCCACCGGCAGGATCATCTCCTCCAGGGAGATGCCGCCGTGCTGAAAGCTGCCCCGGTACTGCCGCTCGTACTCGTGGAACCGGCTCGGATAGACGAAATAGAAGTCCTCTTTGGCGATGATGTAGTTGGTGCTGATGCCAAAGGTCGGAAGGCCGTAACCCTCCGGCTCCTTGATGTGGAGGGCGTACCGGGTGTCGCAGCGAAGATTCCTGCCGCACTTGTAGCGCAGGTTCGTGGTGGTCTCCCGGTTGCCGTGGGCCACGGTGGCCCGCGTGCCGAACACCGACCCGTGATCGCTGGTCAGGACGACGACGCTATCGGTGCTGGCCAGGCGGCGGAGCATCTCGAACAGGGACGAGTGGAGGAACCACGACCGGACCAGGGACCGAAACGCCGCCTCGTTGGGGGCCATCTCCTGGAGAAGCTCCGACTCCGAGCGCCCGTGGGCCAGCATGTCCAGGAAGTTGACGACCACGGAGACGAGTGGGAAGGACCGGTAGGTGTTCAGTTTCTTGACGAGGTTCGTCCCCTCGGCGATGTCCAGGACCTTGATGTAGCGCGTCTCCTTCTTGAACGTCGGGTCGATCTCGATGAGCTGCCGGTCCATGAGCTGGTGCTCGTGCCGGTTGCGGCTCTGGTCGTCATCGCTGTTCTCCATCCACTCGCCGGGATAAAGCCCCGCCACCTCGAAGGGGAACAGGCCGCTGAAGATGGAGTTGCGGGAGTAAGGGGTGGCTGTGGGCAGGATGGAGCAGTAGAGTTCGGACTCGACCTTGAAGAGGTCTGCCAGCAGCGGCCGGATGCTCAACCAGTGGTCGAGGCGCATGCAGTCGAGGACGACGAAGAAGACCTGCCGCCCCTGCTGGAGGTGAGGGTAGACGAACTTGGGCACGATATCCACCGAGAGATTGGGGGAGCCCTGCTCGTCCTGCAGCCAGTGCGCGTAGACCTGCTCGATGTACCTCCCGAACTCCAGGTTGCACTCCTTTTTTTGGTCCCCGTACATCTGGCGGAGACCCGCGTCCATGAGCCGGTCCAGCTCCAGGTCCCATTCGGCCATCTGCTGGTAAACCTCCACCCATTTGGGCCAGTCCATCGGCCCGGAGAGCGCCGCCCGGATCGCGGAGGAATCCGCCACAAAGTTCCGGCTGGCCCGGTCCTTCAGGATCTGCCGGGCGTCGAAGAGCTTCTTGCAGGCCAGGAGGATCTGGCTGGGGTTGACCGGTTTGGTCAGGTAGTCGTCTATCCGCTGGCCGATGGCCTCTTCCATCAGCCGCTCCTCCTCGTTCTTGGTGATCATGATCACCGGGATGTGCGGGTTGATCTCCTTGATGTCCGCCAGGGTGGACAGGCCGTCCTTGCCGGCCATCATCTCATCCAGGAGGACGGCGTCGAAGGAGGTCTTGCGAATCAGAGAGACGGCATCCGTCCCGTTGGTCACGGGCGTCACCTCGTAGCCCCGCTCGTTCAGGAAGATCATGTGCGGCTGCAGAAGGTCGATCTCGTCGTCGGCCCATAGAATGCGTTTCTTTTCGGCTTCCATAAAGAGAACTCCATTTCTCAGACCATTGGGAACCGGAGAACCGGAGAGCCGGAGAGCCGGGGAATACCCCTCTCCGCTTCCCCGTTTCTCCCTTTCTCCGTTTCTTTTATTTCACCGGCAACAGAATCTGAAACGTCGCCCCCAGCCCCGGGGCGCTCTCCAGGAGGATGGCCCGTCCCCCGTGGTAGTCCTCGACGATCCTTTTGACCAGGGTCAGGCCGAGGCCCCACCCCCGTTTTTTGGTGCTGTAGCCGGGCTCGAAGATGCGCCTCTGCTGGCGGGAGTCGATCCCCTTGCCGTTGTCGCTGATGAGCGCCTCCACGAACTGCTCGTTCCACCTGCGGGTGACGACCCGGACGACCCCCTCCCGGTCTTCAATCGCGTCCACGGCGTTCTTCATCAGGTTCTCGAACGCCCAGCCGACCAGCTCCCGGTTGAGCGGGATGTCGTGGAGCTTTCCATACTCTTCCACAACCCGGACCTCCCTGCCGAGGCGGGGGACGCGGGCGCGCAGGTAGGCCGCCGTCTCCGCGATGACGGCGTTCAGGTCGCCGGGCCTGAGTTCCGGGATGGAGCCGATCTGGCTGAAGCGGGACACCACCTTGTTGATCCGCCCCAGGTCCCGCTCCATCTCGACGATCGCCCGCTCCAGCCGCCTGACTCTGGAGCCCGGCTCTCCGTCGCCCGCCTCGGCCCATTCGGCCTTCAGCAGCTCCAGCCAGCCGTACAGGGAGGTGAGCGGGGTGCCCAGCTGGTGGGCCGTCTCCTTGGCCATGCCCACCCAGATCGACCGCTGCTCGCTGTTCTTGATGTTCCGGTAGCCGAGGGTGCTGACGGCGACGAACAGGGCGATGACGCCGAGCGCCACGAAGGGGAGATAGGAGAGCCGGCGGATGAGGTCCGAATCGCCAAAGTGGACCACCCACGTCCCAACTCTGGGGATTTCAATCTCCACCGGCTCGTTGCGTCTGTCCATCTTCGGCACCATTTGCCTGACAGCCTCCAGAGTGACCTGGCTGGTGTCTCCATAAGAAATGCCGGGGATGCGCCACTGAAGGAGTTCCCCCTCCTTTTCGGTGACGATGACGGGGAGCTTGGGGTTGGTCAGCGTCTCAAGGATAAAGATAAGATCCTGGCCGTCCGTGATGGACTCGGCGGCGGCCAGACGGTAGAAGAAGGCGTACTGTTTGGTGATGATGCGGGCCTCCTTGCGCATCTCCCCGATCAGGACGAACTGGATGTAGAGCAGGAAGCCCAGGACGATCAGCAGGGCCCCCAGGATGAAGTAGAGGCCGGACCGGGGCGAGGTCCCGATGGTCCCGCCCCAGGCCTCCAGCTCCGCCCGGACCCGGCCCCTCAGCGTCCCCTTCGGCTCCCCCGCGGGCAGGGCAGCCACAGCAGGAAACTCCCGTTCGGTCCCTGGTGTGCGCGCATCGGTCTTCACGAGCATCGGGCAGCCCCCTGCTCAGGCAGCGAGGTGCATCAAAACGGAAACCCGAAACCCTCCTCCTGAAAACGCCTCAGGAGAAAAGTCGTTCCATACCCATAAGGAAAATAACGACATGGGGAGGGGTTGTCAACAGATAAGCGGTCAGCCGTCAGCCATCAGCCATCAGCAAAAGATAATCGGGGTTTGCTGATAGCTGATAGCTGATGGCTAATAGCTGAATGGGAGGGTCTATGATCCGGGCCTACCGGGAGTCCGACCTGGAGACGCTCAGGGCGATCACGGCCATCTGTTTCGACGGCGTCTCCATCGACCAGAACATCGAGCGGCGCTACGGGGTCATCGCCGGGAAGGGGTGGCAGTGGCGCAAGGCGAGCCACATCGACGCGGACGTGGCGGCCCATCCGGGGGGGATATTCGTCTACGAGCTGGAGGGAGAGGTGATCGGCTACGTCACGGCCAGGCCCAACCGGGACACGCGCATCGGCTGGATCCCAAACCTGTCGGTCCTGCCCGGCCACCAGGGACAGGGGATTGGAAAGGCGTTGATCGGGAAGGCAGTCGACTACCTGAGACAGGAGGGGATGCGCTTCGTGCGCATCGAGACCATCGAGCAGAACGAGACGGCCTGCGCCCTCTACCCGAGGCTCGGCTTTCAGGAGGTGGCCCGGCAGGTCCACTATGTGATGCCGATAGAACAGTCCTGAGTTCCGAGTCCTGAGTCCTGAGTTTAGGACTCAGGACTCAGGACTCAGGACTCAGGACTTAGGACTCAGGACTCAGGACTCAGGACTCAGGACTCAGGACTTTATTTTTTCTCCTCAATCAGCCCCACCGGCTTCAGCCCTCGCAGCTCCTCCGTCAGCCGGCGGTGCCGCGCGAGGAGGTCCATCACGGCGTCGGGGCGCCCCTCCTTCTGGGCCTGTTTCATGGCCCCTTCCACCTCGGCGATCTGGCGCTGCAGCGAGGTGCGCCGGGCCATCTGAATGTCCCCCTTCAGCACGCGCTCGGCGCGGGACTCGTCAAACCCCTCCATGGACAGCTCCGAGATCAGACCCGCCAGGAAGGGGTCTTCGCTCATCGTGACCAGAGAGGCGGCCTTCGCGCTGCGCCCCTCCGCCCGCGCGGCGAGGATCAGCTCGGCGACGCGCCTGTAGGCCGCGTTGGAGAAGACGTCGGGCGAAACGTCAGCCCTCACCCGGTCGGCGAACCGGTCGTCGGCCAGGGACATGGCCACCAGCTCCCGCTCCCAGCGCGGCCCGGGGTCGAACGCCGGCGCCTCCTGCCTCTCGCCTCTCGCCTCTCGCCTCTCGCCTCTCGCCTTTTTGACCGCCAGCGCCACGACCTGTTCGGCCACCCCCAGGCGTTCGGCGATCTCCTGCGTCAGGACCCCCCGCCGGACCTCGTCCCTCACGCGCCCCACGGTCTCGGCCAGGGCCGCGACGGCCCGGACCTTCCCGTCCGCCGTGCGAAGGTCCTGCTGGGCGCCCACGGCCCGCAGCTTGTAGTCCAGGACCGGCTCGGCCTGCTCCATCAGCCTGAGGAAGGCGTCCCCCCCCCGGTCGCGCACGAAACTGTCCGGGTCGTGCCCCTCCGGCAGCGTCACGACGCGGGCGCTCAGGTCCCCCTCCAGGAGCACGTCGATCCCCCGCAGGGCCGCGGCGGAGCCTGCCGTGTCCCCGTCGAACACCAGCACGGCCCGGTCGCAGAAGCGCCGGAGGAGGCGGGTGTGATCCGGCGTCAGCGCCGTGCCCGCCGTGGCCACGCCGTGTTCGACCCCGGCCTCCGCCAGGCGGAGGAGGTCCATGTAGCCCTCCACGATCACGACCGCGCCCCGCCGCCGGAGGGCGTCCTTGCCCTGCCAGAGCCCGTAGAGCACGCCCCCCTTGTGGTAGACCGGCGTCTCCGGCGAGTTGAGGTACTTCGGCTCGTCCCCCTCCTTCAGCGCCCGCGCCCCGAAGGCCACCGTCCTGCCCGTCGCCCCCACCACCGGGAACATCAGACGGTCCCGGAACCGGTCGTAGTGCCCCTCCCCGGACTTGCGGGGGACCGCCAGCCCCGCCCGTTCGAGCGTGGCCGGGTCCAGAGACCGTTTGGCCCCCACGCGCAGCAGGCCGTCCCAGTCCGGAGGCGCATAGCCGAGGGCGAACCGCTCCGCAATCCCGTCCGACACCCCCCGCCGGGACAGGTAGGCCCTCGCCCCCTCCCCGCGCGGGTCCTTCGTCAGGAGGTGCCGGTAGTAGTCCGCCGCCAGCTGATTGGCGCGGTAGAGGACCTCGGAAGACGCCGTCTGCGCCTCCTCCGCGCCCCCCCTGGGGAGCGCGATGCCGGCCCGCTCGGCCAGGCGGGTCGCCGCCTCCACGAAGCTGATCTTCTCGATCTCCATCAGGAACGTGAAGACGTTCCCCCCCGCCCCGCACGCGAAACACTTGTAGATCTGCTTGTCCGGGGAGACATTCAGGGACGGCTTCCGGTCGTCGTGAAAGGGGCAGAGGCCCACGTAGCTCCGCCCCTTGCGCGTCAGCGCGACGTGGTCCGAGATCACGTCCGCGATGTCCACGCCGTTCCGGATCCGGTCGATCAGGTCGTCAGGCAGCCGCATGGGACTTAAAGGGGAAAAGGACAGGCCCTCACCCCGCCTCGCTTCGCTCGGCTTCCCCTCTCCCGCGTGCGGGAGAGGGGTGGCAGGCGCAGCCTGACGGGGAGAGGGCCGCTCGTTCTGCGTTCATCGTTCTGAGTTCTGCGTTATCTCTTCCATCTCCGCCGCTCGTTTCCTCACGGCCTCCACCAGCACGTCCACCATCTCCGACTCCTTGACCTTCCTGACGATCTCCCCCCGCTCGATCAGCAGCCCCACCCCGCCCCCGCCTGCGATGCCCAGGTCCGCCGACCTGGCCTCCCCCGGCCCGTTCACCTCGCACCCCATCACGGCGATGTTCAGCGGGGCCTGGATGTCCTTCAGACGCTCCTTCACCTCCGCCGTCACCCCGAACAGGTCGATGTCGCACCGCCCGCAGCTCGGGCAGGAGATGATGTTCACCCCCCGTCGCCGGAGGTGGAGGGCCTGCAAGATGTCGTAGGCCACCTCCACCTCGTGCACCGAGTCCGCCGTCAGCGACACGCGGATCGTGTCCCCGATCCCCTCCAGCAGCAGCGCCCCGATGCCGATGGCCGACTTGACCGCCCCGGTGGGCATCATCCCCGCCTCCGTCACGCCCAGGTGCAGGGGGTAGTCCGTCCGCTCCGCGATCATCCGGTAGGCCTCCACCATCATCGGCACGTCGGACGACTTGAGGGACAGGACGATGTCGTGGAAGCCGTTCTCTTCCAGGAACCCGACCTCCTCCATCGCGCTCTCCACCATCGCCTCCGCCGTCACCCCGCCATACCTGGCCAGCAGGTCCTTCCGGAGCGACCCCCCGTTCACGCCGATGCGGATCGGAATATCCCGCTCCTTGCAGGCGTCCACCACCGCTTTGATCCGGTCTTTCTTCCCGATGTTGCCGGGGTTGAGCCGGATCTTGTCGATCCCGAAGGAGGCGCACTTGAGGGCCAGGACGTGGTTGAAGTGGATATCGGCCACGAGCGGGACCGTCACCTGCCTCTTGATCTCCTCTAAGGCCTCGGCGGCCTCCATGTCGGGCACGGCCACGCGCACGACCTCGCACCCGGCCACGACCAGCTCGGCGATCTGGAAGATCGTCTTTTCAACGTCCCGCGTGTCCGTGGTCGTCATCGACTGCACGGCCACGGGCGCCCCCCCGCCGATGGGGACATTCCCGACCATCACCTGTCTCGTCTTGCGTCTTTGAAGCATGAAACCTCGATCTAAATAACTTTTCATAAATCTTGTGCATGGAATGATTCGCTTGACGCACAGGCCCTCACCCTCCCCCATAGCAGAGGGCTACGCCTCTGATGTCCCCCTCCCTCTCCCGTACGTACGGGAGAGGGAGGGGGAGTCAGGGGGTAGGAGAGGGCCTGGACTTTAGACCTTGGACTTTGGACTATTTCCCCACCGCGCGTTATTCCTCTATCAGCCCGAACATCACGGCGAAGGCGAAGAAGTCCTCGAAATCGACCTTCCCATCCCCGGTCAGGTCGAAGCGGGCATCCCAGTTCGCGTCCCCCACCTTCGTGTCGAACTGAGTCGCAAAGGCGAAAAAGTCCTCAAAGTCCACCACCGGGTCGTCGTTGAAGCTGGCCGCAGGGGCCGCCTTGACAGGCACATCCGCCGTGACCTGCGCGTCCAGGCTGCCCGTCACCAGCTCCTTTCGAGTCGTCCCCATCTGAAGGTTGATGCTTGTCACCGACAGCGTCGTGCCCCCCTCAAAATTGTCCCTGGCCTTGAACGTGAACGTGGCCAGAAGACCACTGCCGGAGGAGGGCGTCAGCGGAAGAGTTGACCCTCCGCCCTGCACAGCCCCCCCCGCGACCTGCGTCAGCGGGATGAAGGTCCCGGTCACCAGCGGGCCGTTAGCGTAGGTCGGAGACGCCACCATGTTCGTGTCGTATCCCACCTTGACCGTATACCCCGTCACGCCCGTCACATCCCGCACGAAGACCTGGAGCGTGAACGTGTCCCCCGCCTTCGCGCCATACAGCAGACCCACGTTCTGGTTGTCCGCCGCCGCGTCCAGGTCCACCGCCGCGGCGGCCGTGACCGGCGGCGGGACGATCACCTTGAGCGTCTGCGTGGCCGTCGCCTTCAGTCCCCCCTTGTCCGTCACCGTCAGCGTGATGGCCACGTTCGACCTGGTCGTATCCGCAATCTGCACCTGCGCCACCCGGTTCGTGTCCGAGGTGGACTTCTTGAACGTCATCCCCGCCGACGCGGACCACTTGAACGTGATCGGGTCCCCGTCCGGGTCCGACGACCCCGACGCATCCAGCGTCACCAGGCTCCTGGTGTCCCCCGCCTTGATCGCGTCCGGCCTGATCGTGAACTTCGCCACAGGCGGGGCGTTCTTGAGCGCCTTGAGGATGGCGTTGGAGGTCTGGATCGCCGCCGTGGCCGTCCCCAGCGTCACCCGGTTGACCTTGATCTCCGTATACCCCTCCGTGAACTTGTCACTCACCTTGAACACCGCCGTGCCTAAGAACCCGTTCCCCGACTTGGGCGACCCGCCCAGCAGGGCCGCCCCGAACGTCACCGCCTTCATCCCTCCGCTCGTCGACACCTGCGGGGACAGGGAGATGGCGCCAGGAAGATAGTCCCCGATCTTGAACTTCTCGGCGACAAAGGTCACAGCCGTGGAGTCATATCCCAGTGTCACCCCGTAGCTGGTCGCGGAGGTCAGGTTCCGCCCGAACGCCTGGATCGTGACCTCCGCGCCGGGTAACACACTCCCCGACGCCACCATCTGGTTGTCCGCCGCCGTGTCCAGGTCCAGCCAGACGCCCAGCTTGGTCGGGTCCTGCTTGGCCGGCTCGGGGACCGTGGTGGTCGGCGGGGGCTGCGTGGACGGCGCCGAGTAGGAGAACTTGTAGACGCCCGTGCCCGTCCCGGCATAGACCGTCTGGGTATTCGAGGGGTCTATCGCAAAGGCGTTGACCGTCGTCTGGTCCGGCAGGCCGGAGTTGACCGCCGACCAGGTCGCCGCCCCGTCCGTGCTCCGGAACACCCCCCCACCGTCCGGCCCGGCATAGACCGTCTGAGGGCTCGACGGGTCTACCGCCACCGGGAGGACAAGGAGATTCGTCAGACCGGAGTTGGCGGCCGTCCAGGACGTCCCCCCGTTCGTCGTCTTGTACACGCCCGTCGGCGACCCGGCGTAAACCGTCTGAGGGTCTGAAGGGTTCACCGCCAGGCCGTAGACCACCGTTCCCTGGGGGATCCCGGTGTTGACCGCTGTCCAGGAGGTCCCCCCGTTCGTCGTCTTATACACGCCGTTGACGCGAAGCCCGACGTAGAGCGTCTGCGGCGTCTTCGGGTCCACCGCCAGGGCGAAGGCCGTGATGTTCGCCGGCAGGCCGGTGGCGGCCGCGGCCCAGGAGGTCCCGCCGTTCGTGGTCTTGTACACGTTGGACGACGTTCCCCCCAGCCCCGCATAAACGGTCTGCGGATTCGAGGGGTCCATCACCAGGGCGTTGACGCTCCCCGGCAGCCCGGAGTTGGCCAGGGCCCAGGAGGTCCCGCCGTTCGTGGTCTTGAACGCGTTCCCGACGCCCGTCCCCGTCCCCGCCCCTGCGTAGATCGTCTGAGGATTGGCGGGGTCCATCGCCAGAGCGACGACGCCCAGGTTGGTCAGCCCGGTGTTGACCGCCGTCCAGGCCGCCCCCCCGTTCGCGCTCCTGAACACCCCCCCCAGCGTCCCGGCATACACCGTCTGCGGCGTCTTCGGGTCAATCGCAAAGTCGCCGACAATGGTGTTCGTCAGCCCCGTGTTGACCGCCGTCCAGACGTTCGACGGCGGCTGCACGGCCGCCGCCTTGCCCACCCCCGTCAGCGCCACGGTCGAGGGACTCCCCGCCGCGTTGTGGGCGATGGACAAAGAAGCTGCCTTGGTGCCCGCAGAGGTGGGCGCAAACGTCACCGTCACCCGCGCGCTGTCCCCGGCCCCCACCGTCGCCGTCGCGGGGGAGGCCGTGAACTGCGAGGAGTCCGCCCCCGTGGCGCGGACCCCCGTGATCGTCAGACTCGCGGTCCCGGTATTCTTGATCGTCAGCGTCTTCTGAGACGTCGCCCCCACCGTCGTGCTGTCAAACGTCAGCGACGTGGCCGACAGGCTGATCGCCGGGGCCTGCTGCACAACCTGCCTGCCCACCCCCGTCAGCGCCACCGTCGAAGGGCTCCCCGCCGCGTTGTGGGCAACGGATAAGGAAGCGGATTTGACGCCAGCGGATGAAGGCGCAAACGTCACCGTCACCCGCGCGCTGTCCCCGGCCCCCACCGTCGCCGTCGCGGGGGAGACCGAAAACTGCGAGGAGTCCGCCCCCGTGGCGCGGACCCCCGTGATCGTCAGACTCGCGTTCCCCGCGTTCTTGATCGTCAGCGTCTTCTGAGACGTCGCCCCCACCGTCGTGCTGTCAAACGTCAGCGACGTGGCCGACAGGCTGATCGCCGGGGCCTGCTGCGCCGCCACCCGGCGGATGCGTTGGTTGCTATTATCGGCGATGTAGAGGTCTCCATTGGCAGCCACGGCCACGCCATACGGACCATTCAACTGGGCCTGGGTAGCCAGACCCCCTTCGCCTGAAACGCCCCTCGTGCCCGTCCCGGCAACGGTCGTGATCTTCCCATCCGACCCCACCCGGCGGATGCGGTGGTTGCTAAGATCGGCGATGTAGAGGTCTCCATTGGCAGCCACCGCCACGCCAAACGGATCAGTCAACTGGGCCTGGGTAGCCAGACCCCCGTCGCCTGAAAAGCCCAACGCGCCCGTCCCGGCAACGGTCGTGATCTTCCCATCTGACCCCACCCGGCGGATGCGGTGGTTGCCACGATCGGCGATGTAGAGGTCTCCATTGGCAGCCACGGCCACGCCATTCGGAATATCCAACTGGGCCTGGGTAGCCAGACCCCCGTCGCCTGAAAAGCCCCTCGTGCCCGTCCCGGCAACGGTCGTGATCTTCCCATCCGACCCCACCCGGCGGATGCGGTGGTTGCCACGATCGGCGATGTAGAGGTCTCCATTGGCAGCCACGGCCACGCCAAACGGATCACTCAACTGGGCCTGGGTAGCCAGACCCCCGTCGCCTGAAAAGCCCCCCGTGCCCGTCCCGGCAATCGTCGTAATCGTCCCCGGGGCCTGCTGCGTGGCTGGAGGCTGCTGCGGCGTCCCGTCTATGCCGAATGTCTTGCCGTCTCCAACCAGTGCTGGCAAGACCGCTGACGTCGCCCGCTTATTAAGGTTATGATACTGCACCCCTTTGCCGCTGCTGTACACCGTCGCGATCACCGCCAGGTTGGTGAGGATCACCGGATCGCCCGCCGCGACAATAAACTTGGCCTGGAACGTCGGCGCGCCACCGGAAGTGGTGATGTCGGTCGCCTTCTTGCTGAACCTGGCCGTGAGACCCGTGCCCGTCACGACGCCGGCCGAGTCGATGGCCGACTTCGTCAGGGTCGTCGTGTCCGTAGCCGAGGCCACCTGCACGATCCTGACGCGCACGGAATCCGGCGTGCTCGACAAAGTATTTGAAACCGTGACCACGACGGAGTCGCCGACGGCCACGACCTTTCCGCTGTCCGGTCGATTGACCCTGACCGTGATACCCGCCGTGATCTGAGCCGTCGCCGCGCCTGTGAGACCCAGCGTCAGCAAGATGCCCAGGAAAAGAATCTGAAGCTTATGGGTTTTCATCGTCTCCCTCCTGAAAGTGGCTGCCTGAGTTTTAAATCATTTTTCACGATTCCTGTGCAGAAAGGCTATATCGAGAGTCTGATTCAAAAATCGCTGCGGCTCTGGCCCTCACCCCCTCCACCCAACCTGTCGCTCCCATGAGGTCGCGACCCCTGCCCTCCCCTCTCCCGTTCCTTCGCTTTGCTCAGGACAGGAGAGGGGGAATCCCCCTTCCCCTCTCCCGTTGTACGGGAGAGGGGTGGCGAACGTAGTGAGCCGGGGTGAGGGCCTGTGCGTCAGGCGAATGATTCCATGCACAAGATATCGCCGATTTCTATTTCACCACGCCTAATATCCTTCCGACAAGCTCCATCACCTTGGGATTCAGGATGATCACCACCACCAGCACCACGATCACCAGCATCTTGACATCCTGAATTTTCCTCTCCAGGTCGGCCCTGAGTCCCTGAATCTGTTTCTCCAGATCGGCCTTTAAGAGAAGCAGATCATCCTTGGTAGCCACCTCTCTCTTGACCTTCTCATCCATATACTCGATGAGGGCTTTGGCCTCATTCTCGCCAAGATGGGGCTTTAACTGCTCATAGAGGTCAACAGGACTGAGAGGCATAGCATCCTCATTTCACCACGCCCAATATCCTTCCGACAAGCTCCATCACCTTGGGATTCAGGATGATCACCACCACCAGCACCACGATCACCAGCATCTTGACATCCTGAATTTTCCTCTCCAGGTCGGCCCGGAGTTTCTCCATGTCAATTCTGACCCCTTGTATTTGTTTCTCCAGATCAGCCTTTAAGAGAAGCAGATCTCTCTTTAAGAGATGGATGTCCTCCTTTAAGAGATGGATGTCCTCCTTTATGGGAACAAGGTCCTCTTTGATAACCACCTCTCCCCTGATTTTCCCATCCACATACTCGATGAGGGCCTTGGTCTCGTTCTCGCCGAGATGGGGCTTTAACTGCTCATAGAGGTCAACAGGACTGAGAGGCATAGCATCCTCATTTCACCACGCCCAATATTCTTCCGACAAGCTCCATCACCTTGGGATTCAGGATGATCACCACCACCAGCACCACGATCACCAGCATCCTGACATCCTGGATTCTCTTCTCCATGTCAGCCCGGAGGCCCAGGATCTGTTTTTCCAAATCGGACCGAAGGCCCTGAATCTGTTTCTCCAGATCGGCCTTTAAGAGAAGCATATCCCCCTTTAAGAGCTGGATATCCTCCTTGGTAGCCACCTCTCCCCTGATTTTCCCATCCACATACTCGATGAGGGCCTTGGTCTCGTTCTCACCGAGATGGGGCTTTAACTGCTCATAGAGGTCAACAGGACTGAGAGGCATGGCATTCGATGGAGAAGAGTTTAGCCATTTTTCAACCCTCAGGGATGTGACGCAAGGCACTTTGCGGAGGTGATCGCTGTCACATCCCAGGAGGGCCGTTAGAGTTCAGCCCGAATGTTCAAATTCTTCGACCCCGCAGAAGGCAGGTTGGCTCGCGTTCGGATTGACCGCTTTTATTTTGTCTGACATTAATAACTTTTCCATGAACAGTCAATATACATCGCAGATGGCAATGTGTCAAGGGATTTGGGCGAATGGGACATTTTTGGGTTTGGGGCGAAGCGGGGCCAGTGTTATATTATTCCGACATTGGCAAGGAGGGAAGACGCGTATGAAACTGATCGTGCAGATCCCCTGCCTGAACGAGGAGGAGACCCTGCCGCCGACCGTCCGGGACATCCCGCGGCAGATCGAGGGCATCGGCCGGGTGGAAATCCTGATCATCGACGACGGCTGCACGGACCGAACCGTGCAGGTGGCGCAGGAGGCCGGCGTGGACCACATCGTCCGCTTCCCCCGCAACCGGGGCCTGGGCCACGCCTTTCAGGCGGGGATCGACGCCTGCCTCCGCCTCGGCGCGGACATCATCGTCAACACCGACGGCGACAACCAGTACTTCGGCGGGGACATCCCCGCGCTCATCCGGCCCATCCTGGAGGGGAGGGCCGACCTGGTCATCGGGGACCGGCAGCCCGAAAAAATCGCGCACTTCTCGTTCACCAAGAGGCTGCTCCAGAGGCTGGGCAGCCGGGTCGTCAGCCGGTTGTCGGGCATCTCCGTGCCGGACGTGGCCTCCGGGTTTCGCGCCTTCAACCGGAACGCCGCCCTGCGCCTGAGCTGCTTCACCGACTTCGACCACACCGTGGACCACGTCATCCAGGCGGGCAAGAAGCGCCTCGCCGTCGTCAACGTCCCCATCCGCACCAACGAGAAGTTCCGCGAGTCCCGCCTCTTCTCCGGCGTCTCCCAGTTCGTGGCCCGCTCCCTCGGCATCATGGTGCGCGTCTATTCCTCCTACGCGGCCCTCAAGATATTCGCCCTTGCAGGATTCCTGGTCTTCTCCCTCGGCCTGCTGCTCGGCGTCCGGTTCCTCTACTACCTCCTGTTCACGCCCGAAGGCTACACCCACGTCCAGTCCCTCATCCTCTGCGCCATCCTGCTCCTGGCGGGCTTCCAGATGACCCTCACCGGCATCGTCGCCGACCTGATCGCGGCCAACCGGAGCCTGATCGAGGACGTGGCCTACAGGGTGAAGAAACTGGAGATGGAGAAAGACGACCTCTCCCCCAACCCCTCTCCTAAAGGAGAGGGGGGAAAGTAGAGACACCCCCTTTCCTTCAGGAAAGGGGGCCGGGGGGATAGGTCTATCCCGTCTCAATCTCCACGATCGTCACCCCGCTCCCCCCCTCGTTCCAGTTGCCCAGCCGTTGAGACCGGATGCGCGGATGGGTCTTGAGGTAGACCCCCAGCTTCTGCCGCAGCGCCCCGGTCCCCTTGCCGTGGATCAGGACGGCGCTCTGCACCCTGGACACGAAGGCGTCATCCAGAAACTTGTCCACCACCTCCGCCGCCTCCTCGAACGTCATCCCGCGCAGGTCGAGGGAGGTGCTCACCTCTCCCCCCTCCGCCCTCCGAATCGGCGAAACGGAGAGGGGGCGAAGGGGGGACCCCGCTTCCCCGCTTCTCCGCTTCTCCGCTTCGAGTTTTTTAACCTCCGACGGCGCCACCTCCACCTTCACATTCCCCACCTGCACCCGCATCCGGCCCGCCGCGTTCCGGCCCGACAGGACCACCCCCTCCTTCCCGAAGCGCTCGATCCAGACAGAGTCCCCCACCTCCGGGTCGGGCCCCTCCTCCGCAGCCGGCCTGCGACGGTCCTGCTCCGCCTCCGCCCGCACCCGCGCCAGCGCCTCCTGCACCCCCCGCCGCCCCTCCTGAATGGACGCCCGGCTGGCCGCCTCCTGCCGGATGCCGGCCACCGTCCGCTCGATCAGGGCGTTGGCCTCGCTCAGGATGCGCTCCGACTCCTGCAGGGCCGCCCCCCGGAGCGTCCTGCGCTGCCGCTCCAGGTCCGCCAGCCCCTCCTCGTACTCCCGCCTCAGCCGGGCGGCCTCCCCCTGCTGCCGGGCCAGGTCCTCGCTCCGCTCCCGGTAGTCCTGGTAACTCCGGTCCAGGTCCGCGATCAGCCGCTCCACCTGGCGGGTCTGCCCCCCGGTGCGGCGGGCCGCGGCCTCCACGATCCCCTCCGGCATCCCCCAGCGCCGGGCGATCTCAAAGGCATAGCTGCTGCCGGGGATGGACAGGCGCAGCCGGAAGGTCGGCCTCAGCGTCTCCGCGTCAAAGGCCATAGACCCGTTCTCCACCCCCTCGGTCTGGTGAGCGAACGCCTTGAGCGCCCCGTGATGCGTCGTGGCCACCGTCCGCGCCCCCCGCCCGGTCAGGTCCTCCAGCAGGGACATCGCCAGCGCCGCCCCCTCGTCCGGGTCCGTGCTCCCCCCCACCTCGTCCAGCAGGACGAGCGTCTCCGCGTCCGCCTCCGCGCAGATCTGGGCCAGGCGGCGCACGTGGGAGGAGAAGGTGCTCAGGTCGTTCTCGATGGACTGCTCGTCCCCGATGTCCGCAAAGACCCGCCGGAACACGGCGATCTCCGACCCCGGCCGGGCCGGGACCGGGAGGCCCGCGCAGGCCATCAGCGTCAGCAGCCCCACCGTCTTCAGCGCCACGGTCTTGCCCCCCGCGTTGGGCCCGGTCAGCACGAGCGTCCGGAACCCCTCGCCGAGCGAGACGTCCAGGGGGACCACCTTCTGCATCGGATCATCTATCCGTTGCCCCCGGCCCGACTCCCGCGCGCGCAGGACCAGCAGGGGGTGCCGGGCGTCTCGCAGGACGATTCGGCCCTCCGCGTTCAGGGAGGGCAGTTGCGCCTCCACCTCGCGGGAGAAGGCGGCGATCGCGTACACGGCGTCGAACCTCCCGAAGACCTCCACGTTGTCTAAGAGGTCCTCCCGCACCCCCCGCACCCGGTCGGTCAGGGCGCGCAGGATGCGCTCGATCTCCCGCGCCTCCGCCACGTCTAACTGCCTCAGCCGGTTGCCCATCTCCACCGTGGCTAAGGGCTCCACGAAGACCGTGGCCCCGCTGTCGGACTGGTCGTGGACGATCCCCGGCACCTTCCTCTGGTGCCCCTCCCGCACGGGGATGACGAACCGCCCCTCCCGGAGGGTGACCAGCCGGTCCTGGACGGCCTCCTGCGGCAGGGTGGACAGCAGGCGCTCCAGCCTCTCCCGCAGGTCCGACCGCACCCGCTCCCGCTCCCGGCGGATGCGATTCAGCTCAGGGCTGGCCGAATCCCGCACCTCCCCATCCGGCCCGATGGCCCTGCCGATGGCCTCCTCCACCTCCGGATGGGGCCTCAGCCGTTCCACCAGATCCAGAAGGGACGGATACTTTGCCCGGCGCCGGTCCAGGTAGTCCCGGAGCTGCCGGAAGGCGCTCAGCGCCTCCCCGACCTGCGACAGCTCCTCCGGGGACAGGGCGATCCCTTCCGCCCCGCAGCGGGCCAGAGACTCCCGGATGTCGGGGATCCCCCGCGCCGGGACCGGGTCATCGAACCCGATCAGGTCCATCATCTCCGCGGCGCGACCCAGGCGCTGCCGGATGACCTCCGGGTCCCCGACGGGGGCGAGAGACAGGACCTCCTCCCGGCCCATCTCCGACCCGCTCTGGCCCGCGATCCGCAGGACCACCTTGTCGAACTCCAGGACCTCTATCGTATGTTCATCGACCATAAAATTTACGGCTTAGGCCTGTTTTTTGACTCGGAACTGTCCTTTTGCCCGCGCGCCACCAGCGTGTCCACCTCCGCCCAGACCTGGCCCACGCGCCTGGAGACCTCCTCCACCACCTCCGGACTCCGGCTGACCACCGAGCCCCGGTCGGCCCGCATCCGGCGCAACAGGTCCTCCACGTTCGGCGAGGCCCACCGGATGCCGGCCACGAGCGTCCCGCAAAGGCGCTGGACGGGCCGGGCCAGGGAGGAGGCCGAGAGGTGGGCCGGCAACCCGCTGTGCAGCGGATAAAAGGAGAGGAAAGAGAGCAGAAGACCGATGCCTATAGCGCCGTTCAACAGGCCCACGACGCCCCCGCCCACGGCGTTGACCGGCCCCAGCGGGGAGGCGCGGACCATCCTGTCCAGGAAAAAGATGACGAGGCCGCAGCCCAGGAACACCGCCACCAGGGTCAGCCCGGCCCCCACCCAGGCGGAGGCCGCCGGCGACCACCCGGCCCACGCCCCGACCCGGTCGCCGACCCACCCCCCCCGGGCCAGGGCCAGCCAGACCGAGGCCACGATGCCCGCCAGCCCCAGCAGGCATCGCAACAGGCCGGTTCGCCACCCGTAGGCCCCGCTGATGAGCAGGACGACGGCGATGAAAAGATCCACAAAATTCACAATCGGCCCCAAAACAGAGATAACCGCACCGAAAGGAGATCGGTGCGGTTATCCGAATCAGAACCACCCCCGGGCACAGAAAGCCTTATTCGTCAAACTTCTCACGCTTGCGTCGGGCCGAGTTGAGCTTCCGCTTTCTCCGCTCGCTGGGCTTCTCAAAGTGTTGATGCTTCTTCATCTCTGAGATAATCCCGGCCTTTTCGCAGGTCTTTTTAAACCGTCTCAGGGCCTTCTCAAACGGCTCTTTATCCCGCACAATAACCCCTGGCATGAGACCGATCCGCCTCCTTTCTCTGGATAGATTTTAAACACGTAAAAAAAGACAAGTTTTTGATTTATAAAAACCTATGCGACAGAACAGGCAGAACAATCCAAAGCCCATCTGGAGCAGATATTTAGAATATAAAATATATACTATGCCCTGCCATTTCGCAAGATGATTTTGCTAAAAAAATGCACCTTTTTTACCCCTGTTTAAGTCCCCTCGCAAACGCATTCGTCCTGGGGCTTAAAAAAAACCTTGACGTTTCTCGTATTTTATATAGATTACTTCGCACGGCTTTTGAGGGCCCATAGCTCAGTCGGTTAGAGCAGATGACTCATAATCATCCGGTCCGGGGTTCAAGTCCCTGTGGGCCCAAGAGAACGAAACGAAAAGAGCGGCTATGGCCCTGGGCCATAGCGCCTCTGGTCAGGATGGCGCTGGTTTCACCGAGATGACCGATTCATCCATGCGGAGTTGGCGAGTTACAGGGCGATTAGCTCAGTTGGTTAGAGCGCTGGTCTCACATACCAGAGGTCACTGGTTCAAATCCAGTATCGCCCACCACTTTCCGGGGTACCCTCACATTCGACGACAGAGCGGTGGGAAGAGGTTCCGTGAAGCGTCCACGCGAGGGGACCGCAACGCGAGAGGAGTGCATCTTCTGGATGCACTCCTTTTTTGTCCCGTCAGGAGGAGAACACTCGAATGAAGGAGAGCCTGTTCAAGCTTCTGGAGCTTCAGGAGATTGACAATCAGGTTGACGCCCTCGATCAGGTGCGCAGGGATTATCCCGCACAGATCTCGCTGATCGACCAGGAGATTGAGGAGGCCCGCAAACAGATCCAGGAACAGCGCGCCAGGCGAGAAGATCTGGAGAAGACACAGAGGTACCAGGAGCGCGAACTGGCGGCGGCCAGCGCAGACCTCAAGAAGCACCAGGACCGTCTCTATGAGGTGAAGACCAACCGGGAATACGACGCCCTTCAGGTCGAGATCGAGGCGTGCAGGAGCCGTGTCAGCGAACACGAGAACGCCCTGCTTACGGCGGAGGTAGCCCTCGAAGAGCTGATACCCGTGATACAGAGCCTCGAAGAGACGGGCGCTGAGACGGAAAAAGAACGGCTGAAACACCGGGAGTCCCTTGTGCAGAGGCTGAACTCCATCGGCTCGGAGGTGGAGCAGCACCAGGAGAGACGGGAGGCCGTTCGGGTTCACATCCACCCCCAGGCTCTGGCGACCTATGACCGCATACGGAGAGGCAGGAGCGGATTGGCCGTGGTCCGGATCGTCAAGAAAGGGGCCTGCGGCGGATGCTTTCAGGAGATCCCGCCCCAGAGGGCCAGCGAAGTCCGGAGAAACAACCGGATCATTCTGTGCGAGAGTTGCGGACGCATCCTCGTGTGGAACGGCGTATAAAGATTTTAGATTTTAGATTACGGATGTCCGGAGTGGATCGGGCGATCGCGCCTGTCTCGCGCAGGTGAGGAAAGTCCGAACTCCGCAGGGCAGGGTGCTGGGTAACGCCCAGGAGGGGAAACCCTACGGAAAGTGCAACAGAGAGCAGACCGCCAGCGGATGGGGTCTCGACCCCGTTGCGGGCAAGGGTGAAACGGCGAGGTAAGAGCTCACCGCGTCTCTGGCGACAGAGACGGCACGGTAAACCCCACCCGGAGCAAGGCCGAATAGGAGAGGAGAGGTGGCCCGCCTCGGTATCCCTCTCGGGTAGGCCGCGTCGAGGCGTCGGATAACCGGCGCCCCAGAGGAATGATCGCCCCCTCGGAGCAATTCGAGGGACAGAATTCGGCTTACAGGTCCACTCCGGCCATCCAAAATCCAACATGACCTTCCTCGAAAAACTCCGGAGCGTCACGCGGGCCAACGACAGCCTCGTCTGTGTGGGGCTGGATGTGGACCCGGCCCGGATACCCCGGCGCCTGACGGATGGCCCCGACCCGATCTTCCGGTTCAACCGGGCCATCATCGACGCCACGAAGGACCTCGTCTGCGCCTACAAGCCCAACTTCGCCTTCTACGGCGCGATGGGCCTCCGGGGGTGGGAGGCCCTCATCCGGACGGTGGAGCACGTCCCGGAGGGCATCCCGGTCATCCTGGACGCCAAGGTCGGGGACATCGGAAACACGGCCGAGCGATACGCGCACATGGCCTACTGCGAGGTGGGGGCCGACGCCGTCACGGTGAACCCCTACATGGGCCTCGATGCCGTGGAGCCGTTCCTGGCCTACCCGGACCGCTGCGCCCTCCTCGTCTGCCTCTCCTCAAACCCCGGCTCGGCGGACCTTCAGCGCCTCCGGGTGGACGGCAGACCCCTCTACCGCATCGTGGCCGAGAAGTCCGTCGTGTGGAACCGCCGGGGGCCGTGCGGCCTGGTCGTGGGGGCCACGCACGCCGACGAGTTAAAAGAGATCCGGGGGGTGGCGCCCGACCTCCCCCTGCTCATCCCCGGCGTCGGGGCCCAGGGAGGGGACATTCAATCCGTCGCCCGTCACGGGACCGACGCGAACGGCGAACTGGCCATCGTCAACGTCTCCCGCAGCGTCCTCTACGCCTCCGGGGGGGACGACTTCGCAGAGGCGGCGCGGAGGGAGACTGAGAAACTGCGGGCGGACCTGAACCGACACCGGCCCGGACGGTAATCGGCCCTCACTCACCCCCAATCCTCATCCCCCGATCCCTGATTCTGGAGGACCTTCCCATGTCACCCCTTCCCCGCATCGTGGGCGCGTCCGGTCTGGCCGGTCTGCTGATCGTGGGCTACGGCCTCCAAACCCCTGAAGCCCAGGACGTGGACCTTGAGGGCAGACCCGACCTGGTGAGGGTCGAGGTCAAGTCCGTCAGGAGATTCTTCGACCCCCGCATCCAGGCCTGCGTCGTCTTTCTGAAGTCCCCGAAGACCCGGCGCATTCTCCCCGTCAAGGTCAGGCTGTCGGAGGCGGACGCCATTCAGATGAAGCTGAACAACGAGACGTTCCCCAGGCCGTTGACCCACGACCTGCTCAGGTCCGCGCTCGAGGCCGTCGGGGCAAAGGTCCGCTACGTCCTGGTCGACGCCCTCAAGCCCACGGGCGGCCGGGACTCCGGCGCCCACTCCGCCAGGATCGCGCTCAACCTGAAAGACGGGGCCTCGGTCGAGGTCGACGCCCGCGCCGGTGACGCCATCGCCCTCTCCCTCCGCGCCGGGACGCCCATCTACGTGGCCGCCGGCGCTATGGAAGGGGACAGCATCGCCGACGAGGGGGAGCTGGAGAGGGAATTTTTAGAGGAGGAGGGGGCAGGGCCGAAGCCCATCGAGAAGCAGAAGAAGCCCATTGAGAAGCAGAAGAAGAAGGAGAAGAGGGCGGGCGGAGGCTATTACTGACCTGCGTCCTGGAGGGGCTATGGAGAGGCAGCCGTGGTGATCCTGACCTCTGGAGGAGCCTTCTGATGGTATCCCTTCGTCGCGCGGCGGGCATCGCCGGCCTGACAGGGCTGCTGGTCCTGATCGGGGATCGCCGGCCCTCCGGGGCGCAGGACGCCGTCACCGAGGGCTGGCCCGACGTCGTGAGGGTGGAGGTCAAGTCCGTCTGGACCCCTGATCCCCGGATCAACGTCGTCTTCCTGAAGTCCCTGAAGACCCGGCGCGTCCTCCCGGTCTGGATCGGGCCTTACGAGGCAGAGGCCATCCAGATGAAGCTGAGCGGCGCGACGTTCCCCAGTCCCCTGACGCACGACCTGCTCAAGTCCCTGATCGAGGTCGCCGGCGCAAAGGTCCGCTACGTCCTGGTCGACGCCCTGAGGGCCACGGGCGGCCGGGACTCCGGCACCTACTTCGCCAAGATCACGTTGAGCCTGAAGGGGGGAGGCTCGACCGAGATCGACTCCCGCACGAGCGACGCCATCGCCCTCTCCGTGCGGACCGGGACGCCCATCTACGTCTCCGCCGGGATCATGGAGGGGAACAGCATCGCGGACGAGAGTGAGCTTGAGAGTGAGTTGATGGGGAAGGAGAAGAAGTCGCAGAAGCCCTCTGAGAAGCCTGAGAAGAAAGAGAGGAAGGCGGGCAAGGACTACTATTGACCGGGCGTGGAGGTCTCATGAAGTCTCGTTTCAAACTTCACAAGATATTGAAGATACTAACCATATTGTCCTTTCTGACCGCCGGGATCGCAGCCTGCGGGGGCCGGAGGGAGGTGGGGGTCATCGAGACGGACAGGGGGACGATCGTCGTGGAACTCTACGAAAAGGACGCCCCGCAGCACGTGGCGAACTTCAAAAAATTGGCCTCGCAGGGGTTCTACAACGGCCTCACCTTCCACCGGATCGTGCCCGGCTTCGTGATCCAGGGGGGCGATCCCAAAGGGGACGGGACAGGAGGGCCAGACTACACCGTCCCGGCGGAGATCAAACGCAACCACGAGCGGGGGTCCCTGGCCGCGGCCCGCACGAGCGATCACGTCAACCCCACGCGCGCCTCCAGCGGCAGCCAGTTCTACATCTGCCTGAACGACCTTACCCAGCTCGACGGCCAGTACACGGTCTACGGAAAGGTGATCGAGGGGATGGACGTGGTGGACGCCATCGCCCGTCTGCCCAGGCTCCCCAGCGACCAGCCGACCGAAAAGGTCGTCATGAAAAGCGTCCGGGTCGAGAGGCGGTAGCCTTGCAGGATGAGATGCGCATCCAGGCCGTGCATCGGGCCGTCGGACGGGGGTGGGCCTACCTCGGCGTCTACCGCCCCAGGGCGGGCCGGAAGGGGGAGCCAATGGACGTGGTCCGCACGCCAGCGGGCTTCCTGTATGGCCGTCCGGTGACCGCCGCTGACGACCGGTGGACCTACCTCAGCGAGGCCGAGTGGGGGAACGGATGGGTGAAAGAACAGCCATAATCAGGAGGTTTCATTGGCCGATCACAAGCAACTCTACGTCCAGGGCCTGACCCATCTTGCCAAAGGGGACCTCGACGACGCCCTCGCCAGCTTCCAGCAGGCCGTCTCGGTCAAGGCGGACTTTCTGGAGGGGCATCTCGGCATCGCCCAGGCGTATGAGCGAAAGCGGATGCTGGATGAGGCCGTGGCCGCCGTCCGAAAGGCCGTCTCGATCAACCCCAACGACCCCCTGGTCCACACGAGCCTCTCCAGGTTGTTCCAGCAGAAGGGGATGATCCCGGAGGCCGAGGAGGAGATGGCCATCTCCCGGCGGCTCCAGGCCGGCCTCTGATTATTTTCTGCATTGTGATCTAACGCACATATTTTGGACCGATTTGTGCCGATATTTAGGACAGATTCATCCTCCTTTCCTCTGGTGGAGGGGGAGATCTGCGGCTCACAAGCCCGTGGATCTCCCCCTTTTTTTATCCAGGAGACTGCCCATGTCGGACCCCTTCCTCTGCTGTTCCGCCTGCGACCGCGCCTACGCCCTTTCGGACCCCGTCTGGCGCTGCGTCTGCGGCGGCCTCCTCGACGCCGTCGCTGCCCCCCCCCTCGACCCCGCCGCCGTGGGACGCCGCCCCCCCACCCTCTGGCGCTACCGGGAGGCGATGGCCATCCTGGGGGAGCCGGTGACCTTCGACGAGGGGATGACGCCCCTCGTCCGGGTCCCTGACCCCCGCGCTGAGGTGTTCTACAAGCTCGATTACCTCTTCCCCTCCGGCTCCTTCAAGGACCGGGGGGCTGCGGCCCTCATCACCCACGTCCGATCCCTCGGCGTCCGGCGGGTCGTGGAGGACTCCTCCGGGAACGCCGGGGCCGCCGTCGCCGCTTACTGCGCCCGCGCCGGCGTCGCCTGCGACATCTACGCCCCGGCGAGCGCCTCCCGCGGAAAGCTGGCGCAGATCGCGGCCTGCGGGGCCGCCCTCCACCCGATCCCGGGGACGCGGGAGGCAGTGGCCGCGGCCGCGCTGAAGGCCGCCGGGGCCGGCTACTACGCCAGCCACAGCTATAACCCCTTCTTCTTTCAGGGGACCAAGACCTTCGCCTTCGAGGTCTGCGAGCAACTCGGCTGGCGCCCCCCCGACGCCCTGGTCCTGCCCGCCGGAAACGGCACCCTCCTCCTCGGCGCCCACCTCGGCTTCTCGGACCTGAGGGCCGGCGGCGTCATCGACCGGCTCCCCCGCCTGATCGCGGCTCAGGCTTCGGCCTGCGCGCCGGTCTGCGAGGCGTTCCGTCAAGGGCTAAAGGCCCCGGTGAAGGTCGAAAAGCGGGAGACCCTGGCCGAAGGGATCGCCGTGGCCGAGCCGGTGAGAGGGGGGCAGATGCTGAGGGCCGTCCGGGAGACAAAAGGGGAGATGCTGACCGTCTCTGAAGAGGAAACTCTGAAGGCGTTGCGGCGGGCCTGGCGGGCGGGGGTCTACATCGAGCCGACGTCCGCGGTCGCCCTGGCCGCCGCGGAGCAGTGGCTGGACGAAAATCCGGGCGGGACCGTGGTGGTCGCGCTGACGGGGTCGGGGCTGAAGGCCACGGAGAAGATCGTGCAACTGCTCAACTGAGGTGTTTTCCTTGCCCCTTGCACTTCGCGCACTTTTTGCGCGTGACCAAAACCCCATCCTTGCACTTCCCGCACCCCATGCCGGTGCAGTCGGGGCAGGTCATCTCCTCTTCGATGTAGCCCTTCCCCTCGCAGGCCGGGCAGGTCGTGGACATGGGAAACCTCGTTAATTTATAGAGTAGGGGCGACCCAATGGGTCGACCCTACTTTAAAACGTCACCGTTTCTCCCGGCGCCGGGACCGTCACCGGGCAGGCCTTCCGCCCCCGGAGCGTCCCGGCGAGGGCCTCCGCCTGGTCCGGGTCCCCGTGCACCAGGAAGATGTGCTTCAGCGCCCCGTTCACATTCCCGATCCACTCCAGAAGCCCATTCCGATCCGCGTGCCCGCTCAGGCCGTTGATGACACAGACCTCCGCCCGCCGACGGTACTCCTCCCCGAAGATGCGGACCACCGGCTCCCGGTCCACCAGCCGCTTTCCCAGGGTGCCCTGCGCCTGGAACCCGACGATCAGGACCGTGTTCCGACCGTCCTCGACCGTGTTGATCAGATGGTGGAGGATGCGCCCCACCTCGCACATCCCCGACGCGGAGATGATCACGCAGGGGACCCGGAGCCGGTTGAGCGACTTGGACTCCTCCACGGAGCGAATGTAGCGGAGCCTCCGGAACCCGAACGGGTCCTCGCCGTTCAGGAGAAAGACCCGCGTCTCCTCGTCAAAACACTCCGGATGGAGCCGGAAGACCTCCGTGACGTTGACGGCGAGCGGGCTGTCCACGTAGACCGGCAGGTCTGGGATGCGCCCGGCCTGGCAGAGCTGGTGGAGGAGATAGACCACCTCCTGCGTCCGGCCCACGGCAAAGGCCGGGACCACGACCTTTCCCCCCCTGGCCGCCGTGCGCCTGAGGACCTCCTCCATCTCCCGTTCCACGTCTTCGTCCGTGTGCCGGACGCGCCCCCCGTAGGTGCTCTCGGAGATCAGGAGGTCGGCCCGGTCCAGCATGGCCGGATCACGCAGGATCGGCAGGCCCTTCCGCCCGATGTCGCCGGTGAACACGAGCGTCGCGGCCCCCCGCCCCGGCTCCCGGATCGTCAACTCGGTGATCGCCGACCCGAGGATGTGCCCCGCGTCGTGGAACGTGGCCGTCACCTCCGGCGTCACGGGGAACGCCCGGCCATAGCTCACCCCCCGGAACAGGGTGAGCGTCCGGAGAACGTCGCCCACCGTGTAGAGCGGCTCGAACAGCGCCTTCTTCTGCCTCGCCCGCCGCTTGTTGACGTGCTCCAGTTCCGACTCGTGGATGTGAGCGCTGTCGGGCAGCATCGCCCCGCACAGGTCGCGCGTGGCGAACGTGGCGTGGATGTCCCCCCGGAACCCGGCCCGCACGAGGGTGGGGAGGTTGCCGGAGTGGTCGATGTGGGCGTGGGACAGGACCACGGCGTCCACCGACTTCGGGTCGAACGGGAAGGTCCGGTTCCGCTCGAACGCCTCCTTGCGCGGCCCCTGGTACAGGCCGCAGTCCAGCAGGATGCGCCGCCCCGCGACCTCCAGCAGGTGCATGGAGCCGGTGACCGTCCGGGCCGCGCCAAGAAAGGAGATTTGCATAGATGACCAGATGCGGATGGCAGGGGGGCAGTAGGGGTGACCCGGTGGGGCGCCCCTACTGCGCAAGCCCTTTTGTGCGGTCCTTTCTGACCAGTTCCCCCAACTGCCTGACCAGCTCCTCCAGACCCTCCCCCGTGGCAGACGAAATGGGTAGAAATGGGACGCCGTCGCCGAAGGGGTCCGCCGGCCGCTCCGCCGCCGGGACAAGGTCCACCTTCGTGAGCGCCACGAGGGCCGGCTTCTCCAGCAGGGCCGGGTTGAACAGGCGCAGCTCCTCGCGCAGCCCGTGAAGGGCCTGACCGGGGGACTCGCTGAGGGATTCCACCATGAAGAGGAGGGCCCGCGTCCGCTCCACGTGTCGCAGGAACCGGAAGCCGAGCCCCCGCCCTGTGTGCGCCCCTTCGATCAGGCCGGGGATATCGGCCATCACAAAGCTGTCGAAGTCGCCGGAGCGGACGATGCCGAGGTGGGGTGTGAGCGTCGTGAAGGGGTAGTCGGCGATCTTGGGGCGGGCCGCGGACAGGCGGGAGAGGAGGGTCGATTTCCCGGCGTTGGGCGCGCCGACCAGCCCCACGTCGGCAATGAGCTTGAGTTCGAGGTCGAGGCGCATCCCGGAGCCGGGCTGCCCCGGCTCGGCCCGGTCGGGGGCCTGGTGCGTCGGCGTGGCGAACCGGGCGTTACCCCTCCCCCCCCTGCCCCCCCGCAGGACGACCTCCCGATGCCCGTCCGCGACCAGGTCCACCACGACCCGCCCGGTCTCCGCGTCCCGCACGAGCGTGCCCGGCGGGACCCGGACCTCCACGTCATCCCCCCGCCTGCCGGTCCGGCCCTTCCCCCGCCCCCGCTCCCCCCGCCCGGCCCTGTAGCGCTGGCGGTAGCGGAGGTCGAGGAGCGTGCCGAGGCGGGCGTCCGCCTGAAAAATCACATCCCCCCCATCCCCCCCATCCCCCCCATCAGGGCCGCCGTGAGGGACGTACTTTTCCCGCCTGAAACTCGCGCAGCCATCCCCCCCGTCGCCCGACTGGACGGAGATGGCGACCTGATCGACAAAGGTCATAAAATGAATAGCTATCAGCTATCAGCTATCAGCTATCAGCAAGACCAACAGTACTTTG
>Ga0137796_10000125_pt1 | contig 46562 bp, 38 predicted proteins | sample OV2TP3_FD_97704 | JGI IMG/M metagenome (GOLD analysis project Ga0137796, IMG submission 97704) | reverse complement strand
CGGCGTCGACTGGCAATTCACCAGTCGCGATGCCAGGATCAAACTCAGACACCTTTACCCCGTGATTCAGCTGTGAAGGGACACTAGGGGGATTGAGCTTTCATACCGGTACAAGAGCATTCCTTTAACGGAATCCAGGATTCCCTTCGAGGACGGCCTCTCGCACGGAGCGGTCCACAAGGTGAACCGAGTCCGTCTGTACGAGAAGCTTCAGAGCCTCGTAGCGCACATCTGGGCGATAGGGACCACGGGCGATGGCGCGGGCCAGTTCGGTCACTTCCGGGCGCCAAGGGTCAAGCTGTTGAAGGGCAATAAGTTGTCGGTTCGCTTCGGCTGAATAGGCGGCTCGCAGGAATTCGTTTTGAAGCAGGGGCACGGGGATGCAAAGCGTTCCGTCCAAGACCCTCTCGGCCAGAGCGGCGCGGATTTCGGCATCCTCTAACCTCGAAATCTTATCTGCGATCGCCGGGCCATCCGGGGACTCTTTCCAAGTGTCCACACTCTCCAGTGCACGGATGGCCTCGTTTCGTGTCATCGGTAGGGATCTCGTTGGGGGCTGTGTTTCCATTGTACCCCCAATCGCCTGAAACGGCAGAGGAGGGGTCAACTTCCGGGGAGCCGGGAGGGCAATCCACAGGCCTCCCGTGATCATTGCGACCGCGACCAGGAGCCATGCGCTCCGAGCCATGGGGCACCTCCACCTACTTCCTACTCCAGTCATTGCCCGAATTCGATCCGTGTTTCCCTGAAAGCAACCGCCCCTCCATCGTCCAAATGGCTGGGCACATATCTGGGAAACTCTCGCCTTGTGGCAGAGCAATCCGCTTGCCCCTTCATTATCGATGGCGCCAAAGCACCGCCGGCTCCGTAATGGTGCCGGAACGGATCCACAGCGCTCTACGTAAACCTGTACCCGGTGTGACCCCAAGACCGACGCGGAAAGCGAGAGCGGTGGATTATTCGAGGATCTCTTCGACCGGAATCGGAAGGTCGGTCACCTCGGAAGGCGACAAGGGGGAACCGCAGGAGGCGCGACGGACGCTCCGATATCCCTCGGGAGCGGGATCGAGATGGACGTCGATCGCTTGTGCCGACAGGTCGACGAGCCAGACTTCGGCGACTCCGGCGCGGGCATAGAGCGGGATCTTCGTCTGGCGATCGAATTCGCCGCTCGATTCGCCGACCTCGATGACGAGAAGGATGTCCTCGGGTCTCGGATGTCCCGCAGCATAGAAAGTCGGATCGGGACGCAGGAGCGTCGCGTCCGGTTGCGGCTCGGAATGCTCGTCGAGGTGAATTGGGTTTTGCACGCGGACAATGGCCTTGTCCTTGAGGCGTTGAGTGAAAAGTCGGGTGAGGCGATTGACGCACGCGGCATGCCGGCTTCCGATCGGGCTCCTGTGGACGATCTCTCCCTCGATGAGTTCGACGCGGTCGTCCTCGGTGAGGATTCCAGCTCGGGCCATCTCGTGGAATTCCTCGACCGTGAAGAGGCGCCGGAGGACGCGTACGCCGCGCGGATTCGTTTCCCTACCGACAGCATTATGGCCGACGAGCAGGGCGGCGCCTACTCCGGCAGTCGCACCTTTTCGCCCTCGGCCAGGCCACCGAGGATTTCGACGAAGCCGTCGTCGCGCGCGCCCGTTTTAATCGCGCGGAGTTGGCCGTTCGCGAGCCGTACCCTTCCTTCGACATCGACAGCCCTGGCCGGAAGGAGCAGGACGTTCTGACGCACCGTCTCGCGGATCCGCACCTCGACGGGGAGGCTCACGGGGAGTTCCAAAGGTTCGTCCGGAGTGATTCGAACTTCGAGGACCTTGACATCGCTCTTCTCCCTCGGACTCTCGGTGACGAGCGATTTCTTGCCGAGGACCGGGGGGATCTTCGTCAACGTGCCCGCCCACGCTCGCCCCGGGTAGGCGTCGCTGGTGATGCGGGCCTTCTGTCCCTCCCGGAGCTTGTAGATGTCGCCCTCTTCCACCTCGAGACGCACGACTCTCTTCGACGTCTCGCCGAGGGTCAGGATGGACGGCGACATCGTCGGCGCCGCCATTTCGCGAGGCTCGCGGGAGCGGCGAAGAACGACTCCGCGGATCGGGGAGGTGAGGGTGAGTTGGGCCACCTCGGCCTCCAATCGCGCGAAGGTCGCGCGGGCCCGTTCGAGCTCCGCCTCCGCCAGCCGGCGCTCCTCTTCCGTCGGTCCCCTGACGAGCCGCGCGTGATTCGCCTTCGCCTGATCGAGTCGCGCCTGCGCAATCGCGACGGCGGCGCGCGCCTGGGCCTTCTCTTCCTCCGTCGCGCCGTTTCGCACGCGATCGTGGCGGGCCTTCGCCTGTCGGTAGGCCGCCTGCGCCGTCTCGTGCCGCCTCCGCACCTCGTCGCGCTCGCTTTCGCTGTACTGGTCCTTGAGCTCTCGGAACCGATCCCACTCCCGCGCCCACCGGTCCGCCTCTTCTTTGGCGATGGACAGCTGAGCTTTCGCCTCTTCGAGATCTTCGGACCGGGGACCCCGAAGGACTTCCGCCAACTTCGCCTCGGCACGCTTCCGTTCTCCTTCGGCCTCGCGGACTTGGGCTGCCGCCCGTTCGAGGTCCTCGACCCGCGTTCCGCGCAGGATCTCATCCCGTTTTGCCTGTGCAGCCGCCACGGCCCGAGCCGCCTCCTCGCGCTGAGCCAGGAGAGGGGCATGCTCGAGGGTGACGAGGACCTGCCCGACCTCGACCGAATCTCCCTCCTGGACGTGGATCTTGGCGATCGGAGCCGAAAGGGACGGAGTGATTTCCACGGTGGACTCGCATTCGACGCGTCCGTTCCCGACGATCGCGTGGACGAGGTCTCCCCGCTTGACGAGGACGGTGGCTCCCCCCCCGCGAGGCCAAAGGACCGCCGCCAGAAGGCCGGCCAGGACGAGGACCCCCGCCGCCGGAACTCCGTAGACGAGCCATCGCCGCGACCGCGTCGCGATCTTCCGCGCCGTCTGCGGACCGACGATGATATAGGGTTCTTCGCTCATGCGAGCGTCACCTCGCCGTCTTCCATCTTGTACACCTTGTCCGCGAAGGGGACGTATCGCGCGTCGTGGGTCACCACGAGCACCGCCTTGCCCTTGTCCGTGGCCATCTCGCGAAGCATCGTGATTACCTGCGTGCCGTTCGAGGAGTCGAGATTCCCCGTCGGCTCATCCGCCAGGAGAATGGGGGGATCCGCGACGATCGCCCGGGCGACGGCGACCCGCTGCTTCTCGCCGCCGGAGAGCTTTGCCGGCGCGTATCTCGCGCGCGGCGCGAGCCCGACGGTCCCGAGCGCATGATCCGCGAGCTCTTCCGCCAGCGACCCTCCGTGGCCGTGGAGCATGAGGGGGATCATGACGTTTTCCCGCACGCTCAGGGCGGAAAGAAGATTGTAGTGCTGATAGACGAAGCCGAAGTAGCGGCGGCGATACTGGGGAAGCGCCGATTCGCGCCAGTCCACGTCCTCCCCTGCCAGTTGGAGGCTCCCCGAGTCGGGTCGCAGGATGCACCCCAAGATCGAAAGGAGCGTCGTCTTTCCGGACCCCGAGGGGCCCATGAGGAGTGCCAGCTCGCCGATGTCGATGGAGAGAGAGGCCCCCTTCACCGCGGCCACCTCTTCGGCGCCGCTGCGATAGACTTTGTAGACGTCCCGGGCTTCCAGAAGACTCATCAGGTTCGAAAGACCGACGCCGGGTCCACGCGGAGCACGCGCGCCACGGACGCGACCGACGCGCCCAAACACATGAAGAGCGTGGCCACGAAACTTCCGGCAAAAAGCTGGGGATCGAAATCCACCGCGATGACCGTGTCCATGAGCGGGAGGGTCTTGAACAGAAGGGCCAGAACCATTCCGGCCCCATAGCCGCCGAGGGCGACCAGGATCGCCTGGATGAGGAGAGTGGAGCAGATCTCCCAGTTGGTGGCGCCCATCGCCTTGAGGGTCGCATATTCGCGGATCCGTTCGACCGTCGCGGAGTACATGGTCTGGGCGACGATGACGAGGCCGACGATGAATCCCAAAAGCATCGTGACGCCGATCCCGATTCCGATCCCCGTCTTCGTGGCCCAGTAACTCCGAACGCGGCCGCTGAAGCCGTCTCGGGTGTGGACCTCGTAGTGTCGCATCTTTCGGAGCCTCTCGATCGTGGCCTCGCGATCGGCGCCGGACTCGACCTTCGCCATGATGAAGTGTACTCGATCCTTGAGGTCGAAGGTCTGCGCCTGGGCCGTTTTCTGGGAGGTGAAGACGATGGGATAGGTGTTGTAGGATTTCGCGCCCCGGCTTACGCCCACGATCTCCATCTTGTTGCCCCAGTTCTCGAGCTTGTCGCCGACCCGCACCCCGGGCATGAGGGGAAGGGAGGCTTCGTCGACGATGAAGGTCCCCGGCTTGCGGAGATCCGCGAAGGAACCCTGGACCATCTCCCACGGACCGCCGAATCCGGTTTCGGGATTGAATCCGATGACTTGGGCCCAGATGTTCGTTCCGTCCGGGAGGCGCACCGAGGCCCATCCGTGGGTGAGTCCCTCCGCCCACGCGATTCCCGGCGTGGACCGCACCCGGAGGACCTCCTCCTTCGGAATCGTGAGCGCGGTATCGGCGTTGGCGGTCTTCTCCTTGCAGATCCAGAGGTCCGCCCCCGAGTGGTCGATCACCGCGGAGACCCCGTTCATGTACCCGAAGTAAATCCCGCTCTGAATGAGCATGAGGACGACCGCGAACGAAACGCCGACGAACGTGATCGCCAGCCGCCCGCGATCGTGAACCAGGTTTTTCCAAGCGAGAAGGATCATCGCATCGCCGCCGTCATTCCGGATCGCGCCAAAACCTCGTGGAGAGTCTCGTCGACACCGGCGCCGCCGCGAACCACGTGCACCTCGACTTCGGGATGCTCCCGGCGCAGCGCTTCGATGGTTCCGAGGTAGCTTCGCCGGAGCTGCTCCAGGACCGCCCCGTTCTCGTGGAGTTCCGCCTCGGCGCGCCGCGAGAGGCGCTCCAGTGCGGTCGGGACGTCGACGTCCAGGAGGAGGAGGACGTCCGGGAGCGTCGTTCCGTACTCGCGACCGAGCGCCCGGACCGTTTCGCGAAACGGGAGCCGGAAGAGGTCTCGGACCTCCAGGGCGAGATCCCAGATCGATCGCTCCGAGCGGAGGCTTTGCCACCGCACGATGTCGTCCCACGCGAGACGCCCGCGGAGCGCCGGTTCGAAACGGGCCCGGTCCGGGTTCTGCCGCACCATCTGGACGTAGAACGGGCCGTACGCCAGGCTGTCGACCAGCGCGTGCCGTTCGCTCAGGAGAAAGGCCGGCCGAAACGTCTCGAGGGCGAATCGCTCGACCGGTCCGTAGAGCGTCATTTGAAGGAACAGCGCCGTCGCCTTCAGTTCGAAGCTCCCCAGGGAGTCCGCGGCGCGCGAAAACTCGTCGAGTCGCTCCGAGAGCCGCGCCAGCGGCGCGTCGGGGGTGCGATGGTACTGCGGGCACGTGAGACCCGCGACGTCCGCACCCCGGACGAGCTCCAGGAATCGGTCGAGCACCGTGCTCTTTCCGCAGCCGTCGATGCCGACCACCGAGATTCTTCGCGTCATCCGCATATCTTCAACGCCTTCGGAAGCACTTCCAATTCGGCGCGCTTGATTCGCGTCGTCTCCCCGTCCGTCTCGAAATGGACCGGGGCTTCGGGCACGACGGTGACGCGCCTCGCGCGCCATGCGTGGGTCCGAGGCAACCCGCGGAACTTCCCCCGGTACAGGTTGGCCATCGTCCGTACGAGGTCGGCGCGATTCATCCGTCCCCACACGTTGACGTCGAACATTCCGTCGTCCGCCACCACGGGGGTGTCGTACTTCATCCCCCCGGCGAAGTGCACCTTCTTCAAAACCCCGAGATTCGCCAGCGGCACGCGCACGGCGGGCTCTTGGTCAAGAGCGATCCACGTCTCGATCGGACGGAACATTCTGAGATTCCGGAAGGCGGTGTAGAGGATGGCCGCCTCGACGTTCCGGCGCTTGAACCAGAGGAGCGTCGGGTCGTCCGTGTTGAAGAAGGCGTTGCCCTCGGCGACGAAACCGAGGCTTGCGTTCAAGACGAAGTGGCGAACGATCGAACTCCCGTCCGGCCGGACGAGGGTCGCGCGGCCGATGTCCGCGAGCCGGGCAGGACCGAACCGCACGGGCACGCCGGCGATCGTCCGCTCCGGTACGAACGGCTTGTGGAAGTCGTTCGAGCTTCCCAGTCCGATGGCCCCGAGGGCGACGTCCCGGCGGCCCAGTTCGACGAGCGCGTTGAGGACGCCGTTGACGGTCCCGTCCCCGCCGGCGGCGACGACGACGTCGTGCCGCGTCCGCGCCAAGAGGCGCTTCGCCTCCGCGGCGTCGCGCGTGGGCACGGCCTCGAACGGGGCGGGAAGTTCGCGCTCGACTCGAGCCCAACGCTCGGCGCCCTTGCCGCCGTTCGCTCCCAGATTGACGAGGATCAGCATGCCTTCTCCCGGTCCATTCGCGCGAGGATCTGGTCGGTGAGGGCGTCGATCGATTCCCCTCCGTTCAGGGGTACCCAACCCTGGGAGAGACCGTCGAGCGCGCGGTACGCCCGGATCTGGAACTCCACGAACGCTCCCTGAGTCCGTTCCTTGGGGAATCCGCACTCGTATCCGGAGAGGCGCGCCTTCCGGCGAAACGCTTCTTCCGGGTCGACCTTGAGGTAGAAGGTGAGATCCGGCTCGGGAAAGACTTCGGCCAGGCGGCGCAGCGTCCGGGGATCTCCCCCGTGCGCGACCTCCGTGGCGTAGTACTTGTACCAGTACGCGTTCAGGAGGCACACGTCGGGCCCGCGTCGTTTGGCGAGTTCCAGGGCCTGATAGAAACAGTGGAAGAGGAACATCGCGCGCGAAGTCGAATGGAGGACCTCCAAGTACGCGTCCACCTCGGCCGGATTTCGGAACGGCACTTTGGATTTCACGGAAGGATCCAGGAGGAGATCCCAGATCGTGACCGCCGCGGCCTTCCGCTTTCCGCGCCGCTCGATCCGTTCGGCGAGCTTCGCGATCTGGGTCGTCTTGCCCGAGCCGTCCGGTCCGGTCACGCACACGAGCTTCGGCTGACTGCCCATTGCTTCAAGCACTCCTGCAAATCGTCGAACGAGCCCCATCCGTCCAGGCGGGGATCGTCGATCGGTTCCGGGGAAATCAGGAACGTCCGGATTCCGGCCTCCTTCGCGGGAAGGTCCTTGCGCGGATCGTTGCCGACCATGAGACACTCGTCGCCCCGCGCCCCCAGCTTCGCGAGAAGCTCGCGATAGTACGCCGGATCCGGCTTGCATCGCGTCATCGCTTCGCTGTTCGCGATGAAGTCGAACGGGAGGTCCGATAGCCCGCCCCAGGCCAGGCGCATCTTCACCGCCTCGAGGGGCCACACGGGGTTCGTCGCCAGCACGAGTCGGTATCCCAGATCGCGGGCCAGAATGAGGGTCTCGCGCGCCCCGGGGACCGGGAGGAACCGATCCGCCAAGGTCGCGAAGTCGCGTCGGATCAGTTCGCGGGCGCGCCCCTCGAGGTCCGGGCGCGGTTTCCGCGAGTGGCGCGCCAACTCCGAGAGGATCACTTCGTAGTTCGTCCGTTCCGAGCCATGATTCTGCATCACGTCGATCGCTCGATAGAGCGCCTTCGGGAAGCGCCAGGGAGCGATCGCTCCGGCGAATCGCCACGTGGCGCGCAGGACGAATCGGAATTCGATCCCGCGCCGTTCCATTCGCACGAGCGTTCCATCCAAGTCGAAGAGGACGGTACGGCCCTCGAATGGAATGGATCCCTTTCGGGGCGGATTCCCCCCGATCTCCATTATTCCGTCTCCTCCACGGTGACCGTCCCGCGGTCTCCGTCCACCCGGACCCGTTGGCCCGTGACGAGGTTTCGGACCGGAACGCCGATCACGGCGGGAAGGTGGTACTCCCGGGCCGACACGAGTCCATGCGAGAGAACGCTTCCCGTAGCGGTCACGAGTCCTCCCGCGACCGCATAGGCCGGCGTCCAGGCCGGATTCGGACTGGGCGTCACCAGGATTTCGCCCGGCCGCAGCGCCGCGATTTCCTCGGAGCCCTCCACGACGCGAACGACCCCGACAACGACGCCCGGACTGGCTCCCACGCCCCGGAGAACCGGACCGGCGACGGCCGCGTCCTCCGTGAGAGGCTTCTGATCCAGGAATCGATCGGGCGGACGGGTCGTCCGGCTCCGTTCGAATCCGGCTCGGCGGACCCGCGCCAGCTCCCGCCGGGAGAACGGGTTCTCGAGCGCGTTTTCGATTTCCGGAATCGTGAGGAACCAGACATCGTCGATCGTGCCGAGCGCTCCCGTCCGGACGAGTCTCTCGCCGAATTCTCGGTAGAGTTTCCGCATCGGCCGGAAAAGCCGCGAACAGTAGAAGTGGTGTTCCTCGTCGATCCGCATGAAGTCGTGGAGGATCCGAAGGGTCTCCTCGGAGAATCCGGACAACCACGAAGGGAGTTGGGCGCTCAGACGCTCTCGCGCCACACGCTGACGTGTCTGCTGCACTTCGCGCGTGCGATGGATGCTTTTCCGTCGGGACGCGAGCGCCGTGCTTCGGAGCATTCGGAGCACTTTGGTCGGATCCTCCCCCCACGTCGCTTCGCGGAGGTCCCAGTTCGTCGTCGTGTGGCCGTTCCGATCGAGGAAACGCCGGAGCGCCGCGTTCGGCTCGATCTCGTCGTACCGCTCCTCGGCCAGGAGTGTCCGGGTTTCGTCGTCGAGGCTGCGGGCCACCTGTTCGAGCTCCTCGTTCATTCGCAGGGTGCGATTCTCGGCGAGACCGGCGGTGAGGGAAGGGAGATCCCCGCCCAGTTTCGCCAACATCCACGAAGCCGCCATCTTGACGACGTAGATCGCCAAGTCCGGCTCCATGTATCGTCGAGCCACTTCCTCCATGGCGATCCGATGGCGCCGGAGCCCCGCTGGAGAGAGGCCGGAAGGATCGACGCGGTCGAAGGCATCCATTTCCGAGAGGAGCTGCGCGAGATGACCGTCCCACGACGAGCGGATCTCGGTCGCGTGGGGGAAAAGGAAGGCGCGGAAGAGCCGGGTGAGCGCCAGGAGGCCCAGCCGCCCGATCGCCCCCGGGGCATTCCGGAGGACGTCCACGGCCTCGCGGAGATACCCCCGCCAGAAGCGCAGTTGCGCCAGGGGGTTCGGGCGAAGCGAACCGGGAATCGAAAAGAACTTTTCGTTCGAGTAGACGTAGTGGCGAATCGTGCGGGCCACGTCGTTCGGACGCCGGGCCTTGAGGCCGAATCGTCTCTCCAGAGTGACCAGATTGACGGGGAGGACGGTCTCCAGCGCGCTCCATCCGAGGGGCGAAATCGGTGTCGGGAATCGCTCTTCCGAGAGGGCGCGCGTCCAGACGATTCCCCGCGGCGATTCGACCGTCGAGATCGGTCGCGTTTGGAGGAAGAGGAGACGGCCCCGCGTCTCCACCCACTCGATGTCCTGAGGGTGTCCCAGGCGCTTTTCCAACCGAAGTCCGATCCGAAGGAGTTCTCGAAGCACGGGGTCGATCGGGCGGCGGCCTCGGGGGAGCCGGATCGTGTCGCCCGCGGTCTCGCCGGAGAGAAGCCGATCGCCGAGTCCCCTGGAGAAGGAGACGACGGCGGTATCGGGAGCATGGCCAGAGGGATCCATGGTGAAGAGCGCGCCCGCGCGGTCGGCTTCCACCAATTCCTGTACGACGACGGCGACGCCGATCGTGCGCGGATCGATGTTGTTGGCCAGGGCGTGCGAAACGGCTTCGAACGAAAAGGCGCGGGCCCAGCATTCCCGGATGGCGTTCCCGATTCCGGCGGGCCGCACGCCGAGTTCGGTATGGTAGACGCCCGCGAACGCCCCGATCTGCGAATCCTCGACCGTGACCGAAGAGCGAACGGCGAGCGGAGCCCGCAGCCCCCGGACCGCCTCGAACACCTCGCCGGGAACGGCCGCCCGCCGGATCGTCTCCTGAAGGCGGGCGCATCCCTGTTCCGTGAGGTCGAGATCGATCTCGACGGCCGCCTCCAGCGCGCGACGGGTGATGACGAAGCCCCTCGGAACCTCGAGTCCGAGACGCGCGAGGGTCGCGAGCCCGGCGGCCTTTCCGCCGACGAGGGAACGATCGGTCGACGAGAGGGGGGAGATCGAAGTCATTCGAGGGCTTCCTTCAATCTCCGGAGGTCTTCTACCGTGACTCCGATCTTCGCGGCGAAGGCGGAATGGTCTTCGGCCCCGTGTCGGAAGGGCGCGGTCGCCGTCGCGACGAAGACGTCCCAAGCGCATTTGGTCATGATCACCCAGAAGAGCAAGCGGCCTACGTCGCGATAGAACACGCGTCGAATCCGCGAGGGGGTGACGAGACGCGCCCACGCCGTAGAGCGGTCGAGGGAGTTCATCCGGGCCACGTCCACCTCCGGCGGCCAGAGCATGTTCTTCCACATTCGGAGCAAGGCTTCCCACTTCTCGCCGGCCTTCTTGGTCGCGCGAAGGTCGGCGAAGGCCTTCTCGATCACGGACAGATGGGTCGAACGGCTTCGAAGAAGTTGCGAAATCCGGGCGGTCTTGCGCGCGGTATCGATTCGGGTGAATCGCGTGGCGCGGGGCTCCACTCGTCGGAGCGCTTCCTGAACCTCGAAGGAGGGACAAAGGCGGTGGGCCAGGGAAAGCGCGTGATAGACGAGATTCTCGGTCCGGGCCTTCTCGACGAGGTCGAGGAAGGCCGTCCAATCGATCGGTTCTTGTCGGATCAAGTTATAGAGATCCGCCAGCTCGCGTACGCCTGCCTTGTAGTAGGGGAGATGGATGCAGAGGTGATGAAGGTTGTCCTCGGGGGACATCGATCTCGCGGCCCGGCCGTAAAAATCCACCTCGCGCGTGCGCGACCAAATCGCGTCATAGTCCGGCTTGATGCGAGAAAGGGGCGTGATGAGCCCCCAATGGGTGCCGATCATGCACGCGAGATCGCGGCTGAAGAACGGCGGCGCATGGTGAGAGTACTTTTCCTGTTTGCGGGGGTTCTGGCCCAGAAGTTCCGCCGCGCTGAAGAAGCGCATCTCTTCGTAGACGCCGTACACGGCGTCGAGATCTTCCTTCCGAACCAGGATGTCGACGTCGTTCATTTTCTTATAGGCGGGATTTCGATAGATCGTCTCCGCGAAGAGGACGCCCTTGAGAAGGACGACGGGGATGTTCCGCTCCTCGAATCTGGCGAACAGTTCGCGCGCGATCCGCAGACGCGCTTCGTTCGCCTTCCGGATCTCGTCGGCTCTCGGTCGGAAGCGTTCCAGAACCGGCGCATCGATCTCCAGACGCTCCAGATTCGCTAGAACGAGGGGCACGGTGGCGTTGAGTTCGGCCAGGCGCGCAAACTCCTCCCAATCCACCCCGGCTGCGAGGGAGCGCGCGAGCGCGGCTTCGCGTTCGTCCGTCTGGGCCAAGCTCAGGAGCACGAGGAGCCGCTCCTCGGCCAGGAACGGAGCCGCGGCGATCTCGGACTCGGTCGACGTCGTCATCCCTGGATCATCCCGAACTCGCGCCCGACCTTCTCGAATCTCGAGAGCGCGAAGTCCAGGTCCTCCCGCGTGAGGGTCGCCATCATGCTGATGCGGAGCCGCTGCTGGTCCTTCGGGACGGCGGGATACTCGACCCCGTTCACGAAGACGCCCTCCTCGTGAAGGCGCATTCCAAGGCGCCGGATCTCGACGCCGGACGGGACGAGCAGGGGAACGATCGCGGTTTCGCACGACACGTCGAATCCCAGGCGCCGGAGGCCCTGCACGAAGTAGCGCACGTTGTCGCGGAGCTGCCGAACGCGCTCGGGATGGTTCTCGAGGAATCCGATCCCGGCGAGGACGCTCGCCACGACCGGCGGAGGCAAGCTGGCCGAGAACATATACGAGCGCGCGAAGAAACGAAGGTAATCGCACATCGCCTTCGATCCCGCGACGAATCCGCCGGTGACGCCGAAGGTCTTCGAAAACGTCCCCATCATGATTTCGATTTGGCCTTCGAGGCCGAAGTGTTCCGGCGTTCCGAAGCCGCGCTCGCCGAGGACGCCCGTACCGTGAGCGTCGTCGACCGCCAAAAGCGCGCCGTACTTCGTCGCCAGTCGCCGAATCTCCGGCAGCGGGGCGATGTCGCCGTCCATCGAGTAGACCCCCTCGACGCAGACCACCACGTTCGTATACGGGTGCTTCCAGCGGACCTGCATGAGCTTCCGGCGCAGATCGTCCGCGTCGTTGTGGGCGAAGGGGACCGATTCGAATCGCCCCATCTTGATTCCGTCGAAGAGACTCGCGTGGTTCTGGGCGTCGTAGACGAGCCAATCCCCGGGACTCAAGAGCGCGGTGGTCCAGCCCACGTTGGTCGCGTAGCCAGAGGAGAAGACCACCGCCGCTTCGCAATGCTTGAGGCGCGCGAGCCTCGCTTCCAGTTCGCGGTGGAGCGTGGTGGTGCCGTTCAGGAGCGGCGGTCCCCCGCAGCCGATTCCGAACTTCCGGACCGCCTCGATCGTTTTCTCCACGACTTCGGGCTCGTTCGCCAACCCCAGGTAGTTGTTCGAGCCCATCATGAGGACCTCTCGAGCGTCCCCCGTTCCCGGATGGGCTACCGTCATGCGCGCCGCGGCGGCGGAGCGAGCTTCGCGCAGGATGAAACCGTCCTTCACCATTCCGTCGAAGAAGGAGGCGAAGAACGAGGTCTTGGACTCGATCGTCTCCCACCCCATCTTGTAGAAGTCGGCGAGCGAGAAATTCTCCAGATGCTGCGTGGGTTGCATCACGTCGTGTTCCATGACCCCTCCACGGTTCCTTGGTTCCCGTCGACGACGACCCGGACCCCGTCGCGGAGACGCGTCGTCGCTTGCGGGACGTTCAGCACGGCCGGAATCCCATACTCGCGGCAGATGACCGCCGCATGGGAGAGAAGGCCCCCCGTCTCCGTCACCACCGCGGAGACGCGGTCGAGGACGGGCGTCCAGCCCGGATCGGTGAACGGGCAGACGAGGATGGCGCCCTTCTCGATACGCGCGGTCTCTTCCACCGCGTGCGCCACGCGGGCCGTGCCCTCGGCGCGGCCGGGACTTGCGCCGATCCCTCTCAGGGATCCGGCCGCCTTCGTCGGCGCGTAGGCGTACCGCGATCCGATCTCGTTGGGCGCGCGGAAATGTCGGTAGGTCTCGTACACCTCGCGGGCGCGTTCCACGTTGGATCGGTCGTCGGAGAGGATCTCGCGCCAGGTCATGAAGAAGATGTCCTCTCCGAGGCCCCGCTCCCGCGCGATCTCGAGGACGGCCTTCCGGATTCTCCAGTACATCCGGCTCGACCGGTCGCGCATCTCCTCGCGGAGCCAGACGAACTCGCGAAGTCGATCCAACTTGCGGTCGAACTTCCTCCGCTTCCACCACGGAAGGCCGGACCGGTATTGGGCCCGAGCCGCTTCGTAGGCGGGCCGCGGGTCGCCGCCGACGGATCCCGCGGTCCGCACCATCTCCTCGACCCACTCCCGGTCCTCGTCCCAGCGCGGCGCGGAGAGGTCGAGTTCGCGGCGCCCGCGGTAGGGGAACCGACGGACCAGCTCGTCGGCGGTCGCCCCTTCGCGAAGGGCTCGGACGGGCTCGAGATGGCTCATCGGCGGGAGGGCCGTGACGAGCTTGGTGTAGTCCGCATCCGGAAAGGAATCGAGGAAATCGAGCTTCGCCAGCGAGGCGCAGTAGATCGTTCGGAAGTAGTTCGTCTCGACGATCCTGTAATCGTGCTCGAGGAGGGTTCGGAAATCTCGGGCGTGAAGCTCCTCGAATCCTCCGTTCAGGAAACGTCGGTCGAAGGAGCCTTGCTCGCGGAAGATCCGGCCGATCGCGAGGACGGTCGGAATCGCGCGGAGAAGCGTCTTCAAAGAGAGGGGCGTTCGAATCCCGTCCCCCTCGTACCGAACGTCGACCGACAGGTCTTTGTCGAATTCCCGTTCGACGAATCCGGGAAGCCTGGCCAAGCACTTTTTCGTCTCGCCGAGATTCCAGTAGGGCCGTCCGAAGAACATCCGTCCGGCGAGAAAGTCGCCGTCGAGAAGGCGGATCTCCCGGAGGAACCCCTTGAAGGCCTCTTCCCAGATGGTGTCATAGAGCGACCACATGAGGGGAGTGCAGACGGCGCTCGAGACCCCACCGTCTCGGAAATCGGCGTTCGTCCATTCGCCGATTTCGGGAGCGAAGTGGATGCGGGTGATGGGGCGCGCCTGAAGAACATACAGCGTGCCGTTCTCGATCGCGAACTCGACGTCCTGCGGCGCTCCGAAATGGCGCTGGATCGCACGAACGGTCCGCTCGATCTCGGAGCGATGCCGTTCCAGGAGGGGATGGCCCGTCGGCAGGGCGATTCCGCGGCCCTGCAAGAGCTCGTCCGCGAGTCCCGCGCAGGCCTCGACGACGACCTCTTCGGCGCCGGTGACGGGATGGACGCCGAACGCGACGCCGGCCAACTCGGGCCGGATCATCTTTTGAACGATCACACCCATCCGGATGGTGGAAGGGTCGATCCCGTTCTTCCGGCAGTACTCGAGAACGGAGGGCGCGTGGACCGAGTCTCGGACGCTGCGGACGGCGTCCTCTACTTCCTCCACGGTCGCGAGATCGAGATGGCTTTCGAACTGACCGGCGAAGGAAGAGGCGGCGCCGTCCTCGACGGTGGCGGAGGAGCGCACGGCGACGGGAGGGCCGAGTCGCCGGAAGGCCTCGCCGGGATCCTCCGGAGAAACGATCGTTTCCGGGATGCGGAAGCCCGCGCGCTCGAGCTCGCGGAGCGCCGCGGCCTTGCCCCCGACGGGAGCGGTCCCGGCGCTACAAAGAGAGGACATGGCTCTCCTCCGCGGGTTCGCTCCCGAGGACGCACCGAGTCTTGTACTCCGCCAGGCGGAAGCCGTGCTTCCGCGCGAGTCCGGTGACGCGGCGGACGTGCCCCGCGGTGATCGCTCCGGTGAAGGTGGTGTCGAAGACTCCTTCGTATCCTAGGAGCAATCCTTCCGCCATGCACCCGTACGTCTGCCCCGGGGGGAGGTGGAAACCGATGATGCCGAGGTCCTCGGCGCGAGGGAGCTGGGCGATGCCTCCGCGGATGACGAGGACGTCGGGACGTTCCCCTCGCAGGGAAGGATGGATCGCGGTGGGAACCGAAAGATCGCAGACGATGGCGTTCCGCGCGAAATGGGTGGACGAGAGCGGCATGTCCACGGCATTGACCGCGGCCATCACCACGTCGGCCGCTCGGAGCGCCGCGGGATCGGTCGCCACCTCCGCGTTAGGCAGGGTCCGGGCGACCTCGTCGAGCCGGAGGCGGGAGCCCGGTTTGTCGCTGCCTACGAGGATGGTTCTGCGGTAGTGGGGCGCCAAGATCTCGGCGCAGGCCCGTCCGATATTCCCGGCGGCCCCCAGCACGCCGAGCACCGAGTCGCCGGGGGAACGATCGGCTTCGTGCTGCGCCTGCGCGAGAGCCTCCAGCGCGAGGGTGAGGGCGTAGCTGTTCCCCGTGGTCACCCCCAGTCCGCAATCGCGGACCTTGAGTCCGTTCCTCGTCACGATCGAGGTGTACTGGCCGAGGGCGACGAGTTTGCATCCGAGCCGGCGTGCCGCCTCGATCCCGTTCTCCACCGCAACCATCGGCTTGTGCAGGCGGCGCTCGTCGATCCAGCGCTTCATCTGTTTCGACGTGAAGGGAAGGAGAATGGCGTGGAGACGGACCGCCTGTCCCGTGGCCGAACGGATGTCGGTGCAGTTCATGACGACGGGGACGGCCTGCGAGGCGAGATGGCGAAGATACGATTCCCGCTTCGCCTGGGAAAGGTCGGCGAACGGTCGTTCGAGCGAGGTCAAGTCGTTGGCGTCTACGAGGTGGAAGATCCACCCGAGACGGATGGGCTCGGGCGCGACATCTGCGGCCCGGAACGCCGGCTCGTCGAAGACGACGAATTCTTCCGACGACTCGGGTTCATCGTGGCGAGAGGAGGCGTCGGCGCGAAGGAAGTACCCGGTCAGGCCCACGGAATCGCCGTGGCGGAGGCGCGAGCAGACGTCCTCCAAGGCGGCGCGAACGCGATCGAGGTCTTCGTCCGACAGGAGGAGGGACGGCTCGAATCGAAGGGTGAAGGGATCGCTCATCGTGGGCAGGAGACGGAGCCGGTGCACGTTGAAGAGATAGCCCGAGAGGACCGGCACGAGATCTTCCTTGGCGGAGAGCATCCGCACGATGAAGCTCCGGGATGCGGTTTGAGGTCGAAACTCGAGCCCGGCGAACAGTCCGCGGCCGCGGACGTCCGCGATCACGTCCGGATACTTCGCGCCGATCGAGCGGAGCGCCTCCAGGAGCCTCTCTCCCTTTCGGCGGCACGTCGCGAGCGCCTCTTCGCCCAACAGCTCGAGCGTCTTGAGCGCGACCAGGCTCGAGAAATCGTCTTCCGCATAGGTGCTCGTGTGGAGGCGGTCGAAATCGGGAACGTAGCGCTCGCTTCGAATGAGAAGAGCCGCGACCTTGGCGATTCCTCCTCCCAGGGCTTTGGACAGGAGAACGTAGTCGGGCCGAACGCCGAGGGCCTCGCAGGCGAGGAAGGTCCCCGTCCGGCCCATTCCCGTCTGGATTTCATCCGCGATGAGCGGGACGTTTCGTGCGGCGCAGAGCTCGGCGGCCCGGCCTACGAATTCGGCGCTCAGCGGACGAACGCCGCCTTCCCCCTGGATGGGTTCGAAGACGAATCCGGCGAGGTCGGTCGCCTCCGCGAAGGCCCGCTCGAGTTGCGAACCGTCGTCCGGCCGAACGCGGAGGACGCGCAGGCCCGCAAGTTCGAAGGGTTCGCGGTAGTCGGGATTGGCGGTGAGTTGGAGCGCTCCGAGGGTTTTCCCGTGGAAGCCGCGCTCGAGCGCGACAAAGGTGCGACCTCCCGTTTCGAGCATGGCGTGTTTCATCGCGGCGTCGACGGCTTCCGCGCCGGAGTTCGTCAGGACGACGCGAAACCCTCCTCCCGTGCGGCGGTCGAGGACTCGGGCCAGCTCTCCCGCGGGACCCCGACGGGAGCCTTGAGCATGGATCGGCCGTCCCGTGGCCAGCGCGCGCTGGGCTTCGGCGACGATCTCGGGATGGTGATGGCCCAGGAGGAGCGCCCCGTAGCCGCCGACGAGATCGAGAATTTCCACTTCGCGGCCGTTCTGGACGTACCATAAGCGGTCCCCGGAGGCGCGTTCGAACACGACGCCCATCCGCAGGAGGTCCAGGAGTTCGCAGAGCCTGGCCTTCAGTAGCCGGTAGCCGTCCCCGTCCAAATGCATACGTTGACCCATATGGGCCGATTATGGGCGATGCAAAATTGTATTCATATTGGACGCCGGGTCAAGGGAAACGTTCCCGGGATTCCGGGTACGCACGTTGTCGACCACTCCCCCCGGTACTCGGGAGGCGGAGCGGCCGAGCGCCGGAGCCCGGCGGAAACCTACGGCAAACGGGAGAGGATCGATGCGCTCCACCGAGGCGGGAGCGGGCGGGTCGAGCGCCGCAAAGTATCCGTGAAGGGAAGCGAAGGCGTGATATACTTCGCGACCTTCATGACCGTCTCCCGTCGAACGGCCCCGGGTCCCCGCGGTTCTCTCGTGGCCGGAAGCTACCGCGACTATCGCCGAGATCCCCTGGGGTTCTTCCTCGACGCCGGCCTCCGGTGGGGCGATCTCGTGCGGTTCCGGTTCGTGTACAAGCCGGCGTTCCTCGTCACCGAGCCGTCCTACATCAAGCACGTCCTTCAGGATCGGCGGCAGAACTACATCAAAGGAATCAGCTACGACAGCCTCCGCCTCCTCCTCGGCGAGGGCCTGCTCGTGAGCGAGGGCGATCTATGGAAGCGCCAGCGGAAACTGGCCCAACCGATCTTCCACCGAAACCGCATGGAGGAAAAACTCGCGATTATGACCGGATGCGTCGAGTCGCTCCTCGACCGCTGGCGCGAACGTAGGGAGCCGTTCGACGTCGTGGCCGACATGATGCGCCTCGCCTTCGACATCGTCGGAAGGGCGCTCATGGGGGCGGATATCGTAGAGGAGCGGCTGGAGGTCGAACGCGTGCTCAACGACGCGATCGAGTACGTCTATCGACACATGGAAGCGCCGTTCAAACTGCCGCCCTCCCTCCCGACCCGAGCGAATCGGCGATTCCGGGAGTGCCTCCGGACCCTCGACGGCGTGGTCGCCCGGGTCCTCGCCCGCCACCGCGCCGGACAGGGAGAGTCGGGGACGCTTCTCTCGCTTCTGATGAAGGCGCGCGACGACGAGACCGGACGCGGGATGAGCGACCGGCAGCTCCGCGACGAGATCCTGACCTTTCTCCTCGCCGGACACGAGACGACGGCGGACGCGTTGGTCTGGACGTGGACGCTCCTCTCGGACCATCCGGAAATCGAGGATCGGCTCCATGCGGAACTGGACGCGGTTCTCGGCGGACGCGCGCCTCGGGTAGAGGATTTGGCCAAGCTCGCCTACACCGGGCAGGTGATCGACGAATCCATGCGGATCTATCCTCCGGCGTGGTCCTTTACGCGGAGTGCCGTCGAGGAGGACGAACTCGGAGGCTATCGCATTCCGAAGGGTTCGATCGTCATCGTCAGCCCGTACGTAAACCATCGCCTACCCCGTTTCTGGTCCGATCCGGCGCGATTCGATCCGGAACGGTTCTTGCCGGAAAAGGCAGAGGCGCTCGACACCTACGCCTACTTTCCCTTCGGCGGAGGTCCCCACACGTGCATCGGGAAGCACCTGTCGCTCCTCGAAGTGAAGGTCGGACTGGCGATGATCGCGCAGAGGTTCCGAGTGCGGGTGTTGCCGGATCAAGACCGAACTCCGCTCCCGAGAATTTCGCTGCGACCGAAAGAGAAGATCGCGGTGCAAATCGAGCCGCGGTAAGCGACGCTCAATCGCGGGCGGAGGAGACCGGAACACGGAGCGAGGTCGCCATCCCCTGGACGGCGCGCGCCTTCCATTCCACGCGAGCGGAGGGCAAGTCATGGCTGGCGACACCCCCGTCCGGACTCCTCATGGGGACCCGGCTGGCCGGCGGAGCCGTCGTCCTCACGACCCGTCCCCGCATGAGCCGGATCATCCATCCGAAGGTGCGCCGGAGAGTATGAGCGAATCCCCACATTCCCAGGCATTGAATGGAGGGGTCCGCGAGGTAGAGGGAGGTCTTCGAACGGAAGATGGCCAGCGCAAATCGCACGGGGTTGTAGAAGAACAAGTAGCCCAGGAGGATGTTGAGTTGCTTCCTCCACGGACGCGGATGACGGGAGGCGATGACGTAATTGGCGTCGAGCATGTGCGGCTCGATCTTCTTTCCTCCGACGCTTACGTAGGCGAGGCCGGAGCGGAACGTCTCCTCGTAGAGCTTGGACCCCGTCGCGGGGCTGAGCATCGTGATCTGCATCGTGACCGCGCCGGCGTCTCTCAGACGCTGGATTTGGTTCAGAAGACCATAGGGTTTCCCGGGCGTGTACAGAGGCTGCGAGTCGTGGTGCATCATCATGGGCATGGGCATGATGCCGCGCTCGCTCAGGAGCCGGAACGCCTCGGTGGTATTGTCGACGCTCTGACCCTTCTTGACGAGGGTCGCCGTCATGTCTTCGACGCCCAGCCAAAGGGCGCGCACCCCCGCTTTGCGCACGTCGTGCAGATGGTCCCGGAGGGCCAGCGTGTCGTGGACGGTCACCTCCGTGGCCCAGCGGATTCGGCCGCTCGGATGACGCTCTCCGATCCCGGAAGCGATCAAAGTCTGGATGATGTCGAGCGTTCGGTTTCGATTGTTGAAGAAGTTGTCGTCGGCGCCGAAGAAGTGTCGGATTCCGTACTCGTCCCGCAGGCGCTTCATTTCGTCCGCGATCCGGGCTCCGCTCTTGACCCGATGCTGCCGTTGGTTGTAGGCGGGAATGGGGCAGTACGGGCAGGAGAACTTGCATCCGAACGTAAGGGCAAGCGAGGCGATGGGGCTGTGCCGCCCGACTCGTTCCGCGGGTAGTGCCGCGCCGCTCAAGGTTCTCCGTCCGCTCGGAGGCTCCAGGAGTCGGAAGCCGATCGACGGATGGGGAAGTTCGTCCAGGTCTCCCAGGAGTCTCTGGATGCCGGTGTCGACGAGTTCCTCCGGCACGCCCTCCCCATCGCGGCAGGGATACACCAATCCCGGAATTCGGTCGAGGATTCCGAGGTCTCGCGCCCGGAGGAACGCGCACCGAAGCGTCTCGCCGGTGCCTCGGACCGCCAGCACCACTTCCAGGAGGCTCAGGAGAACGTACTCCTCCCCCGTGACCGCGACGTCCGCTCCCCAGGGATCGATCGGGTCGGTGCTGAAAAGACTCCAGGGCTCGTAGATCGCCTTGGGCCCGCCGGCAATGACGAGCGGGCGGCGCGTCGGGTCGATCCGGCAGACGTCTCGGATCAGTTCACGGCATTCGGCCGTGTGGATTTGAAGACTGGAGACGAGGAAGAGATCGGGGATGCGACCGTCCAGCCGCATCTCCGACGGCCGGAAATTCGGATTCCACTGTTGGAGCACGACTCGAGTCTTGGGGAAGCCGGAGTCGGCGAGGGCCGCTCCGATGGCCCGCACGCCGGCGGGCGCCATGCGCATGTCGGCATAGAAAAAGGGCAACATTCGCGTCCGGCGATCGAACGCGTATGCGATGACGGTCGTGAGATCGTGCTTCGGCGCGACCGCGCGGAGTCGCGTCCGAAGCCCGGCCAGGTCTCCCGCTCGAAGCAGTTCGTCTCCCTTCGAGCGGCGCGGAAGTTCCATGCATCCCCGAGTCGTTGAGGAGCGGGAATCCTACCACACCCGAACGTCGGATGCGTGCAAAACCTCCGAGGTCGGTTTCAATCCTGTCCCAACATGGAATCGATGTAGTCTCCCGCTCCCCATCCCGAAAACGTACAGCCGTACGAATGGTTGTTCCGCCAGCAGACTTGCTCTCCGCCCTGGTGCCCTGGAACCACCGGACGCTGTCGTGCCGTGAAGGCTCGGACCCGGACGCCATCCCACAACCGGGAGAGCGCCAGGAGGAGGGGACCATTCTTGCCCACGTTGCAGCCACCGAGGGTGACGAGGGCGAGCGGATCCCGATCGAAGAGGGTCGTCAACCGGCTCAGGGTCATCCGATGTTGCGGCAGGGAGCGCAGGCTCAGAAAGTCCCGCCCGATGAACATCCCCTGGTTGTTCCCGTGGCCGGTGATGTCCAAGGCGCCGATTCGACCGTAGGGGCCGACTTGTCCCTCGAGACGTTCGACCATGTCGGAAATGCCGTTCACTTCGATTTCGCCGATCGTGAGGACTCCCGCGACCGCCAAGACCGGATCCCAATCGTCCGAACCGCTCAGGATGCTGATGTAATACCTCATTGTTTTCGCTCCTTTTCTGCGATGCAGCATCCGGAGTATTGCGATCTCGAGACGATCGTCTTTAGGGAATTGACGGGGCAGATCGGGGAGGGAATGGTTGGACAAGAACAGGGGGAGGTGATCGCGCGTGCCCTTACGCCAGAGTCCGGACCACACCGGGTCCTGGATTCCCATCTGCATCTTGTCGGGATTCAGCACGAGATAGTTTCCTCCGAGGCATTGGATCCTGTGGTCCTTGTTTCGACGGTAGAAGGAATGGCCGGTCTCGAGAATGTAGTGGATCAGGAGATGGTGTAGATCCGTGCGGACAGTCCAGAGCTATAGGCCGGACTTTTCGCGGTCCTGACATTGATCAAGCTCGTCCTCGTGTTCCGGACACAGGGGAAATGGGCCGGAGAAGGGCAACAGCATACTGACTAGGTACAGGGAGAGGGATCTCAGAGGAAGCGTCGAGACCCTCTCTCGTGCGCGGATTCCGGCGCGAGTTCAGGGTTTCGTCAGCGTCTCCAAGACCGCCGCAAACGGAACCTGCGCCGCCGACCGCCTCTCCATCCGGCCGGCCGTTCTGGGATAGACGGCTTCGAAGACTCCTAAGAGAGTGCGCGCGGAGGGATCGTTCGCGGTATAGGCGATCACGGCCTCGAAATCGCCTTCGTAGGAAAAGCCGTCCGGTCCATAGGTGAGCCTCGCCTTTCCGGCGAGGACGGCATATCGCGCCTTTCCGTCGGAACCGGCAGGCGAGATCGTCCACCGCCCCTCGAGGGATCGGAGCGCCGGCCTCTTGCCCGTTCCGGGCTCGGCCCGATCCATCACTCCGGGCGGATAGATGTGGGCGAAGGAGGATTTCAATACCGACGCTTCGACGGTCCGCGCTTCTTCGGGATAGGATAGCGACGCCCACTCTCGCTCGGACACGGTTTGAATCTCGACGAACGGCGCGTTGAGCGCGGAACTCTTCTTTGCCTCCAGGCCGCTCCAGATTCGAATCGCACGGTCGGACTTCACGTCCTCGAGTCCGGGTAGCTTGAGCTCTCCAGGCGTGGAAGGCGATGTCTCGATCCCCAGTCGTTTGAGCCCGATCCGGATTTGCTCGACCATGTACCTCGGAAACGTCTCGTTCCACTTCTCCCCTCTTCGAGCCGGGAGGGCGTCGAAAGAGTGGGACAACGCTCCCTTCGAATTGAAAATCAAGATTCGGATATTGCTTCGAGGTCCTCCGGTGGCTTCCGGTCCAAAATCGCTTCGAGAGACGTGCGGGCGAATCGCCTCGGGCGCCTCCCCGAGTCGGAACCCGGCCCAGGAGGCGACGATAAACGGTTGGAGCTGCTCGACGACCGTCGAGTTGGCGAGAGTGAGAGCTCTCAGATAGGTCAGGTTGTTTCAGCAATGGCCGTTCTTCGCGTCTCCGTACTGGGCATAGTTCACGACGCAGAAGACGGGACGATCTTCTTGCGCAGCCCGACGGAGGGCCTCTTCGATCGACGAGGTCCAATCGAGTCGGAAGAGAGCCAAGTCCTTCTCGCTCGGACGCAGGGCCTGCGCCTTCTCTCGGATCCGAGCGACCGACTCCTCCTGAGTTGCGGCGATGAGAGACAGAAGAAGTGCCGCGGTGGTCATGGATTCCTCCTATCGTCGTCCTTTGACTTTGTAGTACATCCGCCACGAACCGTCCTTCATCCTCACGACGCTCGGGTCCGCGCCCTCGCGGAACCGGACGCCTTCCTCCTCCTTCCATGCCGTACCATCGGAGGAGAAGGCGCTTCGGATCCCGGCGCGCGTCGAATAGAAGAGTCGGAAGCCTCCGTCCACCGGGACGACGTCCGGCTGTCCCCAGCGTCCGGTCGACATCCGAGTTTCGGAAAACGTCCGGCCGCCATCCGACGATCGACCGGAACCGCCGCCGAGGATGAAGTAGGTGCCGTCCCCCGTTCGATAGACGGCGGGGTCCGCGCCGCCATGCGGTCCTGTCCAGGCGACTCCTTGCTGCTCCCAATGAACGAGATCCTTCGACGTGGCCAGATAGAACCGGTGCCGGCCGGGACTCCGGGCCGGATCCGGCGTGTCGGGGGCCAGATCCTTCGCCGGCACCCCCAGATAATAGAGACGCCATACTCCGTCCGCTCCAAGGACGATGTCCGGATCCACGATCTCCCCTTGAACCGCGTTCGCGATTTCGATCTCCACGGGGGCGAAACGGTTGCCATCTTCGGACTTGGCGGCCGCGAGACCGCCGATCCCGATCAACCCCGTCTTGAAGGGCCTGTCCTCTTCTACGGCGTGCAGAAGATTCTTGGGATTGGAATCCACATAGAAAAGCCACACATGTCCATTCGAATCGACGACCGCCTCCGGCACGGACGCCCGGCGGATTGCCGTCGTCCGAAGGTCGGAAAACTGCCGGCCGTCCTTGGATGTCGCGACGCGAACCTCGTCCCACCAAGGGCCCGGCAGGCGGTCGGCTTCCATGAGATCGACGAGCTTCCGAAGATCGGCGCGGTCCGATGGGGTCGTCTTTCGTGACAGGATGCGCTCCGCCAGCTCGTGGAACGGCGTTTCGAGAGGCCACGGGTCCTGAGCGAGGAGCGCGGCCAGGAGCAGAATCCGCATGCGGAAGTAGAACGTGTGGCCGGCCGCTAGATTGTGCCCCGGCGCTCCAGCGCGAAGAGAAGCATCCTCCCGTTTCGCTCGCGGAATCGGAACCGGAATCCGGCCTCTTCGAAGACCCGAGCGATCTCCTCCTCCGTCATGCAATTGGAGAGCAGTCCCTTCTCGATGGCCCACTCCGCGAGACGGTCCGCCCAGGGGCGCTGCGGACGCAGGAGATACGAACCCGACAATCGCCCGCCGGGACGCAACAGCCGCCTCATGTTCGCCAGCGCTCCGCGAAGGTCCGAAAAGACGTGGAGGCCGCCGAAACAGAGGATGTCCGAGAAGGATCCGTCCGGCCAGTTGGCCTTCCCGATATCGCAGATGTACAACAGCTTGCCCGGATACGATCGAAGCTTCTTCGACGCCTTTTCCAGCATGTCTTGGGAGAGATCGACCCCCACGAAGTCCGGCGTCCCTACTTTTCGGAGGACGAGCTTCGTCAGGCTGCCGTCGCCGGTCGCGACGTCGAGAAAGGGTGGGGAGGCCTCCCGAACACGATCGCGATAGAAGCGGAGAAGATGGCGGAGCGATCCCTTCCACACGCACGCCATCGCCCAGAGGGCTACGACCGGATAGACCATCGAATAGAAACGATAGGCGAACTCGATCTGCCGATCGCGCGCTTCGAACTCGTCCCGTCCGTCGAGGAGGTCGAGATGGTCGCGAACCAGCGTCTCCCGAGCGCCGCAGCGCGGGCAAACCCACGAAGCATATCGGTCGAACCCAAGGGCGGTCCCGTCGCGACGACAGCGGAGCGGAGGGAGAATCTCGATCAGCCGTTCCAGATGATGGCGGGGAAGGATCCACCGCTTGCGGAAGAGGGCGGAATACCACGAGTCGGGGAAATTGCGGAGGAGCTTCATGGCCCAAGACATGCCGCCGGGGAATTCGATGTGGGTCCGTTCCTTCTCGAACTGCTCGCGGACGAAGCGCGCGGCTTCTTCCGGGGAGATCGCGAGGGGAGAAGTAATGTTGTTGAGCTCCGCCATAGGCGTATTCACGAAACCCGGCATGAGCTGGAAGACGCGAATCCCGTACGGCTCCAAATCCATCCGAAGGCCCTCGAGGAAATTCCCGATCGCCCCCTTGCTTGCCGAGTAGGCGATTCCGGAGGGGATTCCGCGATAGGCGCAGAGTGCCGTGGTCGCGCCGACCCAGCCGAATCGACGCCGGCGGAGTATCGGAAGGAAATGATCCATCCAATAGAGGAACCCGTGGAAGTTGGTCTCGAAAAGCCGCCGGACGTCGTCCGAAGAAAACCGAGCGAGCATGGTCGAATGGGAGACGCCGGCGTTATAGAGGAGACCGTCGGGAGGCCCGAGGGCTTCCCAAGCCGCGCGCACTTGAGCGGGGTCGCTCGTGTCGGCGGCGAAGGTTCGTACCTCGCCCCCTGCAGCCCGAATCTGCTGCGCTACGGCCTCCAGAAGCGGTCCGCGGCGCGCAACCAGGTGGAGCTTGGCGCCTGCCTTCGCCAGTTCCAGGGCCAGGGCGCGTCCGATCCCGCTCGAGGCGCCGACGAGGAGGATACGCTGTCCGCGAAGCTCCATGAGGGGGCGAATCATATCCCAATGGGGCCGCGATTCCAACCTCGCTTGATTCCCCGCGATCTCCTCGATAGAGTTCCCGCCCATGATCGTGATCGTCACCGGCGCCTCCTCGGGGATGGGACTCGAAACCTCCCGACTTCTTGCCGCCCGCGGCCATCGCGTATTCGGAGGGGATCTCCGTCCGGAGGAAGGCGCGCTTCCCCTCGACGTGCGATCCGACGACTCGGTGCGGAGTTTCTTCGACACGGTGGCGAAGGAGGCGGGTCGTCTCGACGCCCTCCTCAATATCGCGGGCTTCGCGTTGGCCGGGGGAGTGGAAGAGACGACGCTCGAAGAGGCCCGGGACCAGATCGAAACGAACTTCTTCGGGATCGCGCGCATGGTGCGGGCGGCCCTCCCGATCATGAGGGCGCAGAGATCGGGTCGAATCGTCAACGTCAGTTCCGGAGCCGCCATCGCCTCCGGCCCGTTCCATGCCTACTACACCGCTTCGAAGTGGGCGGTCGAGGGATTCACCGAGGCGCTTCGCCATGAAGTCCTACCGTTCGGGATCCGCGTCTCCGTGCTTCAGCCGGGCTCGTTCCGGACCAATGTCGTTCGAAACTCCAAGTCGATCTCGACGCCGATTCCAGAGTACGACGGGCCGAGAGGGCGGGTCCTCGAGGCGATGCGCGACTATACCCAGAAGGCGCCCGCACCGATCGCCGTCGCGCGCGCGATCGAGAGGATCCTCGGCGCGAAATCCCCACGACTCCGCTACCGAGTGGGTAAGGACGTGACGATGTCCTTCTGGGCCCGCTGGATGTTGCCGGAAGGAGCGTACCACCGCATGGTCGGGAACTGGTACCGGCTATAATCTTCACGAGTGTCCGACACCACGGTCGAGCCGGTTCCGGATTCCGACGGCGATCTCCAACTCGCCCGCCGCCTGGTGGAGAAAGGCAGTCTCACGGACGACCAGGTTCGGGCGGCGGTCGACGCCTGGCGGCAAACTCCGGGGTCGCTTCTCCGGGATCATCTCCCGATCCCTCGCGAGCAGATCCGGGGGTTCCTGGAAGCGCCGACCCGCGTGCCTCCCGAAGCGGCCGAGGCGATGAAGAAGCCCGCGAACCGGGTGGGCCGGTACTGGCGGGCCAATCGGATCGGGGGCGGAGGGATGGGGGTCGTCTATCGAGGCTGGGATGAGCCCCTCGGGCGATGGGTGGCGCTGAAGTTCCTGAAGTCGGTCGGAGACGAGCAAACCCTCAGCCTCTTTCGCCGCGAAGCGCACGTGGCGGCCTCGCTGGACCATCCGCATATCGCCAAGATCTACGAAATCGGCGAACACGAGGGGCTTCCCTTCATCGCGATGCAACTGGTGGAAGGGAGCACCCTCGTCCGGGCCGACCTTCGATTCGAGGAAAAGCTGGAGGTGGCCGCGAAGCTCGCAGAGGCGGTCTTCTATGCCCATTCGAAGAAGGTGATCCACCGCGACCTCAAGCCGGCCAACGTGATGCGCGACGCCACCGGCCACGTCTTCGTGATGGACTTCGGACTGGCGAAAGAAACGAAGGCGGAGGGAGAAAGCCTCCTGGGTACGACCGCCATCGTGGGGACCCCGAACTACATGGCGCCCGAGCAGGCGCGAGGCAAGGCCACCCCGCAGAGCGATGTCTACGGAGTCGGAGCCATCCTCTACGAGCTTGTCACCGGGAGGGCGCCCTTCGTCGGAGAGACGACGGCGGACGTGCTGTCGCAAGTAGTGGCGGGGGAGTTGCTCTGGCCCCGAAGCTTGGTCCCCGGGCTTCCGGAGGACCTCGAGGCAATTCTCCTCAAGGCGCTGGAGAAGGAGCCCAGCCGGCGGTACTCGGGAGCGAAGGAACTGATCGAAGACCTCGCGGCGTTCCGGCAGAGGGAACCGCTTCGTCATGCGCGACGGCCGACGCTGGCGTACGTGCTGGGGAAGAGGATCCGAAAACGACCGCTGCAATGGGCGTTCGGATCCGGACTCATCATCGCGATCCTCGGCGGGGCCGCCTTCGGCGTGACGCAGCTTCTGCGGGCCAAGCGGGAAGCGGAGAAGCGGGTCCTCGACGTGACGGCGGAACGGGATCGAACCGAAGCCCAACGTCGCATCACCGAGGAACAACGCGTTCGGGCGGAACGCAGCGAAAGGGTCTCCAGGGAGAAGCTGGCCTACAGCCTTCACGTTCAGGCGCGCCGAGAGGCGGATGCGGGCAACGATCTCGAAGCCTTGTTCCTTCACTACGACGCCTATCGCGAGCATCCTTTGCCGCTCTATGGCGCCGCCGTCGGGGAAAAACTTCGGTCGTGTCCTCGGCTGAAGGCCGTTCTTCCCATCGGCGGCGGAGAGTTTCCCGGGATCACCTCCTCTCCCGATGGATCGCGACTCGCCGTCAAGCTGCATGAGGACGAAGTGCAGCTGGTCGATCCTCGTGCGGGGGAGATCGTGGGTTCTTCGCTCCGGCACGGCGCCACCATTCGATGGTTCTTCTTTCGGGCCGATTCGGCCATGCTTCTCACCTGCGGCGGTCCCAAGTTGCGCTTTTGGAATGCCACGACCGGGGCGCTCGAAGGAGAGTCGGGGTTTGAGGACGACGATGCCACCCACTTTGAAATCAGCGGCGACTGGAAACGAGGAGTCACGGTCCGGAAGAACTCGATCGCGGCCGTCTTCGACATGAAATCGGGACAAGAGATCGGTCCGCGATTCCAGGCGCGAGGGACGATTACGGTCGCGGCCCTCAATCGAGACGGCACGCGTCTCCTCCTTGTCGCCGGGAAAACCGGTGAGAACTCGGTGTCGGTGACCGAGGTGGATTCTCGAAAGCTCGCGGGTCCGGAGCTCCGTCATCCCGGCACCCCTCCTGTGATCACCGCGGCCGCGATTCATCCCGATGGGACGAGGATTGCGACAGCCGGTATCGATCGTTCGGTTCGACTTTGGGACGTGGCCGCCGGTAGGGAGATCGGAAGTCCGATGCGCCATCGTGGAAGCGTCGACGCTCTGAGCTTTACCGCGGATGGAAGATGGCTGGCCAGCGGCGGCGGGGACAAGACCGCGCGGCTCTGGGATTCCGAAACCGGCGCCCCCATCGTTGCGTCCGTCGTCGACTCCAGTTGGATTCGGAGGGTAGCCGTCGCTCCGGACGGGTCTTGGCTGGCCGCGGCGGGACTGGAGGACTCATTCCGAATTTGGGATGTCCAGAGCGCCGAGCGCCGGCCTGAAGTCTCCTATCGGATGCCACGAGTCTCCCTCTTATTGTCTCACGTGTCTCCGGGTGGACTCCTGATCGAATTGTCCGAGGAAAACACCGCTCGCGTGCGAGACCTGGTGACCGGAAAGAACCTCGGAACTCCCATGGTGCACCAGAGCCCCGTCGTCCGGACGAGACTCGCGCCGGACGGGAACCGTGCCGCTACGGGCACAGAGGACGGATCCGTGAGCCTTTGGAATCCCCGCACGGGCGAATCGATCGGCCTTTCCACGATTCTGGATGGCCCGGTTCAGGGATTGGTCTTCACCGAGGACGGCCGCCGCCTCCTCGTCTGGGGAAAGACGAGCGCCCGGGTCTTCGATGCGAACACGGGTACGCCTGTGGGTGAGCCGATGGTGAACGGCATTTCGATCCAGGGAGCGGCAATCAGTCCTACCGGAACTCGAGTGGCCGTCCTGGCGGAACCCAAGTCGGTACGATTGTGGGATCCGGATCGGACGACGTCGATCATGGAACCCGTGAAGCTCCAGTACGCTTTTGTCCCCGTATTCAGCTCGGACGGAAGTCGCGTGGCTATCGGAGGAGTCGACTCTTGGCGGGTTCACGACGCCGCGACCGGGACTCCCTTGGGAAAGCCGCTGCCGGGAGGAACCCTTGCTTTCGCGTCTTCCGGAAGAAGGGTGGCGATCGCCTTCGGAAACCGCGTGCGTCTCTTCGACCCGGAGTCGGGAGAGGCCATCGGCGCTCTTATCGATCACCGAGAGGGATTTACCGAGTATGGCTTCAGCCCGGACGGCCGGTGGCTCGCGACCGCCGGGGAAGATCAAGTCGTACGGCTTTCCAGCGCCGAAACGGGAGAGGCGGTGGGGAAACCGATGGTTCACTCCGCAGAGGTCTCCCAAATCGCGTTCGGTCCGGACGGAGCCTGGCTCGTTTCCCGTTGCGAAGACGGCACGGTACGGATTTGGGAGGTTCCGAGCGGCGAGGCCCTCGGGAGTCCCCTCCGTACCGAGCGTTCTCCCCTGTCCGTTCGATTCTCGGAAGAGGGCGCGCGCCTCATCAGCGAGGAACCCGGCGGTTGGATCTGTCTCTGGAACGTCGGATACCTCCGCCCCCCCGACGCGACTCGCCTGGGAACGGAGATTCTCGACCGCACCGGCGTGCGCCGCAACGAGCGCGGCGAGCTCGAGGTCGCTTCCCGGGCGTGGACTTGGACCAAGAAGCGTTGACAGCCTCTCGCCTCCATGGTTCAGTTCCCCGATGAGACGAGCCGCTCTCGCGATTCTGATGACCTCCTGCGCTCCCACCGTCGCCTCGATCCATGACGACTACGTCCGCGAAAAGGCGCGACTCGATCCGCAGTGGGCCACGGCCGTCGGGATCCACGACTACGACGGTCGAGCGACCCGTCACGACGATGCCTCCCACGAGGCGCGGCGAATCCTCGTGCGGAAAACCCTCGCGCGAATCGAGGCGATGCGACCTTCCGAAGCGGAACGCGTCGACCACCGCCTCTTTCGGGCCCAACTCGAGGTCGAGGAGTTCGACGCCCGTCGGCGCGACTACCGCACCGTCAATCCTTGGATTCCCATCGACGCAGTATCGTCCGTCTACGGCATCCTGGTGAAAGACTTCGCCCCGATCGCGCGTCGCGTCGCGTTGGCTTCGGCGAGACTCACGCTCGTACCGGAGGTCGTGCGCGAGGCGAAGGAACGACTCTCGCGTCCCCCGCGCCTCTGGACGGAGATGTCCCTCGAAGATCTCGGAGGGACCGTCGAGTTTCTCGACTCGGTGCCGGACCTCGCGAAAAAAGGGGGCGCCCAGGACGTGACCGATCTCGAACGAAGCGCCGCCGTCGCCAAGAAGGCGCTGGAAGAGTATCGCAGATTCCTCCAAAAGGACGTCCTCCCTCGCTCCGACGGGGCGTGGGCGGTCGGCACGGAGGCCTACGAGTACTTTCTCCACCACGGACTCCTCGTGTCGATGGATGCGAGTGCGCTTCTCGAGATCGGCCGCCGAGAATTCGACGCCACGATTCGAATGCTCGAGGAGGTGGCCCGGTCGATCGATCCCGCGAAATCGTGGTCGCGCATCCTCGAGGAGATGAAGAAGGACTACCCCAAAGCGGGGGAAGTGCTGGACGTCTACCGCCGTGAGACGGCGAAGGCCCGGAGTTTCATGATCGATCGTGACGTGGTCGGCATTCCTGCGTGGGAGAGGCTGGAGATCGTCGACACGCCTCCGTTCGAACGCAGCTCCACGCCGACGGCGGCCTACCACGGGCCGGGGCCGCTGGACACCTCGCGGGTCGGCCACTTCTACGTGACGGCGCCCACGCCGGGAGCGCCGTCGGATCAAGTAGAGCGCGAACTCGCCGCCCACAATCTCTACGACATCCCCGGAACGGTTTGGCATGAGGCGTATCCCGGCCATCACCTCCAGTTCGTGTACGCGAAGGAGGTGGGATCGCTCGTCCGCCGGCTGAACGATTCTCCGCTCCTCACGGAAGGGTGGGGGTTCTATTGCGAGGAACTGGCTCACGAACTGGGGTACTACACGAATCCGAAAGAGCGGTTGATGCAACTCAATTGGCGCCTCCTACGGGCGGCGCGGATCCTCCTCGACGTTTCGATTCACACGGGGAAGATGACCTACGACGAGGCCGTGACCTTTCTGGTCGAGAAGGTGGGGCTGAACCGCGAGCAAGCGATGCCCAGCGTGGGGGCATTCACTCGAGAGCCGACCTACTACACCTCGTACATGCTCGGAATGCTCGAGATCGTCCGAATGCGGGAGAAATTCCGCAGAGCGCTCGGATCGCGATTCACGCTTCGAGAGTTCCACGAGCGGGTGCTCCGATTCGGAAACGTCCCTCCGAAGATCATCGAGGAAGAGCTGGAACGGGTCTGGAGGTAGCTACTCGTCGTCCGCTTCCGCCTCCGAGGCGAGGCCGTCGAATTTCCCGACCAGCTCTCGGGCGTGGCGGACAAGATAGGCTCGTACCGGCGCCGGGTCGACTCCGGAACGTAAGAGTTCGGCCACATCCACGGCGTCGCGCTTCCGGGGCGATTTCAACTTGAGGTAAAGGAGCGCGGCCAGCGGTGCGACGGGGATGCCGGAACAGATTTCGGGCGACTCCACGACCGTCACCAGGTGCCGCTCCTCGGGCCCGATGGAGATGGGATCGACAGGAACGCCCTCGACCTGAATCGGAACGCCGGGTGCCACCGCGACGATGCCTCCGGAGAAGTGCTGGAAGGCCGCGTCTCCGACCAGGAAATCGATATTCCTCGTGGCGCGGGGGTACCCATGGACTCCCACGGCCAGCCCTCCGACCAGCGCGTGGGGGATACCGAGCTTCGTGAGCTGCTCCGACACCGTCCTCATCGCTCGGAGGATCTTCGGAGCGACGACATCTTCCAGGCGCGAGAGATTCGGTCCCCCTCCGGCCAGGCCTCTCCACCCGATCTGGATTTGTCTCCGCATGCTAAGAGAATGGTACCAGGAGCCGGGCGCCGACGGAACGCGATTTACCGTTTCAACCGCCTCAATCGCAGTCGGGCGTCTTCCGCTCCCCACCAGTCGTCCTGCGCCCGTGCGAGCGCGCGCTCAAGATCCGCGATCGCTCCGGGAAAGTCACCAAGGGTTTCCAACGTGAGCGCTCGCAGGTAGTAGGCGTCGGGGGATCGCGGGTCGAGTCGGATCGCCTCGGTGAAATCGGCCGAAGCCTCGCGCAACAGGCCCAGCCGGCGGCGAAGATCTCCCCGCGCCATATGGGCAGGGAGGAAACCCGATTTCCACCGGATCGCGTCGTCGTACGAAGCCAACGCCGCATCCCTCTTCCCGACAGCCTCGAGAACGAGGCCTCGATGGAAGTACGCGGTTCCGTGGGTCGGGTCTCTTCGAAGGACGGCGTCGAAATCCTCGAGAGCGAGGTCGAACCACCGAAGTCGGCTCAGGAGGATTCCTCGGACCAGCCGAAAGGGGGAAGATCGCGGCTCCACGCGAATCGATTCGTCGAAGTCGACCAAAGCTCCCAGGAGATCGCCTCTCTCGAGGCGACACAGACCGCGATGGTGTCGCGAGGCGGCCTGAAACGGATTCCGCGCCAGTTCCCGAGTGTAGGCCGCCTCGGCTGCGGCCCAGTCCTTTCGCGCCTTGTGCATGATTCCGAGTCGGTAGTGGGCGTTCGGAAAACCGAAGTCCCGCGCCGCCACCTCTTCCAGGTCCCGGCGGGCCAGCTCGACCATGTTCGCCTCCCAGAAAACGGCTCCGCGCTGGCAGAGGATTTCCAAATTCGAAGGAGCCTGGATCCGGGCGAACTCGATGTCCCGAAAGGCGCCGCCGATGTCGCCGAGAACGGCACGGACCTCGGCGCGGCCGATGAGGGCTCCGAAATGGCGCGGATCGATCTCGATCGCGCGCGTGAAGTCGGCCAGGGCCCCGATCCAATCCCTCCGTTTTCGCCGCATCGATCCGCGGTTGCTGTAGGCCTGATCGTATTTGGGATCGAGTCGGATCGCCTCGCTGAACTCCTCTTGAGCCCGATCCCACTCTCCCCGCTCGCGGAGCACGTTTCCTCGATTGAATCGCACGTGGGGCCATCGCGGACGGAGGCGAACGCACTCGTCCAAATCGTCGAGGGCGCCTTGGAGGTCGCCGAGCTTGCCCCGCGCTCGGGATCGGTTGTAGCGCGCCTCGACGAAGCGGGGTTGGAGCTGAAGGGCGGCGGAGTACGTGCGCTCCGCCTCGCGGGGAGCGCGCTGGTGGAGGGCCAACTGAAAGAGAGCCCACGGGTAGTGGGGGCGGATCGCCAGCGCGCGGGTGCAGGCCTGCATCGCGTCGTCCCCGGACCTCCAGAGCGCCGGCAGAAGATGGAGCTCCTCGCTTCCCATCGTCTCGCCGAACTTCCGCACTCCCTCCTCGGCCAGCCGGCGAGCGGTCTGGGTATCCCGACTGGCCCAGGCCCGATAGACCGAGGCCACGACGCTCTCGAGCTCCCCGGAGACTCCCGGCGACTCCAACAGCTCCTGGGCCATTCGAGCGAAGCGCTCCGGTTCCGAGTCGGGCGGGATTCGCTCGGCGGCGAGCAGATGGAGTTGGGCGCGTTCGAGATACACCCGGCCGAGAAGAAACCGCGCGGAGGCATCCCGCGGCGTCGCTCGCCGAAGCGCTTCTTCCGCGCGCTCCAAGTCCGAAACCAGGTACCACCCCAGGCCGAGGAGCTTCCATGCCTCGACGGAGTCGGAGAGATCGGGGTCGTCGAGGATGGCCCGAAGGTCCGCCAGCGCCGTCTCGACCTGGCGAAGGAGGCCGAAGATCGCGTCGCCCCGGATATAGAAATGGAGACGGGTCTCGTTCATGCGCTCGCGCAGGGAAACGAGGCGCGGCTCGATCTCCGTCCGGCGGCGGGAGCGGCGCTCGAGGAAGGCGAGACGGTCGTCGGGACGCAGGCGGAGAGCCCGTTCCGACTCGAACGCCGCTTTCGCCCACTCGCCGGAGGCGAAGGCGCGTTCGGCGGCGATACGGTGGTCTCGAAAGGCTCGTTCGCGCTGCCAGCGGGAGAAGGCCAAGAAAGCCAAGACGAGAGTGACGAGGACGGTGCCCGCGGCCGCCACTCCCGTGCGCCGGCGACGAAGCCACTTCAGGGTTCGATACGCGACGCTCGGCGGGCGCGCGTGCACCGGCAGTCCCTGGCGATACCGGCCCAGGTCCTCCGCCAGAGCGCGAGCGTTCGGGTATCGGCGGGACGGCTCCTTCGCCAGCGCCTTGAGGCAGATCGCCTCCAGGTCGCTCGGAATCTCGGAGGACTTTCGGCTCGGCGGGATCGGGTCCTCCTCCTGAATTCGCCGATAAAGGTCGGCCGGAGCGGGCCCGTCGAAGGGCATCGTCCCCGTCAGAGCCTCGTAGAGGACGACGCCCAGGGCCCAGACATCCGTCGTCGGTCCGATCTCCCGCGTGCGTCCTCGGACCTGTTCGGGAGACATGTACATCGGAGTGCCGAGCACGGCGCCGGTGGCCGTGAGGGCGGTCCGATCCGCCTCGCTCCGGGCGAGTCCGAAATCGGTTACGACGGGAGAACCGTCTGCTCGAAGCAGGATGTTGGCGGGTTTGAGATCGCGGTGGACGATGCCCTGTTCATGAGCGAACCCTACGGCCTCCGCCACCGTCTCCAAAACACGAAGCTTTTCTTCGAAGGGGAAGCGGTCGAGACGGGAGGCGAGCGTTCCGCCCTCCGCCAGTTCCATCGCGATGAAGTGGACGGGCGACTCTCCCATTTCCTCGGTGCCCGTCCCGATCTCGTACACGGAGACGATGTTCGGATGAACGAGTCGCGCCGCGAGAGCGGCTTCCCGCCGGAGACGCTCGACTTCGTCCGGGCGTACGTCGCGGAACACCTTGAGCGCGACGCGCCGCCGGAGATCCGGGTCCTCGGCTTCGAAGACCACTCCCATCCCTCCGCGGGCGATTTCGCGACGAAGTCGGTACTTGCCGAGAGCCAGTCCCGCTCCTTCGAGACGGCACGGGATCGGCGGGCCGAAGGCGCCGAGAAGCGCGTCCCGACTCTGGGGAGGAGCGAGGGTGCGACCGCATTGGAGGCACGGAGGATCGGAGGCGGGCGCGCGATCGAAGACGAAGGCCGTTCCGCACTTGGGACATCCGAATAGCCACCGCTTCTGTCGGCGAAGGATTTCGAGCACTTGCGGGATCGACAGGAGCCCCCGCTCGAGAAGGAGCTGCCCGATTCGGGGAGGCCGAGAGTTCGCATCGGCAAACTGGCCCCGAAGGCAATCGTCCAGGGCTTGGCGAGGGAGGTACCCGAGCTCCACCGCGATCCGCCCGAAAAGCTCGTCCGACTCTCCGGTCAGGAAATCCCGCAGTCCCTGAAAGGTGTCGGTCATCCTCGAAGGATCTCCCCGAGTTCGGTCTCGAGATCCCGATCGTCGGTTACGTACTCTCGGATTCGATCGCGGAGGATCTCGCGAAGGGAACGTTGGCAGTAGGTCAGGCGCTTTCGGATCCCGGACTCCGAGATCCCGAATTCGGCCGCAAGTTCCCGGTGCGTGGGGCGGTGCTTGGACTCCTTGGGAAAGCAGTAGGAGCGGAAGAGCTCGGCATGGTCGCTCAGTCCGGCGCGATGGAGTTGCTGTTCGAGCTCCTCTACGGCTTCCTGGAGGACGGTTCGGTTCCACTCGCGCTCGAAGGCGGAGTCGGGCGTATCCGAATCGGCCGGGCCGTCCCGCACCTCGTCGAACGGAAGGAGCTTCGTGCCGGGAGGCGGCCGCCGGGCGCGCTCGCGGCGAGAGACGTCGATCACGAAATTGCGGAGGCTGGTGCGGAGGAATCCGCGAAAACTCCCGCGCTGGGGATCGACCGTGGAGAGAGACCCATGCTCGAGGAGCCGGGCGAAGAATTCCTGGGTGATGTCTTTGGCTTCCTCCGAACAACCGGGGCGAAGCGCCCGGACGTAGGCATACGCCGGTTTCCAATAGGTGCGAATGAGCGCCTCCAGGTGCTTCTGACGCGCCGGATCGCTCGGATCGCGGACGGCAAGGACCGCCGACCAACGCGTGGAGGGGAATTCGCGCCGCGGCCCGCCGAGAGAAGTGTCGCCCTTCAACACGTACAAGTGTACCCCGTCGGCGGAAAAACGGGGAGCCGGCGGGAGAACTCTCCCGCCGGCCTCCGTGTCGGCTAGGGGTGTGGTCTTAAGGAGAGGACCTGACGTGAGACGCCTCCACGAGATACCACTTTCCGTCCGTACCTCGAATGCGAACGGCGACGGGATTGGACGCCTTTACGCCACCGTCGAGAGACATGCTGTTCGGAGCTACGGATTGGGTCTTGACCGTGCCGAAACCTGGAGCGAACCACCAGGATCGACTACTGAGACCCGGAGGCGTGCCGATCTGGCTGCAGTTCTTGAAGACTCCCAGGCCGTTGGCCAAAGTGACCTTGGTCGCCGCCACTCGCAGGGTCTTGTAGAACGGAAGACCCGTCTGCCACTCGGTGCCCGTTGGTCTACGGAATCGGAAGAAAGGCCGAGCCGTGTTCCCGTCCCAGACCCAGAGGATGGGATAGGTCGTCCCGGTCACCGCAACCCAACCGGTTCCCGCGGGAGGATTGGTCATCCGGTACCAACCGCCCTCGCTCGAGGAAGTCACCTCGGAGATCGAGAGAACTCCCTGCTGATTGCGGTACGTCCACTTGTTCCCGACGGCCAGCGGGTAAGGATTCGACCCGGCGAGCTTTCCCGAAGGGGTCAGGGCGACCGTGACTCCGAACACCTTCGGATCGCCGGCTCCGACGTGGACGTGGGCCAGGATCCGATAGCTGCCGGACTTCACCCATTCGCCGTTGGACGTACGCTTGTTCCAACGGAACGAGAGGACTTGGCCCGGTTGGAGAAGGGCTCCCACGCCTTGAAGCGGGGCCTGGAGTACGGGACTCGCCCCTTTCCGGACCTCCCAACCCGAGAGGATGAGCGGCTGCGATCCGCGATTCTCCAGGGTCACCTTCACGGCTCCGCCGGAGCCCGCCTTGTGTACGGCCGAATTCGGGACCAGGACGGCGGGATCATCCGCGGAGATCCGCGCAGCCGCCGCGAACGAAAACAGCCCCACGACTACCCAGACTCTGCCTTGCACGAAGCCTCCTTCCAGTAGGAATAAACCCGAGGGGAATACGGATCGGGGGGCGGGGACCGCACCGGAAAGGGGAGCCAGAATCGTAACGGTCCCGGGGCGAATTCGACTGTCTCGGATTTCACCGCCGAGAGCGCAGAAACCGCAGGGATCGCCCTTGGGAATCAAGAGAGTACCCGAGGGAGGAAGCCCCTCCACTTTGCGCCGGCGTGTCGGATGGATCGAGACCCGTCCCTGTAGTCTTTCGAGGAGATTCAGTGCGAACCCGGCGCCCTCAGCGGCAAGAACGGGATGGTGGCGATTCTCTTTTCTTCACATCCTAGGGACGTCTGGGCGAGGAGGAGGAGGCAGAAGGAAATCATGCCGCAAGTGTACGCGGAGAGTCCCGGAACGACAAACGGGAGAAAGGGCATTCCCGGTGTGACGAAGTCATCTGCTGGACGGGGCCGATCGCGCCGGGGCGCACCAGCGGGCCAGGAGGTCCGCGAGATTCGGCATGACGCGAAGCAAAGTGTCGCGGAAATGAGCGGCGGCATCCCGATCGGCGCCATCGGTGATGCAGCGGATCTCCACGAACCGGAGGCCGTTGAAGCGCGCAGCCCTGGCTCCTCCGCTCCCTTCCCACGCAACGCAGAGGGCCTCGGTTTCGAGGTGGATCTCCTCCGCCCGGACCGGATCCACGACGTCCTCGTCCCCGCTGGCGACGGGCCCGAAGTGGATTCCCCACGGGAATTCGTGACGATCCGCGACGGCCCTCAGCTCGTGCAGGAGGCCGGGATCCGGGGAGTGGCGCGGCAAGGGTCTCTGGACAAAGCGGAGACGGTAGTCGTGCTCGATCGTGGCGGTGGCCACGACAAGATCCCCGAAGCGGGCTGCTTCCGCCAGACGACCCGCCGCTCCCACGCAGAGGAGCGTCTTCGCTTCGGGACAGCGATCGATCACGTACTGGGCCTACACTCCGAATTGAGTCTTCCCGTGTCCTCCGACCGCCGCGATCAGTCCGAGCGAGGCCAGGTCCCATCCTTCGATGCGGTCAAAGGAGCGGTGCGTTGCTGGGTGTCCCAGAACCCGGAGGCGATCCAGGAGCGGTGTCAATTCCTCATGTTGCGGGGTCAGGAGCAGGACCGGAGTCACCCGCGCTCCTTCCGGTCATACCCTTTCGAGCCGACTTGCATTGCGAGGGATGGGGGCGAGTTCCTCGGTGACCCATACGGCCCGTCCGTTCGAAGGGGTCATCGCGCGGCCGAAGACGCTGGTCGTGCTCGTGAAGAGAAAGACTCCCACCCGTCCGGCCGCCGCCTCGAGAAGATTCAGCGTCCCCGACACGTTGGTCTCGACGAAGAGGGACTTCGAGTGCGTAGCCAGATGCGGCTGGTGAAGGGTCGCGGAATGGACGACGGCGCCGAAGCCCCGCATGGCATTCCGCACGAAGTTGCGGTCGGCAATGGAGCCGACGAGATCCGTCCAGGGGGAGGGCATGAGGTCCAAGCCGGCGACTCGATGGCCGACGTCGCGCAGGTGCCGCACCAGCGCCTCTCCCAGATGGCCACTACTCCCGGTGACGAGGATGTTCATGGATGGCCGAGAAGCATAGCAGATGGCACCTACCCCCACAGCGCTATTCTCTACCACGGAGTTCACCGAGGACACGGAGAAGATCCCATTTGGGAGGCATTCGGAAAAAGGCCCAAGAGGGAATCTGGAAACCGAGACCACGGGCGGGCTCATCCTGCCCGAGACGAAAACAACAGCAGGGCTTGTCTCCGTGGTGAGAAAAACAGCGCAGTAGGATTAGGAGGCGACGAAGCTGACCGCGGATTGCGCGGATGAGTCCCGTTGAGGGAATGGAAAGGGGGGGAGAGACTTGTCCTACCGGATCCTCCTTGGTCGAAATCGGCGGAATCCGTGGTTTCTCCCGGTCTCCTCCAGGACGAGTGAATGCATACCGTAAAGCCTTTCCGCGGCCTTCCGGATAAGAAATTGCCCTAAATGGTTGCGGCAGAATCGTGCAATTTGTTATGAGGCGAAACACCGCGGAAGACGCACCGAGAGTGTGAGTTTTCGTCGTTTTTCTCGCTCCACCGGGTGAAAGAAACGAGAGAGAAGAGTGGAATGAACGCGGGAGTGTCTTCCAGGCTGACGGAGCGGATCCCGCTGGACCGTCTTCCGGTCCAGGTCGCGGGACGGATCGGAAGGCTCTTCGGGCAGATCGCCCTCCGTCGCGGGTACGTCAGTCCTCAACTCCTCGCCGAGTCTCTGGAAGAACAGCGCCGCCAGTTCCGGAGAAACGACAGTCCGCTCCGGCTCGGGCAGATTCTCATCAAGCGAAAGGCGATCACCCAGGATCACGTCTATCATGTTCTTCGCGAACAGCAGCACGCCGTCCTGCGATGCGGCAAGTGCAAGGCGATGTTCGACTTCGGCCACAAGGCGGTCGAAGCGCAGATCGTCTGCCTGAATTGCGGAGAAAAGCTGTCCTCGCCGGGCGCGGACACCGCCGAACGTGTTCCGAAATCGGTCGGACGATACCGCATCCTCCGCGAGATCGCGCGAGGGGGGATGGGCGTCGTCTACGAGGCGGAGGATCCGGATCTCGGACGAAAGGTCGCCCTCAAAGTGGTTCGAGACACTCAGGAAGGGATGTGGCTGGAAGGACGCCTGAGACGGGAGGCGCTTCTCTTGGCGCGCGTCTCCCATCCGAACATCGTGCGGATCTACGAAGTGGCGACCCTTCGCGAGAGTCCGGAGGCGCCTTGTCTTCACTACATCGCGATGGAGTACATCGAGGGAGCCAACCTGGACGAGGTCCGCACGGGCCTCGGCCGAAAGGAAAAGGTCCGCATCCTGGAAAAGGTGGCGTCGGCGCTGGAGCAGGCGCATCAACAGGGGATCTTGCATCGAGACTTGAAACCCGCCAACGTCCTCCTCAGTCGACACGGCGAGCCGATCGTGATCGACTTCGGGTTGTCCCGCTGGATCGAGACGCAGGAACATTTGACCTATCGAGGCGAGGTCCTGGGGACGCTTCCCTACATGGCGCCGGAGCAGTTCGAGGAGAACGGAAAGCTCGATGCCCGGACCGACGTCTGGGCTCTGGGCGTAATGATGTACGAGCTCCTGAGCGATCGCCTGCCTTTCCCGCAGACGAGTCCGTCCTCCCTCTTCGAAGCCATCACCCGCGAGGAGCCCGCTCCGCTCGGTCCGGGAATCGACGGCGACCTCAAGGCGATCTGTGCGAAGGCGATGGAGAAGGATTCCCGAATTCGATACGCGAGCGCGGGAGAAATGGCCCGGGACCTCCATCGATGGGGCGCCGGACTTCCCATCCAAACGCGCTCGCGCACTTGGAAAAGTCGGATCGCGAGCGGGGTCCTCCGCCATCGGACCCGACTGTGGTGGGTGGCGGTGGTGTTCGCCCTGGGAGTCCTGGTCGGTTGGATCGGCCAGAGGGGGCTGGGTTCGGGGCGATGCGCTCGTTCCCCGGCGATGCTGAACCCTGGGCCAGGAGGATCGCCTCCTGACCCGGATTCAGGCAGGCTTAGTAACCCTTGAGGACCGAGTAGTCCGAGATCTTCTGGATCGTCGCGGAGTCGCACCCGGGTACTTCGTCCAACGAGTGGACGTGGGCTTCCCCGTTGAAACCGTAGAGCGCCGTCTCGCCGAAGATCAGCGTGAAGGCCATCCACTTGTCGTCCGCGTTCCCCAGGACGTGGTCGGGCCCGGCCTTGCGCCACATCGGGATGTTCGCCGCGGCCTTCGAATTCACTTTCACCTTCCGGTAGAGAAGGGTCTTGGTCGTCGTATGCTTGTTCACGAACCGGAGCGTGGACGAGCCGTTCGGGAGAGGAAGGTACACACGGACATACCGCTCGACGCCCTCCATGCTCTCCGGCCCGAGCGTCGTGGTGTCATAAAGCTCGCGAAGGGTGTCGAAAGGATTGTCGTCCGCCGTGCCTTCGACCCCGTCCGGGCCGCGGCGATGGACGAGGATGTCCTGCACTTCCTTTCCCACGAGGTAGTCGGTGAAATTCGTATCCACCCATCCCATCCGGATGGCGGAATCGAGCGAGGCGGGGTCCGCGCTGTTCGCGAAGTCGAGCATCTCTCGCTCCAGCGAACCCTGAGGCTGCTGGGCCGCGACGGCGCCGGCGAACAGGAACAGGGCGCCGAGGGACATCGTCCACTTCTTCATGGTCGTCTCCTTCCAAAAAACAGAGGTTAAGGAATCTCGTTCAGGGTTCGTTCCGCGGCCTTTCGGATCCAGCCGTTGGGGGCCAAGGCCAGGGACTGTTCCAGGATCGGTCGCACTTCTTGGCGCAGCATGGCGTCCAGCCCGAGTTCCGGGGCCTGCTTGGACATCCGGAGCAAGAGGTTGGCCGCTGCGAGACGCTGGGAGAAGTCCGACGAGGAGCGGAAGAACTCCTTCGCGACGCTCCCCGCTTCGGGAGATCGTGCCTCTCCCAAAGTTTCGACCGCTTGGGCGAACGCCTTGGGGCTGGGAGGCGTCGAGAGGACTCCCCCGAGCATCGCCAGGGACTCGCGCGACCCCCACCGTCCCAAGGCGGCGATGGCGGCGCCGTGAAGTTCGGCTCGCTCGGGATCGTCCAGCGTCTCCCGGAGAAAGTCTCGAGCTTGGCCCTCCACCTGAAGGGGAAATCCGAATCGGGATTGCTGGGCCAGGAGCACGTGGAGGAGCCGCATCCGGTGTTCGGGGTCCTTCGACTCCAGGAATTCCAGACGCAGGGCCGGGAGTTCGGACTCCGCGGGACGACCCATGAGCTCTACGGCCACCTCGTCGCGGATCTCGCTCGTGGGAGCCGACCGGAACGCGGTGGGAGCGGTGGGCGAGGCTCCCGAGCGCTCTCCCCGAAAGATCGCCATCGACTTTCGCGCGGGAGTTTGAGGAAGAGTCTCGGACGATGAGGCGGTGGGGGCCGCGAGGGCGGTCCGGGAAAGCGGCATGGCGCTCGGTCTCTCGGCACTCATGGCTACCAGGACGGCGATCCCGATCGCCGCCGCCCCTCCGAGGACTCCCAGCTTGAGTTTCATGAGGAGGGAGGAAGCAAGTCCGATGCCACCGCGCTCCGAGGATGACGCAACGCGTCAAGGCGTTCCAGAAACGATTCGAATGGCTTACGGATGATTCAGGTGTTGCAAGGCGCGCGGATCGTCAGGGGGCGGGAAGGAAGCGCCGCTCCAGCAGTTGTCCGACCTCCGGCTCCCGTCGGAGAATCCCGGCCTGGACCGCGTACCGTCCGATCGTTCGGATCTCCGCTTCCTCGGGTACGAGCCCTCGATAGCTGACCCGGTCGGGCGGTTGGGTGAGCACGTATCGCAGGAGCGATTCGTCCTGCCGGAAGTACGGCGCGACTCGGGCCGCCGCTTCCTCCCGGTGCGTCTCGGCCCATTCCCCCGATGCGGCGATTCCGCGGACAAGGTCGCGGACCGCCTCCGGTCGTTCGCGAAGGAGATCCTCGTGCACCACGAGCGCGCAGGAGATGAAGCGCGGCCACACGTCCTTGGCGTAGTAGAGAACCCGCCCGGTTCCGGCGACTTCCGCTTTCGCCGCGAACGGTTCGCCGACGAAATAGGCGTCGATCGCGCCGGTGCCGAGCGCCCCCGGCATGTCGGGAGGGGGCAACTCGACGAAGGACATCTCCGAAGCGGACACCCCCTCGTCCTCCAACAACTTGAGGAGGACGAGATACTGGTTGCTGAAGCGGCTGGGGATCGCGAATTTCTTTCCGCGAAGGTCCCGCAAGCTCCGCGCCGGACTGGACCGGGCGACCATGATCTGAGATCCGTCCCGGTGACCGAGATAGGCGATCTTGATCGGCACCCCCTGCTCGCGCAGCGCCATCGCGAGCGGGACGAGAACGAAGGCGGCCCGGATCCGACCCGCCCGAATCGTCTCGACCATCGTGGGGAAGTCGCTGAATCGGCGGGACACGAACCGCGTCCCCGTGGTCGTCGTCGCGGACGCGTGGTCCGTGACGGGACAGGTCAAATGTCAGGTGACCGGAAGAAACCCGACCTCGAGGGTCGGACGGGATTCCGCCGGGGGGCGACGCCACGGCTTGAAATGCAGAACCCCGAGCGCTCCGATCCAGAGCGCGACGCCGATTCCGATCCCGACCGGGAATTTCATTCGAGTCTCAGGAGATTTCGAAGCTTCTTGATCGCGCCGATGATGCGGGGGTCCGCGGGGTCCCGCGGCCGGTCGATTTCGAGCGGCAACACGGTGCGCACCTCCGCGGGCCGCGCGGAGAGAACCACCACCCGGTCGGCGAGCTGCACGGCATCGTCGATGTCGTGCGTGACCAGGACCACGGTGCGGGGGCGCACCTCGAGCGCCCGAAGGAGGACGGACCGCATTCGCACCCTCGTTTGGTAATCGAGCGACGCGAAGGGCTCGTCGAGAAAGAGGATCGAGGCGTCGCCCGCCAGCGCCCGGGCCAGCTCGACGCGCTGTTTCATTCCGCCCGAGAGTCGATGCGGGTAGTAGTCCTCGAACCCCTCGAGACCCATGAGCGCGACCAACTCTTCGACGCGGCCCCCGCCGAGCGCGATGTTCTCCCGAACGGTGAGCCAGGGAAAGAGCCCACCGGCTTGGTGGATCGTGCGACCGCTTCCCCCCCGGCGGACGAGGCCGCCGGTCGGTTCGGAATGGCCCGCCAAGAGGGAGAGAAAGGTCGACTTCCCGCACCCCGACGGTCCGATGACCACGACGAGTTCATTCTTCTCGATCGCGAGATCGATGCCCTGGAGCACGTCGAGCTCGCCGTATCGGTGGGTAAGGCGTTCGGTCGCGATCATCGTTCGAACCCCCAGCGCACGCTCGAAATCCTCGCGAGCCGGGCGAGGACGCGATCCAATCCGATTCCGATCGCTCCGATCACGATCATTCCCACGATGACGAGATCCGTCCGAAGTCCGTTGCGAGCGTCGAGGATGAGAAAGCCCAGTCCGCTTCGGACGGCGATCATCTCCGCCGCTACCACCACCATCCAGGCGATCCCCGCGGAGACGCGCAGTGCGGTGATGAGTTCCGGGAGGACGGCGGGGAGGAGGATCTTGCGCTCGGGGATTCCGTAATCCCGTGCCACGCGAAAGTACACTTGGGGGATCGTGGCCGCGGCGGACATCGTCGAGAGGGCCAGCGGCAGGAACGACGCCAGGAAGATGATGAAGATCGCGGGGAGATCGCCGATTCCGAACCAGAGGATGGCGAACGGGATCCAGGCGATCGGAGAAATGGAGCGGAGGAAATTCACGGCCGGAAGAAGCGCGGACCGCGCGGAGAGCGAGCGGCCCATCCATAGTCCCAAGGGGACGCCTGCGAGCGCCGCGAGCCCGAATCCGACCGAGACTCGAAAGAGGGAAGCGACCGAATCGTCGAGAAGCCGGCCGGACTTGGCCTCTTGCAGGAAGGCCCGGCCGACCGCCACGGGAGACGGGATGTCGCGGCTCGCGGCCGCGCTCCAAGCCGCCAAGAGCAGGAGCGACAGCATCCACGGCGCGAATCGGATTCCTCGCCTCCGAGCGACCGAGGTGCGGACGGGACTTTCGACGGCGATCATCGTTCCTCCTGGATTCGATGGTATTCCCCCGGTCTCAGCGTGTAGGTGCGCGTCTCCCCGCTCCGGTACCACGTGACCTTGGCCGTGACCGGTCCCGTCCAGGGGCCGAGTCCGAAGTGAAGCCGCGGGTCCTTCTGCGCCGAGAATCCGTTCACCGCCTGAACCTCGGCCGCCTGCGTTTCGTTCCCGTATCGAATCTCGACGCGCGTTCCGATCGGGAAACGGCTCGTGTCGGACCCGACGAGCTCGAGCCCGACCCAAGATCGACCCGAGAGCGAATTGCGGTACAGCGACACGGGCCCGTGTTGATTCGTGATCACGAGATCGAGATCTCCATCGTTATCGAGATCGACGAGCGCCACCCCGCGCGAGTTCTCGCCCTCGTTCAGACCGACCTGATCCGCGACGTCGACGAACTGGTTGCGATCGACGTTTCCGCGGTTGAGATAGACGCGCCGTTTCTCGTTCGGGTAGATCGTGCGCCCGCGGATGTCGCCCCACATGTCGGCGTACGTGTGGATCTCCGGCCCCGATTGCATCAGCTTGTGGTTCACGTACCAGTAGTTCTTCTTCTCGTACCCCATCGGATCGAGCCGGTCGTCGACCATTCCGTTCGCCTGCACGAGGTCGAGCCATCCGTCGTTGTCGAGATCTCCCGCGGCCGCTCCCCAACCGAAGCGCTTGTCGTTGAGCGCCCCCCGCTTCATCGCTTCGTCGGTGAACCTCGGTCGGAAAGGGTCCTTCGACGGCCGGGTCATCCAGAGCAGACTGCCCTCGGCCTGGAGCGAGTGATGGACGTTCGAGACGTAGACGTCCATCCATCCGTTTCGGTCGAAGTCGGCCACGGTCGCGTTCATCCCTTTGTACGTGTCCCGGCCGACTTCGCCGAACCAGCGGCCCTCGACGCGCTCGAATCCGCGCCCCGCCTTGTTGAGATAGAGATCGTCGCGACCGAAGTCGCTGGCGACGTAGAGATCCGTCCATCCGTCTCGGTTGAAATCGCCCGTGGCGACGGCGAGGCTCCAGTGGGTCTCGGGCATTCCCAGAGCGGCGGATTCTAGGCGCTCGAACCGACCGCCCGCATTGCGATAGAGGCGGTTCCTGCCCCCGTTGTCCGCGTTGTGCCATCCGTTGTGCATGAACCGGAACATTCGTCGATCGCCGGGGTATTCCGGCTGCGGGAGGTCGAAGATGTTGAGCTTCGTAGGACGGGCGTAGCCCGGGAGATCGGGCGTGAGGGCGTTGGCCACGAGGAGGTCGAGCTTTCCGTCGCGGTCGAAGTCGAAGAGATTCGCCGCCAAGCTCACCGAGTGCTCGTCGAGTCCGGCGTCGATCTCGGTGAAGAGGATTCCGCCGTCGTTCCGGAAGAGACGGCAACTCCCGAAGGCGTACGCGACGAAGAGGTCGGCGTCGCCGTCGTTGTCGACGTCCGCGAGAATTCCCTGGGAGGCCAGTCCGTACCGCTTGGGGTCGGC